>ERZ778025.1910-NODE-1910-length-12994-cov-5.092202_pt1 | contig 12994 bp, 9 predicted proteins | sample MGYA00375755_ERZ778025 | MGnify/ENA primary metagenome ERZ778025 (study PRJEB29350, sample SAMN05389825) | bioreactor metagenome | isolation source: Thiocyanate bioreactor | place: South Africa: University of Cape Town | collected 2014-03-17 ... | reverse complement strand
GCGCCGGGCGGGCTGGCCGGGAGCCGGGCCGGGCCTGCACCTGTACCGCACGGAAGCCGACACCCTGGCAGCGCTGGCGCGCCTGCACCCCGAGCCGGGAGACATGCCGGCGGCAATGATTTGAGGCCCGCAGCCTGCGCTGCCGGCGGGCGAGGGGCCTTGACTGCCGGTTTCTTCAGCGGGAACCTTGGACCCGGCAAGACCCGGCCCTGCAGCGCAGGGATCGCTGGACGCCATCGCCAACGCACGGCACCACAGGGAGACGCTGGCTCCCGAAGCGCTCCAGCGCTTATCTGGCAAGCGCGAGAAGCTATTGAATCAATAGCAAAACTGCCGGGTCGCCATCCGTACTGAACAAAACCACAAGCACTAGCCACCCGTGATAGCCATCAACCAAGAAGCCCGCCATGGACACCGCACGCCTTTTCCAATCCGGCCACAGCCAAGCCGAGCGGTTGCCCAAGGAATACCGCTTTACCGGCACTGAAGTCGTGGTGAAGCATTTCGGCAACGGCGTGCTGCTGCTGCCCGCAGACGACCCCTGGCAAACGCTGCAAGCGGGGCTGGCTGCATTTGAGCCCGGCTTCATGCTCACGCGCTTGCAGCAATACCGCATGGGCGATGTGGGACTGTGCAGCGTGGCCAAAAGCGGCTCGGCGCGCAACCGCCCCATGATTGCCGCCCATGCCCTGCGCCAGGGGGCCCTGCTGGTCACCAACAACATCCGCGAATTTGCCAAGGTGCCCGGCCTGCCGTTGGACAACTGGGCCGCCGCCACCTGATTCTTTAGGCAACGTCTTCGACAACCTGCAGGAGGTGCGTGACATGACGGCCGACGGGCTGCACCGCCATAACCACCATCGACCCCATGAGGCCCTCGGCCGTATCCCGCCAGTCGAATACCGTGTCAAACTGTTCTCCAACCTCTACTTCTGACTGGCTCAGGAAATCGAGGGGACTTCAAGTTGAAGTAACGTTCGGCTGACTACCGACAGGTATCAGCTCAATGCGGGAAGCGACCTTCTCCGGTCCGCTTGATCATCTCGGTCGCCTTCCGGTAGTACCGCAATCCACCGAACTTAAGCCCGGCATGTTAAAATTACGTCCGCAAGTGCTTGATTTAATTAAATATTCTTCAAATTTCTCTTGACAAGGCATACCACCATGGCAAGAAAAATACGGGTTAACCCTAGGCACTCTACTCTCCCAACTCACTGAGCGAATCGTCTCGCCCGAATTTGCCGCCGATGCGCGGCACCCCGAGTTCCCCCAAGCCTTCACGCGCCAGCGCAAGCTCTCGCTGCCCCGTCTCATTGGGGCCTTGCTGTCCATGCGCGGACAGTCACAGCAGGCCATGCTCGATTCCTTCTTTGGCAGCCTGGCCGATGATGGTCAATGGCGTGCCGGCGTCTCTGATCGTGGCTTTGCCAAGGCGCGCGATCGTCTGGATACAGGCTGCCTGTCTCGCCTCAATACGTTTGTGGTGGACCGCGCCGAGGCGCTGGGCCTGATTGCCCGCTGGCAGGGGCTGCGCGTGGTGGCGGCCGATGCATCGGTGTTGATGCCTGCTGTGCGGCCCTGCTTTGCGCTGCGTCGCGCAGCCGATGCCGATCAGCGTCTGTTCTCCCTGTTTCTGCCCGGGGCAGAACTGACGCTGCACGCCAGCGTGCATGGTGCCGATGTATCGGAGCGCCAGATGCTGTTTGAGGCGTTGCAGTGTCTGGGGCCCGATGATGTCCTGGTGCTGGACCGGGGCTATCCCGCAGCCTGGCTGGTGGCGCATCTGGCAGAGCGGGGGATTCGCTTTTGCATGCGCTGCGACAAGGCCAATGGCTGGTCTGCGATGCGCTCGTTTGTGCGTAGCGGGCAATGGGATGCGGTGGTCACGCTCAACAAGCCTGGGCGCCAGGATGCGCTGGACTATGAGTGTTCCGGCAAGGCTCCCCAGGTGCGCCTGGTGCGTCAGATCGCCCCCAATGGGCAGGTGCGGGTGCTGGCGACGAATCTCGATGCCCAGGCTTTCCCTTGCGAGGTGTTCGCCGATCTGTATCACCAGCGCTGGCGCATCGAGGAGGCCTTCAAGCGGCTCAAGCACCGGGCCAAGCTCGAGAGTGTTTGCGGCCTCACCCAGCATGCGCTGCTCATCGAAGTGGCGGCCAAGGTGCTGGCTGACAACCTGGCCTCTCTGGTGTGCCAGGCAGCCAGTGAAGAGGCGGATCTGCCGGGGCGCCAGCGTGTGTGTAACCGGGCCTATGCCGCGCCTCTGTTGCAGCGGTTGCTGCCACGCATGGTGCTGGGCCTGGGTTGCATCCTGGCGCTGCTGGACAAGGCGCTCGATCTGCTCGGTGGCAACACGCATCGACGCGTTCCGGGGCGCTCTCGTCCTCGTCCAGCCAATCGTGTCAAACCGCATCCGCATATGGCTTACAAGGGGTGAGTGTTAAGTTCGGTGGATTGAGCCGCAGGTGGGGTCCAGGACCAGGTCGCCGGGGTCGGTGGTCATGAGGATGCACCGCTCAACAATTCTCTGGTTAGTTTGGACCACGTAGATTAAGTCTCGCTCACCGTGAAAGTTCCATATGTTCGGCAGAGGTGCTCGACCATGATCATCGAGATAGACAATCCCACGTACTGTTTTCTTCGCGCCACGCAAACGATTGCAGCGCACTAATCTTTGCATTCCTATCTCCGGGTCAAGCGTCCAGTGGCGATTAGCACCCGGCTGAAATTCCGCACCCCACGCCTTAAACAATCCACTACGAGTTTCACTTTCATCTTGACTAACCATGGGGTAGTCATCATTTAAAAATCTTATACCTGACTGCGCAAGCTCATCATCATTACAATCAGAAAGAGGTTTCGAGTTCCCGGACGGAAATATCACACCGGCAAATCTATTTTTTTCGTCCTCGATACTTTTCGCTTCTGTAAGTCGCCGTATTTTTACTTTTGATTTATTTTTTGCATACCAAATGACATAATCATTTACCGCATCTGTTACAGAGGTGGATGATTTTTTCTTAACAATAATAGTAACGAGAGAATTTTCGACTCCAAAAACCTCCTCTACAACGGAGCGGGCAAGATGAACATTCTCGTCATTAATTTGCACAAAGATACTGCCCGTTTCGTTCAGCAGTTCTTTTGCCAGCAATAAGCGATCACGCAGATAAGTTAAATATGAGTGAATTCCGAGTTCCCACGTATCGCGGAAGGCCTTGATCATTTCGGGCTCGTGGGTCAAATCGGCATCTTTTCGATCATCCACTTTCCGATTGCCCACAAAGGGCTGGAAGTTGCTGCCGTACTTGATGCCGTAGGGCGGGTCGATGTAGATCCCGGCCATGCCCTCCTTCTGCAGCAGGCTGTTCATCACCAGCAGGCTGTCGCCAGCGACCAGCCGGTTGGCCCAGCCCCGGTCGTGCTTGTAGAAGTCCAGCGCCGAGCGCAGGGGCACGCTTTCAAACGGGGCTTCAAACAGGCCGGGCTGGAAGAAATTTGGGTGTTTTTGACCTCTAGCGCCCGCCCCACTTGCGCCAGACGCTACTGATTTGCTAGCGTTTTGGCGCTTGCCCACGCTGCTCAGGATGCTCATGGCGTCGATGCGCTCATGCACATGCAGGCTCACGGTGTCCACTTCAAAGGCGGTGCGCTCGGCCTTGCCCGTCCATTGCAAATAGGGCGCGCCCATGCGCTGCAGGGTTTGCAGGGCGTGGCGCATGGCGGCGGGGTCGTTGCCCGCCAGGGCATCGGCAATCAGCGCGTCGGCTTGGGCGCGGGCGGTGTCGAACTGCAGGGCCGGGTCCAGGTGGGGGTCGTAGGCCCAGCGGGTTTTGGGCTGCTCGGGGTCGCTTTCGGCGTTAACGAGGCCGACTTCGGGGTTGTTCTTGCGCCGGTCGGGGTGACGGTAGGCCAGCACCTGGGCGCCGCCCGTGTTGGGCTGGTTGGGGGCAGGTTTGGCTTTGGCTATTTTGGGTGGCTTGGCGGCTGACGCCGAGGCCGGGGCTGCGGGGGTGTCCAGGGCGAAGTTCGGCCGCTGCGCGCCGGTGGCACGGGCGGTAGAACCGCCACGCCCTTTGCCTTTGACGGCCAGGCCCGCCGCCACCAGCGCTTCACGCGCCATTTTGAAGTCGTCTTCCGTGACGGGCGACTGGTGCCCTGCGGCTTGGGCTGCGGCCAGAAACTGCTCCAGCAGCGTGATGTTGCCCACGGTAGTGTGGTCTGCTGGCAGCAGATTTAGCAGCAGCGTTTGCAGCTGTTGCCGTTGTTCGTTGGACATTTGCCCCACCCCCCTCTGGTCTCGATAAGGGGGGATTTATAGCAGGGCAAGCCCCTGTATCGAACCACTACCCACAAGGTCGTGGCCTTTGTACCTGGGATATGCCTGTATTGCTCTGGCCTGCCCGGAGGGACTCGAACCCCCGACCTATAGCTTAGAAGGCTATTGCTCTATCCAGTTGAGCTACGGGCAGATGGATGTGGTCGGCTGTGTGGCCGACCGGCTTGCGGAGTGTCCGCAACTGCTTGGCGCAGGGCGCTAATCATACCCGCCCTGACCGGTGCTCTTGGCGCTGCCGCCAGGGCGATTTTGCTGCCGGGCCGGTGATGCGGTTATAACCGGGTCATCCCCCCGTTTTTGCCTGCCCTCTGGAGCATTTGCCCATGCCACACAGCGTCACGCTGATCCACACCATTGCTGCCGCCTTGGGCTTGGCGCTGGTGCTGGGCTTTCTGGCCGCCCGTTTGCGGCTGCCAGCCCTGGTGGGGTATTTGCTGGCGGGGGTGGCGATTGGCCCGTTCACTCCTGGTTTTGTTGCCGATGCAGCCCTGGCCAGCCAGCTGGCGGAGATCGGCGTGATGCTGCTGATGTTTGGCGTAGGGCTGCATTTTTCTTGGGGCGACCTTCTGGCGGTGCGCAAGATTGCCGTGCCGGGCGCCGTGGTGCAGATGATGGTTGCGACGTCGCTCGGTATGGCGTTGGCCCTGTGGTGGGGCTGGGGCATGGGGGGGGCCCTGGTGTTTGGTCTGGCGCTGTCGGTGGCCAGCACGGTGGTGCTGCTGCGTGCGCTGGAGACGCTGGGGATTCTGGACAGCTACACCGGACGCATTGCGGTGGGGTGGCTGGTGGTGGAGGACCTGGCCATGGTGCTGGTGCTGGTGCTGCTACCACCGCTGGGGGGATGGCTGGGAGGCGGCTCCGGGGCCGACCTGGATGCCGCGCAGCTCTGGCGCACGCTCGGGTGGACGCTGCTGCAGGTGGGCGGGTTTGTGGCGCTGATGCTGCTGGTGGGGCGCAGGTTGTTTCCTTGGCTGTTGTGGCAAGTGGCGCGCACCGGGTCGCGTGAACTGTTCACGCTGTGTGTGGTGGCCGCGGCGGTGGGCATTGCGTTTGGCTCGGCAGCACTGTTTGGCGTCTCATTTGCGCTCGGGGCCTTCTTTGCAGGCATGGTGATGCGGGAGTCCGAGTTCAGCCACCGCGCTGCGCACGAATCGCTGCCGCTGCGCGATGCGTTTGCTGTGCTTTTTTTCGTGTCCGTCGGCATGCTGTTCAACCCGGCGGTCTTGTGGGAGCGTCCGCTGCAGGTGCTGGCGGTGGTTGCCATCATCATGCTGGGCAAGACCGTGGCCGCAGCGGGTCTGGTGCTGGCGTTCCGGTATCCGCTCAACACGGCGCTCACTGTGTCGGCCAGTCTGGCGCAGATCGGGGAGTTTTCGTTCATTCTGGTCGCACTGGGGTCTTCATTGGGCCTGTTGCCGCCGGAAGGGGCCAGCCTGGTGCTGGCGGGCGCTTTGTTCTCCATGGCGCTCAACCCGTTGTTGTTCCGTGCCATTGCACCGTTGCAAGATTGGCTGCGTGCCCGGTCCGCGTGGGCCAGACGGCTGGAGCAGCGTGATGACCCCCTGGCTGAGCTACCCACGACCACCGATTCGCGCTACCTCGCGCGGCAGGTGGTGCTGGTTGGCTATGGCCGGGTGGGGCGGCGCGTGGCGGCGACGCTGGCGGCCAACGATATTCCGTTTGTGGTGGCCGAGCAGAATCGGGAGCTGGTGGAGGCCTTGCGTGCCGACGGCGTGGCCGCCGTGTTTGGCGACGCAGTGGAGCCCGCCGTGCTGATCCAGGCGCACATCGCGCGGGCCGCGATGCTGGTGGTGGCCACCCCGGACGCATTGCAGGTGCGCCAGATGATCGAGACCGCGCAGACCTTGAACCCGGGCGTGGACATCGTGGTGCGCAGCCACAATGAGGACGAGGCCCAACGACTAGTGCAGGAATGCAGCCACGCCCAGGTGTTCCTGGCAGAAGATGCCTTGGCGCAGGCCATGACCCGCCACGTGCTGGAGCGTGCCCGGGAACGACAGTCCCGCGCCACGCGACCTGCGCCACTGCACGGATCGGCATGATTTGAGGAAAATCTGCCGGTTGCGCTAGAAAAATATGCCTGAGCAGCTATCTGATTGATAGCAAAGTGGGGACAGCCCCGGGGGGGGGCTCAGCCTCCGGACGGCGTATTCACGGAGTGCCCCATCTACTCCCGTTTGAGCAACAGACCCCAGTCTCACGCCCTTAACAGGTCTGCCTCAGGCGAGGGTCAATCCGTTTCTTCAAACACCAGAGAGGGCACAGCCATCACGCGTGCGCTCTGGCCCAGTTCCTGTATCAGGTGGTTGGCAAAGTAGCTGTTTTGCGTGTCGGGCTCCAGCGCAGCCACGGCCAGGTTGGCACGCGGCTGATTCAGCGGCACATAGAAGCTGCCAGCGGGCGCGTCGATGGCGCTGCGCAGTGTGGACACCTGCACGCGAACGATGTCGCCGCTGCCAGCAATGGTGCCGATCACATCCTGGCGGTTGCCGGCTTCGCGCGCGGTTTCGCGGTAGCTCTCGGCCAGCACGGAGCCAGGCTCTGCCACCCGCATGACCTGGATGCCCAGTTGGCGCAGGCGTTCCACGGCCGCGCTGGCATCCGCCGACAGCCAGTAACCGCAGGGCCGCGCACGCACCTTGGTGTTGCGCAGCGTCAGGGATGAGTTCCAGTCCACGCGAATACTGCGGTCTGCGCCCGTCTCGGGGTCCAGAAAGTCCAGGTCGCGCTGGGTGGGGGTGGCCTCGGCCTCGATGACCACCTGGTCACGGCAGGCCAGGGCACTCACGTCGCGAGCCACGAACGAGCGCACCTGCTCCAGGTTGGCGGCGCGTTCAGCGGTGGTACGCAGGGCGCTGGTGATGGCAGTGACCTGCGCATGCACGCGGCGCTGGATGTGCATGCGGCCAATGCCCACGCCACGGGTCTCGATCAGCAGGCTGACCGTGTTCTTCAGGCCGTGGACGTTGCGCCCCGTGTCGGGCTGGGTGCCGCCCATGGAGATGCGCTTGTCCTGCAGGTTGGTCGAGGTGGTGTAGTACCAGTCACTCGTCAGGCCCTGGGCCTTGAGAGCGGCCACCATGGGCTGGTGAAACCACTCCTGCGACGCCTTGGTGAGGAACTCGGGGTAGTTGGCGGTGGTGGTGTATTGCAGCAGCGCGTCGTAGCGCTGGATGGCGTTGAACTTCTGCAGATAGCGGCCCACCACGGTGTATTCGTGGGCGTCCACGACGAGGATGGGGCGGTAGTCGTTGATGACCTGCGCCAGGGCGCGGGCCTCGGGGGTATTGAGCAACAGGTGGTCGCGGTTCATGTCCACGCCGTTGGCAGTAACGCGCGTGCCCACCTCGGCGCCATCCGGGTTGGCGCGGGGCACCACCACCACGTTGATGCGGTCCAGCAGCGGTTCGAGCAGGCCCTGGGCCAGTTCGCGGCTGATGACCAGCAGGGCTTCACTGCCGGCAGGTTCGTCGCCATGCTGCTGCCCGATCAGCACGACCGTAGGGCGGCCACTTTTGTCCAGGCTGGCTGGGTCTGTGCCGGCGGCACGGGTGACCAGCAGGCCCTGGATGGGCTCGCCGCGCTGCGAGGTGCCGATCTGCAGCAGCTGGGTGCGCGTGCTGCCACGGGGCGCGCTGTCGCTCAGGCTGCGCAGCCATTGGCCCACCTCTGCATTGGTCGTGAAGGCCCTGCGGTCGGCACCCAGGCCGGGGGTGCTGTAGACCACTGACGGGTTGGGGAACCGTGCGGCCACTGCCTCGCCATAGGGTGGCGCCATGGGCGCTTCGTCGCGCACCAGAAGCGGTGCGGACTGGGGCAGGGGACTGGACACCACGGCGGCGCGCTGCGGTGGCACCTGCGCGGGTGTCTGTTGTCCCAGCGGCGCGGGAACAACAGTGCCTTGCTGGACGCGCGGCAGGGGCGCGGGGGCACTGCGCTGTTGGGCGGTTGGTGTGGAGGGCCAGGGCGGCAGCGGGGTGCTGCCGCAGGCTGTCAGCAGCAGCGCTGCCAGCGTAGCCGGGGCGGCCCAGCGCGTGATCCGTGGTTCAGGGCGTGAAAGCGGGGTGGCATCGGCGCGGCCGCGCTGGAATGTGTGCTGGGTCATTGTGTGGGCTGCCAGAGAGAGCCCCGGACGTGGGGCGAGTAGGGCGCTTTGTACGTGGATGTTACCTGCGCGCACCCGCCTCTCCTTGTCAGCGTACATCCCGTTGCAAACGTGTGGCGGCTTGGGCTGTCGCGGTGATCAGCGAGGGATGTTGCTGGGTGCAGTGGCGTCAGTGGGCGAAGGGGATGCGCTCTGAGCCGGAGGCGGACTGGGCAACTTCAGCCGTAACAGGGCGCGCACAAAGCCGTGGTCCGAGCGCGTGCGGTCGCGTCCTTCATGCAGGTGGTCATTGAAATAATCCACCCGGCGCACATCACCCACGCTGTTGCGCCCGTTGGGCAGGAACTCCTCGCTGACCAGGATCTGGTCCAGCACATAGGGGGCGCCCTGGTGGATGTGGGAGTAGGCCACGTCCTTTTTCAAGGCGAAATCTCCCTGCAGGTCGTACGCATTGAACAGGGCCACATCGCGGGCCGTCCGGTCGTAGGCAATGTCGTTGGTGGCGCAGATCAGTTGCGTGGTGACGCTGTCGGGGGTGTCGTTGAAGTCGCCCAGGACCACCAGGGGCACGCTGGTGCGGTGCAGCAGGTCGATCACCAGGCAACGCAGGGCCATGGCCTCGGCGCCACGCATGATCAGTGAGCGCAGTGAGGCCAGTGCGACCACCTTGCGGTCGTCCCGGTCCTCGGTGGGCTGGCCCAGGGCATCCTGCAGAAACTTGGGGCGCTTCGATTTGAGGTGGGCGGTGAGGACGTTGAGGGTCTGGCCATGCTTCATCCGCAAGGTGGCCACAAGGGGCGGACGCTCAAAGCGCGTGTGTTGGCCAATGCCGGGCACGTCCACCTGAAAACCCGGGGGGAAGTCGGCGAAGGACTGCACAGCCTCGACCTTGAGTCGGGTGGCCAGGCCCACCCGGGGTGTGCCCTGCGCACCTTGCTGGGTGTCGTTGTTCTCGGCTCCAGGTACGGCGACGAAGTCGTAGCGCATGCCGCCCCGCCCCAGTGCTCCCTTGAAAGCCGCATCGTCCCAGACCTCCTGCACGGCCAGCACGTCGGCGTTCAGTGCCCGAAAGCGCTCCCCCAGCCAGGTGATCTTGCGCTCAAACTCGGTCTGGCTGTACGGGTCCTGGTTCTCGTAGAACAGGCGACCCGGGTTGGCCAGGTTGAGCACATTGCAGGTGGCCACCATCAGGGTGTCCAGCGGTTGGGGGAATTCGGTGGGGCGCATGGAGGGCGGGCAGCGTCGTTGTGGTCACAGGGCTGCAGCCGCCTGTCAGCGAGGCTGCAGCGCACGGCCGGACAGCACTTGCAGGCCGGGCCGGCCCGACTGTACGGCATGGACCAGCGCCCGGGCCACATCGGCGCCCGGGCGGGCGCGGTAGTTGGCGGGCAGGAGAGGGTTCAGCCACTGAAACAGCTTGAGCGACAGCGATTCGGCGGGCCGGTGGGCCTGCTGCAGCGCCCGGCGCTCGCCCATGAGCAGGGAGGGGCGCGCGATGACCAGGGTCTCGAAACCCAGCTGCTGCAGGTCGCGCTCTACCTCGCCTTTGACGCGGTTGTAAAAAATGCGCGACTGCGCGTTGGCACCCATGGCGGTGACAACTCCGCAACGGGTCGCGCCGGCCGCACGCGCAGCGCGGGCCGTGGCCATCACGGCGTCATAGTCCACCGCGCGGAACGCGCTTTGGCTGCCTGCTGCAGCCATGGTGGTGCCCAGGGTGATGTAGACGTCATCCACCGGGGGCAAAGCAGGCATCGCCGCAAAATCCACCGCATGCAGTTGCAGGCGGGGACGGGTCAGCGCGGGGGCTCGCCGCCCCTTGGCATGCAGCACATGGACCGTGTTGCCCGAGGTCTCGGGCGCGCCCGCTGCGGGGGCAGAAGGCGCCTTGCGTGACTCAGCGGTTAAAAGAGCCGCGAGGACCGCCTGGCCCACGAGACCCGTTGCCCCGGCCACCACCGCCACCCGCGCCCGATCCGCCGCCATAGCCACCACCTCCAGAGTTGCGATACCCACCGCCACCACCACGGCGACCGCGTTCAGCCATGCTGTCCACGCTGGTGCGCATGGGGTCGGGCTGACCGCCCGCACCATGGCCCGAGCTGCGATGGCCTGGGTTGCTGTGACCCAGGTGGGTGCCCAGGTGCGCATTGGCGCGGGGGGGTTGTGCGTCATCGTAGCGATGGCCGCCACCGCCCTCTGGGCGTGGGCCCCGGCTGCGTGCTGGTGCCTGGGATGCGCCGTCACGCGGGCCGCCGCGACCACCGCCTTGTCCGCCACGGCCGCCGCCGGCCGGGCCCTGGGCGTTGCGGGGCGCGCCGCCGCCGGAGCGGCCACCGCCGCCATTGCCAGCACGAGGGCCGCGCTCGCCGCCGCCACCCTGGCCGCCGCCTTGGCTGGCCTTGTTGGTGCGGATGCGTTCCATCATTTCGGTACGGGCGGCCTTGGCGGCAGCCTGCATCACGTCGCGGCTCGGGGGCTTGCCTGCGCCGCCCCAGATGGTCTGGCGGCCCATGGCAATGGGCTCGGCCTTTTCGCCGGGTTCGGGCCCAAAACCTTCAATGACTTGCACGGGGATCTGCTGCTTGGTGAAGCGCTCGATCTCCATCATGAAGCCTTCTTCGTCCATGCAGACCAGGCTCACGGCCTCGCCGGTAGCGCCAGCACGGCCCGTGCGGCCAATGCGGTGCACGTAGTCTTCAGGGACGTTGGGGATTTCGTAGTTGACGACGTGCGGCAGGTCATCAATGTCGATGCCGCGCGCAGCGATATCGGTGGCCACCAGGGCGCGGATCTCGCCGCTCTTGAAGCCTGCCAAGGCCTGCGTGCGGGCGCTCTGGCTCTTGTTGCCGTGCAGTGCCATCGCCTGCACACCGTTCTTGGTCAGGAACTCGGCCACGTTGTTGGCGCCGAACTTGGTGCGCGTGAACACCAGCACCTGGCTCCAGTTGTGCTGCTGGATGATGTGCAGCAGCACCTGCTTTTTCTTGCCGCGGCCCACGGGGTGAATCACCTGCGAGATGCGCTGCACCGTGGTGTTGCGCGGGGTGACCTGAATGCTCTGGGGGTTCTTGAGCAGGGTGTTGGCCAACTCGCGGATCTCATCGCTGAAAGTGGCCGAGAACAGCAGACTTTGCTTGTCCTTGGGCACCAGGGCCAGCACCTTCTTCACGTCATGGATGAAGCCCATGTCCAGCATGCGGTCGGCTTCGTCCAGCACCAGCACTTCTACCGTGGACAGGTCCAGAAAGCCCTGTTGCTGCAGGTCCAGCAGGCGGCCGGGGGTGGCCACCAGGATGTCCACGCCACGCTTGATGCGGTCGATCTGCGGGTTCATGCCCACGCCGCCGAAGACCACCGTGGAGTTGATGTCCAAGTACTTGCCGTATTCGCGCACAGACTCTTCGACCTGGGCGGCGAGTTCGCGGGTGGGGGTCAGCACCAGGGCGCGGATGCCCTTGCCACCAAACTTGTTCTTGGGTGCCGTGCCTTGCGAGAGGCGGTGCAGCATGGGCAGGGTGAACGCGGCGGTCTTGCCGGTGCCAGTCTGCGCGCCGGCCAGAAGGTCGTGGCCTTCCAGAACAGCGGGAATGGCCTGGGCCTGAATGGGCGTGGGGGTTTCATAGCCCGTTTCGTGCACGGCCTTCAGGATGGCAGGAGCCAGGTTCAGTTCGTCAAATGTCATGTCATTGGATGCGCCCGTCCGGGGCGCTGGGTATCCGCCTGTCGTGCAACCGGGAGGTTGCCGAGCCAGTCTCAGGCTGATGAGGTTCAGGATTGGGAGCCCGGAAGCGTGGCTTCCTTCGTCCCCAGCAGTGTGCTGATGTGGCGGGCAACTGGAGCCCACAACGGGGGTATTGTCGCATGGACCGATAATCCAGGGTTTGAGAGCGCGTTCGGTGCCTTTTTGGATTGCTCCAAATGGTCCTCCAAACCCGCTCGGATGCAGACTTCCTGCCCACTTTCGCAAGCTAGAACCCTCCATGGCCCAATACGTTTATTCGATGAATCGCGTCTCCAAGACCGTGCCGCCCAAGCGGCAGATCTTGAAGGACATCTCCCTGAGCTTTTTCCCGGGCGCCAAGATCGGCGTGCTGGGCCTGAACGGCTCGGGCAAATCCACGCTGCTGAAGATCATGGCGGGCGTGGACAAGGAGATCGAGGGCGAGGCCATCCCGATGCCGGGCATCAAGATCGGCTACCTGCCCCAGGAACCGCAGCTCAACAACGAGCACACGGTGCGCGAAAGCGTGGAAGAGGCCATGGGCGAAGTGTTTGCCGCCAAGGCCAAGCTCGAAGAGGTGTATGCCGCCTACGCCGAGCCCGATGCCGACTTTGACGCCCTTGCTGCAGAGCAGGCCCGCCTGGAAGCCATCATCGCCACGGCCGGCACAGACTCCGAGCACCAGCTCGAAATCGCGGCCGACGCACTGCGCCTGCCCCCATGGGATGCCAAGATCGGCCTGCTCTCGGGCGGCGAGAAGCGCCGCGTGGCACTGTGCCGCCTGCTGCTGTCCAAGCCCGACATG
>ERZ778025.1905-NODE-1905-length-13044-cov-4.807837_pt1 | contig 13044 bp, 9 predicted proteins | sample MGYA00375755_ERZ778025 | MGnify/ENA primary metagenome ERZ778025 (study PRJEB29350, sample SAMN05389825) | bioreactor metagenome | isolation source: Thiocyanate bioreactor | place: South Africa: University of Cape Town | collected 2014-03-17 ... | reverse complement strand
TGGTAGACCATGCCGTTGGCGCGGATGTGGCGCACCTCGCCGCCGTCGAGCAGAACGCGGAACTCGGAATAATAGCGGCCGCGCGTGTCGATGGCGTCGCGGAACTCGCGCGCCGCCCTCTCACGGTCGTCGGGGTGGAGGCGGCCGATCCAGTGGGCGCGGGCGCGCGGGCCGCCCTTGCCGGGATAGCCGTAGATCTCGTTCATGCGGTCGTCCCAGAGGAGCTCCTCCGTCGCGACCAGATATTCCCACACGCCGATGCGCGAGGTCTCCAGCGCCAGCCCGAGGCGCTGCGACAGGCCTTCGAGGTCGCGCTCGCGCCCGCGCAGCACGGCGATGTAGCGCTGGCGCTCGTCCATCAGCCGGCCGGCGACGACGATCGGCAGCAGGATCAGGATCGCGCCGATGGCCATGAACAGGCGGCTGGAGGTGATGCGGTCGGCCGGCGCAACCCAGCCGCCATGCGGGCGCGCGGCGATCTGCCACGAGCCGGAGGGCAGCATGACGCTGGCCAGCACCGGGTTGTCGGCGACCGTCTCGGCGCTGCCGTAGAAGCGCTCGCCGGCGTCGCCGAGCGCGTCGCGGCCGGTGATGGCGAGGTCGAGTTCGGTGGCGTCGTAGATGCCGCTGTTGCGGTAGAGGCTCTGGAGGTCGACGACGGCGGAGACGAGGCCCCAGAAGCGGGTGCCGTCGGCCTGGCCGACGAAGACGGGGAAGCGGCCGATGAAGCCCTGGCCGCCCTGCACGAGGTCGACCGGACCGGCGAAGATCAGCTCGCCCTGGTCGCGCGCGCGCAGCGCCGCCTCGCGCTGCTGGGGATTGTTGCGATAGTCGAGGCCGAGCACCGGCGCGTTGCGGCCGGGCGGGTAGACCATGGTGACGACGAGGTCGGGCGCGGCGGCGATGTTGCGGATCTCGGAGCGCTCGTCGATCAGGCTGCCGGCCAGCGCCTCGAAGCGCTGCGGCGTCATGTCCGGCTCGGTCGAGAGCGCGCCGACGAGGCCGCGCACGAGCTGGAGGTTGCCGTTGATGTTGCCTTCGAGCTTGGCGCGGATGACGCTGACGCGCGCCAGCACGTCGGAGCGCAGCCGCTCCAGCTCGTAGCGCCGGTTCTGCAGGTCGGCGTAATAGGTCGCCACCAGGATGACCACGAGCGCGATCGCCGCCGGGATGTTGCTCGGGCGGAAGATGGCTCTGGCAATGGCCGCAGCACGGGCGGACGCTTTCATCAGTCTCGATCCGCCTTCGGCGTGTCCGATCGCCAAGACGTATCACCAGAAGCTTAACAGGCCTTTATGCGGCTATGCGGTGCCCCCGCCGCCGGCCGCCGCCAGCTTGAGCCGGTAGAGCGCCTCCAGCGCCTCGCGCGGCGTCATCTCGTCGGGATTGAGGGCGGCGAGCGCCTCGGCGAGGCCGTCGCGGCGCGGCGGCTGCGCCGCCTCGCGCTTCACCGCGACCGCGAACAGCGGCAGGTCGTCGACAAGCCGCGAGGCCCGGCCGGAGAGCTCCCCCTCCTCGAGCTGGCGCAGCACCTGGCGGGCGCGCTCGACCACCGGCTCCGGCAGGCCGGCGAGGCGGGCGACCTGCACGCCGTAGGAGCGGTCGGCCGCGCCGGCGGCGACCTCGTGCAGGAAGACGACGTCGCCCTCCCACTCCTTGACGCGCATGGTGACGTTGCGCAGCCGCGGCAGCTTCTCGGCGAGCGCCGTCATCTCGTGGAAATGGGTGGCGAAGATGGCCCGCGCCCGGTTCTTCTCGTGCAGGAACTCGACCGCCGCCCAGGCGATCGACAGGCCGTCGAAGGTGGCCGTGCCGCGGCCGATCTCGTCGAGGATGACCAGCGAGCGCTCGCCGGCCTGGTTGAGGATCGCCGCCGTCTCGACCATCTCGACCATGAAGGTGGAGCGGCCGCGGGCGAGGTCGTCGGAGGCGCCGACCCTGCTGAACAGCCGGTCGACGACGCCGATCTCGGCGGAGCGCGCCGGCACGAAGGAGCCGGCCTGCGCCATGACGGCGATCAGCGCGTTCTGGCGCAGGAAGGTCGACTTGCCGCCCATGTTCGGGCCGGTGACCAGCCACAGGCGACTGGACTCGGAGAGGGTGCAGTCATTGGCGACGAAGCGCCCGCCCGACTTCGCGACGGCTTCCTCGACCACCGGGTGGCGGCCGCCCTCGATCTCGAAACAGGCATGCTCGACGAGGTGCGGACGCGCCCAGCCGCCCTCGGCGGCGCGCTCGGCGAGGCCGGCCGAGACATCGATCCGGGCGAGCGCGTCGGCGGTGCGGGCAATGGGCTCGCGTGCGTCGAGCGCGCGGGTGGTAAGGTCCTCGAGATGCGCGGCCTCGGCCGCGAGCGCATGAGCGCCGGCCTGGGTGACCTTGACCGCGACGTCGTGCAGTTCGGGCGCGTTGAAGCGGACGACGCCGGCCAGCGTCTGGCGATGGGTGAAGCCGCTGTCCTGCGCCATCAGCGGATCGGCGTTCTTCGCCGGCACTTCGATATGATAGCCGAGCACGCCGTTGTGGCGGATCTTGAGCGAGCCGATCCCGGTGCGCGTGCGATATTCGGCTTCGAGCGCGGCGATCGCGCGGCGGCCGCCGGCGCCCGCGTCGCGCAGATCGTCGAGCGCGGCGTCATAGCCCTCGGCGATATAGCCGCCATTGGCGGCGTCGATGGGCGGCTCGGGGACGAGCGCGCGGCCGAGCAGGTCGATCAGCGCGCCATGCCCGCGCATCTGGGGCAGGAGATCGGCGAGCAGGGGCGGGATGCCTGTCGCCTCCAGCCGCTCGGCGAGGCGCCAGGCGCCGTCGAGCCCGTCGCGCAGCTGGCCCAGGTCGCGCGGGGAACCGCGCCCGGCGGCGAGGCGGCCCAGCGCGCGACCGATATCGGGCATCGCCCGGAGCGCGCCGCGCACCATCTCGCGCAGGCCCGCATCGTCGTGGAAATGGGTGACGAGATCGAGCCGCGCCTCGATGCCTGGCCGGTCCATCAGCGGGGCGGCGATATCGCTGCCGAGCAGGCGGGCGCCGGCGCCGGTGACGGTGCGATCGACGCTATCGAGCAGGCTGCCCCTGCGCGTGCCCGCCGAACTGATCGTGAGTTCGAGGCTCTCGCGGGTCGCCGCGTCGATCGCCATCGCGGCTTCGGTGCGCGTGACACGCGGCGGGCGCAGGAAGGGAAGCGCTCCCTTGGCGGTGTGCTCCAGATAGGCGGCGAGGCCCCCGGCGGCGGCGAGCGCCGCGCGCGAGAACTGGCCGAAGCCGTCGAGCGTCGCCACGCCGAACAGCCGCTTCAGCCGCGCTTCCCCGCCGGCGCTGTCGAAATCGATTCGCGGGCGGACGACGGTGGCGAGTTCGTCAAAGGCGGAGCCGTCTCCGACCACCGTCTCGGCGGGAGAGAGGCGGGCGATCTCGGCGGCGGCGCGGTCGGCGCTGCTCTCGATGATCTCGAAGCGGCCGGTGGAGATGTCGGCGCAGGCGATCGCCACGCTTCCGCCGGCCTCGCCGATCGCCGCGCACCAATTGGCGGTGCGGCTGTCGAGCAGCGATTCCTCGGTCAGCGTGCCGGCGGTGACGACGCGGATGATCGCGCGGTTGACCAGCGCCTTGGAGCCCATGCGCTTGCGCGCTTCCTCGGGCGTCTCGGTCTGGTTGGCGATGGCGACGCGGTGGCCGGCCTTGATCAGCCGGGCGAGATAGCCCTCCATCGCATGCGCGGGCACCCCGCACATCGGGATGCGCTCGCCGTCATGCTCGCCGCGCGCGGTGAGCGCGATGTCGAGCACGGCGCTGGCGATCTTCGCATCGTCGAAGAACAGCTCGAAGAAATCGCCCATCCGGTAGAAGAGCAGGCAATCCTCCGCTTCTGCCTTCAAGGCGAGATATTGCGCCATCATAGGGGTGGGAGCTGCGGAGGACATGGCTTGCGGCCTAGCGGAACCCGGTGCGCGATCAACACCCCGGCGGGGCATTTTCCTGGGGAAAAGGCCGGATGTGCGGAAATCCGCACATCTGGACGGGTCGATCCGTGCCGATCCGTGGCGGATGCATGGGAATCCGTCGCATTCGGCACATTGCGGCGTCGGAACGGCCCCCCTAAAGGGGAGGCAATCTGGAGAGAAGAATGTCTGAGGAATCGAACGTCCAGTTTTCGGAGCGCGAGGCGCTGCTCTATCACTCCGAGGGCCGGCCGGGAAAAATCGAAGTCATCGCATCCAAGCCGATGGCGACGCAGCGCGACTTGGCGCTGGCCTATTCGCCCGGCGTGGCGGTGCCCGTGCTGGCGATCGCCGAGAATCCGGCGGCGGCCTATGACTATACCGCCAAGGGCAATCTCGTCGCCGTGATCTCGAACGGCACCGCGATCCTCGGGCTGGGCAATCTCGGCGCGCTGGCTTCCAAGCCGGTGATGGAGGGCAAGGCCGTTCTCTTCAAGCGCTTCGCGGATGTCGATTCGATTGACCTCGAAGTGAAGACCGAGGACGTCGACGCCTTCATCAACTGCGTCGAGCTGCTCGAGCCGAGCTTCGGCGGCATCAATCTGGAAGACATCAAGTCCCCCGAATGCTTCGTGATCGAGCAGACGCTGCGGGAGCGGATGAACATTCCGGTGTTCCATGACGACCAGCACGGCACGGCGATCATCGCCGCCGCGGGCCTGATCAACGCGCTCCATCTGACCGGGCGTGACATCAAGGACACGCGCGTCGTGATGAACGGCGCCGGCGCGGCGGCGATCGCGTGCGCCGAGCTGATCAAGGCGATGGGGCTGCCGCACGGCAACCTGCTGATGCTCGACCGGACCGGCGTGATCTATCAGGGCCGCGAAGGGGTGAACCAGTGGCAGTCGGCCCATGCCGTCGCCACCGATCGCCGCACGCTGGCCGATGCGCTGGAGGGCGCGGACGTGTTCATGGGCCTGTCGGCCGCAGGCGCGCTGCCCGCCGAGCTGCTCAACCACATGGCGCTGAAGCCGATCATCTTCGCGATGGCCAACCCCGATCCCGAGATCACCCCGCCCGAGGCACGCGCGGCGCGTCCGGACGCGATCATCGCGACGGGGCGTTCGGACTATCCGAACCAGGTCAACAACGTGCTGGGCTTCCCGTTCATCTTCCGCGGCGCGCTCGACGTGCGGGCGACGACGATCAACGATGCGATGAAGATCGCGGCGGCGACCGCGCTCGCCGAGCTGGCCCGCCAGCAGGTGCCCGAGGAAGTGGCGGCGGCCTATGGCGTGCAGCACAGCTTCGGCCCCGACTACATCATCCCGGCACCGTTCGATCCGCGGCTGATGGAGCTGGTGCCCGCCGCTGTCGCCCAGGCGGCGATGGATTCGGGCGTGGCGACCAAGCCGATCACCGACATGGCGGCCTATCGCCAGGCGCTGCGCGCGCGGCTGAACCCGACCACGTCGGTGCTCTCGCTCGCGTATGAAGGCGCACGGGCCAATCCGAAGCGCGTGATCTTCGCCGAGGCGGAAGAGGAAGTCGTGCTGCGCGCGGCGATCGCCTTCAAGGATGGCGGCTATGGCACGCCGGTGCTGGTGGGCCGCGAGAGCGTGCACGACCGGCTGAAGGCGCTTGGCGCCGATCCGGCGCATTTCGAGCTGCACAACAGCGTCAACTCGCCGCTGGTCGAGCAGATGGTGGAGTTCCTCTATTGCCGCCTGCAGCGCCGCGGCTACCTTCGCCGCGATTGCGAGCGCATGGTCAACCGCGACCGCAACATCTTCGGCGCGCTGCTGCTCCAGCTCGGCCATGCCGATGCAATGATCACCGGCGTCACCCGCACCTGGGCCGAATCGATGCGCCAGGTGAAGCGCGTGATCGATCATGCCCCGGGCCGCACGCCCTTCGGCATGCACGTGCTGGTCGGCCAGTCGCACACGGTGTTCATTGCCGACACCACCGTGAACGAGCGGCCGAATGCCGAGGAACTGGCGGACATCGCCGAGGGCGCGGCCGCCGTCGCCCGCCGCATGGGCCATGAGCCGCGCGTCGCCTTTCTCAGCTATTCGAACTTCGGCAATCCCGAGGGCCAGTGGCTCGACAATGTCCGCGGCGGCATCAAGGTGCTCGACGGGCGCGGGGTGGAGTTCGAATATGAGGGCGAGATGTCGCCCGACGTGGCGCTCAACAAGCGCCAGCTGGCGAACTATCCCTTTGCGCGCCTTTCCGGCCCGGCCAATGTGCTGATCATGCCGGGCCTGCAATCGGCCAACATCTCGGCCAAGCTGCTGCGCGAACTGGGTGGCGATTCCACCATCGGCCCGATGCTGATCGGCATGGAGAAGCCGGTGCAGATCGCTCCGATGACGGCGACCGCCAGCGAACTGGTGACGCTGGCGGTGCTCGCGGCCGGCGGGATCGCACGCTGATCTAGGCCAGCACGACCTCTCTTGCCTGTTACATTTGTAGCATGCTACAAATGTAGCGGGTCAGAGGAGGTCGAGTCGTGATCGAATCGCTGCCGCGCCGCGAGCGCGAGGTTTTCGAGGCGCTGTGCAGCCTGGGCGAGGGCACGGCCATCGCCGTGCGCGGCGCGCTGACCGACCCGCCGAGCGATTCGGCGGTGCGCACCTTGCTGGGCCGGCTCGAGGCCAAGGGGCTGATCGGCCATAGCACGCGCAACCAGGCCTATGTCTACCGGCCGGTGGAGCAGGCCGATTCGGTGGCCGAGACCGCGCTCCAGCGCCTCGTGCATACTTTCTTCCAGGGCTCGGCGGCGCGCGCCGCGACGGCGTTGCTTGGCATGGAGAAGGCGCTCACCCGCGCGGAAGTCGACGAACTCCAGCGCGCGATCGACGAGGCGCGGGGGGAAGCGAAATGATCGTGGAGCTGCTGATCGCGCTCGGCTGGAAATCCGCGCTCGCCTGCGGTGTCGCGCTGCTCGCCAGCCAGGCGTTGCGCGGCCGGCCCGCTTCGCAGCGCGTGGCGGTGCTGCGCGCCGGCGTGGCCGCGCTGCTGCTGCTGCCGCCGCTCCTCCTGGCGATGCCCGCGGTCGAGATAGCGGTGCTGCCGGCGGCCGCGCCGCTATCCGCCTTGCCCGCCATTGCCGAAGCTGCGGCGCTGCCCGTCGCCGCGGCGCCTGTCGTACCCGAGATTGACTGGATCGCCCTGGCCTATCTGGGAGGTGCCGCGTTCGTGCTGCTGCGCCTCGCCATCGGGCTCTTCCTGTTGCACCGCTGGACCCGCCATGCGGTGCCGGCCTCCCATCCCGTGTGGATGGAGGTGTTCGCACGGGCCGCCAAACCCTTGAGGCGGCCCGTGCGGCTACTGGTTTCACCTCATATTGCCTCGCCCCTGAGCCTGGGGATCGCGCCGGCGACGATATTGATCGGCCCGGATATCGAGCGGCGCCCCGATCGCGCCGCCGCGGTGATTGCGCACGAGATCGCGCATGTTAGCCGGTTCGACTGGCCGGCGATGCTCGCCGCTCGGCTGGCGCTGGCCCTGTTCTGGTGCAATCCGCTCGCCTGGCTGCTCGTCGCCGAGCTGGCTCGCCAGACCGAGCTGGCCGCCGACGAGGACGCGCTGCAGCATGTCGGGCGTGCCGATTACGCGCAGACGCTGCTTGCGGTCGCCGGCGGATGCGGGGCGCATGCAGCTTGCGGCATGGCGGTCGCGCGCGGTGCGATGGCGCGGCGGATCCGGCGCGTGCTCGATGCGGCCCCGCGCAAGCCGGCGAGCGGGCTTGCATGCGCGCTGCTGATCGGTGGCATCCCGCTGGGGATTGCGCCGCTTGCCGCGATGCAGGTCGTCGAGCGGCCCCAGGCGTCGGCCGTGCCGGGAGGCGATCGTGCGGCGGCCCGGCCGGCGCCCGCCATGTCGCCTTCCCAGGTGCGGGAGGAACCGGCACGGACACCTGTGGTGCCGGCGCCACGGGCATCCTCTTCCCGGCATGACGAGTCGGTACGCGTCCTGGCCAAGGCCAGGGCCCTGGTCGCGTCGACTCCCGCCCCGACCCGGGATGTGCCGCGCGCTGCGGGGGCGGCGGCGCGGTTCAGGGCCCAAGCGCCGATGCCGACCATGGGCGAGGCAATTCCACCGGCCGGCACGGGCACCGCACGCAGAGTCGCGCCGCCGACGGAACAGCGGTTCGCCGCCGTGCAGCGCCTGCGCAAGGCTGCGCTGGAATATCGCGACCGTGCCCATGACCGTGCCCTGCCGCTCGATGTCCGCCAGGGCTATCGCAACGTGGGGGCATCACTGGCGGACGAAGCCGACCGGCTGGAGAGGCAGGCCCAGCAGATGGCGGGCGTCTACTAGCCCCCCAACCCGGCACCACCGAACCGAAGCGCGGCTTTCGCGCCACGGGGCCGGCTTGCCCGGCGACTTGAAGGGAGAATGACGATGCGTTCGATCCTGTTCCTGTCCGTTGCCCTTGTCGGCGCTTGCGCCTCGCATCCGCCCATGCCGGTCGGCGAGCCGGCGCTGCGGGTTGCCTATGGCGACCTGCAGCTGGACACCAGGGCGGGCCGCGCCGCCTTGCGGGAGCGCTTGGACGGCGCGGCCCGCACCTATTGCCGGACCAACGACCGGGACGCGGCACCCCAGTTGATCCGCAACAAGGCGGGATATTGTTTCGACATGGTGCGGCTCTCGCTGGTCGCCGAAATGCCCGACAGGGTGCGGCGCGGATATTATCGGCGCTAGCCGTCGATGCTCACGCCCAGCGACGCATTGACCAGCCCGCCATCGACGGTGATCGTGTCGCCCACGACATAGTCGCCGGCGCGGCTGGCGAGATAGATGGCGGCGCCCGCCATGTCCTCGTCCACTCCGATGCGCCGGGCCGGGATCGCCCGAGCGACGTCGCCGCCATGATCGCGCGCCGCCTTGTTCATGTCGCTGGCGAAGGCGCCGGGAGCGATCGAGGTGACGTTGACATGGTCGCGGACCAGCCGGGCGGCCATGCGCTTGGTCAAATAGATCAGTGCCGATTTGGAAGCGTGATAGCTGTACGTCTCCCACGGGTTCAGCCGCTGGCCGTCGATCGAAGTGATGTTGATGACCTTGGCCGGGCGTTCGCCCGATCCGCCCGCCTTGAGCAGATCGAAGAGCGCCTGGGTCAGGAAGAAGGGCGATTTGACGTTCAGGTCCATCACCTTGTCCCAGCCCTTTTCCGGAAAGCCCTCGAACGGTTCGCCCCAGGCCGCGCCGGCATTGTTGACCAGGATGTCGAGCCGTTCCTCGCGCTCCGCCAGCGCGGCGGCGAGCGCCTTGCAGCCGGCGACGGTCGAGACGTCCATCGGCAGGGCGATGCAGTTCGGGCCGAGCGCCGCGGCAGTCTCCTCGCAGGCTTCGGCCTTGCGGGAGGAGACATAGACCTTGGCACCCTGGGCGACATAGCCCTCGGCGATCATCCGGCCGATGCCGCGGGATCCGCCGGTGACGAGGGCAATGCGGCCGTCGAGGCGGAATAATGTCGTGGTGTCCATAGCTTAACTCCCTTTTCCCTTCAGGGGAGGGGCAGGGGAGAGGGGCATGTTGCCACCGTCTCGCACTGCCCTTCTCCCCGATCCCCTCCCCTGAAGGGGGAGAGGAAGACTAGCCGCCCCGCTTCAGCGTCTCGCGGGCGATGATCAGTTGCTGGATCTGGCTGGTGCCTTCGTAGATGCGGAACAGCCGGACGTCGCGGTAGAGTCGCTCGATGCCATAATCCGCGATGTACCCGGCGCCGCCGAAGATCTGCACGGCGCGATCCGCCACCCGGCCGACCATCTCGCTGGCGAAATATTTCGCCGCCGCCGCTTCCATCGTGGTGTTCGCGCCGCGGTCCTTCGCGGCGGCGGTCTCGAGCACGAGCGCCCGTGCCGCCAGCGCCTCGGTCTTGGAATCGGCGAGCATCGCCTGGATCAGCTGGTGCTCGGCGATCGGCTTGCCGAACTGTACGCGCGCGCTGGCATAGGCGACGCAGTCGGCGATCAGCCGCTCGGCCACGCCGACGCAGACCGCCGAGATGTGCAGCCGGCCGCGATCGAGCACCTGCATCGCGATGCGGAAGCCCTCGCCCTCGGCGCCCAGCCGGTTGGCGACGGGCACGGGCGTGCCGTCGAACACCACGTCCGCCACCCGGGCACCCTTCTGCCCCATCTTCTTCTCGGGCTCGCCGATACTGACTCCCGGCAAGTCGCGCGGCACCAGGAAGGCGGAGACGCCGCGGCCGCCGGGCGCATCGCCGGTGCGGGCCATCACGGTGAACAGCTCGGCCTTGTCGGCATTGGTGATGAAGCGCTTGGTGCCGGTGAGGCGATAGACGTCGCCGTCGCGGACCGCCCGGGTCTTCACTGCGCCGCTGTCGGACCCCACGTCCGGCTCGGTCAGGGCGAAGCTGGTGACGATCTCGCCGCTGGCGATGCGCGGCAGCCATTCGGCCTTCTGCTCGGGCGTGCCGGCCATGACGAGACCTTGCGAGCCGATGCCGACATTGGTGCCGAAGCTGGAACGGAAGGCCGGCGTGGTGCGGCCCAGCTCGATGGCGACCTTGCATTCCTCGAGCATCGTCAGCCCCAGGCCGCCATAATCCTCGGCGATCGACAGGCCGAACAGGCCGAGCGCCTTCATCTCGGCGATCACTTCGGCGGGGATGGCGTCGGCGGCCTCCACCTCGGCTTCGAGCGGGCGCAGGCGCTCGTGGACGAAGCGGCGGATCGTATCGATCAGCGTGTCGAAGATTTCGGGGTCGAGCGCCATGGCCACGCGTTCCTCAGGTTCGAAGCCAAAGGCTATACCGACCATATGGTCGGGAGCAAGCCATACCCGATATTCCAACAGCTTGCAGTTGACCCCCGGATTGCGGCACATATGGTGCGCGGCAAAATGGGTCGAAAGGGAGCATAGGGGCATGGACGGCAACCAGGCGGCAGTGCCGCCCGCACGGCGAATCCGCACGCCGATCATGCTCGCCTATGGCTTCGGCACCGTGGCGTATGGCGTGAAGGACTTCTGCTTCTCGACCTTCCTGCTGTTCTTCTTCAACCAGGTCCTCGGGCTGCCGGCTGCCGAAGTGGGCTTCGCGATCATGTGCGCGCTGCTGCTCGACGCGGTGGCCGATCCGGCGATCGGTTTCCTCTCGGACCGGACGCGGAGCCGCTGGGGGCGGCGCCATCCCTGGATGTACGCCTCGGCCATTCCGATCGCGATCGGCTGGCTGTTGCTATGGAATCCGCCCGCGCTCTCGCACGGCGGCATGCTCGCCTGGGTCTTCGCCATGTCGGTGCTCGTCCGCACCGCGGTGAGTGCCTATGAAGTGCCGAGCCAGGCGCTGACCCCCGAGCTTTCCGCCGACTATGAAGAGCGGACGCGGATCATGGCCTATCGCTTCCTGTTCGGCTGGGCCGGCGGGCTGGGGATGATGATCCTGGCCTATGCCTGGCTGCTCGGGCCTTCGCCCGGCCATCCCAATGGCCAGCTGGTCCGCGAGAACTATCCCGGTTTCGCGCTGGCGAGCGCGCTGATCATGGCCTTTGCCATTCTCGTCTCGGCGCTGGGGACGCATGGCGAGATCAAGCGGCTGCCCCAGCCGGAGGAGCGCACGCGCCAGTCGCTCGGCGCCCATTTCGCCGAACTGGGCGAGACGGTGCGGAATCGCGCCTTTCTGATCCTGATGGCTGCCGGCCTCTGCTATTATTCCGCGCAGGGCGTGAGCTTCGCGCTGTCGAGCTATCTCTATGCCCATGTCTGGCGTTTCCAGAACCAGGACTTCACGATCATCGCCTTCTCGCTGCTGGTCGGCGCCTTTTTCGCCTTCTTCGTCGCGCCGCGGGCTTCGCGGGGGCTAGGCAAGCCCCGGGCGGCGATGTGGCTGATGGCGGCGGCGGCCTTCTGGGTCGCCTTGCCCTATGTGCTGCGCCTGCTCGGCCTGTTCCCGGCGCCCGGCACGCCCTGGCTGCTCCCGTCGCTGTTCGCCATCTACGCGCTCAACGTCACCTGCAGCATTTCGGCGACGATCCTCGGCGCCTCGATGATGGCCGATGTCGTCGAGCATTCGGAGATCGAGACCGGCCGGCGCAACGAAGGGGTGTTCTTCGCCGGATCCTTCTTCATCCAGAAATGCTGCAGCGGACTGGGCATCTGGGCGACGGGCCTGCTGCTCGACCTGGTGAACTTTCCCGCGGCGGCCCGGCCGGGCCAGGTGCCCATGGCGACGGTCGACCGGCTCACCATCCTGTTCTTCGTCGTCTATGGCGTGCTCGCGATCGCCGCGGCGATCCTTTACCGCTTCTTCCCCTTCGGCAAGGCGGAGCATGAGGCGCGGATCGCGGCGCTCGCCGGCCGCAATGCGGAAATGTCCGCCGGAAGCTGACCTTCCGACGGACATCCTTTCCTCCCCAGGAAAGTCTGCGCTCAGGCCACGCGGCCCAGGCGGTGATAGAGATTGGCGTATTTCGTCGACTCGGGTGCGTCCTTCACCTTCTCGAGATGGGTGGCCACCGCCTCGCGGATGAGGCGGAAGTCCTCGGTCGAGAAGACGGCGCGGCTGCGCTGGGGTTCGGTCATGGCAATCACTCCTTTCTCTTGGTTCAGGCGGCTTCGGTGGTGACGAACTGGGCGGCTTCGGTGCTCTCGGCGAGCGCGGTGGTGCTGCTGCTGCCGCCCGCCAGCGTGGTCGCGATCGCATCGAAATAGCCGGTGCCGACTTCGCGCTGGTGGCGAGTCGCGGTATAGCCATTGGCCTCCGCCGCGAACTCGGCCTGCTGCAGCTCCGAATAGGCCGCCATGCCGCGATCCTTGTAGCCCCGGGCCAGCTCGAACATGCCGTAGTTGAGCTGGTGGAAGCCGGCGAGCGTGACGAACTGGAACTTGTAGCCCATCGCGCCGATCTCGCGCTGGAAGCGGGCGATGTCGTCCTTGTCGAGATTCTTCTCCCAGTTGAAGCTGGGCGAGCAGTTGTACGCCAGCATCTTGTTGGGGAATTCCTTCTTGATCGCTTCGGCGAAGCGGCGGGCATCGTCCATGTTCGGCTTCGAGGTTTCCCACCACAGCAGGTCGGCATGCTCGGCAAAGGCCAGGCCGCGCTTGATGCAGTGATCGACGCCGG
>ERZ778025.1903-NODE-1903-length-13054-cov-3.840065_pt1 | contig 13054 bp, 13 predicted proteins | sample MGYA00375755_ERZ778025 | MGnify/ENA primary metagenome ERZ778025 (study PRJEB29350, sample SAMN05389825) | bioreactor metagenome | isolation source: Thiocyanate bioreactor | place: South Africa: University of Cape Town | collected 2014-03-17 ... | reverse complement strand
CCCGTCCTTCCCGCCTTACCGGTAAAATTTTACCGGTAAGGCGGGAAGGACGGGAAGGAAGCCATTAAAACAATAGCTGTTTTATTTGTTAGTAAAAGTATCGGTTGTTATTACCTACTTACTGTAAAAAACTTGTAGCATAACAAGAAAAGGTCTTGCTAAGTTTTTATCTTTCCTGTTCAAATGTTGCCCGTGCGCTTCCAGGAAATTTATTACCAGTTTATTGAAGGCTTTAAAAACTCTACGTGGCTGGAGTATCTCGCCATTTTTTCCGGTATTGTCAGCGTATGGTTTAGCCGGCTGGAAAATATCTGGGTATATCCTGTAGGGTTAATCAGCACGGTGAGTTATGTATATATCAGTTTCAAATATCATTTGCTGGGAGAAGCAAGTGTGAACCTGTATTATACGGCCATGAGCATCTATGGTTGGATACTTTGGGCCAAGCGGGATCAGCGACATGAGCATGTGGTGAAAATTACATTCTCTTCTGCCCGTGACTGGCGGGACCAGTTGCTGTTTTTTGTAGCCTTTTACGTCAGCATTTTTGTTGCGCTTACCTTTCTGAAACAAAATTTCTTCCCCGGCACTATTCCTGCGGGAGATGCTTTTGCTTCTGCTACTGCATTTACGGGTATGTGGTTAATGGCAAGGAAAAAAGTAGAAAGCTGGTATTGGTGGCTTGCTACTAATTGCGCATCAGTACCGCTGTATTTTATCAAAGGACTTACATTTACCAGTGTGTTTTATATTGTGTTGTTCGTTATGGCCGTGTTTGGTTTAATTGAATGGAAGAAAAGAGCGAAAGAAAGTCATGCTTAAAAAGATCGTAATTATTGGCCCGGAAAGCACCGGCAAAAGTACCCTGGCAGAGCAGCTGGCTCTGCATTATGAAACTGTCTGGTGCCCTGAATTTGCAAGAGAGTTCCTGTTGACCAACGGGACCGATTACACCTTCGAAGACCTGCTTACCATTGCAGAAGGGCAATTGGCACTCGAAGATGAATACACCACCAAGCTGGAAGAACATTCCCTGCCTTTACTGGAAGATGGTGGGCATATACCCCTTTTCATCGACACAGATATGTATGTGATGAAAGTATGGTGTGAGTTTGTGTTTGGTAATTGCCACCGGTTTGTACTGGATAATATCGTTTCCAGAAAATACGACCTCTATCTTTTATGCAATGTAGATCTTCCCTGGATAAAAGATGAATTGCGTGAATATCCTGACCTGGAAACAAGAAAGAAACTATACTTTATTTATAAAGACATCATGGTTAATCAATCCACACCATGGATTGATATAAGCGGCAGTTACGAAGAGCGGCTGGCAAAAGCCGTAAAAGCTGTTGATAAGCTACTGGACGCTTCGTGATCATTTATTTCTTTGTTTTATCCGTTTTTACTTTCGGGAATATGACCGCCTGTATATCCGGGTCGGGTCGCAGGAAATTCATTTGTTGCATGATCTTTCTCGACCGGCCCATTATATAGGAAGAAGCGGGTTTCACTTTATACCGTTTCGGATTGGGAAGACAGGCTGCAATAAGCGCAGCTTCCTGCTGACTGAGATTAGAAGCCGTTTTGTTGAAATAAATATTTGCAGCCCTTTCTATTCCAAATACGCCCTCTCCCATTTCAATTACGTTCAGGTACACTTCCAGTATCCTTTCCTTTCCCCAGATCTTTTCTATCATAAATGTGAAATAAACTTCCAGCCCTTTCCGGATAAAATCCCTTCCCTGCCAGAGAAAGACATTTTTTGCAACCTGCTGGCTGATGGTACTGCCTCCACGAATACGACCCGGTTTCTTTTCATTATACTTCATGGCTTTCTGGATGCTTTTCCAATCGAACCCACTATGATCTACAAACAACTGGTCTTCGGAAGCAATAACGGCCAGTTTGGCATTGGGAGAGATCTCATCGCGGTCTACATAATCCCGCTTCAATCCGTGACCTGTGATCCAACTGCTCAATTGAGTAAGCGTAATGGGAGGGTCAATCCATTTCAATAGAATGATGTAAACAAACTGCGCAATGAATAATATGAGGAAAATCCTTTTTGTCCATCGCCAGAGCTTTTGAAGAAAACCTGCGTCTTTCATTGACCACAATAATACACAATAGTGTTTATAGTCACTACTTAAAATGCTCGTTGGTGAGGGACGTAGAAATCCAGCATCTGCAAACGGAACTTTCCGCCGATCTTATAGCTTTTTCGGCTGAGGGATATTTTTTTACTTAAACAGTCAATCAATAGCGGCCCATAACCAACCACCAACCCTGCTGTCAGCGCTTCTTTGAAGCTGGCCTGTTTGCTGATAGATAAGCCTGCAGTAACAAGCGCTACACCACCAGTGATCAATAGCAGCTTTTTAGCATCGACCCGGCAGGCCCTTTTTCCTTTTCTCCGGATGATCACTTCTGTCACGTTTGTGCGGGGAACAGGGACACCAGCCACCCATATAGTATCATTCATTAGCCGGGTGATCATTCCATACTGGTAAGTGCCATTATTCAGGTGGAGAAAGATATAATCATATTCTGTGTAGGTCTTTTTCTTTTTGAGCCCTTTCTTCACAAAAAGATAGCCCGACTGTGAAGATGCTGATAAGCAGGAAAAAATAAACAGGAGGGATATAAACAGCCGGTTCATATGCCAAACATACGATCTAATATTTTTCCTATTTGTTAAAACCGTTTAACCCTTATTTACATAAAATACCAGCCCCCATATCAGTGCTATTCCAAAACCGATCAGGATAATGCCATTGATGCGGTTAATGATATGGATATTGTGTGGTGTAAGGCGGTTGCGTATTTTACCGGCCAGCATCACTTTGGCAATGTCACCAGCCAGTACCATGAGCAGGCAGGTGACGTAGATGATCAGTTTTTGTTCCACTGTATGGCTGATCAGAGAAGTGGAAGTGGTGATCCAGAAAAGGAAGATGCCCGGGTTAAGCAGGTTCATAAAAAACCCGGAGAGGAATATTTTGGCATAGTCGCTTTTGCGGAAGCTCAATGTAGCTTGCTGCCCTTTTTCATTCACTTTTACTTTTTTGAAAAAAACAAAGTAAACGCCCAATGCAATCAGGAAAATGCTGCCGGCAATGCCGATCACTGTACTGTGGCTGCTGATACTGCTAAACAATCCTGTAAACACATTGCTCACCAATACCAATAAGATATCACTGAATGAAACCCCCAACACAAATGCCATCCCTCCCCTGTGTCCGTTATTCAGGCTTTGCTTGATGATTGAAAAAATAACCGGTCCTACAGATATGTTCAGCAATAATCCCAGCGTGATCCCTTTGAACAAGGCTTCCCACATAAAAAATATATATCTGAAAAACTAAAACCTCTTTCAAAATTATTGAAATGGAGCATAAGAAAATATTCATTTTCATATCCGGGATAATGAACGTATTCTTATGCGAATTCTATGTGGCGCCTAAACAATAAAGAAAGGACACATAAAAGAGGCTTATTAATCGTTTGTAATTATATCGAACCTGTTTCCAGGAACCTGTTCCATTCTTCCAGCATTTTCCCTTTCATTACCCGGGGAAACTTATGCTGGCTGCCCAATTTGCCTTTCAATTCCATAAATCTCAGGAACTGCTCCTGCGGCAGCACTTCCAAAAAGACAGCTTTCAATGCACTGTCTCTTTCCGTAGCATAGTCATCATTCAACATGCGGAGGTTCTCGTCTATCCTGCGGCGCAGGCTTTCCGCATCTATCTTATCGTTAGTGGCAATATACCATTTGTGTGCAAAAAAGCCTTCATGAGGAAAACCCACCACTGTATATTCAGGAATGCTCATGTTAAACTCTTCACTCACCAACTGGATCGCTTTATTCATGTTTTCCACGCTCAGGTGCTCGCCTACCAGGCTGAGGAAGTGTTTGGTGCGGCCTGTGATAGCCACTTCATTTTTCTCCAGGTCAACAAATTTGATGGTATCACCGATCAGGTAACGCCAGGCACCGGCATTGGTGCTCATCAGCAATGCATACTCTTTACCGGCCTCCACTTCATGGATCATCCTTGCTTCAGGGTTGGCCACCACCTTTCCATCACTGTCAAAGTTCTTTTCATCAAAAGGCACGAACTCAAAAAAGATATTGTTGTTCAGGATCAGTTGCATTCCTTTAGCATGCTCCCGTGTTTTATAACCGATAAAACCTTCGCTGGAAAGATAATTCTCAATGTATACGATAGGGTGCCCCAGTAATTTTTCAAACCCTTTTTTATAGGGTTCAAATGACACACCTCCATGCACGAACACACCGAAATTGGGCCATATCTCGTGAATGTTCTTCACTTTGTAATGTTCAATGATCATCTCCATACACATCTGGCACCAGGCAGGCACACCTACAATATAGCCGATATCCCAGTCCCTGGCATGCTCCACGATCTCATTCAGTTTCTGATTCCAGTCTTTTATAGCAGCAATGCGACCTCCGGGTTTATAAAACGTCTGAAACCAAAATGGTCTTTTTTTGGCCAATATGCCACTCAGGTCGCCAGCATACCAGCCAGCTTCGCCTTTCTGCAGGTCAGTAGCACCCCCAAGCATCAGAAAGCCCCGGGTCAATGCTTTGCGGTTGGCATCTTCATATCCGAAAACGCTTATCAGCTGCCGTATATAATTGATCGTATTGCTGCGGAGCAGATCTTTGGTAACAGGAATGTATTTACTGGCCGATTCGGAAGTGCCTGAGCTAAGCGCGTAGTATTTTATTTTTCCTGGCCAGGTCACGTCAGGCACGCCTTCAAGCGTTTTTTCCCACCACTCTTCGTAAATCTTATTGTAATCATGTACCGGCACTAACTCCTGGAAACTTTTGGCCGGATTCCGGTTCAATAATGCTTCATCAAAGCGATAATGTTGCCCGAACTCTGTAAACCTCGCCTTCTTCAGCAATTTCTTCAACACTTTCACCTGTTGCCTCCTCGGATCATTGGGAGGGATCCGGAGGGCGGCAGCAATCGCCTTGGGTAGTTTAATATCTATAATAGAAGCCATATTAAGCACGAATGTCGCGAATAAGGCGTGAATGATATAAGTTAAACGCTATTAGCCGCGAATAATGCGAATATAGGCAGAAAGAGAGCAATAGAAGCTGAAAACAATACTAGCCGTTCTTCTATATTTATAGCTGTTCCTTGTTCATAAACATTGATCGGGCCAAGTATATCATTCGCGACACTCGTGGCTAATAACGTTCGGTTCGTGCTATTCACGCATTACTCGCGCCATTCGTGTCCATGCCGAGTTGGCGGTAGCCTCTTCTTATCAGTTTTATATCCCTACCCACTTCATAATCTCTCGCATACCAGTAATCCATCATTTGTAAGCTTTGTACAGGAAGAGCTTGCTTTTCACCTGCCGGTAAACCATTGCTGGTGAGAATACCATGCCGCAATTGGGGTAGATCGCTGGTAGCGGTATTGTATCCTATCCATGTTTTGCGGCCAAATAATACAGAAAGGCAATTGGACAGGAAGCCAAGTGGTTTTTTTACGATAAATAAATTGACCGGAAAACCGATCACTCCAATAAGAGCGACTGATATATCAAGCAGTCGTTTCAATCGCCTGTTGTAAGGGTCGGCTAAGTGAAATCCGTTTTCCCTGGATAAGGATTCCCCGGAGCTTTTTCCCGATTTGCTGCCTACAATGCTTTGGCTGTCCTCGGCATGGATCATCAACTTGGTTTTATTTTTCAACTGCGGCAAAAAATCCACGATATCTTTAAAAGAAAGAAAGCCCTGGCAAAAAATAATTTCTTTCAGCGGCACTGAGCTTACTACATTTTCCAGGGCGGGCCAGTTTCCATGTGCTGTTTCATCACCCGGCTCCATTGCCACACAGCCCAGTATTTTTTGTTGCGCTCCCGCTTCATTCATCAGTTGCAGGCAGTTTTCGTATTCGGCTTTAGTTCCCACAATCAATGTGCTGCCATGATCTTCCTTTTCATTACTGCCGGATAATACACCCGTTTGGACCAGTACCCACCGCAATACTGCGATCAATATAAATGCCAGCAATGCGCCAAAAAAGATAATGCCACGGGAAAACCGGTATTGTTCGGGCATAAGAGCATATCCTGCCAGTAAAACAATGGTGGCGATAAGCGTGGATTTTACCAGTTCTGATTTTTTATACCAGCGGTCATACAATCCTGCATAATATGCTGTAACCAGGTAAACAAGTGTAAATGCCGGAAAGGCGATCCAAAGGATCTTTGTTTCGTATTGCGTATCCGTTTTCACATAAGCATTCCAGATATTCTTCATTATCCAGAATGATAAAAGGATAATGCCTGCATCTATCAACGGCAAACCGATGCGGCGGATGAAGCCGGCTATAGCCGACATCGCAGCCCTTGCCCAAATAGCAATATGAATAAGGATATTAAAAATGCTGGCTTTGCTGCCACCATAGTGTTTCCTTACAAAAATGCTCATGGCATTGTAAAACATGCGGACATAATTCATACTGCTCCGCTTTGTGCTTTCTCCTTTAAAATGAATAATGCTGCTACCGGAAAAATAATAATTGATATACCCCGCCTGTTGTATACGATAGCTCAGATCAATGTCTTCACCATACATAAAGAAAGTTTCATCAAAAGCACCCGTTTTGTCCAGCACTTCTTTTTTCACCATCATATATGCACCAGCCAGCACATCCACGGGGTGATCTTTATTCTCATCCAGGTTGCCAAGATGATATCGCGCAAAAACCGCTGAGCGGGGAAACAATCGCGCTAAACCCGACAACTTATAGAAAGAAGTAAGCGGGGATGGGAATGACCGCTTGGATTCCCGGAGAAAATGTCCGCTTCCATCTATCATTTTTATTCCAAGCGCCCCCGCTTCGGGCCTTGCTTCAAGAAATGCAATTGATTTTTGCAAACAGTCTTCCGGTAAAATAGTATCAGGGTTCAGGAAAAGAATATATTTCCCTTGTGCCCGTTTTAATCCCTGGTTGCAGGCCTGTGCAAAGCCGGTATTGGTTTGATTGGCAATAAAGATAATTCCCGGGAAACGCGGCCGAACATATTCCAGGCTGTTATCTGTTGATTTATTATCTATTACAATAATTTCTGCCTGCAAACCCTGCACTGCTTTACGCACAGAGCAAAGGCATTGCTCCAGGAAATGCTTGACATTATAATTCACTATGATAATCGACAGATCCACTCAAACAGTTTAATTTTGTGAGGTAATGCAAAGAAAGAAAAACCGGGCGAACATTCATATAAGGCATCTGTTATCTTAAAAGCTCGGACTCTCTGCATTCCGGGCAATCTCCCCGTCTGTCCGAAACCACTGCTGCATTAAGTCATTCAAAAATAGTAGTATGAAAAAGAGAAAATTAGGTTCACAGGGTTTGGAAGCATCTGCTTTGGGCCTCGGCTGTATGGGCATGAGTGATTTTTATGGCTCAAGGAATGATGAAGAATCGCTGAAAGTGTTGGACCGTGCAATTGAACTGGGCATCACTTTCTGGGACACAGCTGATATGTATGGCCCTTACACCAATGAAGAACTTGTAGGAAAAGCTTTGAAGAAACACCGCCAGAAAGTGACACTGGCCACTAAGTTCGGCATTGTACGCGACCCCAATGATCCCTCAAAAAGAGGTATAAACGGAAGACCGGAATATGTGCGCTCTTCTGTTGAAGGAAGTTTGAAACGGCTGGGCACCGATACGATCGACCTCTATTATCTCCACCGCAAAGACCCTGAAGTACCGATTGAAGAAACAGTCGGCGCTATGGGGCAATTGGTAAAAGAAGGAAAAGTAAAGGGAATCGGTCTTTCAGAAGTGTCGCCGCAAACCCTGCGCAAAGCGCATGCTGAATTTCCTGTTTCTGCCGTACAAACAGAATATTCTCTCTGGAGTCGCGAACCGGAAGACGGCATGTTGCAAACCTGCCAGGAACTGGGGATTGCCTTTGTAGCTTACAGCCCTTTGGGCCGGGGATTCCTCACCGGGCAATTCCGGAAATTTGAAGACCTTGCCCCGGACGATTACCGGCGCTTCTCACCCCGCTTCCAAGGTGAAAACTTCCAGCAAAGGATGTAAAGCCTCACAGCTGGCACTTGCCTGGGTAATGGCCCAGGGAGACTATATTTTTCCGATCCCCGGCACTAAAAGGGTCTCTTACCTCGAAGAAAATGCCGGAGCACAGAATGTGATTCTTACAAAAGCCGACCTTGCCGTTATTGACGCCATTGCGCCGAAAGGGGTGGCTTCGGGCCTGAGATACTCCGAAGAGTCGATGAAGGCAGTAAATGCTTAATGCGGAGGTTGACGGCTGAAGGTTATCTTTGCGCATGCTTAAAATAACACTAATCGAAGCGGCCAGGGCCGGTGCTGCGGAAATACAGCGCTTTTTTCAGAAAGAATTCAAGATCAGCAATAAAACTGGTGTGAATAACCCTGTAACAGAAGCTGATCATGCATCCGAAAAAGCCATACTGGGAGTGATCAAATCCCGGTTTCCCGAGCATTATGTGTTGAGTGAAGAAGCTGGCGAAATTATCCAGGACTCCAATTACAAATGGATCATCGACCCGATTGATGGCACCATCAATTTTGCTCATGGCATTCCCATCAATTGCGTATCCATCGGCATTGAGAAAGACGGACAGGCAATAATGGGTGCAGTCTATAACCCACACATGAATGAATTTTTCTTTGCAGAAAAAGGGGCTGGCGCCACTTTAAATGATCAGCCAATAAAGGTGAGCCGGGAATCTTCTGTTGTAAATTCCTGCCTGGTTACCGGTTTTCCCTATACATATATCAATATGCCCAATGGCCCGCTGGAAGTTTTTGACCGGTTTATCCGCAAAGGAGTGCCCGTTCGCCGGTTGGGCGCTGCTGCTATCGATCTTTGCTGGGTAGCTTGCGGACGGTTTGACGGATTTTATGAACACAAGCTGGAAGCATGGGACAGCGCTGCAGGATATCTTATCGTGGAAGAAGCGGGTGGAAGGGTAACTGATTTTGATGGCAATAAATATTCACCCTATCAACATCGCATTCTTGCAACCAATGGCAGGATCCACGATGAAATGCTGGATGTCATCAACAAACGGAAAGAACTCTGATCATCAGGTAAAAATTAAACTGTAAACCTCCAAAGACCTTAGTTAGACGAGGCGAATTTGACGGGTTTTTGAATTAATGATAATCGTATGGAACGGACAGAAATATCCTCACTGGGTGAGTTTGGCCTGATTGACCATCTTACCAAAAACATAGAGCTTCAAAATGTTTCTTCCCTGGTAGGAGTAGGTGACGATGCTGCTGTGATAGACCATTTCGGCAAGCAAACCGTTATCACCACAGATCTGCTGGTAGAAGGTGTGCATTTTGACCTGATGTATACGCCATTGAAACATCTTGGCTATAAAAGCGTGATCGTAAACCTGAGTGATATTTATGCAATGAATGCCACGCCCACGCAGATCGTGATCGGACTGGGCATCAGCAACCGCTTCAGCCTGGAAGCACTGGATGAATTTTATGAAGGCGTGTATGCAGCCTGCACGGCTTATGGGGTAGACCTGGTTGGGGGTGATACCACTTCTTCCTAAAAAGGGTTTATCATTTCTGTTACAGCTATTGGTGAGGTGTCGCCGGATAAATACGTGAAGAGAAGCACAGCAAAAAAAGGAGATCTTATTTGCGTAAGCGGCGATTTGGGTGCCGCCTATGTTGGGTTGCTTTTCCTGGAGCGGGAAAAAAAGATTTTCCGCGAAAGTCCGAATGTGCAACCCGATCTCGAAGGAGAGTCCTATGTAATCGGGCGGCTGCTGAAGCCTGAAGCCAGAAAGGATATTATCGAATTCCTGGCAAAAGAGTCCATTGTTCCCACTTCTATGATGGACATCAGCGACGGGCTCAGTTCAGAGATCCTGCATATCTGCAAAGACAGCAACCTGGGTTGTGTGTTGTACGAAGACAAGCTGCCTGTTGCTGAAGAAATGAAGAAAGCAGCGTTCAAATTTGAGATCGATCCTACAGCCTGCGCATTGAGCGGAGGGGAAGATTATGAATTATTATTTACCATTCCTCAATCTGAGTATGATAAATTGGTTTTAAATGAAGAAATTAGTGTGGTGGGATATATGACAGAGCCAGAGCAGGGCGCTCACATCATTACAAAAGGTGGGGGCAAACATGCAATAACGGCGCAGGGATGGAATCATTTAGCAAAATAATTATAACCATTTAATCCTAACCCGGCCACCGGATCCTCCATATCTAAATTTATGCGGCAACTGCTGATCTTATATCTATTGGTTGTGATAACGGGATGCGGCGTTGCCAAATCGTCCTTTTCTCCTTATAAAAAATATCCGCCGGAGGTATTGCAAAAGGATTATGCCATTTACCGGCAAACCCTGGAAGAAGCTCATCCCGGTCTTTATTGGTATACCAGCAAAGACAGTATGAACTATTACTTTGATAAAGGGTTTCAGCAATTGAATGATTCGTTGACAGAACCTGAATTCAGGAAAATACTTTCTTATGTTACGGCGAAAATAAATTGCGGCCACACTTCTATTCGCCCATCTAAAACTTTTGCCAAATACCAGGACACGGTCCGCCTGGGCCGTGTATTTCCTTTAAGTCTTAAGCTTTGGCAGGATACCGCCGTAGTTGCGGCAAATCTCAACCGCCGTGATTCCATTCTGAAAAGAGGCACTATTATCACATCCATCAATGGTTTGCCAATGGATAAGATCGTGGATACTCTTTTCAGTTATATCGGAACAGATGGCTACAACAGAACAAATAAATACCAGGTGTTGAGCAACCGTGGCTATTTCGGTTCTCTTTACAGCACTTTGTTTGGTTATCCACCGGCATACAGCATCAATTTTATTGATAGCATGGGACGTGCAGGTACCACGCTTCTCAGGCCTTTCTTCCCTGGATCGGATACAATGGCAAGGGCACGGGCCGTTCCGGTAAGGCGATTGCCGCAGCCATCAAGAAAAGAACGGAAACAAATGAGGCGGAATTCGGTACGCTTGCTGAAGCTTGATACAACCAGTCATGTTGCCATGATGGATCTGAATTCTTTCGGCCGCGGTTATGGTTTGAAAGGTTTTTTCCGCCGTTCATTCAGGGCTCTAAAGAAAAATAAAATTGAACATCTCATTATTGATGTAAGAGGAAATGGAGGTGGTAGTGTAACCAATTCTACCCTGATCACCCGGTTTTTAAGCGATCATCCATTCAAGGTAGCCGATTCATTGTATGCTATCCGTAAAAGAAAAACTTACAGCCGTTATATACAGAACGATTTTTTTAACCGGCTTTTTCTCACTTTGTTTGCGCCAAAGCGTAAAGACGGGAAATATCATTTCAAATATTACGAGCGTCATTTATTCAAGCCAAGGAAGAAAAACCATTTTGATGGTAAAACCTATATCCTGACAGGCGGTAATTCTTTTTCAGCTACAACATTGTTTGCGAGTGCTATCATGAAGCAGGATAATGTAACATTGATAGGAGAGGAAACAGGAGGCGGTGCTTATGGAAATTCTGCCTGGCTGATACCTGATATGACATTGCCGGGAACAAAAGTGCGTTTCCGCTTACCTCTTTTCCGGTTGGTGATCGATAAAAACGTACCAAAGGACGGCAGAGGTGTGCAGCCCGAAATTCCTTCTTTTCCAACAGTTGACGCTGTAAGAAAAGGGATCGATTACAAACTGGTAAAAACAGTGGAGTTAATAAAGCAGAATAAAGATTCCAATCAATAATTATTCCTCCAGTATCATAAAACCGTCGGCATCTTTCAAGAAGGGTAGTTTTTCCCTCACCGTTTCCAATGGTTCTTTCTGGAGGGTGATGGTATAAACAGTTTCTTCATCTTTCTTTTGATAAAGCACTTCACCCATTGCATCCACCACCATGCTTTCTCCTGTATGAGGAATGCCATTGCCATCTTCTCCAACCCGGTTTACACCAATAACAAAAGATTGATTTTCGATCGCCCGGGCCTGTAACAGTGTTTTCCAGGCATTAACGCGGCGTTCAGGCCAGTTGGCGACATACACAAGCAGATCATATTCAGTTGCATCTGATTGGGGTTGTTGGCGGGCCCAAACAGGAAAGCGAAGATCATAACAGATCAGGAGGTTGATCTTCCATCCTTTAACGGAAGCGATCAGCCGTTTTGAGCCGGCAGTGTAATGTTCATCTTCACCAGCGTAAGCAAAGCGGTGACGCTTGTCATAGATGCCGTATTGTCCATTGGGCAGCATCCATACAAGCCGGTTATAATAATTTCCTTCTTCTTCGATAATAACACTTCCTGTAAGAATGATCTTTTTAGCCGCGGCTATTCTTTTCATCCATTGAATAGTTTCTCCTTCCATTGTTTCGGCCAGCACCTCCGGGCGCATGCTGAAGCCGGTGCTGAACATTTCAGGCAGGATTACCAACTCTGTCTTTTCTTTTATCCCCATTATCTTTTCTTCCAGCATGGCCAGGTTGGCTGCTTTATTTTCCCAATGGAGGTTTGTTTGAACAAGGCTGACAGTAAGTGAAGACATAATCTTGTTTTGAACTGTAAAAATAATAAAGCCGCGGGAGTTGACCTGCGGCTTTATTATAGGTTCTATTAAATTATTTATCTGATTTCTTTATTTCTTCCTTCAGTATCTTGTTTTCACTTTCCAGTTGTTGAACACGTTTATCCATTTCAATAACGCGTTGGTTCATTTCTATTAAGTGCAGTGTCAGCTCTTCGATCTTTTTAAGCAGGATGGCCTGATTATCTCCAAGATTTACTCCTTCCCTTTCTACTTCCTGTGCGGAGGGAACTTCGGGAAGATGTTTGTTCTTCCGGACATACATTTCCAGTTCGGCAAGGTCCTGTAATTTGTACTGTTCATCAAAAACATAGTCTGGCCAGCTGCTTATATCTACTTTGACTTTTCTTGTACGGATCCCTTTTTCAACAAATAATTTATAGGCCGTATCTGCCACTTTAA
>ERZ778025.1892-NODE-1892-length-13149-cov-3.979914_pt1 | contig 13149 bp, 12 predicted proteins | sample MGYA00375755_ERZ778025 | MGnify/ENA primary metagenome ERZ778025 (study PRJEB29350, sample SAMN05389825) | bioreactor metagenome | isolation source: Thiocyanate bioreactor | place: South Africa: University of Cape Town | collected 2014-03-17 ... | reverse complement strand
CGAGCTGATCGGCGAAGGCGACCCCGAGCTGATAACGGCGCTCTCGCAGAAACTGCCGACGGCAGGCGTCGTCGTTCTCACCTTCGAGAGCAAGAGCTGGAAGGACATCGGCCCACGAAAAGGCCGCCTCGTTCACTTCGCGACACCGAAGATGCTCTCGGCCGCCGCGGCTGAGTGAGCGAGCACAAACAAAAATCGACATTTTGAGCAAAAGCATCGGTTTCCCTGCGTCGGTTCAAGATCTTACGAGAACCCGATGCAGGGATCCTCTGAATTGCGCTATCAGCCTGCGGCGTCAGCCGTTCGAACATTGCCGAAGTGCCGCACATGTTGCCCACCTATTTCATCAATCTGGATCGTGACGCCGATCGCCGCGCCGCAATCGAGACGCAGCTCCGTCAAGTCGGCATCGAGGCCACGCGCTATGCCGCCGTAGACGGGACGGCACTGCCGCCCGAGCTCGCGCCATATTTCGCGCATGGCGATGGAAAGCCACCTCTCATGAAGGCCGGAGAGATCGGCTGCTACGCCAGCCATCTCGGCGTCTGGCGCGAGATCGTCGCGAACAACTTCAACGCGGCGCTTGTGCTGGAGGATGATGCGGTCCTGCCGCAGGATTTGGTTCCTCTCATCGACGACATCCTGGCCCGCGCGCCACATGAATGGGATCTGGTTCTTCTTTGCGGCAGCAAGGACCGGGCAGTAAGGCCGCTGGTGGAATTGGGGGGCGGGCGACGGCTCGTTCGCTACTCGAGAATCCCGAACACGACCGCCGGCTATCTCATCACCGGCAGCGGGGCCCGGAAGATGCTGAACCCCGCCATTCGCAGGATCTGGCCCGTGGATTGGGATACGCGGATGCCTTGGGTCTTCCAGTTGGATACGTACGGCGTCACCCCGGCACCGATCCACCAGAACACAACGACTTTGAACTCGTCGATCATCAGAGGCAGCGGGCGGTCCCGCCTTCGTGCCGGATTACCGCGACCGACCGCCTACACCTGGACGAGCAATCCCATACGTACGCCAGCCGCGTTTCTCTACAATCTCAGAGTCCTCGGGCCGCTCTGGTGGCTCAGATGCTTCCTCGTCAATTGCGGGATCAAGATCGGCCATCTGCTGCGGCCATTGCGCCGATCGCGGCAGGCCCACTGAAATTTCAGGCCAGGATATGCCCCCAACAGTCAACGCGGTGTGGGTTGGCGACGAATTGGGACCGATAGCCGCTGCTTGCCTTCGATCATTCGTTCGTATGGGGCACAGAACCTGCCTCCACGCCTACGATCGCGTAAAGGACCTTCCTCCCGGCGTCGAGCTCGTCGATGCGGCGAAAATCATCGAAAGGAGCAAGATCGTTCGCCATAAAAGGACTGGCAGCTTCGCCCTGTTCTCCGATCTGTACCGATATGAGCTGCTGGCGCGAGGCGCGGGGATCTACATCGACTGCGATGTGTACTGTGTGAGGCCCATCAGAAGCAGAGAGTACGTCATGGGCTATGAGCGCGACGGCGCAATAAATGGTGCCGTCTTGGCCATGCCCAGTGATTGCCTCCTTCTGACGAAGCTCCGTCACGCCGCGGCGGGTCCTGGCTTTATCCCTCCGTGGCTGAAGCCTGAGAAGAGGATCATTCACAAACTTGGGTATCTTCTCGGCCTGGGTCGCTCGGCGCATTCAATGCCATGGGGCACGCTCGGCCCGCACGCACTGACGTACTACGTCAAGGAACTCGGTCTCCAGAATGAGGTGTGTCCCCAAGACGTCTTCTATCCGCTCGACCATGGACGCATCGCGCTGCTGTTCGATCCCGAACTGACCATCGAAGATATTTCGACGCATCGAACCGAATGCATTCACCTCTACAACGAGCTGCTTCGCCGACGCGGCACGGAGAACATCCCGCCTACTTCACCATTGGGCCGGATGCTGCGGGCGTCGGCCTGACGCCAGTGAGGTACGCCGCTGCCGTGCCATCCACGACAACGGCGCATTTGAGCCTCGTCACGCAGCCTTGCTGCCCGTACCGCCCGTGCACGCTGCGCACATGTGCGCCACATGACGATGGTCCGTGCCGCAGCAGCCGCCGATCACGCGGATCTGCGGGAAGGCCCGCAGCAGATCACCGTACTGGTCGCCAAGCTCCACCGGATCGCCGGCATCGAGATCAGGCGCGGAATCCAACTCCGCATGGCTGCGCTTCGAGGCATTGGCACGGATGCCACAAATGCGCTCGATCCATCTTCCACCGCCCGCAAGCGTCGTCTCGAAGTGCGTCGGGTGCGCGCAGTTGATCATGTAGTACGCGGGCCCCTCGCCTGTCGCCGCATCGACCGTCTCGATGGCTTCGCGCAACGTGGCCCCGCTCGGCAAGCGTCCATCCATCTCGACCGTGAACGCGATCGCTACCGGCATCCTGTGCCGCTGTGCCGCGACCACGATCCCGAGCGCCTCGCTGACGTTGGTCATCGTGAACGCGGAGACCATATCGGCCGCGCTATCGGCAAAAAGGGCAACCTGCCCGTCGTGGTACTCGGCCGCGGCCTCGACCGTCATCTCGGCGCCGGCAACGTAGCCATCGCCGCGCGGGCCGATATTGCCGCTGATCACCATCGGCACGTCGCGCGTCTCATGGGCGAAGCGCAGCTCCTCCATCAGCGCGATCCCTGCGCGATTGACGTCCGCAAGCGTCTCGCCCGAGTAGCCGAGCTTCGCACCCCAGTCCGGGTTGGCACGCCACGTCGGCGCTTCGAGCACGAAGCCGAGCTTCTCCCGACGCGCCGTCTCGATATACGACAGGAAGTACTCCGCAAGAACGCTCCGACCAATCTTGCTGCGTAGCAGCTCGCAGGAGGCGAAATGGGGGAGATCGATACCGAGATGGAAAATCAGCGTCGTCTCGAGGCCGCCGTCCGTGAGGAACAGCTTTGAACCGAGCTGCGGCAATGCGTTGCGATATTTGCTCATGGTCATCTCCAACTCTGATTTTTGGGTTTATCCGGCCGCACAGAGCGCTCCGATCGCGACCGCCGGATATCTACGGGTCGTCTCCCCGCGCCGCCAGAAAGCGCGTGGTACAGTTGCGCACACATGTGATTTTGGCTTAGAACTCAGTTTGTTATGCGCATTTGAATTGATAAACGGCGGCCGCGGCGGCCGCAGTCCCATGGGTAACTTGACCAAAGGTGCAGTGTGCCATGGCGTCTCCGGCACCCAAGCGCAGAGGTGACGCGCGCGAGCGCATACTGGATGTCGCCGAGGTCTCCGTGCTCGAGAAGGGCTTCGACGCAACCTCAATTGACGAGCTGATCGCCGCGGTTGGCATCACCAAGAGCGGTTTCTTCTATCATTTCCGGGACAAGACCGAGCTCGCCCGCGTGCTTCTCGAGCGCTACATCGAGCGGGAGGGCGCGATGTTCGACGAGTTGTTCGCGCGCGCCGACGAGCTGAACGAAGACCCCCTGCACGGCTTTCTGGTCGGCCTCAAGATGCTGGCCGAGCTGTTTGCCGACCTGCCGAACGGCCATCCCGGCTGCCTGATTGCAGCCTATTGCTACCAGGATCGGCTCTTCGATCAGAAGGTGCGCGACCTCAATGCCGCATCCGTCATTCTCTGGCGCAAGCGGTTCCGCACGCGCCTCGACATGATCGCGGCCCGCTACCCGCCGCGCATCCCCGTTGATCTCGACGACCTCGCCGATATGCTTTCGGCAGTGGCCGATGGTGGCATCATTCTGTCGAAGTCGCTGAAGGATCCCCGCGCTCTCTCGCGCCAGATGCTGCTCTACCGCGAGTTCGTGAAAACGGTCTTCCTGGGGACCTGACGGCAAGAGACCCCGCCTTGACGCCTAAGCGCGTACCGCGTAAGCAAAATCCATGCTCCTGCTCATCGATAACTACGACAGCTTCACGTACAATCTCGTCCACTTCCTGGGCGAGCTTGGCGCTGAGTGCGAAGTCATCCGCAACGACAAGATCACCGCGGCCGAGGCCATCAAGATGGCCCCGCAGGCGATCGTGCTCTCCCCCGGCCCCTGCACGCCCAATGAGGCAGGCATCTGCCTCGAGCTGATCGAGAAGGCGGGACCGAAGATCCCGTTGCTCGGCGTCTGCCTCGGGCATCAGGCCATCGGGCAGGCGTACGGCGGCAAGGTCATCCGGGCGCCGTCGGCGATGCACGGCAAGCTCTCGACCATCGAGACCACGGGCAAGGGTCTTTTCGGCGGGATGCCGAAGCGCTTCGAGGTCACCCGCTATCATTCGCTGATCATCGAACGCGCGAGCCTGCCGGCCGATCTCGAGATCACGGCGGAGACGGCGGACGGCATCATCATGGGCGTGCAGCACCGCTCGCATCCCGTGCACGGCGTGCAGTTCCATCCCGAGAGCATCGCCTCCGAGCACGGCCACGAAATCCTCGCCAACTTCCTCCGTTTTGCCGGCCTCACGCCGCGCACGCGCAACACCAAGGCGCCGCGCGTCGCCGCATAAACCTTCTCGTCTCTGCCCGAACTTCCGGAACAACACCGCCATGCCCGCCGCTGAGCTTACGCGCCTCATTCAGAAGGTCTCGACAGGGGCGGTCCTCACGACCGAGGAGATCCGCACCGCGCTCGAGATCATGACGGACGGTCATGCCTCGCCGGCGCAGATGGGTGCGTTTCTGATGGCGCTGCGCGTGCGCGGCGAAACGGTCGACGAGATCACAGGCGCCGCGCAGATGCTGCGGGCCAAGATGAAACGCGTGTCGGCCCCTCCGGGCGCCGTCGACATCGTCGGCACGGGCGGCGACAGCCACGGGACGTTCAATGTTTCGACGGCCTCGTCGATCGTCGCGGCGGGCGCGGGCCTCAAGATTGCCAAGCACGGCAATAGCCGCGTGTCCTCTCTTTCGGGCGCATCGGACGTTCTGACGGAGCTCGGCGTGAAGGTCGACGCGAGCCCGGAACTGGTATCGAAGGCCATCGCGGAGGCCGGCGTCGGCTTCCTTTGGGCGCCGATGCATCATCCCTCGATGAAGCACTGGGCCCCGATCCGCGCGGAGCTCGGCATCCGCACGATCTTCAATTTGCTCGGACCGATCTCGAATCCGGCCGGCGTCACGCGGCAGGTGCTCGGCGTGTTCTCGCTGGAGTGGGTCGAGCCGATCGCGCATGTGCTGAAGAACCTCGGCGCCGAGCACGTGTGGGTCGTGCATGGCCATGATGGTCTCGACGAGCTGACCACGACCGGCGCGACGACCGTCGCCGAGCTGAAGGACGGCAAGGTCACCGTCTTCGAGGTGACGCCCGCCGATGCCGGCCTGGCGCCTGCGAAGCTCGCTGATCTGAAGGGCGGCGATGCGGCAACGAATGCCGCGGCGATCCGCGAGCTTCTGGCCGGCGTCAAAAGCCCCTTCCGCGATATCGTGCTGCTGAACACGGCGGCGGCACTGATCGTCGGCGGCAAGGCGACGAGCCTGACCGACGGCGTCGCGCTAGCCGTTCACTCGATCGAGTCCGGCGCTGCGCGCGCCGCGCTCGACAAGCTCATCCAGATCACGAACGCCGGCTGAGCGCCTCAGCTCTTGTCGAGACCCAGCAGCTCGATGTTGCCGCCGGTGGCGGTGATGTCCGTCGAGCGCACGCGCTCGGTCGCAAAGCGCGCGAGATAGTGCGGCCCGCCAGCCTTCGGACCAGTGCCGGAGAGCCCTTCGCCGCCGAAGGGCTGCACGCCGACCACAGCACCGATCTGATTGCGATTGACGTAGAGATTGCCGACGCGCGCGTGCTCGGCGACGTAGTCCGCAACCGCGCTGATGCGGCTGTGCAGGCCGAGCGTGAGGCCGTAGCCCGTCGCATTGATCGACTTGATGACGCGGTCGAGATGGCCGCCCTCGTAGCGGACAACGTGCAAGATCGGGCCGAACACCTCGCGCTCGACGACCTCCATGCGGTCAATGGCGTACGCCGCCGGCGTGACGAACGTACCGGCGCGGCAATCCGCCGGGATCGGCGGATCGATCAGCTCGCGCGCGTTGCGCCGCATGGCGAGCTTGTGCGCCTCGAGCATGGTCTGCGCGTCATCGTCGATGACAGGACCAACATCGGTCGCATAGTCCAGCGGATCGCCGACTTTGAGCTCCGCAATGGCACCGGTCAGCATCTCCGTGACGTGATCGGCGATCTCCTCCTGCAGGAAGAGTACGCGCGCCGCCGAGCAGCGCTGGCCTGCCGAGTCGAACGCCGAGCGCACGGCATCGCGCACGACCTGCTCGGCGAGTGCGCTGCTATCGGCGATCATGGCATTGATGCCGCCGGTCTCGGCGATGAAGGGGACGATCGCGCCGCGACGATCGGTGAGCGTCCGCTGGATGGCCCAGGCCGTGTCGTTCGAGCCGGTGAAGGCGATGCCGGCAATGCGCGGATCCTTGGAAAGCGCCGCACCGACCGAGCCATCGCCCGGCAAGAGTTGCAGCACCTCGCCGGGAATGCCGGCCGCGTGCATCAGCTCGACCGCGAGAAAGGCCGTGACGGGCGTCTGCTCGGCGGGCTTCGCGATCACGGCATTGCCGGCGGCCAGCGCGGCCGCGACTTGCCCCGTGAAGATCGCGAGCGGGAAGTTCCACGGCGAAATGCACGCGAACACGCCACGTCCGCAAAGCTCGATGGTATTGCGCTCGCCGGTCGGCCCCGGCAGCACCGTCGGCCCCGCGAACTGCCGCCGCGCTTCGCCCGCGTAATAGCGCAGGAAGTCGACGGCCTCGCGTACTTCGGCAAGCGCGGCGTCGAGCGTCTTGCCGGCTTCGCGCACGACCACGCCCATGAGCCGCGCGCGATCGCGCTCCATGAGGTCGGCAGCCTTCTCGAGCAGAGCCGCACGCGCAGATCCGCCGCGACGGTCCCAGGCGTGCATGGCCTTGCTCGCGCTCGCGATGGCGCGCTCGACCTGATCACGCGTCGCTTCGAGCACGGTGCCGATGCGCCGGCGGCGGTCGTGCGGGCAGAGCACGAGCCGCGCGGCATCGCCGCCGCGGATGGCTTTGCCGTCGATGATCGGTCCCGCCGCGAAATCCACCGCGATGGCAGCATCGATGTCACCGAGCAGAGCCGCCCGCGTTGCCGGCTCCGTGATCGCCACGCCTGCACTGTTGCGCCGTCCCGGTCCGACGATCGCGGCGGGCAGCGGAATGCGCAGGCTCTGCTCGATCTGGCCCGCCTGCCAGAGCTTCTCCGTCACCTCGACAGGATCGCGCACGATCTCGGCGGCCGGCATGTCGTCATCAGCAAGGCGATTGACGAACGACGTGTTGGCGCCGTTCTCGAGCAGGCGGCGCACGAGATAAGCGAGCAGATCCTCGTGTGCGCCAACGGGCGCATACACGCGGCAACGGCGCGCAAGGCCGGACTTGCTCACGACATCCTCGTAGAGCGCCTCGCCCATGCCGTGCAGGCGCTGCATCTCGAAGGAAAGCGTGCCTCCGGCGACATGCGCTGCCGCGATCGTGTGCGCATTATGCGTCGCAAGCTGCGGATAGAAGGCGCGCGTATCGCCCAGCAAGAAGCGCATGCAGGCGAGGTAGGAGACGTCGGTGTGCGTCTTCGCCGTGAAGACCGGATAGCCCGGCAGGCCGCGCTCCTGGGCGAGCTTGATCTCGCTGTCCCAGTAGGCGCCCTTCACGAGGCGCACAGGGATCGTCCGCCGCGTCGTCTCGGCGAGGCGCTTCAGCCAGCGCAACACGGGAACAGCGCGCTTGCCATAGGCCTGCACAGCAAGGCCGATGCCCGGCCAGTTCGCAAGCTCCGGCGCGTGCAGCAGACGCTCGAAAATCATGAGCGTCGGATCAAGACGGTCCTGCTCCTCGGCATCGATGGTGATGGCGAGACCACGTGTGCGCGCAAGGCGGGCGAGCTCCAGAATGTCAGGCAAGAGCTCCGCTTCGAGACGGGCTTCCTTGCCGGGCTCAAAACGCGGATGTAGGGCGGAGAGCTTGATCGAGATGCCAGGGCGGCGGGTGAGCGTCTCGATGTTCTCGACGCCCGGCGCGCCAGCCGACTTGCCCACGGCTTCGATCGCGGTCGCATAGCGCGCGTGATAGCGGGCCGCATCTTTCTCCGTGCGCGCGGCCTCGCCGAGCATGTCGTAGGAGATGACATAGCCCTGCTTCTCGTACTCCCAGGCATTCGAGATCGCGCTCTCGATGTTGCGGCCGAGCACGAACTGGTCGCCGAGAATACGCACGGCCTGCCGCATGGCCTGCCGGATGACCGGCTCGCCCGAGCGCGCAACGAGGCGCTTGAGGACCGCGCCAGGACCCGATCCGGCTGAGCGTCCCAGACGCACGATGCGGCCCGTCAGCATGAGGCCGAAGGTCGAGGCATTGACCAGCAGCGATTCCGAATGGCCGAGGTGGCGTTCCCAGTCGCCGCTGCCGACGCGCTCGTCGATCAGCGCATCCGCCGTGTCGGCATCGGGAATGCGCAGCAGGGCCTCGGCGAGGCAGAGCAGCGTGACGCCTTCCTCGGAGGTCAGGCCGTACTCGTGCATGAAGGCATCGAGGCCGCCGTGCTTCGTGCGTCCAACGCGCGCGGCGCCGACGAGGCGCTCGGCAAGTGTCGCAATACGCTGGCGCTCGTCGGCCGTATAGACGGCGCGCTCGATGAGGCCGCCGACGAGGCGCGCTTCATCGCGCAGATGGAATTCGGAGATCTCGTCGCGCGGCAGAGGCGCAGAGGTCGGTGCGGCGCCGGCCGACGACCAGGTTTCGCGCGCGCCATTAGCCACCATCGCACTCTCCTCCATGCCTGAAGCCGAGGATGCCCTTCGGCAGGGCGTGACGCGAATCACGTCATCGCCAGCCTGATCTTCAGGTCATTGAGCATAAAGCGTCGAGAGCGGCAAATGTTGCCGAAAGAATGCGCACAGCGCTGCGAGCGTGCGCTTGCGGCTAGAACATATCCTTGGGATCGAACGAGAGAATCATGTGCTCCCAGCCGCCCTCGTACTTGTCCGGCGGCAGGGCATAGGGGGCACACGCGATGAGCGCGCGCATGGCGCTGTCGGCGGCATCGCGGAAGAGCGGCGAGTTGTTCGAATTGCGCACTTTCGGCTGATCCGCGAGCGAGCCGTCCGGGCGCAGCCGCACCTCGATCTGGACGACCATCCGCTCGATGCCCTCGAGACCGGCATTGATATTCCAGCAGCGGCTGACCGCCTGGCGCATCAGACCGGCAAGGAAAGCCGCCTCGCTTGCCGATATCTGGGTGTCGCGCCCTTCTGGCGCTCCGCGCACCGGTCCCTTGGCGCGCGTATCTGTGCTCGGATGCGGCGCGGCGGGTGCCGGCGCGCGCGGATCCGGAGATTTATCGAGAAGCGCGGAGAGCCGGTCGGCACTGAACTGCGCCTTGGCCTTTTCCTCGGCGAGCTTCTTCTTGCGCGCTTCTTCCTGCTTGCGCTTGAGGTCGGCCTTCCGCTTCTCCTCAGCCTTGCGCTTGGCTTCGGCTTCCGCCTTGGCTTTGGCCTCCGCTCTGGCCTTCGCCTCTGCTTCTGCCTTGGCTCTAGCCTCTGCTTCTGCGCGCGCCTTGGCCTCGGCTTCAGCCTTGGCCTTCGCATCTGCCTCCGCTTTGGCCTTTGCTTCGGCTTCTGCCTTCGCCTGGGCCTCGCGCTTGGCTTCCTCGGCCTGCTGAAGTGCCAGATCGGCGAGCTTCTGCTCGAGCGCGCTGCGATCCGGCACCGGTGCCGGGGGCGTCGGCGCGGGTGGCGGCGGAGGCGGTGCCTCGGCCGCCTTCGGCGGTGGGGGAGGTGGCGGCGGAGTTGGTGCAGGCGGCTCGGCAGCGGGGGGGGGTGGGGGCGGCGGTGCCGACTGAATGCGGGGACGCGGGGCCTCTTTGGGCGTCGGATCGTTCTGCGGGCTGTCCTTGGCCATCGCTTCCTTGAGCGTGGCGGAGCGGCTGCCCTTCGTAATGCGGGTCAACTCGGACGGCGAGATCATGTCGACCGCGATCGGCTCGATCGTCGGCGTCTTCAGCTCCGGCACCGACTGAATGGACACGACCGTCCAGCCGAGCAGCGTCGCGTGCAGCAGAACCGAGACGAGAAGCCCGAAATACACGGCCTCAGCCTCCGCCCTCCACTTCCGTCACGAGGGAAATCTTTCGAAATCCGGCGTCACGAATGCGGCCCATGACGCGGGCGATGTCGCCATAGCTCACGGCCTTGTCGCCGCGCACGAAGACCGGCTCCTCGAAGCCGCCGCGGTTGCCGGCGATGGCCGTCAAGCGTGCCCCGATCTCGTCGAGCCGCATGGCCGTGCGCTCTTCCTGGCCGAGATAGACCTCGCCGCGGGCGTTCACCGAGACCACGATCGGCTCCTTATTGGCTTCGAGCTGCTTGCCCTTCGCCTGCGGCAGCTCCAGCGGCACGCCGACCGTCAGCAGCGGCGCTGCGACCATGAAGATGATGAGAAGCACGAGCATGACGTCGACGAACGGCGTGACGTTGATCTCGCTCATCGGCGCGTGGCGGCGGGCCCGGCTGCGCCGACCAGCTTTGCCTGATCCGCCCGTGTTGAGGCTCGCGCCCATGCTGCTCTCTCCCCGCTCGCGGCCCCCTCAGGTCCGCGTATCGATCTGGCGCGAGACGATCGCCGCGAATTCGTGGGCGAAGGCCTCTAAGCGCTGCGCGAGCCGCGCCGAATCGGCCGAGAACTTGTTATAGGCCATGACCGCCGGAATTGCGGCCAAGAGGCCAAGTGCCGTCGCAAACAAGGCTTCGGCAATGCCGGGAGCGACGACGGCGAGGCTCGTGTTCTTGGAGGCCGCGATCGACTGGAAGCTCGACATGATGCCCCAGACCGTGCCGAAGAGGCCGATGAACGGCGCCGTCGAACCGACCGTCGCGAGGAACAGCAAGCGGCGGTCGAGGCGCTCCATCTCGCGGCTGATGGTGACGTCCATCACCTTCTCGACGCGCAGTTGTATGCCGCCCAGTGCGCGGATGTTGCCTTCGACCGAGCGCTTCCACTCGCGCATGGCAGCAACGAACAACGCCGCCATGGATTGTGTGCGGTCGCGGGCGAGGTTCGCGTAGAGCTCCTCGAGGCTCTGGCCGGACCAGAAGAGCTGCTCGAAGCGGTCCGCCTCGCGGCGTGCGCGGCGGAAGGCGAAGACCTTCTCGATGATGATCGCCCAGGACCAGACGGAGGCCAGCAGCAGGCCGACCATGACGATCTGAACGACGACATGCGCTTGCAAGAACAGCTCGATGAACGACGTGCCACTGCCATGTCCGACCGTGACGATCTTGTCCTTGAGGATATCCGTCGGGTTCATACTTTGCTCGCTGGCGCGTGAGGTTCGGATCGAGGCGAGAGCGATCAAACAGCACTAGCCCTCGGGCCCGCAATCCGCGCCTCGATAGCGCACTGCCGACCGGTCGGGCTCATCTGGAATCTGCGGACTTGCCTGTCCCCAGCGCCGCTTCTTACGCTCCATTGTGACTAAACTAGGGTCCAGATGCCCGGATTCGGCCACATGTGTCCATGTGCCGCCGGGTCCCATGAACGACAAAGAGACGAGTGAAAATCGCGGGGCTCCGATTGCTCCACAGGTACCCTCAGCGGCCTGTGAGGCCCGCCCGCAGGCGTTGGCTCAGGCGCTGCGGCTTGCCGGATACCGAGACCAGCACCACCAGCACCTCGGCCTCGAAGAGAACCACGCCAGCCCGCAGCACGCGCTGCGCGAGGCTCAACGCCGCACCCTTTACCTCGGCAACGCGCGTCTCGACTTCCAGCACCTCGTCGATCCGCGCCGGCTTCAGATATTCGAGCCGCATCCGGCGCACGACGAACGCCGATGGCTCGGCGCCGTCTCCGCCTTCGATGAGCGCGCGATGCTCGTTGCCGACAAGGCGCAGATAGTCCGAACGGCCGCGCTCACACCAGCGCAGATAGCTCCGCGCCCGTCACGAGCCGGCCAGAAAGATCAGGCCATGCCTGCCGGTCAGGCATCCCGCCCTCCAAGCTCCACGAGCACGATCTCCGGCGGAACACCGAACCGAAGCGGCATTCCGCTGCATCCGAGGCCGCCCGACACGATCAGGTGGCGCCCTTCCTCGACAATGTGACCATAGGCGAAACGCCGTCCATATCGGGATGGGACGATCGGTGCAAATCCGGCGAGCGCGACCTGCCCGCCGTGCGTGTGCCCCGAGAACGTCACAGCCACGCGCCGCGACACTTTGGGGAAGATATCCGGCTCATGCGCCATGAGCAGCACGGGCGCATTGTCACTGATCTTGGCCATCGTCCCCGGCAGATCATCGACGCCTGTGGCCGCTCGGGCGCGGCTGCGGGCCAGTCGCCTGAAGGCCAGTTGATCGCCGAGACCGGCCAGCCAGAAGGCGCGGCCGCCTTTCGCGAGCCGCTTCGCATCGTTCTCATAGACCGGGATGCCGGCGGCTTCGAGCGCGCGACGGGCGCGGACCGGCCCATGGCGCCGCCGCACGGCCTCGACGGCGTCCCACCAGTCTGCCCGCCGCTTCTGCACGTTGGGGTCATCCCACCAATCGTGATTGCCGAGAATGGCGTGTACGCCGAGCGGCGCCCTGAAGCCCGCGAACGCGCGCGCCCATTCCGACGCCGGGATCGTGCGGCGCACGAAGCGGTGGTGAGCCATATAGTCGCCGAGCAGCAAGATCAGGTCAGGCGACAATGCGTTCGTGTCGACGACGATCCGCTCGACGCGCTCGAGGTCCATCCACGGCTCGCAGGCGTGGACATCGGCGACGAGCGCGATCCGAAGGTGCAGATCCTGCGGCCACCCGGACAGGCGCGGGCGGTAACGCGTGATGTGATGGGCCCAGGGCTCGACGCCGAGGGCGTAGCCGGTAAAGCCGAAACTGGTGAGACCCAAACCTGCTGCGGCCTTCAGCAATGCGCGACGCGTGAGCATTCAGCGAGCAATCCCGTGGAAACAATCAAAGGCCCGGCAAATCTGCGGTGGGCTCAGCCCCGGCCCGAAGCCGCGGTATCGTCGTCGTCCTCTGCGGCTTCAAAGAGGCCGGCCTGAGCGGCGGATGCGCGCGCCGGTCCCGTGAGCCCGAGATGACGGTAGGCGCGTAGCGTGAGAACGCGGCCACGCGGTGTCCGGCCGATGAACCCCTGCTGAAGGAGGAAC
>ERZ778025.1885-NODE-1885-length-13191-cov-4.511343_pt1 | contig 13191 bp, 10 predicted proteins | sample MGYA00375755_ERZ778025 | MGnify/ENA primary metagenome ERZ778025 (study PRJEB29350, sample SAMN05389825) | bioreactor metagenome | isolation source: Thiocyanate bioreactor | place: South Africa: University of Cape Town | collected 2014-03-17 ... | reverse complement strand
TTGGCCTGCTGCGCGTGAAGCGGGGCGGCGGCGAGGCAGCAGAGCGAAGCTGCAAGGACGGACATCCGGATCATTCGTCTCTCCCTTTCGAAATTGATTGAAGTATCGGCCTCACGATCAATTCAGATCAACACACAACGCCGCGAGTTATTCCGGGATGCATCGGCCAAAATAAAAAGGCGCCGCGCGAGCGCGACGCCTTCGATGTATTGGCTCAACAGCGGTTCAGGTGAACTGGATCGCCGAGACTTCCCATCCGCTGCCCGGACGGCGCGTGAAGGTCCAGACGTCGGTCACCTCGGTCGGCGTATCGCTGCCTTCCACGATCTTGCCGGTGGCCTGTTCGACGGTCTTGTCGATCAGCGCGTAACGCAGCGCCACGGTGGCATAGTCGGTCTGGCCTTCGCGCCAGGCTTCCGCGAGGTCGCCCTGCAGCAGCTTGACGCTGGACACCGTATTGACCACGCCGCGCTCCTTGTTCGCGTTGAGGTCCTGGGTGAAATACGACACCATTTCCGGCGTCGCCAGCGTGTGAAGCCGGGCGATATCCTGATTCGACCAGGCGTCGTTCACCTCGCCGAGCAGCCGCTCGAACGCGTCGTAGTCATCCGGCTTGATCTCAAGCGGCGCGTCGTTCGATCCGCCACCGAGGCCAAAGCCGAAACCGGAACGCGCGTTGGCGAGCGTCCCCTGATCCGGCGCAAGCGCCGGGCCCGGCGCAGCCGAGGCACTGGCATAGGCCGACGCGTTGCGGCGCTGCCACCACGACATGGCGAGCCGCACGACGAAGTAGATCAGCGCGAGCTGGATGACCAGTCCGAAGATCGACGACAGGCTGCCAAGGCCGCTGAAAAGGCCGCCGCCGAACAGCATGCCGAACAGGCCTGCACCGAGGAAGCCCGCGGCGAGACCGCCAAGCATGCCCATGCCGGGCCGATTGAAGAAACCGCCGCGCGAAGCTGCCGCGCCCGCGGCCGGATTGGTCGCGCCCGGTTGCGTGATGGAACGCTGCATCGGCTGCGCCGCATTCGGCGCGGTGCGGGTCGTCGGGGGCGCAGACCATGTGCGCGAACCGCGGCTGCCGCCACCGCCGACACGGGCGTCCGCGGCCGACGAAACGGCAATGGCCACGGGCATGGCCAGAGCCGCTGCAACGACCAGCGTCTTGATGATAGCGCTTGGGCGCTTTCGAAAAATCATGTTCGTTTCCTCTTGGCCCTCATGGGGCGGCGATCCCCGGCAAGGGGACACGCCATAACATGGGCACGGATGAACGAAAGGAAAGTGGAGAGATGCCGCACCCCGTGCGGCGCTCAGTCGCGGGCAACCGGCATTCTGCCCGCTTTATGACAAATTGTTCAGGACTCCGCCGTCATGGTTTCCTTCACCGCCGCCACAAGCTGGCTCAACGTGAAAGGCTTCGGCAGGAAGTTGAACTGCTGGCCTTCCGGCAGGCTCTTTTCAAACGCATCTTCGGCATAGCCGGACACGAAGATGATCTTGAGATCGGGATTGGTCTTGCGCATCTCGGTGAGCATGGTGGGGCCGTCCATTTCCGGCATCACCACGTCGGACACCACGAGGTCCACGACACCATCCTCTCGCTCAAGCGCTTCCAGTGCATCGAGCCCGTTCTCAGCTTCGATCACCGTGTAACCACGCGAACGCAAGCCGCGCGCATTGAGCGAACGCAATCCGTCTTCGTCCTCGACCAGCAGGATCGTGCCCTGCCCGGTCAGTTCTGGCGCCTTCTGGGCGGGCGTGCCCGTTGCAGTCTCGCCGGCGGCAGTTGCAGGCTCCTGAACCGCCGAGACTTCGGGATGGTGGCGCGGCAGGAAAATCCGGAACGTGGTGCCGCGATCCGGCACCGAGTCGACATAGATGAAGCCGCCGGTCTGCTTGACGATGCCATAGACCGTGGAGAGGCCGAGGCCCGTTCCCTTGCCGACTTCCTTGGTCGAGAAGAACGGCTCGAAGATCTTGTCCACGATATCGGCGGGAATACCGGTGCCGGTGTCAGTCACCTCGATGCCGACATAGTCCGCCACCGGCATGCCTTTATATTCGGCGCGCTCGATATCCTTCGCGGAGACGTTGGCGGTGCGGATGCTGAGCTTGCCGCCTTCAGGCATCGCATCGCGCGCGTTCACCGCGAGATTGACGATGACCTGCTCGAATTGCGACAGGTCAGCCTTCACCGGCCACAGGTCGCGGCCGTAGACGAATTCCGGCTTCACCTTCTCGCCGACCAGCCGCTTGAGCAGCACGTTGATGTCGGAGAGCACATCGCCGATGTCGAGCACCTGCGGACGCAGCGTCTGCTTGCGCGAGAACGCCAGCAGTTGCCGCACCAGCGCCGCGGCGCGGTTAGCGTTCTGCTTAATCTGCATGATGTCCTGGAAGGACGGATCGGTCGGCTTGTGCGCGTTGAGCAGGAAGTCATTCGCCATCATGATGGCGGAGAGCACGTTGTTGAAATCGGGGGCGATGCCGCCGGCGAGCTGGCCCACCGCCTGCATCTTCTGCGACTGGGCGAAGCTGTTCTCCAGCGTGCGCTTTTCGGTGATGTCGAGCAGATAGACGATGGCGGCTTCCGCGTCTCCCGCCGCCTGCTCGACCGAGGTGACGAAGAACTGGCCCCAGCGCTCCCGCGTGCTGTCCAGCATCGCATCGACCGGCGGAATGTCGCCCTGCCCGTCCGCGGCCTTGTTGATCGCCGCGACGAGTTCTCCGCGATCGCGTTCGTTGACGACAGCGAAGATCGACTTGTTGGCGGCACCTGTCGGCGACAATGACTGCGTCAGCTTCGCAAAGCGGGCGTTGGCGCGCACGATGTTGCCCGACTTGTCCACGGTCGCGATCGCCATCGGCGTGTGATCGAAGAAGCGCATAAAGCGCACTTCCGCCGCGCGCTGCGGATCGGCATGATCGTCGCGTGCGCGGTTGATCACCAGGGTACGCGACGCGCCGGGCGTACCGTCCGCGCCGAAGGCCAGCTTGTGATAGAGCCGCACCGGCATGGTCTTGCCGTTGCGCATTCGCAGATCGAGATCGAACGCTTCCGTCTTGACCTCGCCGGGCTCCGGCACGATCGAGGTCAGAAGCGAAGCGCCATCGCCGGACATGATGTCGGCGACCTTCAGGCCGCCCGAGCCGATTTCGGCGAGATCGTAATCCAGCCAGTTGGCCAGCGTCGCATTGACATAGACGAGTTCACCGGCCGCATTGACCGAGAAGAAACCGCACGGCGCATGGTCGAGATATTCAATCGCGTGCTGCAGTTCCTGAAAAACGTCTTCCTGCCGTTCGCGGTCGCGCGTGATGTCCGCCACCGACCACACCGAGAATTTCGACTGTCGCTTGTCGGCGCCGAGCGGCCGGACCCGCATCCGCAGCCAGCGGCCATGATTGCTGTCGACGCCGGCGACACGGACTTCTTCCTGCTGCCGTTTGCCTTCGCGCGACGCCTTGAGCAGGCGGAACACGGCTTCGGAGACATCAGGGTTGCCGATGAAGACGCGCTCGACCGGGCGCACGTCGTTCGGACCGGAGGCACCGGTCAGCGCCAGATAGGCCGTATTGGCATAGACCACATGGCCGCGGGAATCCGTCACCGCCAGCCCATCGAAGGCATGATCGGCAATCGGGCGCATGATCGGATCTTCCGCCAGCCGGTCGGCGAAGCGGACGATCCCCGCAGCGAAGGCGAACAGCGTGAACAGGCCGACCATCGCCAGCAGAGCGAGCAGCGCGAGGATGTAAGGCTGCGCCTGGCTGCGGCCCAAGGTCATGAATGCGACGGCGGCGGCGATGATCGCGCCGGCCACCAGCAGGACCAAAAGGATGCTGCCGCTGCGCGGCGCCGAGCCATGGGCTGCGGGAAAAGGGGAACGCAGATTGCTGTCCGTGTCGGTCGTCATTGCAGCCTGTTGGAATCGGCCCTGATTGTCTCTGAGTGCCTGAATCGACGCGCTCACGCAAACGACATTACGACTGCGCCAAGCACCGCGCCAGCGCCGGGGGCCTGATTCGCCGGATCAGGCCCGGCTGAACCCGCGCCTCAGCCGCATGACGTAGCCGATGACTTCGGCGACGGCGTGGTAGTGCTCGACCGGAATCTCGTCATCCACCTCGACGCTGGCGTGGAGCGCACGGGCCAGCGGCACATTTTCCACGATCGGTACGTTGTTGGCGGTGGCGATCTCCCTGATCTTGAACGCCAGCACATCGACGCCCTTGGCGACGCAGATCGGCGCGGGCATGCCGCGCTCATATCGCAGCGCCACCGCGTAGTGGGTCGGGTTCGTGATGACCACCGAGGCGGTGGGAACCGCCGCCATCATGCGCTTTTTCATGCGCGCGAACCGGATCTGCCTGATGCGGCCCTTGATATGGGGGTCACCTTCCGACTGCTTGTATTCTTCCTTGACCTCCTGAAGCGACATCTTCTGCCGCTCGAACCACTGCCGATACTGGAACAGGTAGTCGAGGACGGCGACCATCGCGAGGATGGCGACCACGGTGCCCATCAGATGAACCGAGATCGTCTTGGCCACGCCCAAAAGCGTGACCGGATCGAACCGGACCAGCGCATCGAGTTGATGGCGCTCCGGCCACAGCACCACGGCCATCACGATACCAACAGTGATTATCTTGAAAATGCCCTTCAGGAAGTTCGCACCGGCCTGCTTTCCGAACAGCCGCGCCGCGCCCGCCGCGGGAGAAATCTTGCTGAGCTTGGGGCTGATCGACTGCGTCGAGAACACCAGCCGGTGCTGGATCAGATTGCCGCAAACGCCCGCGATCAGCAGCAGCAGCAGCGGAACGCCGAGAGCGCCGATCAGGACGTATTCGAGCTGGCCGGTCAGCGACAGCAGGCCGGGCCCGTCGACACGAATCTCATGCATGTTCATGAGCAGATTACGCATCGGCACCAGGATTCCTGAGCCGATCGAGCCGGAGAAGGAGGACAGCAGCAGCGTCGATGCCGCGATCACGAACCAGGTGTTGACCTCCTGGCTCTTGGCGACGTCGCCCTTTTCCAACGCATCGTCGAGACGTTTTTGCGTCGGGTCCTGTGTTTTGGATTCCTTGTCCTCGTCGGCCATACCCTGCCCTCAGCCCCGTGGTGAGAGTTGGTTGAGGACGCCGCCGAAATAATCGAGGAACGTGCCCATCATCGTGGCGATGACGATGGCGAGGATCAGGAAGCCGCCCATGATCGAGAGCGGAACGCCGACGAAGAACACCTGCATCTGCGGCATCAGGCGCGCCAGTACGCCGAGTCCGAGATTGAAAACAAGACCAAACACGATGAAGGGCGCGGAGAGCTGAATGCCGATTTTGAACGCGGTGGCGAAAGCATTGGTCGCCAGCGCAGCGACATCGCCGCTCGACATCAACTCGCCCGGCTTGAAGGCGTTGTAGCTCTCGTTCAGCGCCGCGATCACCAGATGATGCGTGTCGGTCGAGAACAGCAGCGTCAGCCCGAGCATGGTCAGAAAATTGCCGATCAGCGCGCCCTGCTGCCCCTGCGTCGGATCGACCGCCGTCACGAAACCGAGACCGAGCTGCTGCGCGATCACCGAACCTGCTACCGCCAGCGCCGCCAGCGTGACGCGCGCGGTCGCGCCGAGCACGATGCCGATGATGATTTCGTGCACCATCAGCACCAGCATCGGCGCCATCGATGTCATGCTGACATGATAATCGGCGCGATGAAGCGGCAGAATGATGAGAGTCAGCGCCAGCGCGATGGCGAGACGAACCCGCACCGGGATGTTGGTTTCGCCGAAACCGGGAAGCAGCATCACCATGGCGCCGATACGCGCAAAGACAAGGATGAATGCTGCAGCAAGCGCCGGGAGCAGCGAAATGTCGATGCGCATGGAAAGCGTGCCTCTGGAAGATCTGCGCTGTGTCCGAACATCGCAGCCTTCCTCATCATGCGCTACCCGCCGATGATTCGCGACGATATCCGCAGCATCTGGCTGTTCAGCGCGTCGGCCATGAACGGCAACGCCAGCACCAGCGTGATGAAGATGGCGAGAATCTTCGGCACGAAAACCAGCGTCTGCTCCTGAATCTGCGTCAGCGCCTGCACCAGCGAGATCGCGACACCGACCACAAGACCCACCACAAGAAGCGGTGACGACACCTTCACGATGGTCCAGATCGCATCGCGCGAGACATCGAGAACTTCAGCACCTGTCATTTCAATCCCCTGCCCTTCGGGCGTTTGCAATCCCACGTCCTTCGAGGCTCGGGCGCTACGCGCCACTCGCACCTCAGGACGACGATCCTTCTGTTTCCGTCACCCTGAGGTGCCGTAGCGAAGCGGAGGCCTCGAAGGGCGACAGAAAACCGCGCTCCGCCGTCAGATCGGCATCCGCAGAATGTCTTCGTAGGCCTGAATGACCTTGTCGCGCACCGACACCAGCGTGGACACGGCGACGTCGGTTTCGGCCACCGCGGTGACGACGTCCATGACGTTGGCCTTGCCCTGTGCCATCGCCACGCTCTGTGCGTCCGACTTGCGGCCCGCGTCCAGCACGCCGTTCATGGCTTCCTTCAGCACCGCGCCGAACGAGGGACCATTGGTCTCTCCGGCCCGGCCGAGGCCGCCGGCGCCTCCGGCGGTATCCATGATCTTCGCAAGGCTTGCATAGGCATTGGCGGCGACTGTCGGTGAAGCCATGATGAGATGTCCTGTCAGGCCTTGAGAATGTCGAGGGTGCGCTGGATCATCCGGCGCGTGGCGGAAATGATGTTAAGATTGGCTTCGTAGGACCGCTGCGCCTCGCGCATGTCGGTCATTTCGACCAGCGAGTTCACATTCGGATATTTGACGTTGCCATTGGCATCCGCAGCCGGATTGCCGGGCTCGTGCTTCACGCGGAAGTCGGACATATCCGGCCTGATCTTGCCGAGGCTCACCACCCGCGATTCGAGCGTGCGGTCGAGTTCGGAAGAGAAGGTCGGAACCTTGCGGCGATAAGGATCACCGCCCGCGGTCTTCGCGGTGGAATCGGCGTTGGCGATATTTTCCGAAATCACCCGCATGCGCCCCGCCTGCGCGCGCAGGCCGGACGTCGCGATGCCCATCGACCTAAGAAAATCGTTTCCGTCGCTCATGGTCCCGCCCTTCCAGGCTCACTCGTGGGTTAGCGTTTGCCGATCGCGGTCTTGATCAGGCCGAGGCTGCGGCTGTAGAGCGAGGTCACCGCGGCATAGTCCATCTGGTTGGCCGAGACTTTCAGCATCTCGTCCTCCAGATTGACCGCGTTCCCCGCCGGGCGCGTCTCGTAGCCGCCGCGATTGTTGGCGTTGAAACTCTCGCTGACACCGGTCGCCTGAATGTGGCTGGCGCTGGTGCGGGCCATAGCCAGCGACGGCATCGCGCCGGTCATGGGACCGCTTCCAGTGCTGTCGAATTTGGGTTCCACCAGATCGCGCGGTTTGAAATTCGGTGTGTCCGAATGCGAAATGTTTTCCGCGAGCACGCGCTGGCGCTCCTGATGCCACTGCATCTTGGTGCGCAACGCGGACAACATGGGAAGATCGTTGATCGGCATCGGCCTGCTCCGCCTGACCCGAAGCGGCGCCTCAGGTAGGCAGAATTTGCCGCCTGTATGGTTAATAAGAGGTTAAGACGTGAAGCGGCCCACTTTCGCCACGAATGGCCTGCATGCGGCAAACCATTGAAGTTCCGGCATAAGATGGCTTTTGAACCGGAGGCTTCGATGCGATATTGATTTCACTGGCGGCACAAAATGCCACCGGGAATTAACGACTCAGCGCGCTTCGCACTCCCCCATCCCGAATTGCTTGTTTCGCGGCGGGTAGCCTGCGAATCTGGCATAGATTAAGAGTGTGGTTTGACGGGGACAGGATATGCCGCAAACACTTTGGTTTTTCATATCGATTTATGATCAATTTTCTATTCAGATTTCGTCATCGTTCTGGCGTTGATCGGGCTCGCCACATGGCTGGTCCGCCGGTTCGGTGGCGCCGCGCTCGGCTCCAGCGCCAGCCGGGGCCGGATGCCCCGTCTCGCGGTGATCGATGCAGCCGCCGTTGACGGCCGCCGCCGCCTCGTTCTGGTCCGGCGCGACAATGTCGAACATCTCTTGATGATCGGCGGGCCGACCGACGTCGTGGTGGAACCGAACATCGTCCGCAGCATGCCCCAGCGCGATCAGGTGCCGCGCGCGCCCGCCGGCACGGAACTGCCGCCGCGCCTCGCGCCCGAAGCCGGATGGTCTGACGCCGAGCCGCCGCTGGCCGATACGTTCGATCATCGCGAGCCGCCCGCTCCCGAGTTGCCGCCGCGTCCCGCACGCAGCTCATATAACGATGACGCGCGCCGCGCCCCGCCCGCGCTGCCCGATCGTCACACCGATTCAATGCCGGGCTTCACGCCCGAGCCGATGGTGCGTCCGCAGCCACAGCGTCCGGAACCTGTGCTGCGCGCCGATCCGCCGCGTGCGATTCCGCGCAGCGAGCGTACCGAACCGATGCCGCCACGAATGCCGCGCCCGAGCGATACCGCGCCCAAGGCACCTCCGATGGCACCTCCACTGCCGCCCCGCGCAGCACCGCATCCCGTCGAACCCGTGCCGCTATCATCCGCGGATCAGAATCTTGCGGACATGGCCCAGCGCCTTGAAGCCGCCTTGCGCCGGCCGGGGGGGGAGACTCGCGCCGAAAGCGCATCCACTATCGGAGCCGTCGAGCGCCCCGGCGCGCCGCCTGTCGTTCCCGAACCGCCTCGCGCTCCGCGCTCCGCAGGGCCGTCGGCGCCGCCTCCGCCGCCCTCCACGGCGACCGCGTTTGAAAATCTCGAAGACGAGATGGCCAACTTGCTTGGCCGTCCGAAGCCTCCCGCGTGAGGCCGTCGAGACACCCGCGTAGAGTTTTATTCATTGCCAGTCTTGTCGCACTCGCCGGATTTCTGATCGATCCGGCGGGCGCGCAGGATATCAGCATCAATCTGGGCGCCGGCAACGGCGGCGTCACCGAGCGTGCGATCCAACTGATCGCGCTGCTGACGGTGCTGTCGATCGCGCCGTCCATCCTCATCATGATGACGTCGTTCACGCGCATCGTGGTGGTCCTGTCGCTGCTGCGGACGGCGCTCGGCACGGCCACCGCGCCGCCGAACTCCGTCATCATCGCGCTGGCACTGTTTCTCACCGGATTCGTGATGGGACCGGTGCTGCAGAAGTCTTATGACGACGGCATCAAGCCGCTGGTCGCCAACCAGATCACCGTCGAACAGGCGTTCGAGCGCGGCACCGTTCCACTGCGCAGTTTTATGCAGAAGAACGTCCGCGAGAAGGACCTCAAGCTGTTCATGGATCTGTCGGGCGAGCCGCCCGCGGCTTCACCCGAGCAGATGTCGCTGCGCATTCTCATTCCCGCCTTCATGATTTCGGAACTGAAGCGCGCCTTCGAGATCGGCTTTCTGCTGTTTCTGCCGTTCCTCATCATCGACCTCGTGGTCGCATCGGTGCTGATGTCGATGGGCATGATGATGCTGCCGCCGGTGGTGGTGTCTCTGCCGTTCAAGCTGATCTTTTTCGTGCTGGTGGACGGCTGGTCGCTGGTGGCGGGCAGCCTGGTGCAGAGCTACGGCGGCGGATAGCGGGGCGGGCGAACATCTTCGCTTACGCTCGCGATGATGCCAGGCTCATCGCTTTGCCGCGACCGGCTTCAGTCCCCTGATGGCAGGCAGCGCACCGGTCGGATTGGGGTCCGCCTTGATGGCCGGTGGCAGCTTGGCCCGTGCCATGGCATCGGGGAAACGGGTCTTCATCTCGCGCAGGAAGCCGTCCAGCGTATCGATGCTCGCCGCCATCTTGGCGATGCGCGCGAAGTCCACGCTGTTCGCTGTCGCAGGTTTTGATGCGAGATCGAAAGCCTCGCGGTCATTGCCGTCCATTTTCGCATTGTACTTTTCGCGGAAGCGCGAGAGGCCGATCGCATCTTCCGCCAGTGCGTAGCCGATCGCGGCGCGAATGATGTCACTCTTTTCACTGGTCGAAAGCGGCTGGAAATCGCGCCAGCGGTCACCATAGAGCAATTCGATCTGCTCGGCGGATTCACGCCAGCGCCGCGACGCCCAGTAGATATCGGAGCGCAACCGGACAGCTTCGCGGCCCGATACATTGGTGATGATGTCCAGCGCCAGTTCGTGACGGCCGATGTCGCTTTGCGCCCGCGCCTCGAGCAGCAGGCGCTGCTGGCGGATTTCTCCCGCGAGATCGCCGATGCGGGTGGTTCGCAAAGCAGAAATAGCCCGTTCCGGCTTGCGGTTCATCAGGTAGACCATCGCAAGCCGGGATGCGACCTGCGCGCGCGCCGAACCCTCGAGCCGGTAGTCGATCTGGTACTGCAGCAACTCGCTTGCCTGATCGAGCAGATCGACCCCGACAAGCCGATCCGCCAGCCGCCGGATCATTTCGTCACCACGACGGCCGATCGGCGTGAGATCGCGGAATTCGTAGAACATCGCAAGCGCTTCCACCGGAGGAAGATCGTCGCCCTTGGTACCGTTGAATATCTGCTCGAAAAGCAGTGACGCATCGTCCTGCATCCTGCGGGACGTTTCGGAGTTCGGCTGCAATATGGTTGCGGTGCGGACGGCAGCGAAGGATTCCTGATAGCGGCCCTTCGCGGCATACAGGCGCGACAGCATATCGAGCGTGCGCACCTCGATGGAATCGCCGCGCCACATCATCGCAAGCACTTCAAGCTCGCCAAGCGCATCGTCGTCGCTGATTTCACCGCGCTTCTGGCGCAGCGCGATGCTGCGCAACTGCGCCTCGACCGATGATGGTCGATCCGCGGACTCTGTCGCGGTCTTGAACGCATCCAGTGCATCCTGATCGCGGCCGAGCGCTTCGGCCAGCCGTCCGCGCAGCAGGGCAATCGATCCTGCCTGCTCGGGCGCAACGCCGACCATTTCAAGATCGTTGCTGCGCGATGCCGCGCCCGGATAATCCCTGACCTCAAGCGCGGCGCGGAATGCGTCAGCGATCACGATCCGCTGCAGGTCGAGCGGCAGCGCCGTAATGGCAAAGTCGGCGTTCTTGAATTTTTCGCGGGCATCCACCCACTTCTCCTGCCGCGCCAGAACCAATGCTTTCCAGAGTTGCGAATCGATGTTCGCGGTGACAGCGGGATTGTTGATGTCCGCAGCGCCAATTTCCGGATAGCCAGCCAGCGTGCTCGCGACAGCATGGAGCGTGAGGGCGGAGGCATCCTCCTCGTTCGGCTTGATCTCCGCAAACGCGAGATCGAGAATACCTTTCGCTTCATGGTACAGCCCGCGCGCGACATAGAACCGCGCAAGGTTCACATGGGCAGGCAGCCGCGCCACTCCCGTCGCAAGAGACGCCGCCGTCAGCAGCCTGTTGCGGGTGGGAATGAACTCCGCCGTCTGAAAGCTGCGCCACTCGGGGACATCGAAAATCGGACGGATCGCGGCCGTGGCATGGTCCGGCGCGGACATCGCGGTGGACAACGTCAAACCGCCGGGGCGGGTCAGCGTCAATGTGTCGGTCGCGACATTCGCGGTCACATCATCGGACTTCGGCTGAACGACGACGCCGTGAATCGTCTCAAGCAGGGAGAACTCCACGAACTCCTGGCGCTTGATGAATCTGCGCGGCGACCCACCGGCCGTCACAACTATCAGCGTGTCACCCGCGTCGGGATCCGTGAAGCGATGAAGGCTGCCAGCCTTCGCCAAGGCAATGTTCACGCTCGCATGACCGGGATCGGCGAGATTGCGCGCGGTGGTGAGCGGCTGCGATGGCGACGGCGTCCTGTCGGCGAACACGAGCGTCCATTCACGTTCGTCACCGGTCAGCGCGGCAAGTTTCGGGCGATTCAACCGAATGCGAAGCGCGCGGCCCTTCGGCACATCGACCGACGTCACGTCGGCGACAACCAGAGACCCTTCGCGGCGGATGGCGCTGGCGTCGATCGGCTGGTCGGTATCGAACACCAGCCAGATCGCATCGGAACGACGAAACACCGCCGCGGCGGTTGGTGTCTTGAATGGAAACGTGATGCGGAAATCGTCGCTCGACAGCCTCGCCTCGGCGGTGATGCCGGACGAAGCGGGGACCGCAACGGTTTCGGGCGACGCTGCCTTGACGACGGCCGGTGGGGGCGGCGCTGGTGGAGGCGGTGCCTCCGCCGGTGCAGCCACCTTGACCGGCGCCTCGGCGGCGGGCGCAGCTTTTGGGGCGGGATCCGCCTCGGCTGCAACGACCGGCTTAGCGGCGGCGTCGGTATTTACATTCGCAACGGCAACTGGCGGCTGCACGTCAGGCTTGATCTCGAGCGCGGCTTCGTGCGCGATCTGCTCGGACGTGGGCGGCACGATCTCGCGAGCCTTGTCAGCGGGCGTCGCAGACGCTGCCTTCTGCTTCGATGTGTTCGCGGCCTGCGGCTTGTCCGCCGTTCCGAACGTCACATCGACGATGTAGTTCTTTTCTTCCCGGAAGGCGCGAACGTCCGTCTCGCCGATCAGCGCAATATCGACGCGGGATGTTTCGCCGTCCATCTTCTGCTTGACCGACTGGATGTTCGCCGGCATGCCGATTTTCGCGTCGGCCAGATCGAATGTCAGCGGCGACGAGAACGACAGCGAGAACTTGTCATTGATCAACGACGACGACACGCTGACATTGTCCGGCGTCTCGAAGACGAAGCGGACGAAGGTCGGCTGCACCGATACCCTCACCCGGACCGGCGGCCGCTTGGTGGCTTCATCCGCCATCTTTTGCAGACGCAAGGCGCGCTCTGCCGCGATCGCGCGATCAGACAGCTCCTTCACGACTTCCGCCGGCAGCGCGGGCGGCAGGCCGGTCCATTTCTCGGGCAACAGATCGATGAAGACGCGTTCGCCCGCGGCCATCGTGTTGACGCGGACCTTCTGCGCTAGCGCCATGCGGATCGCCGTGCCGTCGGGATCGCGGCGAACCGAGGTGACGTAGGCCGGAAGCGCATCGGACAACAGGTCGATGGGGACGCTGACCGGCGTCTTGAACTGAACGATGAGGACGCCTCCCGCGACGGTCACTTCCGTCGGAACGTCCTGCTGGAATTTCAGAAGCAGCCGCGCGTAACCGGTCTGCGCCGTCAGCGTCGCCTCACCCTTGACCGGATCAGCCGCCC
>ERZ778025.1884-NODE-1884-length-13200-cov-3.998783_pt1 | contig 13200 bp, 12 predicted proteins | sample MGYA00375755_ERZ778025 | MGnify/ENA primary metagenome ERZ778025 (study PRJEB29350, sample SAMN05389825) | bioreactor metagenome | isolation source: Thiocyanate bioreactor | place: South Africa: University of Cape Town | collected 2014-03-17 ... | reverse complement strand
GCCATTGCTGCGCATTGCCGTTCCGCGGCCCGCCGATCGCATTCATTTCGGCGACAAGCAGGCCGAAGCGTCATTTCGCGCGGCTGAGGAAATCGCGCGCAGGCTCGGCGCAACGCTGGTCGAGATCGATCTCACGCCGCTCTTCGATACGGCGCGGCTCCTGTATGAAGGCCCATGGGTTGCCGAGCGCACGGCCGCCGTCGGCGAGTTCATTGCGCGCCATCCTGATGCCGTGCATCCCGTCACGAAAGCCATCATCACGCAGGGCGTCGACAAGTCGGCCGTTGACACCTTCCGCGCCTTCTACAAGCTGATGGCCTTCCGAAAGATTGCGGCGAACCTCTTCGCGGGCTTCGATGCGCTCATGGTGCCGACCTTTCCGCGGCCCTGCACGATCGCCGAGCTCGAGGCTGATCCGATCGGACCGAACTCGGGTCTCGGCACATACACGAACTTCGTCAATCTGCTCGATCTCGCGGGACTGGCGGTCCCAGTCGCGCTTACCGAAGACCGCACGGCCTACGGCGTCACGCTGCTCGCGCCGTGCGGTCGCGATGCTTTTCTTGCGGGCCTCGGCGGCACCATCCATGCCCGTACGAGGCTCTCGCTCGGCGCGCTGGACGAACCGCTGCCGGCTTGGACGGCACCAGCCGGCTCGATCGATAAAGACGAGATCGCGATTGCCGTGATCGGCGCGCATCTCTCGGGAATGCCGCTCAACCACGAGCTGACGGCGCTCGATGCGCATTTCGTCGGAGCGGCCGAAACCACGGCCGACTATCGACTGTTCGCTCTCAGCACCGAGCCGCCGAAACCCGGCCTGCTCCGCGTCGCGAGCGGCAGCGGCACGTCGATCGCCGTCGAGATCTGGGCACTTTCCGCAGAGGCCTTCGGCCGGTTCGTTGCTGGTGTTCCATCGCCACTCTCGATCGGAACGCTGCAGCTCAAGGATGGCCGCCGCGTGAAGGGCTTCGTCGTCGAAGCCGAAGCCGTGCGCGAGGCCCGCGACATCTCCACCTTCGGCGGTTGGCGCGCCTTCGTGGCATCCCGATAGCAGAGAGCGGATCAGCCGCCGCGATACGTCGCGTAGGCGTCGTGCACGCTGCCGATGTGCGCTTTCATGGCCGCCGCCGCCCGTTCCGCCTTGCCGTCCATGATGGCGCGTACGATCGCCTCATGCTCGGCGTGTGAGCGCGCGAGCCGACCGAGCGTGCGGAACTGGGCGCGGCTGAAAGGCGCGATGCGCGCCCGCGTCTCGATCGTCAGGCGCTCCAGATAGTCGTTATGGCAGCCAGCATAGATGATCGAATGGAACTGCTCGTTGAGCTCGTGATAGCGCTGCGGATCCCCGGCGCGCACCACGCGCTGCAGCGCCCCATGAACGCGGCGTAGATCAGCCTGCTCCGGCGCCGTCATGCGCTCGGCGGCAAATCCCGCGCACAGGGATTCGAGCTCGCGCAGCGCTTCGAACATGCCGGCGAGCTGGGTTTCTGTTGCACGCGCGACAACGGCACTGCGATGAGGCCGCGCCTCGACGAGCCCGCTGGCTACCAGCAGCCGGATGGCCTCGCGAACGGGCGTGCGCGAGACGTCGAAGCGCTTTGCCAGCTCGAGTTCCTCGAGCGCGATACCTGGCGGCAACGCGCCGCGCACGATGTCATCGGCAATCTGCTCGCGCAAACGTGCCGCGAGCGTCTTGAATGGCACTGCAGGGCGGGCACCACCGCCTCCGGCAAACTCCTGCAGCTTGGTCATGCGCCTCACCCCGTCCATGCGGGCCAGTCTATGCAGGTTTGTCGATGATGCTCACATGCGCCGCGACGATGAACCAACCATCGGGAAAGCGCACCCATGTCTGCATCTGCCGCCCGATCTTGCGGTCGCCCATCATCTCGCGATGGAACAGCGTCGAGGCCGTGGCGTAGTTGCGGCCGTAGGTCGTGATGACCGTGCGGTGTATCGTGCGCTCGAGGTTGATGGCCGGCCGCGCATTGCGGAAGGCGGCGATCTCATCCGCGCCGTAGAGGTTCTCCCCGATGCCATAGCGGATCGTCTCAGGCGCCTTGCGGAAGAGCGCGGTCAGCATTTCGACATCGTTGGTCGTCAGCGCCTTCTCGTAACGCTCGAACAGCGCACTCACCTCGGCGACGACTTCCGGCAGATTGATTTGCATGTGAGCCTTATCCTAGAGCGGTGGACGTGGTGCCTGCGCGACCTGCGCCCTTTCCAGATGATGGGCGATGCGCAGGGCGATATCTTCGCGCCAAGGGGCGGCGATAACCTGGACGCCAATGGGCAACGGGCGCAAGGGCAGCGGCACGCACACCACCGGCAGGCCGATGAACGAGATGGGCTGCGTGTAGATCCCGATGTTGGCGCGCAGCGGCACTTCCGCGCCATCGAGCATCATGGTCTGCTGGCCGAGCTTCGGGGCCGTCATCGGCGTGGCCGGCGCGAGGATCGCGTCATAGCGCTCGAACAGTTGCAGCACCTGCGCGCGATACCAGCGGCGGAACTTCTGCGCCTTGGTCACGAGCGAGGCCGGCACCATCGCACCTGCTATGAGCCGGTCGCGCGTCGCCGGATCGAAATCGCCGGCACGCGTGCGCAGGCGATCAAGATGCAACGCTCCGCCCTCGCTGGTCGTGATGACGAAGGCCGCGGCGCGCGCGCGTGCCACCTCTGGAAGCTCGATGATGTCATTCGCCTTCAGCTCCTGCGAAACGAGAGACATGGCCTGGATCACTTCCGGGCCGGCACCGCGCTCGAAATAGCCGCCAGCCACGGCAATGCGCAGTTCGCCAATACCCTTGCCGAGCGTCGGCAGCGCAGGCTCCGGCAGCCGTGTCGTGCAAACGGGATCCTCGACATCCGGTCCCTGCATGGCGTCATAAGCGAGGGCCAAGTCGCGCGCACTCCGCGCCAGCGGCCCCAGATGATCCAGGCTCGCGACGAACGGGAACGTGCGCGCGCGCGTCAGGCGGCCGTAGGTCGGCTTGAGACCGAACAGCCCGCAGAAGGACGACGGCACGCGGATGGAGCCATTCGTGTCCGAGCCGAGCGCGATCGGCACGAGACCGCCCGCGACCGAGCCGCCGGAGCCGCCCGAGGAGCCGCCCGTCATGCGCCCCGTGTCATGCGGATTGCGCGAGGGGCCGTCGTGCACGTTCTCGCCGGTGAAGTCGTAAGCATACTCGCCCATGTTGAGCGCGCCGAGCAGCACCGCACCAGCGCTCTCGAGGCGCGTGATCAGCGGTGCATCAACCGTCGCCGCCGCGCGCGTGCGGTTGATCTTGCTGCCGGCAAGCGTCGGCAGGCCCGCGACATCGAAGAGGTTCTTCACCGCAAATGGCACGCCGGCGAGCGGGCCGAGCGGCCGGCCAGCGGCACGCGCAGCGTCGACCGCGCGGGCTTTGGCCAGTGCTCGCTCCGCGGTCACGGCTGTGAAGGCATTCAGGACGCCGTTCCGCTCCTTGATGCGCGCGAGCGCGGCCTCGGTGACGGCAATGGCGCTCGTGCGCCCCTGCGCAACGGCTTCCGCGATCTCGGCGGCTGTGGACCAGGCTTCCATGGCTCAGGCCTCGAACACGGGCGCTGGCTCGCTCTCGTCGGGCAGCTCGAAGTCGGCCACGATGTTGGCGAGACGGAGGGACACGGCAAGGTTTGCGCGGATCGACGGCATCCAGGCATCCTCGATCGGCACGCCGAGCGCCGCTGCAGCAGCCTTGATGTAGGCCTCGAGGGCCTTGTCATCGATCTCGCTCATCTTCAGCTCCAGATTTACAGCGGCGGATGCGGGATAGCGGACAGCAGCTCGCGCGTATAGGCCGCGGCCGGGGCTCCCAGTACCTGCTCCGTCGGGCCCTCCTCGACGATACGCCCGGCCTGCATGACGATCACGCGGTCGCAGAGCAAGCGTACCACATTGAGATCGTGCGACACGAAGAGATAGCTCATGCCGAGCTGCTCCTTGAGGTCCTGCAGCAGGTTCAGGACGACCGCTTGCACGGAGACATCAAGTGCTGCCGTAGGCTCGTCGAGGATGACGAGCTCGGGTTTCAACGCGATAGCGCGCGCTATGCCGACGCGTGCCTTCTGGCCGCCCGAGAGCTGGTGAGGAAAGCGATCGAGCAGATCGAGCGGCAGGCCAACCTGCGTCGCCAGCTCTTCGCAGCGCGCGCGCACGGCCTTGGTGCCCTTCTCATCCCCCATACGCAGGATCGGATCCGCGATCGCGCGCGCGGCAGTGAAACGCGGATTGAGGCTCTCCGTCGGATCCTGGAAGACCATCTGGATGCGCTTCCTGAGCGGCAGGCGCGCGAACTGCCGCGCAGGAATGGCGCCGATGTCCTCGCCATCGAAGAGGATCTGCCCGTCAGTCTTGTCGATGAGCCGCATGACCATGGTCGAGGTCGTCGACTTGCCGCAGCCGGACTCACCGACGAGCCCGACGCTTTCGCCGCGCCGTACGCTGAAGCTGATACCGTCGACGGCGCGGAAAACCGGTGGCGGCGTATCGGGCGCCGCAGCACCATTGCGCTTGAAGAGCCCCGCGAAGCTGCCGCCGTTCACATCCTTGCGCGGATACTCCTTGATGAGGTTATCGACCACGAGAAGCGGCGACTCCCCTGCACCCTGATGCGCAGCGCCATTGATGGCGCTCGCCTTGCGCAAGGCCGATCGCGAGACGGCATCGTCCTCGGGCAGGAGATCGGTCAGTGTCACACCGAGCCGCGGCGTCGCACGCACGAGCTTGCGAGTATAAGGATGATTAGGTGCTGAAAATATCGCGTGAGAATTCGCCGTCTCGACGACGCGGCCCTTTTCCATGACCACGACGCGGTCGCAGTAGGCCGCAGCGAGGCCGAGGTCATGTGTGATCAGGATCGTGGACATACCGCGCTCGCGCGTCAGCTCGACGACGAGGTCCATGACGGTCTTCTGCGTCGTGACGTCGAGGCCTGTCGTCGGCTCGTCGGCGATGAGCAACTGCGGCCGGCACGCGAGCGCGAGCGCGATCACGACGCGCTGACACATGCCGCCCGAAAGCTCGAAGGGAAAGGCATGGTAGCGCTCCTCGGGTCGCGCAATGCGCACCTGCTCGAGGATCGCGATTGCCTTTGCCTTGGCATCATCCGATCCGGCCTGCGCGTGCTGGCGCAGCACGTCCTCGATCTGATGCCCGACCTTGCGAATGGGGTTCAACGCCGCGCGCGGGTTCTGGAAGATCATCGAGATCTCGCGGCCACGGAGATCGCGCATGTTGCGCTCGTCAGCCTTGCCGACATCGACGCCGCCGAAAGTGATGGTGCCGTTGGCGATGCGTCCTGCGCGATCGAGAATACGCATAACCGCGTAGGACGTGACCGATTTGCCCGAGCCGGACTCGCCGACGATCGCGACGGTCTCACCCTTGCCGACGGTCACATCCACGTGCTTGACCGCCTGGACCGTGCCGCGCCGGGTCGAGAATTCGACCGTGAGATCGCGCACGTCGAGGAGGGGGACCTCTGGCGGTGCATTGGGAATGGCTGCTGCCGTTGCTGATATCATGCCCAATCCTCAGGTGCGCCGCTGCGGATCGATGATGTCGCGCAGACCATCACCGAGCAGGTTGAAGCAGAAGACGGCCATCATCAGGCCAAGTCCCGGGAAGAACGCGATCCACCACTCGCCCGAAACCATGAACGCGGCACCTTCCGCGACCATAATGCCCCACTCGGGCGTCGGCGGCCGCACACCAAGGCCGATGAACGAGAGGCCCGCAGCATTGAGGATCGCATAGCCCATGGTGAGCGACATCTGCACGACCATGATCGGCATGATGTTCGGGAGGATATGGCCGAGCAGGATGCGCATCTCGCCATTTCCCGAGAGCCGCGCCGCCTGAACGAAGCCCGCTTCACGCCGCACGTTCGCCTCGGCGCGGGCGATGCGCGCATAGAGTGGGAAGTTCACGATCGCGGTCGCCAGCACGATGTTCTCGACCGTATTGCCGAGCGCCGCGACGATGCCCATGGCGAGCACGAACAGCGGAAAAGCCATGATGGTATCGGCTATGCGGCTGACAATTCGATCCGTCCAGCCGCCGAAGAAGCCGGCGGCGACGCCTGCGAGCCCGCCCATGAGGAACACCAGCACGACCGAGAAAATCGCGATCGCAAAATCTAGGCGCGTCGCCACGACCACGCGGCTGAACACATCGCGGCCGAGCTGATCCGTGCCGAACCAGTGGCGCGCGGAAGGTGCCTGCAGCGCGGCGGAAGTGTTGCTTGCCAGCGGATCGTACGGAACGATGTGAGGACCAAACAGCGCAGCCAGCAGGATGATCACGAACAGGCCAAAGGCAAAGCCGGTGACCTTATTCTCGCGGATCACATACTGCGCGTGGCGCAGGATGGCGCCCATGCCGTGCGTCGGCGCAGAGGGAGCTGCCGTCGTATCGCTCATGCCTCGATCCTCACGCGCGGATCGATCAAGCCGTAAAGGATGTCGATCAGGAGGTTGAGGACCACGTACATCACCGCCATGGTGAGCACGAAACCTTGCACGGGCGCAAAGTCAGAGGCGATCAGCGCCTCGACGGCAAAGGAGCCGATACCCGGCCAGGCAAAGACTTTCTCGACGAGCACGTTGGCGCCGAGCAGGAACGAGAAGACCATGCCGAGCGTCGTCACGACGGGCAGCATGGCATTGCGGAAGGCGTAAGTGACGATGACCGTCCCCGGCGAGAGACCGCTCGCGCGCGCCGTGCGCACGAACTCCGAGCCGAGCACGGCCAGCATGGAGGCACGCGTCATGCGCGCGATCGGCGCCAGCGAGAAGATGGCCAGCGTGGCTGCCGGCAGGATGAGCTGCTTGAGGCTCGCGAGGAACACCTCGCCGTCACGCGCAATGAGACTGTCGATGAGGAAGAAGCCCGTCACGCGCGGTGGCGGACTGAAGAAAATGTCGAGGCGTCCGAGCGGCGCTGGCGCGATGCCGAGCTGGTAATAGAAGAAGTAGACGAGGATCAATCCGGTGAAGAACACCGGCAGCGACACGCCCGCCGTGGTCAGTATCCGGCACGTATGATCGAGGATCGAGCCCGGATTGGTCGCCGCGAAGATGCCGAGCGGTACGGCAATGAGGATCGACACCAGCAGGCCGAGGATCGTGAGCTCGGCAGAGGCCGGCAGGCGCGTGCGGATCTCGGTCGCGACTGGTAATCCCGTGCTCAGGGAATTGCCGAGATCGCCACGCGCCAGATCGCCGACGTAGCGCCCGAACTGCACGATCAGCGGCTGATCGATCCCGAGCGCGACGCGGATCTGCTCGATGGCTTCCTTGCTCGCGGCGGGCCCCGCGAAGTATGCCGCGGGATCGCCGGGAAGTGCGCGCGTCAGCAGGAAGGTGACGATCACGACGCCGATGAGGCTCGGGATCGCCAGTGCCGTGCGCTTCAAGATCAGGTGCAGCATGGTAGCTCCCTGATGTGCTGAGGGCCGCCGTCAGGTCTTCTCGATCGTGCGATAGTCGAGCTGGCGGTGGAACCAGTAGCGATAGCCGGAAATGTTCTTCTGCATGGCCGCACTGAGCGTCGGCTGGAAGAGCGGGATGCGCGGCACCTCGTCGAAGGCCTTCTTGACGAAACCCTGGACATTCTTGTCGTAGGCCGCGGTGTCGTTGGCTGCCGCCGCCGCGCGCGCGGCATCGATCATCGCGTCCATCTCCTTGTCCTGGTAGCTCATCGTGTTGAAGACGGCGTTCTGGCCGTGATAGCACCAGAAGAAGAAGTACTCGGGATAGTCGAGCCAGCCCGAGAAGAAGTTGGAGATGAGCGGCATCTCCTTCTTCAGGAGCTCGCCGCGCCAGTTGGCGCCGGGAATCTTGTTGATCGAGACCTTGATGCCGATCTGGCCGAGGCTCTCCTGCACGAGAATGCAGAGCGGCTCGTTCACGACACCGAAACCCAGATCGAACGACAGCGTCGTCTCGAAGCCGTTCGGATAGCCGGCCTCCGTCAGAAGCTGCTTCGCCTTGGCGAGATCCGTCGTGTAGGCGTGCGGCTGCGGCCACGCCGTCTGCAGGGGATCGCCGGGCTTCGCGCCGTACATCGGACCCGCGAGACCGAAGAGCACCGCGTCCATGATCTTCTGGTAGGGGATAGCGTAGGCGACGGCCTGGCGCACTTTCACGTTGTCGAAGGGCGGCTTCTTTACATTCATGCCGATGTAGCCGATGCCGTTGCCGATCAGGTTCGTGACGACGGCGACCTTGCCGGCGGCTTTCAGCTCGGCAAAATCCTTGTTCGGCATATCGAAGGAGATGTCGGCGTCACCGCGCTCGATCAGCGCGCGGCGATTGCCGGCTGAGGGCACCGTGCGCCAGATGACGCGCTTGATCTTCGGCAGCGGACCTGACTTCCAGTCGTCGAAGCGCTCGTAGACGAGCTCACTGCCGGCCTGCCAGCGCATGACCTTGTAAGCGCCGCCGCCCGCGGTGTTGACCTTGGTGTATTCGAGGCCCCAGGGGTCCTTCTCCGTCGCGTGCTTCTTGATCAGCTCGGAGTTGTAGACGCCGGGCACGATCACCGCGAGATCGGGCATGGTCAGCTTGTCGGGGCGAATGAAGTCGACGCGGAACGTACTATCATCGACGACGACGAACTGCTCGGGCTTCTCGAGCGAGCCGGCTTTCATCTGGAAGGTCGGGAAGCCGCCGACCGTCACGGCGCGATCGAAGGACCACTTCACGTCCTTCGCAGTGATCGGCGTGCCGTCGTGGAACTTGGCGTTCTTGCGCAGCTTGAAAGTGACGGAGTTCGGCTTGAGGTCCCACGCCTCGGCGAGCTCGGGCACGAATTTGTCGCGGTCGTAGGACTTCGTGCCGTCCGGCAGCGTCTTCTCGCCGTGCGTCATCAGACGGTCGTAGCAATTCCACGACACTTCGTAGCCGGGCCGGTTCGTGCCGACGCCGTGGATGTCGAAATTGTTCGGCGCGTACTCCGTAACGACGAGCAGCGTTTCCTGACGCGATTGCGCATTGGCACTCGACCAGACTGCGGGCAGGGGAAGAGCGCTCGCGGCGCCGGCTGCAGACAACGACTTCAGAAACTGACGACGTTTCATGAGCAATTCCCCTCCTTGCGAACGAGCGCGGACACGCTGATAGAGGGTTAGCAGCAACCTTTGTGCCAACTCGGCACGCGGCGTCCGTTTTTGGGTCAATGCGCTGATCCGATTTGATTATTTCGGCCGGAGGGCGGCGAGTGTCGGCGAGTGAGCGAGCGCCATGCAGAAGCTCAGTCTGCAAACTTGCATACAAAATGGCATACACGCCTGAAATTTAGCCCTCGAAGCGAACGCGGCGGGGTACGCGATCTCTACTTTCGGAGAAGCCGCGGAAGACGCGCGCACGAACGCGTTGCGCGCTTCCGCGCGCTGCGCCATCGAAGCGTGAGAGCTACCCCTTCACGCGCCGGATTGTCATTGTGTGGCGGAAGCGCTCGGCCGGATGAATGTTGATCGCGACCAGCGCGATCTTCCCCGAGGTCAGGCGATAGGTGCGCTGGACATCGAGCGCCACGGAATTCGGCTCGACCTTGAGGCCGCGCGCCATGCTCGCCGGAATGATGCTGGCCGAGATCTGCTGTTGCACTTCGTCTATGCGCTGGCCGAACAGATCCTCGATCAGATGAAAGATCGGGCCGCGATTGCGCTTGAGAAGCCGCCCGACCCCAGCGAACTCTTCATTGACGAAGACCTCAGCCCAGCAGGCCGGCAGCGGGCTCTGGTCGGATTGCCGATAGCCGCGCACGACGAGCCAGCGCTCTCCGATCGCGCCGCCGATCCGTTCCGCGAGTGCGGCATCGGCGGCGCTCATCTCCATGCTCTCGATATCGAAGCGAAGACCAACGGCGAACGTACCGAGGTCGTTGATCGACGTCACCTGATGCAGATCAGCGTCCGAGGGATCGAATGGAATGACCGTCGTGCCGGCTCCCTGGCGCGATGCGACGAGCCGATCCTCGCGCAGGCGCCGCAGCGCTTCTCTTATCGTGTAACGGCTGACGGAGAAGCGCGCGCAAAGCTCTTCTTCTGTCGGCAACTGCGAGCCGACCGGGTAGACGCCTCGGACGATCTCGTCCTTCAGCACCTGCACGACCTGGCGATAGAGCGCCTCTCCCGAGCTGCTTGCCGGGAGCGCCGCGCGCTGAGGCCGCCGTTGGCGTGTCGGCCGCTTCTTGAGGTCAGTATTCGATGTCATGGCCCTGCTTTGGCACCAGCATGGTGCGCTCGAAGCTCATGAACTGCGTGCCATCGGCCTTCTTACCGATGGTGCGCACCGTCACGATGCCTTGGGTCGGCCGCGACGACGACTCGCGTTTTCCCAGGACCTCAGATTCCGCATAGATCGTGTCGCCGATGAAGACCGGCGCCGTGAGCTTGATGTCATTCCAGCCGAGGTTGGCGATCGCCTTCTGACTGAGGTCGCTCACGCTCATGCCGACGACGATCGACAAGGTGAGGCAGCTATTGACCAGCGGCTTGCCGAATTCCGACTTCGCCGCGTAGGCAAAGTCGAAGTGCACGGGATGCGTATTCATGGTCAGCAACGTGAACCAGGTATTGTCGGTTTCCGAAATCGTGCGCCCCGGCCGATGCTCGTAGATGTCGCCGACCGTGAAATCCTCGAAGCACCGGCCGAAGGTCTCGCGATAGCGCTGGCCGCCGACCGCGGTATGGCTCTGCATGGCATCAATCTCCGGAAGCTGTCTTTTGCGCACCGAGCAGGGCATCGGTGTGCTCGCCAAGGCGCGGCGGGCGCAGGCTTGGTGAGGCCGGCTCCTCGCGGAAGTGAATGGGGGGGCCGACGTGCGTGCGGCCCTCGTCATCGCGCAGAACCATGCCGCGGGCGTGCAGGTTCTCGTGCGCGAAGGCCTCCGGCAGCGTGTTCACGCGGCCATAGCAGACATCGAGCTTGCCGAGGACCGCATCCCATTCCGCAAGCGTCTTGGTGCGGAACACCTCGGCGAGGAAGTGCATGACGGGTTGCTGATGTGGTCCCGGCCCACGCAGACACGGCTCCGCGAGATCCGGCCTGCCCAGCGAGCCGAGCAGATTATGGATGAACTTCGGCTCCTGACCGGCGAGGACGAGGAAGCGCCCGTCACGCGTCTCGTACGGACGATAGAACGCCGCGCCACCCGTCGTGCGCTCGTGCGTCGGAATGGGATGACGGTTCTCAGCGAACGTGGGGCCGAGAATGTTCAGCATCGCGCCGATGGTGACATCGTGCATGCTGATGTCGACGTAGTCGCCTTTCCCCGTCTGGTTCCGGCGCAGCAGGGCCATCAGCACTGCAGAGAGGCCCTGCAAACCGGCGAGCACGTCCGCGACCGGAATGGCGCGCATGGCCGGCTTGCCGTCGCCGCCGAGGGATGCGGTCAGCAGGCCGCTCTCGCCTTCGAGCGCGCGATCGATGTCGTGCGCGGGAGGCCCGCTGAAAGGTCCCTGCTGCCCGAACGCGCTGATCGAGCAATAGCCAATGCGCGGATTGCGTGCCCGCAGCGCCTCGTAGCCGACGCCGAGCCGATCGACCACGCCCGGGCGGAACGACTCGACGAACACATCGGCGCTCTCGCAAAGCTTCAGCAGGCGCTCGCGCTGCGCTTCGTCCTTGAGATCGACGACGATGCTCTTCTTGCCGCGATTGAGATTGCGGAAGAAGACCGTGTCCGGTCCATCCGAGAGACCGATGTGGCGGCCGGGATCACCCTCACCGGGCGCCTCGACCTTGATCACCTCCGCACCATGATCGGCCATGGCGAGCGTGAGATAAGGCCCCGGCAGAAACACGGAGAGGTCGACGACGCGGATGCCTTCGAGCTTCATCTGCGGCCTCGCACAGTTTCGGTCGACGCTGCGCCGACGAACTCGGCATTGTCCGCCCCGAGCGGCGAGCAAGGCGTCTGCTCCAGGCGCTTGCCGTTGATCTTGATCGGATTGGCGAGCACACGCATACCCGGCATTGCCGGATGCGGCACGGTGCGCACCATCTCCGTCTTCTTGAGGAAGGGATTGTCGAGCGCGCTCGCGAGATCGAGCACCGGCGCGATCGGCAGGACGCTGCCGAGCTTGTCGAGCCAGGTGCTGCTCGGCTGCTTCTTCAGCTCCACGTCGACGATCTCGGTGATCGCATCGCGGTTCTTCTGCCTGCTCGCCATCGTCGCGAAGCGGGGATCCTGCGCCAGCTCCGGGCGTCCGATGGCGGTGGCCAGCTCGCCCCAGAACCTGTCGGTCATGCACATGATGAAGACCCAGCCGTCCGCCGTCGGGAAGGTCTGCACGGGCGCGACGGAGAAGTGCGCGCTGCGCTGCTGGCGCTCGGAGACATGCCCTTCATTGAGATACCAACGCGCGGCATAGCCGAGCTGATGCACCGCGACCTCGAACAGGCTCACGTCGACATCACAGCCCTTGCCCGTCGAGCGCGCCTGAAGAACGGCCGCGAGCAAGCCGACGGCCGCCGTGAGGCCTGTCGTCTGGTCGATCATGGAAGGCGCGCCGATCCGCGAGGGCGGACCATCCGGCTCGCCCGTCAGATCCATGAGCCCGGATTCGGCCTGCATAAGATAGTCATAGCCGGGCCGCGCCGTGCGCTCGTTGTCCCGCCCATAGGCGGAGATATGAACGCACACAATAGAGGACTTGATGGACGAGAGCGCAGGATAGTCGAGCCCCATCTTGGCCGGCAGATCCCCGCGCAGATTGTTCATCACGACATCGGCCTTGGCGATCAGGCCGTTCAGCGCGGCACGGCCTTCCTCGCTGCGCAGATCGAGCGCGACGCTCTTCTTGCTGCTGTTGAACGACTGGAAATACTCGCTGTCGTTCTCGCCGAGATAGTAGGGGCCGGTCTTGCGCGCCGGATCGCCACCGATCGCGGCATTCTCGATTTTGATGACCGTCGCGCCGAGCTCGGCCAGAAGCATCGTGCCATAGGGCGCCGCGCCGAACTGCTCGACCGATACGATCTTCAGATCTTGCAGCGGCTTCATGCGATGGGATTCCTCTTGATCCAGTTCTTGGAGATGATGATGCGCTGCATCTCGTTGGTGCCCTCGCCGATGCAGGTGAGCGGCGCATCGCGGTAGAGGCGCTCGATGTCGTACTCCTGCGAGTAGCCGTAGGCGCCGTGAATACGCATTCCTTCAAT
>ERZ778025.1880-NODE-1880-length-13228-cov-5.073332_pt1 | contig 13228 bp, 16 predicted proteins | sample MGYA00375755_ERZ778025 | MGnify/ENA primary metagenome ERZ778025 (study PRJEB29350, sample SAMN05389825) | bioreactor metagenome | isolation source: Thiocyanate bioreactor | place: South Africa: University of Cape Town | collected 2014-03-17 ... | reverse complement strand
GGTCGCGGCGGCGCACCCCCTCGCGCACCTGGGCGAGCAGGAGGCCGGCGACGACGTGCCGCACGCCCAGCTGGTGCGCGACAAGATCATGTTCGCGATCCTGCGCCGGTTCGCCGCGGAAGGCATCTCGATCCCCTATCCCACCCAGACCAGCTATACCGCCGATCCCAGCGGCAAGTTCATCCTGCCCTATCCGGCGGAAGCCAGGGCCTGAGCGCCCGCGCCGGTGACGATCTGGAGTGAAGATCCCATGCTCAAGGACCATAGCAGCCACGCGATCCTCCCCTGCCGGGACATCGCCATTGCCAAGGCCTTCTACACCGGGACGCTCGGCCTGCCGCTGGTGGCGGATCATGGCGAGGTCTTGCTGCTGCGCACCGGCACCACGCTGCTCAACGTCTATCGCAGCGACTTCGCCGGCACCAACCAGGCCAATGCCGTGGTCTTCGACGTGCATGACGATCTGGAAGCGATCGCCGCCGCCTTGCGCGGGAAGGGCGTGAAGCTGGAGGAATATCCCGGCGGCTTCGACCGGGTGGAGGACGGCGTCCATATCCTCGGCGATTTCCGCGCCATCTGGTTCAAGGACCCGGACGGCAACATCCTCCACGCCAACAGCGGCGGGTGAGCGCGCAGGCGGCGGGCGCCCTCCCCGCCGCACTCAGAAAACCCCGCCAATTCTCCACCGTCAGCCCGGCCCGGTACTCGGCCTGCATCTCCGGCGTGAGCACCTCGATCATCCGGCTGCCCTCGACCCACAGCTCGAGCACGCCGAACACGCCCCCGCGCTTGCGATACTTCACCGGCCAGCCTTCGCGCTTCGCCAGCGCCAGCACCTCCTCCACGCCCTTGTCCGTCGCGATGGCGAGATGCGTGGCCGAGCGCGCGCCGTTGCCGCCGATCACGCCCATCGCATCGGCATCGCCCTCCGCCTCCACCAGCTCGGTGCCCCGCGGATAGACCTCCACCGTGGTGCGGCGGTCGTCGCCCGCCATCGCCATCCAGCTGCCCGCGATCACCGGCGGAAAGGGCAACGCCACTCCGCCCCACAGCTCGGCGATGACTTCGGCGACATGTCGCGGATCGTCCGCGTCGATCGAAACATGAAACAACATCCGCACACTCCCGGAGTTTGTGTATTATTCATCCAATACGCATGGCACAATTTGTGTCAATCCATATTTGACACTTTTTGTGCCACGGCTATGGGATCGGCATGTCCAAACGGAATTTCCTGCTCGCCGACCCGGCCAGGCCCGAAGGCCCCGACAATGCCCATACCCGTGCGAGGATCGACGATGCGATCCTGGCGCTGATGGCGGAGGGGGACCGGCTCAACCACGACCTGGTCGCGACGCGCGCGGGCGTCTCGCGCCGCACCGTCTATCGCTATTGCCCGGATCAGGAGGCGCTGCGCGCGGCGGCCTGGGCGCGCATCGGCCCCGCCGGCGGCATTCCGAAGACCCTCGGCGAATTCGTCGGCGGCGTGGCCTCGCGCTTCGCCAATTTCGACGACAAGGCGGATGCGATGACGGTGGTGATGGCCAGCGCCGAAGGCCGCGCGATCCGCAACGTGATGAAGGAGGAACGCGTCGCCGCCTTCCGCGCGATGCTTGCCCCCCGGGTCGAGGCGCTCGCCGAGCCCGATCGCACCCGCGCGATCGCGATGTTCCAATATCTGGGCAGCGGCTTCGCCTGGCGCGAGATGCGCGACCAATGGGACATGGACGGCGCCGGGGCCGCCGCCGCCTGCACCTGGGCGATCGAAGTGCTGCTCGCCGATCTGGAAAGGCGCGGCGCCAGGCCACTAGCCGACGGCCCGGCCTGAGTCGCTGACCGCTTTCGAATATCGGGTTCGGAAATTCCTCCCCGTATCTCCGGGGTTTGCTGCCAGCGGACGCTACGTCAGCCCCATCTTTCAAATTTCCGGTCGGCCGAGGCTTGCGGGAGGCCCCGCCCCGCCCCTAGATGGGCGCGAAACAGGCGAGAGGACCGCTATCTTGGCGACGATCACCGTGCAGCAGATGGCCGAGAGCATCGGCACCGAACGCGTTTCCGACTGGGTGGAAGTGACCCAGGCGATGATCGACCAGTTCGCCGAGGCGACCGGCGACCACCAGTTCATCCATGTCGATCCCGTCCGCGCCGCGCAGACGCCGTTCGGCGGCACCATTGCCCATGGCTTCCTCACGCTCTCGCTGATGCCGATGCTCGCCGCGCGCACCGATGCGCCGGCGATCGAAGGCACGAGGATGGGAGTCAATTATGGCGGTAATAAAGTCCGCTTCATGCAGCCGGTACGCTCGGGCAAGCGCGTCCGCGGCCGTTTCAAATTGCTGAAATTCACCGAGCGCAAGCCCGGCGTCTGGGAACAGGTCCAGGAATATACGCTCGAGATCGAGGGCGAGGCGAAGCCCGCGCTGATCGCCGAGTGGATCGCGCTGGTATATGTATGAGCGCGCCCCGCATCGCCCCCCTCGAAAGGCCGTTCCCGCCCGCGTTCGATGCCCAGATGAAGGTGCTGATGCGCGGCGCCGAGCCGCTGCGACTGTTCACCACGCTGGCCAGATCGGATCGCGCCTGGACGAAATTCTCGGCCGGCTCGCTGCTCGACCGCGAGGGCCCGCTCTCGCTTCGGCAGCGCGAGATCGTCATCCACCGCACGACGGCGCGGTGCGGCTGCGAATATGAGTGGGGCGTTCATGCGGCGATCTTCGCGCCGGCCGTCGAACTGGACGCGGCCCAGCTCCACGCCACCGTGCACGGGCCTGCCGACGCGTCGATATGGAGCCCGGCGGAGCGCGTGCTCCTCGCCACGGTCGACGCCTTGCTCGACGAACGCCGGCTGGGCGATGCCGCATGGGCCGACCTCAAGGCACATTTCAGCGACGAGCAGGCGTTCGAAATCGTCCAGCTCGTCGCCTTCTACCACGGCGTGGCGCTCATCTGCGGCGCGTTCGATCTTCCACTTGAAACCCAAGCGGCACGCTTTCCCGCCGCCTGAAGGAGAATAAGTCCATGTCTCGCTCCGCAGTCATCGTCTCCACCGCCCGTACCGGCATCGGCCGCGCCTATCGCGGCGCGTTCAACGCCACGCCGGCGCCGACGCTCGGCGCCTATTCGATCAAGGCCGCGGTCGAGCGCGCCGGCATCGATCCGGCGGAAGTGCAGGACGTCGTGTTCGGCGCCGCGCTCCAGCAGGGCAGCACCGCCGGCAATATCGCCCGCACCGCGCTGCTGCGCGCCGGCCTGCCCGTCACGGTCGCCGGCATGTCGGTCGACCGCCAGTGCGCCTCGGGCCTGATGGCCATCGCGACTGCCGCCAAGGAGATCATCGTCGACAATATGGACATCGCCATTGGCGGTGGCCTCGAATCGATCAGCCTGGTCCAGACCCCGCAGATGCGCGTCGAGCCCGATCGCGAGCTGCTCGCGATGCACGGCGACATCTACATGCCGATGCTGCAGACCGCCGAAGTGGTCGCCGCCCGCTACGGCATCGGCCGCGACCGTTGCGATGCCTATGCCCTGCAGTCGCAGCAGCGCACCGCCGCCGCGCAGGCCGCGGGCAAGTTCGACGACGAGATCGTGTCGGTCACCGCGACGATGAACGTCGTCAACAAGGAGACCAAGGAAGTCTCCCAGAAGGAGATCACGCTCGCCAAGGACGAGGGCAATCGCCCCGAGACGACCGCCGAGGGCCTGGCCTCGCTCCAGCCGGTGCTGCCGAACGGCACCGTCACCGCCGGCAATGCCTCGCAGCTGTCGGACGGTTCGTCGGCCAGCGTGCTGATGGAGGAGAAGGTGGCCGAGAAGCGCGGCCTCACCCCGCTCGGCCGCTATGTCGGCATGGCCGTTGCCGGCACCAAGCCGGACGAGATGGGCATCGGCCCGGTCTTCGCGATCCCGAAACTGCTCGAGCGCTACAACCTTAAGATGGACGATATCGGCCTGTGGGAGCTGAACGAGGCTTTCGCGGTGCAGGTGCTCTATTGCCAGGACCAGCTCGGCATCCCGAACGAACTGCTGAACGTGAACGGCGGCGCGATCTCGATCGGCCACCCCTATGGCATGAGCGGCGCGCGCATGACCGGCCATGCGCTGATCGAAGGCAAGCGCCGCGGCGCCAAATATGTGGTCGTCACCATGTGCATCGGCGGCGGCATGGGCGCGGCGGGCCTGTTCGAGGTGCTGTGAGCCGCGTCATTGAAAATTGACGCCTGCGGGATTGCAAAGGTTTCGCAAGACTCATTGGGCTTGTCCCGTTGATATGGGCCTCGGTCGTGGCAGCGACCGGGGCCCAAATCGTTCGGGGCCCGGCTGGCAGGCCGAGCCCCTCCCGTCGCTGTTCATTGAAGATCGACGCCCGCCATGGTATCCAGCCGACAGGCGATGACATAGGCGCCTTTCTGTGAGCCCCGGTTGTGTCAGCAACCGGGGCTCAAACGTTTGGGGCCCGAGTGTCAGCTCGAGCCCCGCCCGTGTACCTATTTCTTTCGAGCCATCTCGATCGCCTTCACGACCAAAGTCGCAAAGGCAAACAGGACGCCCAGGAACAGGCACAGATCGGCGAATGACATAGGTTCACCTTTCTGTTGCGGCGGCGGGATTGCCGCCATGCCAACCCTACATCCGGAGCGGTCGCGTGCGGCGAGACTGGCCCGTAATGGATATGTCTACCGGACCCGCGTGAAATAGTTCGTCCGCATCACCGGCTTGCCGCCCTCGCCGATATAGCCGGCGGTCTCGATCATCGTCTTCCCGTCCGGCGCGACCGTGTAGACCCGGGTCGAGGCGGGGATCCCGCCCTTGCCCAGCACCATCACCAGCACATTGGGCGCCGGCAGCTGCACCGCGGCGATGTCCGCCTCGGGGCTACCCTCCACGACATAGGGGGTCCCGTCGGGCGTGTAGGTGCCGGCCGTGTGGTTCTCATAGTCCTTGCCGACGATGTCGACACTGGTCCGCCACTTGCCGCCGCCGATATCGGCATAGCTGATCGTCACGCTCTTCGGCCGCGCCTCGGGCGGCATGGGCAAGCGCTCGACATCCACTGCCCAGCTGCCCAGCAGCGGTGACGGCGCGGCGGACTGAGCAAGGGCCGGCGCAGCATGGCCAAGGCCCACCGCCAGCAGAATCGCGAAAGGCACCTTCATCCGTCTCTCTCCCGAAGTTGGTCGGCGAGAGGATATGTCGGAATCCACGCCCCCGTCCTCCTGTAACTCCCTGTGTAACGCTGTAAATTCGCTTGTAACAAAGCCGCTTGCACGAATGGCTTTGTTCGCTTTACTCTCTGACAACGCTGCCAATCGCAATCTTGTTGCTCATGGGGTGACTGTTAGCGATAACAGTATTCGGACTCCGCAAAGCGGGGCCGATCGGACAGGGGGTGCGTCGATGGGCGAAGGCTTGGCGTTGGTGGCCGATATCGGCCGCCAATCGGTGCGGTTCGGGCTAACCGGCGGCGAGGCGGGGCCGGCGCCACGCGACATCCGGCGGTTCTCGACCAGCGAGCATCCCACCTTCACCAGCGCTCTCGTCTCCTATCTGAGCGGCCTGGGACTTCAGGACGCGCGGCTGCCGAGCGTGCTGGCCGTGGCCGGCGCGGCGCGCGGCGACCTGATCAACCTGACCGGCAGCCGCTGGTACATCTCGCTCGCCGGCGTCGAGGCTGTGCTGCGCGCGCCGCCTCGCGCGCTCAACGAATGCGCCGCCAATGCGCTGGCGCTCACCACCCTGCCGCCCAGCGCCTTCACCCCGCTGCACGGGCCGCCGCCGCGCGCAGTGGAGCCCGGCGGCACCTATGTCGTGATCGGGACCGGCACCGGGCTCGGCGTCGCCGCGTTGATCAGCGCGGGCGGGCGGCTCGTCCCCGTGCAGAGCGAGGCCGGCCACATCGCCTTCGCGCCCGAGACGGCGGACGAACGCAAGTTCGCCGAGTTCTGCCGGAAGCGCGGCCATGCGCTCGACGTGGAGACGCTGGTCAGCGCGCCGGGACTGTGCCTCGCCTATGAAGCATTGTCCGGAGGCATCAGGATGGCCTCGCCCGAGGACATCACCCGCAGCACCGCGCGCGACCCGATCGCGGCGGCGGTGGTGCGCATGTTCGTCGAGCACCTCGGTGCCTTTGCCGGGGATCTCGCGCTCGCCTTCGGCGCCTGGGACGGCGTCTACCTCACCGGCGCGATCAGCCGCGCGCTCCACTCCCATCTCCTGGATCCGGGCTTCCGCCGCCGGATGGAGGGCAAGGCCGCGTTCCGCCGCCAGCTCTCCGACGTCCCGGCAGTGCTGGTCAACCGCAACGATCTCGAACTGATCGGCGCGGCTGCCGCCTATGGGAACGCCTGACGCCATCTGCCGCGTGTCGCCGCCGGGGTGATGGATGGCGCTTGACGCTGGGAGCGGCCCGAGCCACCCCGTCTCCATGACCGGCCCATCGCTAGCGCACCGCATTCGCACCGAAGCGCACGCCATCTGGTTCGCGGTGCGCGATCCGCGCACGCCGTTGCTCGCCAAGCTGGTCGGCGTGCTGGTCGCCGCCTATGCGCTTTCGCCGATCGACCTGATCCCGGATTTCATTCCGGTCCTCGGCCTCGTCGACGATGCGATCGTCATTCCGCTCGGCGTCTGGCTGTTCGAGAAGCTGATCCCGCCCGCGCTCTTTGCCGAGCACCGCGCCCGCGCCGAGATCGAGACGCAGCGGCCGGTCAGCTGGCCCGGCGTGCTGCTCATCCTGGCGATCTGGATCGGCGTCGCCTGGCTGATCTGGAGCATAGTCGCGACCAGCGAATATAACTGATCCGGTCTCCCCTCCGTTCCAGGGAGGGGAAGAGCCACGCCGCTCAGCCCGGATTCGCCGCCATCCACTGTTCCAGGATCGGCGCGATGCGATTGCGCCACTTGGAGCCGTTGAAGATGCCGTAATGGCCCACGCCCTCGGCGAGGTGATAATGCTTCAGATCCTCGGGAAGCGCAGTCGCGATGGTCAGCGCCGCCCTGGTCTGGCCGATGCCCGAAATATCGTCCTTCTCGCCCTCGATCGCGAGGATGGCCACATCCCGGATCGCCGCCGGATCCACCTTGCGCCCGCGATGCGTCATCGTGCCCCGGGGCAGCGCATGCGCCTGGAACACCGTGTCGATCGTCTGGAGATAGAATTCGGCGGTCATGTCGCAGACCGAGCGGTACTCCTCGTAGAATTTCATCGTCGCGTCGGCGCTCTCGTCATCGCCCTGGACGAGATGCTTGAACATCTCCCAGTGCGAGATCATGTGGTTGCCGAGGTTCATCGTCATGAAGCCCGCGAGCTGCAGGAAGCCCGGATAGACTTTCCGCCCCGCCCCGGCATAGCTCATCGGCACGGTGGCGATGACGTTCTGCTCGAACCAGCTGAACGGCCGCTCGGTGGCGAGCGTGTTCACTGCGGTCGGCGCTTCGCGCGTGTCGATCGGGCCGCCCATCATGGTGAGCGTCGCGGGGCGATTCGGATGCGCGTCGGCGCTCATCACCGCGACGGCGGCATAGGCCGGCACCGAGGGCTGGCATACCGCCAGCACATGCGGCCGCGGATCGCCGTCCTTGCCGATGAAGGCGAGGAACTCGACCAGATAATCGATATAGTCGTCCAGGTCGAAGCGGCCATGCGCGAGCGACACCAGCTTCGCGTCGCGCCAATCGGTGATGTAGACGTCCGCCACCGGCAGCATGCGCTCGACCGTGCCGCGCAGCAGCGTAGCATAGTGGCCGGACATCGGCGCGACGATCAGCAGCTTCGGGCCGCCTTCCACGCCCGTGCGCACGAAGCGCTTGAGCTGGCCGAACGGCTTGCGCAGTACCACTTCCTCATGAACCTCGACCTGCCGGCCGTCGACCGTCGTATGATCGAGCCCGAATTCCGGCTTGCCGCGGGGAGCGGAGGCATGGGCGAACACTTCGAGCGCCGAGGCGAGCACCGGTCCGCCGCCGAAATAGGCGAACGGATTGGCCGGATTGTTCAACAGCCCCGCGGAAAAATTGGCCAGCGCGCTCGCACCTGCGAGAAGCGAGCGCTGAATCTCATAAGCGTCGTACAGCATTGCGTCCCTTCCGCCGTCCCCCTCCCCAAAAACGGCGGCGGCTATGTTAGCGTTATAGGCGAGCCGTGCTGCGGCGCAACGCCGGGCAAGGCCGTAATGCGACGGAACGATGCGCAGCTCCCATACCGTAACCACGAAATCGCAGTCGATATCCGGCTAACCCCCTCTGTACACACGACGAACTGGCCGTTCCGGAATTCCTGTGGATATCCGGGCAACCCGTCCCGGCAAAGGACGGTTCCCCTCTCTCTCCAATCGCGCTAGTCCGCCGCGCATGGCCGAACCCGTCCCGCCTGCGCCCGCGCTCCCCCCGTCCGATGGGCCGCAGCGGCGCAAGATCTCCAATCTCCTGGTCGTTTGGGGCTTCACGCGGCGCTATCCGCTTCAGCTGCTGATCGCGATCGTCGCGCTGATCGGCTCGTCGCTGACGACGCTGCTGATCCCCCGCACCTTCCAGAAGATCGTCGACCATGGCTTCGCCGCCGGAGCGGACACCAGCCGGATCGGCATCTATTTCCAGGGGCTGCTGCTCGTCGTCGTGGCGCTCGCGGCCTTCACCGCGGTCCGCTTCTATTTCGTTTCCTGGCTGGCCGAGCGCACCGTCGCGGACCTGCGCATGGCGGTGCACCGCAACCTGCTCCGCCTCCCGCCCAAATGGTTCGAGGAGAACCGCCCGTCCGAGATCGCCTCGCGCCTCACCGCGGACACCGCGGTGGTCGAGCAGGTGGTCGGCTCCACCGTCTCGATCGCGCTCAGGAACCTGCTCACCGGCGCGGGCGGCGTCATCTATCTCTTCGCGCTCGCGCCCAAGATCGCCGCCTATCTGGTCGTCGGCATCCCGGTCACCATCCTGCCGATCGTCTGGCTGGGCAGCCGGGTGCGGCAATTCTCGCGCACCAGCCAGGACCGGGTGGCCGATGTGGGCGCGATCGCCTCGGAGACGCTGGGCGCGATGCGCATCGTCCAGGCCTTCGGGCAGGAGCAGCGCGAGGCCGAGCGCTTCCAGGGCGCCGTCACCCGCACCTTCGAAGCCGGCAAGCGCCGCTTCGGCCTGCGCGCGATCATGACGGCGCTGGTGATCGGCTCGCTGTTCACGGCGATCACGCTGATCGTATGGGCCGCGGTGGCCGATGTCGCCGCCGGCCGGCTATCGGGCGGCTCGATCATGGCGTTCGTCCTCACCGCCGGCCTCGTCACCGGCTCGTTCGGCGCGCTTACCGAAGTCTATGGCGACCTGCTGCGCGCCTCGGGCGCGGCCAGCCGCCTCGCCGAACTGCTCCATCAGCAGCCCGACATCGCGGCCCCCGCCAGTCCCGTGCCACTTCCCCAGCCGCCCCAGGGCGCGCTCGCCTTCGACCGGGTCACCTTCCGCTATCCCACCCGCCCGGACAGCGCCGCGCTCACCGACTTCTCGCTCGAGGTCCGCCCCGGCGAGACGGTGGCGGTGGTCGGCCCCTCGGGCGCCGGCAAGTCGACGCTCTTCCAGCTGCTCCAGCGCTTCTACGATCCCGATGGCGGCGAAGTCCGTGTCGACGGTGTACCGGTCCCTGCGGCCGATCCGGCCGATATCCGCGCGCGCATGGCGATGGTGCCGCAGGAGACGGTGATCTTCGGCGCCTCGGCGCGCGACAATCTGCGCTATGGCGCCTGGGGCGCGACCGACGACCAGATCTGGGCCGCCGCCGAAGCCGCCAACGCCGCCGATTTCCTGCGCGACCTGCCCCAGGGCCTCGACACCTTCCTCGGCGAAGGCGGTGCGCGGCTTTCGGGCGGACAGCGCCAGCGCGTCGCCATCGCCCGCGCGCTGCTCCGCGACGCTCCCATATTGCTGCTCGACGAAGCCACCTCCGCGCTCGACGCCGAGAGCGAACGCCTTGTCCAGGACGCGCTCGAGCGGCTGATGGAGCACCGCACCACGCTCGTCATCGCCCATCGCCTCGCCACGGTGCGCGCCGCCGGCCGGATCATCGTCATGGAGGAAGGCCGCATCGTCGAGACCGGCACCCATGCCGAGCTGGTCGCGCGGGGCGGCCTCTACGCCCGGCTGGCCGCGTTGCAGTTCCACGAAGCCTGACACGGGCTTCGCGGCGGACCGAACCGGCCGATCCCGATCGGCTGCCGGCCCGCAACGGTGCCGGGGCTCCGAGCCCCGGCGGGCCGGCAGCGATCGGGCGGAAGGATGCCTCAGGCGATCGTCAGGCCCACATCGAGGTTGTTGCGGGTCGCATTCGAATAGGGGCAGATCTGGTGCGCGGCCTGGACGAGCTTCTCCGCATCGGCGCGCTCCACGCCGGGCAGGCTGATTTCCAGGTCGGCGGCGATGCCGAAGCCGCCCGCCGCGCGCGGTCCGATGCCGACGGTCGCGGTCACGCTGGTTTCGGCCGGAACCTTGATCTTGAGCTGCGCGCCCGCAACCTTCAGCGCGCCGATGAAGCAGGCCGAATAGCCGGCTGCGAACAACTGCTCGGGATTGGTCCCCTCGCCGCCCGCGCCGCCCAGTTCCTTCGGCGTCGAGAGCCTGGCGACGAAACGCCCGTCCTCGCTGCGGGCCTCGCCGTCGCGGCCGCCGGTGGCCGTGGCGCGGGTGCTGTACTTTACGTCAACCGACATGCTCGATCTCCTCATTTAAGCTCGCGATATTGTTTATCGCGATATCATTCAGCTAATGGGCGAATCGGGGCTTGTCCAGCGAATTCGTTATCGCGATATGGTTTTTGATGATATCGGCCTCGGCCAAGGAGACGACCATGCCTGCCGCGATGCCCCTCGACGACCAGCTCTGCTTCTCGCTCTACGCGACGAGCATGGCGATCACGCGCGCCTACAAGCCGATGCTCGACCGGCTCGGCATCACCTATCCGCAATATCTGGTGCTCCATGCGCTGTGGGAGCAGGACGGCCGCACCGTCGGCGCCATCGCCGATCGGCTCGCACTCGAATCGAGCACGGTGACCCCGCTGGTGAAGCGGCTCGAAGCGGCAGGCTTCGTCACCCGCGAACGCAATCCGCAGGACGAGCGCCAGGTCCAGGTGCGCCTCACCGATCGCGGCCGCCACATGCGCGAGGAATGCGGCTGCCTGGCGGAGGAACTGCTGGCCCGCTCGGGGATGCGCGGCGAGGAGCTGGGGGCGCTCAACCGCGACGTGAAAACGCTGTGGAATGCGCTGCGCGGGCGCGGGACTGAACGCCGTGCCAGCTTGATGCGAAGCAGCGGCGACGCGCTCGATCACCATACCGCCTCTTCCAATATTGACCTTCCTCTGCTTCACTCAAATCCGTTCGGAGCCATCGCTTCGGGCAGAGGGCAAGGCGCGGCACTCCCGTACGTGCGATCGGGAGCGTCAACGGAATCAATGAATCGTTCAACTACGCGGTTGAACGTCAAGGAGCAGGAAACGAGCAGATGGCAGACCGCGAATTCGATATCATCGTCTATGGCGCCACCGGCTTCACCGGCCGCCTCGTCGCCGAATATCTTGCGGGCCATTATCCGGACGTGAAATGGGCGATGGCCGGGCGCTCGCTCACCAAGCTGCAGGAGGTCCGGGACGAGATCGGCGCGCCGGCATCGACTCCGCTGCTCACCGCCAATGCCGATGATCCCGCCGCGCTGAAGGCGATGGTTGCCCGCGCCACGGTGGTGATCACCACGGTCGGCCCCTATCAGCTCCATGGCGAGGCGCTGCTCGCCGCCTGGGACGAGGACCCGGCCGCCGCCGCGGAGCTGCTCGCCGCCTGTGTCGAGACGGGCACCGCCTATGTCGACCTGTGCGGCGAGCCGGCGTGGATGGGCCAGATGATCCGCAAATACGAAGACGCGGCCAAGGCCAGCGGCGCGCGCATCGTCTTCTCCTGCGGTTTCGATTCGATCCCCTTCGATCTCGGCGTGTGGACCGTGCAGCAGGCGGCGATCGCCCGCTTCGGCCGGCCGGCGCCGCGCGTGAAGGGCCGGGTGCGGGCGATGAAGGGCACCTTCTCGGGCGGCACCTTCGCCAGCGGCAAGGCCTCGATGGCCGCGGCGGCCAGGGACCCCGCGATCCTCAAGCTGATGCTCGATCCCTTCGCGCTCACGCCGGGCTTCGCGGGGCCCGCCCAGCCAAACGGCATGGTTCCCTATCATGACGAAGCGATCGACGCCTGGGTCGCGCCCTTCATGATGGCAGTGATCAACACCAAGAACGTCCATCGCTCGAACTTCCTCGCCGGCCAGCCCTATGGCGCGGACTTCCAATATGACGAGATGCTGGTCGTTCCCGGCCTTGGCGAGATCGGCAAGGCCGCGGCCGAGGCGATGGCCAAGATCAATCCGATGGCGGCGGACAAGGGCCCGGCACCGGGCGAGGGGCCGAGCAAGGAGGAGCGCGAGACCGGCTTCTACGACATCGCCTTCGTGGCGGAGATGCCCGACGGGCAGCGCCTCTCGGCCATAGTGAAGGGGGACCGGGATCCCGGCTATGGCTCGACCAGCAAGATGATCGCCGAGAGCGCGCTCTGCCTGATCGAGGATGTGCCGGCGGCGGGCAAGGGCGGCATCTGGACGGCGGGAGGCCTGATGGCCGCGCCGCTGGCCAGGCGGCTGGAGGCGCATGCCGGCCTCAGCTTTGCGGTCGACTGATCAGTAGAACAGCATCGTTACCCCGGCGGCGGCGAGGCAGAGGACGATCACCACCGGCACCATGATCGCCCGGGTACGGTCCAGCTGCTTCCGGAAGGCGGCGAGGTCGAACCAGTAGCGCCCCGCCTCCACCTCGTGGACGAGGCCGGCGCCGCGCATGCGCTCGAACTGGGTTCGCTCGATCCGGTCCTGGGGCACGAAGGAGACCGCCTCCTCGGCGGTCACTGCGTGCTGGGCAAAGAAATGCGCGCGGATCCGCTGCCGCGCCCGCATGGCCAGGGCGCCGATGGAGACTGGCGCATGGGACCTGAACATCATCGGGACATCCCCGGCCTGCCCCATGCCGGTGAGGCGGCGCGGGCCGGAACCAAGAGGACGGGCGTCGACATCGGGTCGGTTCCCCCGGAATATTAGGATGCGAGCATAAACCCCTGCGCCCGCCGGTTCAATCGTCCTCGCTCAACGGCTCTTGTGCCGGATATTGGGCGGCCGGCCGCGGCGCTTGATGGGGCGGGGGCGCCCCTTGCCGCGATCCCTG
>ERZ778025.1877-NODE-1877-length-13255-cov-3.693485_pt1 | contig 13255 bp, 14 predicted proteins | sample MGYA00375755_ERZ778025 | MGnify/ENA primary metagenome ERZ778025 (study PRJEB29350, sample SAMN05389825) | bioreactor metagenome | isolation source: Thiocyanate bioreactor | place: South Africa: University of Cape Town | collected 2014-03-17 ... | reverse complement strand
TTCCATGCTTGATGCGTTCGATGCGGCAACGGCGAGCTGGTCCGCCGAACGGAAGCACGTCGAGCGCTTCACGCCACCTGCGTTTGCGCGCGCCGACAATGCGGCCCCCTACACGCTCGTTCTTGCTCAAAGCAAAAAGGAGATCGTCGTCCGGCCGGAAATCGGCTTGGTGGGCGCCCTCGAAGAGCTGGAGGCCGATGTGTCGGTCTCGTGCGCCGGTGGCATCTGCGGCTCGTGCCGGACGCGCTGGCTGGAGGGGCCACCAATCCACAATGACAGCGTGCTGTCGCCGATGCAGCGCCAGCACGAGGTCATGGTATGTGTCGCTGGATGCGCAGGCCCGCGGCTTGTCCTCGATATCTAGGGGCAAGCGGTCCACTGGACCGCTGGCAGATCGGGAGCTGCCGGTGTATGAGGGCAGTTCCCTTGTATTTGCTTCGTTGAATGAAGATATGCTCCACAATCTAAGGCTATTGCGCGTGCAAGCCGGCATGACGCTGGAGCAGCTTGCGCTGCAATCGGGTCTCACCCGAAGCTACCTGTCCAAGGTTGAGCGCGGCCTGTCGAACCCGTCCATCGGTGCCGCTATGACGATAGCGAGAGCACTTGGGATTGGTGTCGAGCAGCTCTTCGGCCAACCATCCCAAGAGGATCCGATCAGCGTCGTGCGGGCCAAGAACGGCAAGGCCGGTGAGCCGCGGGACTATCTTTCCATGGTCGCCGGTGGCCCGGATCGAGTTATGCGCGCCTTCGTCCTGCGGCCGGGGCAGAGACCGGGTCGTGCGCGGATCATGAGCCATCACGATGGCGAAGAGATCTTCTTTGTCTTGACGGGGCGCATCGAGCTGCAGATTGGACGGCGGATTGAAGTTCTCAATCCCGGCGACTGCGTCCAGTTCGATTCGACCATTCCGCACAAGGTCACCGCCCTGACGTCGGAGGCGGCATCGGCCTTGGTTGTGGTCGTTGCCACGGATGGCTGATGAGCGGACTTTAGATCCGAGGGGAGCCTAGTCCGCGCGGCCGGAAGCAACAGTTGAGCCGAGCCAGCTCGCGAAGGCGCGAATGATCTGCTGTCGCGGATGGTCGGCCTCGTGGACGAGGTGGAACTGGTAGCCCGGCAGGCGTAGGTCGAAAGCCTTCACGAGCGTGCCGTCTGCAACTTTCGACGCCACCAGGACATCGCTGAAAATGCCGATGCCTTGGCCGGACAGAACCGCCTCAAGAGCGTGCAGCTCCTCCCGGAAGCTCAGATGCTGCATGTCCTTCGCCGCGGGCACATTCTTCCATCGCTGCCCCGCCAAGGCCAGCCACCTCTGCCAGGTCGGCGCCTCGGTATCGCTCGGCGACCAGAAGGCGTGCACGAGCACCTGACCATGCAAGTCGGTGACGCGGCGCAGCTTGGCCTTCAGGGCAGGTCGGCAATAAGCATAGAACGAATCCGTCGCCAGGAGTTGTGAAGTTCCGTCGACAGGCGCCGTTCGCGCGTATCGGATTGCAACGTCGGCCTCGCGCCGCTTGAGGTCGAGCACGGCGTCCGTGCCAATGACCTCCATCGGCACGTCGGGTCGCAACTTGCCCCAGCCGGGCAGCCGCGGAACCAGCCAGCAGTGGGCGAACGCGTTGGTTGTCGTAATGCGCAAGGGGCGGCCGCCCGCATCCTGCTTCACCGCCGCAATGGCTCCGGCGAAGATCGTGAGCCCATCTCGGATAGCGGGGAACAGGCGCTCGCCGGGTTCCGTCAGCGACAGGGGGCGCGGTCGGCGGCGAAACAGCGGACATCCGCAATAGCGCTCCAGCAACCGGATGTGGTGACTGATCGCGGTCGGCGTCACGCCCAGCTCAGCCGCGGCCTGCTTGAAGCTGAGGTGGCGCGCCGCAGCCTCGAACGCTCGCAGCTCGATCAAGGGTGGTAGCTGGCTCATGGGCGGCAATCTAGTGTCCCGATGCCGAAGCTCGCCACACCTCGATGCTGGCGTCCCGAGCGACACCGTGTCCCGACACGTGGCGAATTTCTCGCTCATCACACTAGATGAATATCCCTCACCTTGGGATGAAATCTTTGATTTTGCTTGTCCTTGCAATCGGCGGAAGCATGGTCCGAGCCGTTGCACGAGGAGATCGTCATGTCTTCGATATCAGCCATCACCGAGGCCACCGCTGCGCTGGCGCCGACATTCACGGGAGAGCTGCTGCAGCCGAAGGATGCGGGCTACGACCAGGCGCGCAGGGTGCACAACGGGCTGATCGACAAGCACCCGGCCCTGATCGCCCGCTGTCGTGGCGTGGCCGATGTCGTGGACGCCATTGCTTTGACCCGCAAGCTCGGGCTCGAGCTCGCCGTGCGCGGTGGCGGCCACAACGTCGCCGGCCGCGCGACCGTCGACGGCGGCGTGATGATCGACCTGTCGCTCATGAAGGGTATTCACGTCGATGCCAGGGCGCGCACCGTTCGGGCCGAAGGCGGAACGACCTGGGCCGAGGTCAATCGGGCGACGCAACTGCACGGGCTTGCGGTCACGGGCGGCGTGGTTTCGAGCACCGGCGTCGCCGGTTTGACGCTCGGTGGCGGGTTCGGCTGGCTGATGGGCAAGCACGGTCTCGCGCTCGACAACCTGCTGTCCGTCGAGATGGCCACCGCGGACGGGAAGGTCGTGACCGCGAGCGCGTCGGAGGAGCCCGATCTGTTCTGGGCCGTGCGCGGCGGCGGCGGCAATTTCGGCATCGTCACATCATTCGAGTTCCGGCTCCACCCGGTCGGGCCGACCGTCACCGGCGGTCTCGTCGCCCATCCTTTCGAGCGCGCCCGCGAGACCCTGCGTTTCTTCCGCGACAGCACGCGCGCGCTCCCGGACGAGCACATCCTGTTTGGCGGCCTGATCCATGCGCCGGACGGCAACAAGCTCGCGGCGATGGTCACGTGTCACAGTGGACCGCTCGCTGACGGCGAAAAGGCGATGCGCCCGCTGAAATCCTTCGGCACGCCGGTCATGGACGTTCTCGGGCCCATGGCGTACTCCGCGCTCAACAGCATGCTCGATGCCGCATACCCGAAGGGGGCGTTGAACTATTGGAAATCGAGCTTCCTCACACAATTGAGCGACGAGGCCATCGACACCCTGATCGCCTGCTTCGCGCAATGCCCGACGCCCATGGGGCAGGTGCTGATCGAGCACATGCACGGCGCAGCGACCCGCGTGGGACCGACCGAGACGGCCTATCCACATCGCGCTGAGGGCTACAATCTGCTGGTTCTGTCCGAGTGGACGAGCCCGGCCGACAACGAGCGCTGCATCGCCTGGGCCCGCGACACGTATTCCCGTATGCAGCCGTTTTTCGGCGCCGCGCGCTATGTGAACTATCTCGGTCACGACGAGAGCAGCGAAGCTCTCGCAGCCGCTTATGGCGTAAATTATCGCCGGCTACGGCAGGGGAAGGCTCGCTTCGATCCCGCGAACCTGTTCCGCATGAACCACAACATTGAGCCACTTGGCTAAGCGCGATCCAATGCCGTCGAGCACCATGCTTGGCGGCTTCTGACGCATGAGCGTCGGGGACCGTACCCTGCGCTGGAGATGGGCCGGCCGGTGACGTCGGCGGTGGTGCGCGCGGGGTAATGGGGCACTGGCATGGCTCCATAGCATTTTGAACGGCCGCACCCGTCCCTCCGGGCAATGAAGGCCGTTGGATCCATTGGCCCCTTTGGGGTGTTCTGCATTGCGCGGAGGCGGAAAGCGTTTCGAGCGTTTATGTGTTAGTGCGAGGTAGGGCGTAGCCAGGCTTCAAAACTACGAATCTGGGGGCGTGGGTCCGAAACCTTCCCGGCACGCTGGCCACACCGTCGCCCTTTGCGCCGGGCCATACTTCCGGCGCCGGCGCGAATCGGCAATGTAACCGCCCTCAATTTTCGTAACGCGAAGGCCATCATGAACAGCATCAATCAGCGCATCGCGACCGAGCTTGGCGTCGGCGTCGCCCAAGTGGCCGCGGCCGTGGAGCTGCTGGGCGAAGGCGCCACCGTGCCGTTCATCGCGCGCTATCGCAAGGAGAAGACGGGTAGCCTCGACGATACACAGCTCAGGAAACTGGAGGAGCGCCTCGGCTACCTGCGCGAGCTCGAAGACCGCCGCGCCACCGTGCTCAAGAGCATCGAGGAACAGGGCAAGCTCACGGCGGATCTTGCGCGTGCCGTCAATGCCGCCGAGACCAAGGTCGCGCTGGAGGACCTGTATGCGCCCTACCGGCCCAAGCGCCGCACCAGGGCGCAGATTGCGCGCGAGGCGGGCCTCGAGCCTCTGGCCGACGCGCTGCTCGCCAACCCAACGCTCGACCCGCAGGCAGAAGCCGCGAAGTTCATCGCAGAGGACAAGGGTATTGCCAACGCCAAGGCGGCGCTCGACGGTGCGCGGCACATCCTCGTCGAACGCATGGCCGAGGAGCCGAAGCTCGTCGGTACATTGCGCGAATGGGAGTGGAGCGAGGGCGTCCTCACATCCAAGGTCCTCGAGGGCAAGAAGGAGGAAGGTGCGAAGTTCGCCGACTACTTCGACTTCGGCCAGAGCATAAAGGACATCCCCTCGCATCGCGCGCTCGCCATGCTGCGCGGCCGCAACGAAGGTGTTCTCGATCTCCACATCGATGTGCCGCACCAGGTCGACAGGCCCCACCCGGCCATCCTGAAGGTGATGACCGCATTCAACATCGCCGAGCGCGGGCGCCCCGCTGACGCGTGGCTTGCCGATACGGCGCGCCTCGCCTGGAAGGGCCGCATGGCCGCATCCATCGGCGCCGACCTGTTGACGCGCCTCAAGGAGCGGGCTGACGCCGAGGCCATCTCCGTCTTTTCCAAGAACCTGAAAGACCTGCTGCTGGCCGCGCCGGCTGGCCCACGCGTCACCATGGGGCTCGATCCAGGCTTCCGCACGGGCGTGAAGGTTGCGGTGGTGGATGCCACTGGCAAGCTGGTCGATACCGACACTATCTATCCGCACGAGCCCAAGCGCGATTGGCGCGGCGCGCTGGCGACGCTGGCCGCGCTTTGCATGAAGCACAAGGTGGACCTTGTCAGTGTCGGCAATGGCACGGCAAGCCGCGAAACTGACAAGCTCGCTGCCGAGCTCATCGCCAAGACACCGCACCTGACGCTTACCAAGGTCATGGTTTCGGAGGCCGGCGCGTCCGTCTATTCCGCCTCGGAACTGGCGGCGAAGGAATTTCCGGATGTCGACGTGTCGCTGCGCGGCGCCGCCTCCATCGCGCGGCGTCTGCAGGATCCGCTGGCCGAGCTGGTGAAGATCGAGCCCAAAGCCATCGGCGTTGGCCAGTACCAGCACGACGTGGACCAGGGCGGCCTCGCCAAGTCGTTGGATGCGGTGGTCGAGGATTGCGTGAACTCCGTGGGTGTGGACGTGAACACGGCCTCCGCCCCGCTGCTTGCCCGTGTGTCGGGCCTCAACCAGACGCTCGCCTCCAACATCGTTGCCTTCCGCGACGAGAACGGCGCCTTCAAGACGCGCACGGCGCTGAAGAAGGTGCCGCGGCTCGGGCCCAAGGCCTTCGAGCAGGCGGCCGGCTTCCTGCGCATCATGAACGGCAAGAACCCGCTCGATGGCTCGGCAGTGCACCCGGAGGCCTATCCGGTGGTGGAGAAAATCTCCGCGGCCACCAGCCGCCCCCTCAAGTCCATCATCGGCGATCGGGCGTTCCTGAAGTCGCTCAAGCCCGCCCAGTTCGCCGACGAAACCTTCGGCATTCCGACGGTCTCCGACATCATCGCCGAGCTGGAGAAGCCCGGGCGCGACCCGCGGCCCGAGTTCAAGACCGCCACCTTCACGGACGGTGTGGAAAAGATCGCCGACCTCGAGCCCGGCATGCAGCTCGAGGGTGTCGTGACGAACGTGGCGGCCTTCGGCGCATTCGTGGACATCGGTGTGCACCAGGACGGCCTCGTGCACATCTCGGAGCTGGCCGACCGCTTCGTGAAGGACCCGCGCGAGGTGGTCAAAGCCGGCGATGTAGTGAAGGTGCGCGTCAAGGAAGTGGATGCCGGCCGCAAGCGCATCGCGCTCACCATGCGGTCAGGTCCGATCGACCGCACGTCAGCGCCGAGCGACAGCAAAGCCCGCACATCAGCGCCGGCCTCGGGTGCTCGCAACAGTGCCCCCTCGCCGCAGGCCGCTCCGGCCGAGAGCGCGCTTGCGGCCGCTCTGCGCCGCGCGCAGGAACGCAAATAGAGCTGCCGCCCCTGCTGTCATCCTGGCGAAACCGATCCCTCCCATACGGGGCGTTGACGAGACAGGATGATCCTGCGGGATCGGCCATAGAATGAGCACGGGCTCTCGCCAGCATGGGCGCGTCGACCAATGCGCGCTGCGATGCCGGCAAAGTCGAAATGCGTGGCCAGCCAACCGAATACTTGCTACTCGATCCTGAGATCATGAAGCGTTTGCCCAATATTCTCGTCTGCGACGTCGGCCCGGATTTTCCAATCGAGGTCGCAAGCCAGGTTGGCGGTCGCGCCTACGCGCTCCTTACCGCGGCAACGAGCCATGTCTCCCAGCGCACGCTGCGCATCGCCGACGCGATCTCCCGTCATTGGTTGAGGCGCAACGGCTCGCCCTATCTCTCCGAGATCGAGGTGCTGGCGAAGGGGGCAAGACGCCCCGGCATCTACTATCTGAATACATCCTACGAATGGGGCTGCACGCCGCCCGCGCGCGCCTCGGCGGACGGCAAATCGGCCCTGCTGCAACGGACGCTGGATTGGGAAGTGAGCGGCATCGGGCGCTACGTCGTGGCGGCGCGGATCGCCAACCCGCTCGGTACGTGGATATCCTTCACGTGGCCCGCCTTCACAGGCGTCATCCAGGCCGTAGCCCCGGGAAGATTTGCCGCTGCCATCAATCAGCCGACTCTTCCCAGGCGCCTGGGCGTCGAAGCCCTTGATCGCCTGATTACGCGCGCCACCATCTGGAATTCGAAGAACCTCCAGCCTGCCCACCTTCTGCGCCGTGTATTCGAGACGGCCCCCGACTTCGAAGCAGCGCTCGCCATGCTGCAAACGACGCCGATCACCACCCCGGTCATCTTCACGCTCGCGGGGCTCCGCCCCGAGCAGACCGCGACGATCGAGCGTCTGCCGGAAGCGCACATCACACTCAAGGACGCTTTCGCCGTCAATGAATGGCGGGCCACGCTTCCTGCGGTGCGCCATCACAAGGCATTCGAGAATGAAAGCCGTCTCGCGGCGATCCGTACTGCATCGGCCGCCTGTGAGCCGGACTTTGAGTGGGTCCGCTGGCCCATTCTCAATGCCGACACCCGGCTTGCGCTGATGGCCAACGCGGCGACTGGCGAGATCCTCGCGCGTGGCTACGAGCATGGCGCCCCGGCGACGCGCACGCTCACCCTGCACGAGCACAACCCGTCGTAGTCCCCTCAGCTTGAGCGCCGCTCTTCCGGCCCAAGCGCTCGAGAAGGTGCACATCGCTGACATCGCGGCGAAGTGCGCCGATGCGCTCAACTACTTGCCGCGGTGATCGCGCACTGGCAGAGGCCGATTATACCGATCGCAAGACCCGCCCACTTGGCCGCCTTGGCGGCACGGCCTGACACCCCGATTCGGCGCCTGACGCTTTGGCGCCTCACCTCGATGATCACGTGTCACGCGATCGGAGACGCTCGGGCTGCGCTTTGTCACCAGTGCGGGACTGCCGCTGCGCGGAGCCGACGTGCTGAACTTCGAGCTTGCGGCTGCCGGACGGTCTCCGCCGCCTTTGCGCGCATCCGCTGAGTGAGTGGGAAGGAGAATTGCTGCGCCCAGCGCGAGCACGGCGGAGAATTTCATCATCAGTGGTACTCGCGTAATCATGTTGCACTCCAACATTTGGTGTCAGCTTGCCGGCGTCGACCGCTCAGGAGCATGGCCGAGCGGATGCCGACGAGCGACATGCGTTGGCGGGCCAGTAACACGTCCTCGATCTCGCGACTTCAACCGATCGGCTGACGCGCGCGCACGAAATGTCTGCCAGAACGTGCTCGCGCGGCGCTCGCACAAAGCCGACGCAGCGCGTTTACAATCACGAACGGCAGATCACGAAGTCCATGACGCGATTGCTTACCGACCTTATTGGCGCAACCCCGCTGTTCTCCCCTCTTGATCAGGCTGATCGAGAGGCAATTGCAGCTCGCATGCGGCCAGTCCAATTCGACGCCAATCAGACGATATTCGAGCGCGGGGAGACCGGGCGGAGCACATACCTCGTCATCAAAGGACGCGTCCGCTTGTCCATACTGACGAGCGACGGACGCGAACTTTCGCTCGTGCACGCCATCCCCGGAGGCATTTTTGGCGAGATAGCAGCACTCGATGGGCGTGAGCGAACCGCGACGGCTACGGCCATTACGCGCGTTGAAGCGATGGCGCTTTCGCAGAGCTCATTTCTGGAGATCGTGGCGTCAAATCCGAAGGTCGCGAGGGCGACAATACTGTTCCTGTGCTCGCGCCTGCGAGATACGGATGAAAGATTCGAGGCGATCGCCCTCCATCGCATTGAAGTGCGTCTTAGCCGCCTGCTGCTCTCGACGATCCGAACCACCGGGTCGCGACACAACACCAACAGCGTGCCCCTCGATCTCGGAATGTCGCAGAGCGAGCTCGCGCTCCTCGTCGGTGCCAGCCGATCGAAGGTCAACCGCGCCCTGATGCTGCTCGAGGATCTCGGAGCCATTCGCCGCTCCGGCTCGACTATCGTCTGCGATATCGCGACGCTGAACGATATCGCGGACGCAGGAGGCACTATCTGATCGGCATATGAACGCGAGAGCGCTATCGAGGGTTAGACTGCGGCCAGAGGACTGCTGAAGCGCTCGACAAGCCTGACGAGCTCTGCCTGTCGCCCGGCGCCCGTCTTCTGAAACAGGCGGTGAAGATGCGTCTTGACCGTCGCTTCCCCGATCCCCAGGGCTTCTGCCGCTTCCGCCACTCCGCTCACCTGCACGATCGTCAAAAGGACACGAAGCTCGCCTGGTGTGAGGCTGAAGGCCTTGGCAATGGCCTCCGCCGGCGCAGGTGCTTCCGCCGACACGCTGTGCAAGAACATGGCAGCCGCCGCCGCATGGGAGCCGCCCGCGCGACGTCGTGCGCGCCCCGTGAGAGGAAGAACGTGCGCGACGTACTGATCGCCGCTCGTGGCACTCATGGGGACGGCAATTCCCTTCAGGCCGACAGCGGCATCACCTTGCCCCGATGCGGCGAACACCTCGCTGAGCGCCTGCTGAGCTCGGGCTTCTCGCGCAACGAGCTTGCCGCCACGCGCACGCAGAACCGTGCCATCAGCCAGCATCGATCGGGCGCTGGCATTGGCATGGACGACGCGAGCGCTATCATCGACGAGAAAGAGGCCTGCATTCAGTCCGTCGAGCGCGGTTGCGAGAGTAGCGGCCTCCGCGGTTCGCATTTCTATTGTCCGGCTGACGAGTAGCGCGCGCCGGATATGGGGAACGATGAGGCGCATGCGCTGGCGCGTGGCGTCGTCAACCAGGCCATCCCGCTCATGGCGGAACACGCCAAACATCGACGTGGTGGTCGAGGATTTGTCGAGTGACGCACTGACGAAGTCCACGACGCCCTGTGGACGGGCCCACTCCTGATAGAACCGCGTCTCGACGAATTCATCGTACTCGATGAGGTCCGCCGTGCTGATCGGCTCCTCGATCTTCGCGAAGTAGTGTCCGGCCGACATGGGGTCCAATTTGATATACTTCTCGAAGTAAATCCTCTTGAAATGGGGCGAGATGCCACCGTCGTCATAGTAAATGCCGCCAGTCTTGCTTTTGGGATCTTTGCAGAATACAGCCGCAGCCATTCCCCTCACGAAATGCTTTGTTTCCTCAAGCGTTTCGGCCCAAAGAGCGGGGTTCAGCGAGGCGTCGTAGATTTTGCCGACTAAGTTGGAAAGGGCTTCTTGGTCGTGCACGCGCACTCTCCTTCGGGCGCCGGATCGATGCAAACCGGCATCAAACCTGTATTGCGGAGTTGATTCCCATTCGAATTTGCCCGATACGGCCGCTCATTCTTGCGAGGAGCGTTCCCTACGGAGCATCCAGCAACTGCGAGGCGCCCGCATAACAAGGGCGCAACAATATTGTCTTGGCCAGGAGCGCAAGCCGAATTGGTCAAGAGCGCAATTGATGATCGGGAGCGGGCAAACGAGCCCGAGAGAGCAGCATGGCCACTTGGTCGACGGCTACTGTGCAGTCGCGGGAGCGGTTCTCGTACTGGCGAGAGGTGGTGTGTCAGACAGTGCTCAGCGTGTCGACCGAGCATCCGGCAAACGGCTTCTCGGCGAGCATTGCCAGCAGAACTTTCGGCAACTTGCGGTTGGCTTCATTCGAGTCCACCTCTCACGGGATCGTACGCAACAATTGCCATGTCGCAATGGCGCCTGAAGCCAGCTACCTGGTCAGCCTCCAGATCCGGGGGCGCAGCAATATCACTCAGGGAGAGGAGAGCTTCTGCCTCGAACCCGGGGAGATCGCCATTGTCGACAGCGAACGGCCGTTCCGTGTGGGCTTTCCCGACTCGGTCCATCGCATCCTGGCGATAGTTCCGCGCGAAATGCTCAGCCAGCGCGCGCCCTGGATGAAGGACGCCCGATCTTGCCGCAAGCTCACGCTCTCGGGGCCTTACAGCGATCTCGCGCGGCGGCACTTGGTTCATCTCACGAGAGGCGATGACGATCTCAGCACGAGCGAAGCCGTCCTGATGGTCGAGAACCTCTGCAATCTTTTGACTCTGGCGAGTGCGCGGGAAGTCAGGCCGAACAGCCTCGCTCCGGAATTGATGATGCAGTCAATTCTCACTTTCTGCCGGCAGCATTTGCACAATCCCGAGCTTTCCCCGTCGCTCGTGGCATCGCACCTCGGCATTTCCGTGCGCACGCTTCAGCTACGCTTTCAGCAGAGTGGGAAGAGCTTCGGCCGCTGGCTTCTGGAATGCCGCCTGGAAGCGTGCAGCAAGGATTTGAAGGACCCATTTAAGCAGGGCGATAGCATCTCGACGATCGCCTACCGTTGGGGCTTCAACGATCTGTCTCACTTCAATAAGGCATTTCGAGCCCGTTTTGCGATGTCTCCAAGCCAGTGGCGGCTGGGCAATCAAATCTCCTCTCTCTGAGGGCAACAGACGAAGCGGGGGCGCAGCCTGATGCCGCACCGCCGCTAGATGGATTGCCTCCTGGACTGGCGGGCGCGCTATTTCTGCGTCCTGCGGCTGCCGGCGATGTAAATGGGATAGAGAAGAGCCGTCGGGATCATCACCACCCCACCGCTAACGCTGGCGACCTCCATCGCGGAGAGCGTGCGGCACGCCTCGGCCTTCTGGCGTCGCGATTGATCGTTCGTCTGCATGCAAGTTCTCCAACTGAATTCTGGTTGATCTTTCTCTTCGCCCATCCACCGCCGGCTTAGGCGATCTCGAGCTCATCGTTTGGAAGGTATTCGAGCAGGCCATGACTGGCCTGCTCGATGAACTAGTGCTTGGCTTGCGAGAAGGCGAAGCGCGCGACCGCCATGATGATCGGGAACCAGGCAATGCCGCCGGAAACCTGCTGGATCTCCGACGCCGAGAGCTCGTGGGGCTGCGACTGCGTACCAATCGTGTCCTTCGTGGTCATAGTCATTTCCTTTCGGGTGTGAGTTTCAGTGCGTGTCCGACCAATCGGCCACGCGCCCACAATGTCGTTTGCGCTTCGTGTGCGCTGTCCCTCAGGGCACGCCGCGAAGTTGAAGTGGACGTTCCCAGGCTGAAGCTGCATCTGCGCGGAGCTCCATCGCACGTGCGGGCATGTGCTTTGGCGGCCGTCCGACCGCCTCCAACTAGCAGCCGCAAGATTCTCTCGCCTCGTGCCCTAGGCGACAGCGCGCCAGACGTTGTTGCGAGATGCTCCGATCGTGCAAAGGGCACAGAACACAACTCTGGAGATTGAGATGACCAATACGAACGAGCAGACGGCCATGGGCGAGCATATCCGCCTTCGCAATGAAGACGGGATTGCCGGCGCGTCGGGCAATGCCAGCTTCGGCGCAGATATTCGCTCACTTGGCTCAGCGGAAGTGGAAGAGGTCTCGGGAGCGCTCGGCCCTCTTCTGATCGCGATGGGTATTGGGACAGTGCTTGGTGTCGTTGCTGCCGTGGCTACCGCTCCGAGCAGGGGAGGTGGTAGCGGCATCACCTGGCAGCAGATCTTGGATACGGCTCAGGGACGCCCGCGGACCTGATCGCCCTTCAAAACTTCAACACATTTGGGAGAACACAGATGAGCAATCTCACGAACAACAGCCGCCGAACAGCCAACGATGGCGTTCGATCACTCTCCGCCTCCGAGCTCGATACAGTGACGGGCGGCGTGGCACTCAATCCCTTCACCAACGAAGGCTGCATCAGGATCATCCGTGGGCCAGGGCCTGTCTACAATCCGTGGCTCGATCCTTCGAGTCCAGAGCGCCGGATGATCTGAGATCATTCCGAGCTCAGTTGCGAGGGGCGGGCCATTACTGGTCCGCCCCAATTTTTTATAGAGACGGCCTCCGCAAGTACACTTGCGATCATCTCCCACTTGGCCCGGGTCGCGCTCGTGCCAAGCGTGGCGGTCGGCGCGACGGGGCAGGTCGGTTCAGGGCGCGCGCGCTGTAGGTACTTGGATTGCGCGCGCGTGTAAGCTCCCTTGCCGCGAGCTACATCAAGCGAAGTCTCTTCCAGGCCGGCTGCCGAGTACGAGCCCCGCAAAATTACCGAGGCGCAGTCGTTGTTGCTCGCCGCTTATTGCCTCGGTGTCCGATGAGAGTGAAGGAGCTACGGCGCTGCAACGGCTGCCGCGAGCGGGCTGTGTCCTGATCCATACTGGACTTCCTTGAGCCGACGCCCGCCGACCTCGTAAACGCGCTTCGCCCGTCGCAGAAGTGCAGGCCGATGCGCCACGACAATGCGCGTGATCGGCATCTGGTCGATGAGATCCGCGATCAGCTCCTCATTCTGCTCATCGAGATTGGCGGTGCCTTCGTCGAGAATGAGGATCTTCGGCTGGCGATAGAGTGCGCGTGCGAGCAGAACGCGCTGACGCTGGCCGCCGGAGAGCGTCGGGCCCATATCGCCGACGAGCGTCAGATACTGCATGGGCATCCGAACAATATCGTTGTGAACTTGAGCCGCCACGGCAGCAGCGACGACGCGCTGCATGTCGAGATCGGGATCGAA
>ERZ778025.1872-NODE-1872-length-13321-cov-3.347053_pt1 | contig 13321 bp, 13 predicted proteins | sample MGYA00375755_ERZ778025 | MGnify/ENA primary metagenome ERZ778025 (study PRJEB29350, sample SAMN05389825) | bioreactor metagenome | isolation source: Thiocyanate bioreactor | place: South Africa: University of Cape Town | collected 2014-03-17 ... | reverse complement strand
CGCCGAGGTAGTGTGATTCGTCCGCACCTTCCGGCAGCGGCATGCCGCCGACATACGGCAGTGCAGGTTCGACGCCGAGCGCGACGGCGATCGGCATGGGCTCGCCGCGTTTTTCCCACTGCGCCTTGATGATGCCGAGGTGCTGCGGCGGCGGAATGAGGCAGGCGAGGCGGTTGCGATCGACCAGCATCATGCGGTTGATCGACCAGTTGGTCCACGCGCCGTCTGGTGTCCTGGCGATGTTGAGTCCGTAGGTCTGGATGTAACGCCCGCCGTCGCCGTCGTGGACCAATGGAGTGGGGAAACGCAGCAGGTCGATGTCATCACCGCGCATGATGTTCTGTTTGCACGGGCCGGTCGGCAGCACGCGCGGTGGGATCGGCGCGCGTGTGCGGGCGTCGGCCAGTGAGGTGACGATGTCCGCGCCCTTCGCGTTCGCCGGCAGGCCGAGCGCGAGTGCGATGCGTGCGTAGGTCATGTTCGGGATGGCCGATAGCCCGCCCGGTGCGGCGAGTACGCGGAAGCCGTCCTGGTCGCCGGTGATGTGGGTGAACAGCGGGGCGGGGGCGCGCAACTCGTAGGAGCGGCGCGCGATCGCGCCCAGTTCGAGGTTCCAGTCGACTTGTTTGTCGATGGACTGTATGTCGCCAACCTTCTCGAGTTCGGCGATGAATTCGCGCAAGCTGCGCAGGTGTTTCATGAAACCTCCGGTGGTGGGTTCGTGGATGGGACGCATGGCAAGCGTCGCTTGCACGCGCGGTTGTCGGTTCAGCGTCGATCTCAACGCGTGACCGTCAGGCTTCCGCGAGGACGGGGTCGCCCTGCCAACGCGCAAGCTCGGTAACCTTGATGCCAAGGAAATCGAGTGCGCGTGCTGCGGTGTGGGTGACGATGTCGTCCACGCTTTGCGGGCGCAGGTAGAAAGCCGGCAGCGGCGGCATCACCGCGCCGCCCATTTCGGTGACCATCGTCATCGCGCGTAGGTGCGCCAGGGTCAGCGGGGTTTCCCGCATCAGCAGGACCAGTCGGCGGCGTTCCTTGAGGGTGACGTCGGCGGCGCGGGTCAGCAGGTTGTCGCCGGTGCCGTAGGCAATCGCGGACAACGTGTGCGCCGAGCAGGGGGCGACCAGCATGGCGTCGATCTCGAACGACCCCGAGGCGATCGCGGCGCCGATGTTGTCGATGGCGTGGGTGAAATCGGCGAGCGCGCGCAATTGCCTGGCCGTCAAGTCGGTTTCATAGGCGCGCGTGCGATCGGCGGGGCGGGTCACGACGAGATGCGTTTCCGCGCCCGCCGTGCGCGCCAGTTCCAGCGCGCGCACACCCAGTGCGATGCCGGTGGCGCCGGAAATCCCGACGACCAGGCGGAATCGACGCGCCGTGGTCATCGGCGGCATCCGGAAGATGGTTGCGTGTGGATGAAGCAATCCGATGGAGTGCGGGAAAAGGCTGCCGGCAACGGGTTCCATTCGTCCCGCATGGTGTTGTCCTGGTTGGGGTTCGGGGGCTGCGAGGAAGATGGCCGCGGCGCGCGTGGTTCAACGCTGGGAGCGATTCCACGCATCGAGGTTGGCTGCGAGGCGCCGTAACGCGCCGGCGACCTGGCGCCGCTGCGCCATGCCGATTCCCTCGAACACCGCCGTCTCGCCGCTGGCAATGCCCGGGACCAGGCGCGTGACCAGCTTGCGTCCCTTGGCGGTGATGCAGCGGCGATCGTCCGCGTCCGCGGTGCGTGTCGCCAGCCCACGCTTCACCAGCGCATCGGCCACGCGTGTCATGTTGGCGCGCCCGAGGTGGTCGACATCACTCAGTTCGCTGGGCGCCGCGCAGCCATCGCTGCCCAGCAACAGCAGCAAGGTTCGAAATTCGGTCTTGCCGATCCCGGCATGCTTCCGGACCTCGCGGCCGAACGCCGCTTCCAACGCCGGGGCGACCATCTGCAGCATCCGCAGCAGGACCACGTCATCGACCGGAAGGCCATCGATGCCGGAGGCCGCGGAGCGGAAGGCGGACTCCATGGCTTCGATGGATTCGCACAGCGAACGTTGCGCTATTTGGCTCATGGGCTAACGCCGGTGTTGATCGTGTCGGCGGGAAGGGCGGGGCTTGCGGAGCTGGCGTCCGTCTCCAACGACTGGTTGGGCGGCATCTTCTTGACCGTATGTGTCCATCCATGCGCTGTCGGCCAGGACGACGGATGTTTCGACCTGGCGCTGCGGAATCGACCAATACTTGCCAAGGAGTCGATTCTTCTCGGCCGGGGACACCATCTTGAAACCGTGCTTTTCATAGAACCCTATGGCCCAGGATGCAGCGGCCCACGTGCCTATCAACATCGGCTTGTTCGACAAAGACCGGACGTGGTGAAGGAGCCTCGCTCCGATGCCTTGGCCTTGCAACGTGGTGATCGTGTAGGCGTGACGGACCAGGGAAACGTCGTTCTTGTCTTGCATGCCCATGACACCCAACAAACTCTCGCCGTCGAACATCGCCCAGAAATCCACTCCGCAAGCCATCTCCTGGCGCAATTCATCCCGGCGCATATAGGGTTCGCGCCAACGGTCTGCGGGTATCACGCCTCGATAGGCCCCGGCGGCGTCGTTGATGACGGCCAGGATGGACTCGAAGTCACGCTCTTTGGTCTTGCGGATATCTGCATTCATCTCCCGCACCATCCAAAATATAGTTTGTTGATGAACTATATGCTAGCATACCATTTTGCCCACAATCAACGGATGGAGTCGAATCGGTGAACGTGCTGGTATTCGGGGCATCGGGTGCAACGGGGCGCGAGGTGGTCAGGCGGGCACTCGACCGCGGGCACGCGGTTCGTGCGTTCGTTCGCGATCCCGGCAAATTCGGGATCAGGCATGCCAGCCTTGCCTTGGCAGTTGGCGACGCGACGGAGTACGCGTCGGTGGAGCGTGGAGTCAGGGATGTCGATGCCGTCGCGTGTGCACTCGGTTCCGGCAATTCCCTGGGCTCGCATCCGGCCTTGACCGATGGCGTCCGGAACATCATTCGGGCGATGGAGCACGCGGGCGTGCCCCGGTTCGTCTATTTGTCGATGCTTGGTGTCGCCGGCAGCGGCAGGCAGCTGGGTCTGGTGGACAGGTACATCGTGTTGCCGCTGCTGTTGCGCAACGTGATGAATGATCACGCGCGGGAGGAGGCACTCATCAAGCGCAGCGCGCTGGATTGGGTGATCGTGCGTCCGCCGCGATTGACGAACGGGCCGTACACGGGAAGATATCGAAGTGGCGAGGGTGTCAGGGAGAAGTCTCTTCTCGCATCCATCTCGCGCGCCGACGTGGCGGATTTCATGGTGAAGCAGTTGACGGACGATCGCCATGTGCATGAAACACCGGCGGTACTCGGCTGACTGCTGGCCATGCAGTCGCCGGCGGCGCGGAACATTTCAACCCAGGAAACCTTGATCGATCCCCATCCTCGTCATTTCCGCGAAGGCGGGAATCCAGTGCCTTGGTTCGTATTCTGTTGATCTACAAAAACACTGGATTCCGGGTTCCGCCACGATGTAGCCGTGGCGGCCCCGGAATGACGAGAAAAATCAACACGCCGGTTCGAGGACAACCCTCGTGCAGCTCATCCGATTCACCTCAGGAGGTTTCATGAAGATCGCGATCATCGCTTCCCGTGTGCTGCTCGGCGTTTCCGGAGTGGCACTGTTGTTGCTCGGCATTCTGTTCTGGACCGGCCATGCCTTGACGCTGGTTCCATTGCACATGTTGTTGGGGGCGCTGCTGGTCCTGAGCATGTGGATGCTGGTGGCGATCAGTCTGCATGCCCGGACTGCTATGGGTTTCGCCGCGGTCGTGCTGGCGTGGAGCTTGATCGTGCCGTTGCTCGGCATGACACAAATGCAATTGTTGCCGGGCAGCGGGCACTGGATGATCCAGGTCCTGCATCTGCTGGTCGGCATCGCGGCCATGGGTCTGGGCGGCGTGCTCGCCAAGCGCTTGACCGCGCAGCAAGCCCGGGACGTCATGGCCTGAATCCTCGCAGGACCCGTTGCGTTGCTATTTGGCAGTCTTGCTGTGCTGGGAATAGATCGCGTGCCAACCGCCATCGCGATAAACGAAAACGTCGGATGACATGACGGATCGGAGAACGAGAGAATGGCCACGTCGCCCTGCATCACGACCGACTTGCGGGTGGGGTGGGCCTTGAGCCAGGCGTCCACTTGCTTGCGCATCTTGTCCGAACCGCGGTTGCGTGCTGCGCCGGCCAGGATCTTCTGCTTGTCCGCGGGCTTGCCGTCCGCGCTGATCGAACGATATTCCGGCAGCAGCATCGCATCCAGCCACGCGGTATCGCCGCTCATCTCGGCTTCCATCCAGTGATCGTCGACGGCGATCACGGCAGCCGTGGTCTTGGCGTTTTCGTCGGCTTGCCCATTGGCGTCTGCCGCAACGGCCGGCATGCCGGTGGCGACGATGCCCGGCAACACGAGGCCGAAACATGCGGAAAGGATGCGTTCGCGTGCGGTCATCGGATTTCCTGATCGTTGGCGGGATTGCCCGCGTGGCAGCGTGCGCGATGCGCGCAATCCATGCAGCCGCGGCGTGACGAGCGCCATCCTGATCGTGACAAGCGGTCGCGCCGGCATGATGAATGGATGGGCCTTCCATCTTCGATGCGAGGCAATCAAACTTCAGGCCCGGAACCGCTTCCCGTCGACCCATGCAGGCAGTCGAGAACGCCGGCTCGCGCCGAATCAAGACGATCGCCGTGGCGTTCGGATTCTGGACGCTGCTGGGCCTGTCGTACGCGGTGAGTGCGGGGTTGTCCGCGTCCAGCGAAGGCGAGGCGCCCAACTGGGGCAGGATGTTCACGTGGTATCTCGCCAGTTTCTGGCTGTGGATGCTGCTGGCTCCGCTGGTTGCCCGGCTCGGGCAGAAAACCGCCGGCGTGGGTTGGGACCGCTTCTGCCTCGTGCATGTACCTGCAAGCATCGCGCTGGCGCTGGTGCAGGTACTGGCGCGCGTCGGGGTGTTCTGGATCATCTGGCGCTCGGACATCACCACGGCCCACACGTTCGGCGGCTACCTGCAGCACGAATTCGTGTTCAATTTCTACTTTGCGCAATTGACTTATTGGGTCGTCCTGGCCGTGTCGCGCGGCATGGATTCGCGGCGCCACCTGCGCGACGAGCGGTTGCGCAACGCGCGGCTGGAAACGCAACTCGCGCAATCGCAGTTGCAATCGTTGCGCATGCAATTGCAGCCGCATTTCCTGTTCAACACGTTGATTTCGGCGCTGGCGCTGGCCGATCCGTTGCAGGCGCGACTGATGATCGCGCGCCTGGGCGACCTGTTGCGCCTCACGCTGGAGGAGCGCCACGCACAACAGGTGTCGCTGGCGCGTGAACTGGAATTCGTGCGCGGTTATCTGGACATCCAGCGCATACGCTTTCGCGATCGCCTGGAAACACGGATCGACGCGAGCGACGAGGCATTGCGCGCCGCGGTGCCCAACATGATCCTGCAACCCCTCGTGGAAAACGCGCTGCGGCACGGACTGTCGAACAAGACCTCACGCGGCAACCTGTGCATCGAGGCGATTCGGGATGACGAGCACCTGTGCCTGCGCGTCGAGGACGACGGCGCCGGGCTGCCGCCGGGCGGCGGAACCGAAGGCGTGGGCCTGGGCAATACACGCACGCGGCTCGGGATGTTGTTCGGCGAAGCGGCGCGACTGGAACTGGGTCCACGCGCAGGCGGCGGCACGCGCGCGGAACTGCGCTTTCCGTATCAAGTGCACGTCGAAGCGGCCGCGGAATGAACATGCCCGGCATCCGCGCGTTGCTGGTGGACGACGAGGTGCTCGCCCGTCTCGCGTTGCGGCAGGCGCTGGAATCGCATCCCGACGTGACCATCGTCGGCGAGTGCGGCAATGCCGCCGAAGCGCTGCAGGCGATCGGTGTGCTGCACCCGGATTTGCTGTTCCTCGACATCCGCATGCCGGGCATGGACGGCTTCAAACTGCTGCATGAAATCAAGCCCGAGGTGTTGCCGATGGTGGTATTCGCCACGGCTTTCGGGCAGCACGCGCTGCGCGCGTTCGACGCCGATGCGCTGGACTACTTGCTGAAACCGATCGACCAGGCGCGTTTCGACAAGACCATGGAGCGGGTGCGCCAGCGCTGGCGCGGATTGCAACGCCCCGAACCGTCCGGATTTGCGGAGCAAGGCGACGGCCGTTGGCTGCAACGGATCAGCGTGCACGTCGGCGAGCACATCCGCGTGATCGCCGTCGACACGATCGACTGGATCCGCGCCGAAGGCAATTACGTTCGCATCCGCGCCGAGGGAACGATCCATCTGCATCGCGACACGATGCGGCGTCTGCAGGGCACGCTCGATCCCGCGCGGTTCCTGCGCATCCATCGCGGCGTGATCGTCAACGTGGAACGCGTGCACGAGGTGCACCCGTTGTTCAACGGCAATGCCGAGATCGTGCTGCACGACGGCACCCGGCTGGGCTTGAGCCGGCGTTTCCGCGCCGGCGCACGCCAGGCGCTCGGCCTGCGTTGACCGCCCGCCACGCCTGCACGACCGCTCGTCGAAGCACGGGCGATGTTTGCCACAACATCGTCGCCCCGCGGTGCGTGCATCGGCAGAGTCGCGAACCTCCGTACCGCAACGCGAGGTTCCGCACGATGCTTGCCACGACACCGAGGAAAAATCCAGGACTCAGGTCGACCGCCGCGATCCTGCTTGGTGCGGGATTGATGTGCGCGGCCGTTGCGCAGGCGGAGACCCCCGCTTCCGCGCAGCCGCAGGTCTTTGCGCCGGGCGTGATCTCGGGGCCGGCCAGCGATGCCGCCGCCGCCTTCGCGCCGGATGCACGCACGGTCTACTTCTTCCGCAGCAACGGCGAGGATTACGACATCATGGTGTCGCACCTTGACGGCGTGCACTGGTCGAGTCCGCGTATTGCTTCGTTCTCCGGCCATTGGCGTGATCTCGAACCGGCCATGGCGCCGGATGGTTCCTATTTGATCTTTGCGTCGAGCCGGCCACTCGACGGCAGCGGCAAGCCCATCGACGGACATTGGGGCGGCAAGTTGCACGTGGGACGGGGTGGCCATTTGTGGCGGGTGAATCGGGACGGTTCGGGTTGGAGCAAACCCGTGTTGCTGCCCGATACCGTGAACCGTTGGGATTCGACCTTCAGTCCTGCCGTGGCCCGCGACGGCAGCGTGTACTTCATGGCCGCCACCGGCAAGCAGGGACACTTCCAGTTGTATTGCGCCGAGTTCAGGAACGGTGCGTACCAGCCGGCACACCTGCTGCCGTTCAGTGTTGGCGAATGGGGTGGGGTGGACCCGGCCGTTGCACCGGACCAATCGTTCATCGTCTTCGCATCCAATCGTCCACCAGCACCGACCAGCCGATCCGATGTCTTCATTGCATTGCGCAACGGCAACGGTCGCTGGAGCGAGCCCGTAGACCTGCGGCCGGTCATCCACAACACGGACGGCATCGACGAACTGCGCCTGGGTCCGGATGGGCACACGCTCTACTTCACCAGCGGGCAAGTCGTCGCGCCCGCGTATCCCAAGAGCCTCGAAGCCAGCGAACGCGGCTTGCAACAAATGCAGGCATGGAACAACGGCAAGGACAACATCTGGAAGGTCGATCTCGCGCCGTGGTTGTCGCGTCATCGGCAAGCGCCGGGCCGATGAGTTTTTTGACGAATCGTCCGGAGTTCCCGTCGTCGTTTGCGGCTTGCTGTCGCATGGAAGAGCGCGTGCGCGCCGTTCGTCACCGGTCCCGTTCCGCTTGTCACGGGCGAGTGCCGTTCGCGGCAAATGCGAGGCGCCGTTCGTGCGCGACGAATAGCCTGTGGGGGAACATGGCGCAAGGATGAAATGGGCATGCAACGTTCGGTCTTGCTGTCGATGTGTGGATTGGTATCGCTGTTCCCGGCATGCGGCGCGGCGACCGCCGCACCTCCCCCACCGCATGTTTTCGCGCCGGGCACGATTTCCTCCGCCGCCGGCGCGGATTGCGCCACCTTCATGCCCGACGGCAAGACCGTTTTTTTCCATCAGCAACCGTGGTCGATCGGGATGATCATGGTGTCGCACGAGGTCGACGGGCATTGGTCGACGCCGGAGATCGCATCGTTTTCCGGGATCTGGAGCGACCACGATCCGGCGCTGGCCCCGGACGGTTCGTTCATGGTGTTCCCGTCCAACCGCCCCGATGCTCCGGGCAGCGCGCCGGTGCACGGCGGCCACTTGTGGCGCGTGGATCGCACGGGCGATGGCTGGAGCGCGCCGGTCCGGCTGCCCGACACCGTCAACTTCGGAACGTACATCTTCGCGCCGGGCATCGCTGCCAATCGCGACCTGTATTTCCAGAGCCGCGACAACCCGTCACATCCATTCCATCTCTACCGTTCGGCATGGCGCGACGGGCAGTACCAAAAATCCGTGCGCCTGGATTTGATGCCGGACGGCATGCACGAACTCGATCCTGCCATCGCGCCGGACCAGTCCTTCATCGTGTTCGATGCCGGCAAGAATGGCGGCGATCAAGCCGATCACCTCTTCATCGCCTTACGCGAGGGCGACGGCTGGGGCAGGGCGATCGACCTCGGCGATGCCATCGACGCCTACCAGCCTTGGGGCGCGCATCTCGGTCCGGATGGCACCACGCTGTATTTCACCGGCAGCCATGGCACGACGGCAACGTGGCCACGCACCCGTGCCGAGGCCGAACGCGATCTTGCCCGCGCGCGTGCGTGGGACAACGGCGTCGACCATATCTACAGCATTTCGCTTGCGCCGTGGCTGGATGCGCACCGCAAAGCCGCGACGGTGCGGGACACGCCGAGCGCCTCCGGCTCGTGACCGGAGCGCCGCCATGAAATCGCACTGCGTGCTTTTGTCCGCGAGCGCGCCGTCGGGCATTGAATCAGGGAGTACACATGAAGCGTTTCGTCACGATTGCCTGCGGTCTCTGTCTGGTCGGCGCAGCCGCATTCCGGCCAGCGATCGCATTGTCCCTGCAAACGCCAGGCAGAGCGCCGCAGAAGGTCACGCTGGGCGGCGTCATCCACCCGGACAGCGATGACACGCTGGCGTTCACGCCCGACGGCAGTACGGTGTTCTTCGACCGCAGCCACGGCAAGCACAAGACCATCATGGTCACGCACAAGCGGGACGGCCGTTGGGCCAAGCCGCGGAGTGCGGGCTTTTCGGGAACGTGGTACGACCAGGATCCGGCGCTGTCGCCGGACGGTTCCTGCATCGTATTCAGCTCCGACCGCCCGGTTGCCGCGGGTGGCAAGCCGCTGGTCCGCACTGTCGCCGGCAAGACCTACCATGGCGCCAACCTGTGGAAGGTGGCTCGCGAAGGGAGTGGCTGGGGTCGACCCGTTTGGCTGGGTGGGGTCGTCAATGCCACGCCATTTCTGGTTTCCCCGAGCATCGCCGCGGACGGCACGCTGTATTTCATCCGGCACGGCGATGATGGCGCGATGCACATCTACCGTTCGCGGCTGGCGGGCGGGAAATACCTTCCGCCTGCCCGCGTGATGATCGGCGATCCGGCGGTCTCGACCCACGATCCCGCGATCGCGCCGGATGGCTCGTTCATCGTGTTCGGCTACGGCAAGACGACCGCCGGGTTGTGGCGCCTCAGCATCGCCTTCCACGAGGGCGATCGCTGGAGTGAGCCTGTCGACCTGGGCGATGCGGTCAACGGCATCGGCCCGTGGGGTTCGCACGTGATGCCGGATGGGCATACGCTCACCTTTACCGGCGACTCGGGCGTTTACCGCCTTTCGCTGCAGCCGTGGCTGCAAAACCACCCGGAAGCAAGGCAGGCCAGCGCTTCGCGCTGACGGCGTTTGTCGGACTCGGCGGGACCATGCCGACCCTCGTGTTGCGATGCAGCTTGACGCGTGTCGGACTCGCGTCCAGCATTCGCGCACTTCACGGGGAGGTGTGCCATGCGTATCGCAGTCGCGGCGCTGTTCGGCGCCATCGTGATTTTCCTCTGGCAGTTCGTCTCGCACATGTTGCTGCCGATCGGCGAAATGGGATTTCGCGCACCGCAGAATGAGAGCGTGGTCCTGCAGGCGGCGAGCAGCGGGTTGCAGGCTCCGGGCGTGTATCTGCTGCCCTGGCTGGCGCCCGAGAAGATGAACGACCCGGCGGCGGTGAAGGACTGGACCGACCGGGCGAAACAGAACCCGTTCCTGTTCGTGGTGGTCGCCCCGCCCAACACCCTCGTTACCAGCATGGTTCCGGAACTGGCCCGGCAATTCGTGATCAACCTGCTGGGTGCGCTGCTGGTCGCGTTCCTGCTCGCGGCAACCGCGTGGGGGTTCGGCATGCGCGTACTGGGCGCGGCGATCTTCGGCGTGTTCGGCTGGCTGCTCGACATCGTGCCGTTGTGGAACTGGTACAAATTCCCGACCGATTACATGATCGGCAACTTGCTCGACCAGGGCATCGGCTGGCTGCTGGCAGGCGTCGTGATCGCGTGGTGGCTGGGCCGCCGACGCGCGAGGCGCGCGATCACGCTCTGACGGCACTCTTGACCGCGTAGCATCGCCGTGCCGGCGCCGCGCGCCGGCACGTTGGCGCGCGTTCGGCGATAATGCGCGCTTTCCCGTGTTTCCCAAGGGTCGAAGATGCTGGATCCGGTACTGCTGCGCGCGCACCTCGCCGACACCGCGGCGCGCCTGACGACGCGCGGCTACGAGCTCGACGTCGCGTCGATCGAATCGCTGGAAGCCGATCGGAAGCGGCTTGCCACCGAAACCCAGGAGCTGCAGGCGTTGCGTAACGCCCGCTCCAAGGCGATCGGGCAGGCCAAGGCCAGGGGCGAGGACGTCGCGCCGATCATGGCCGAGGTCGCCGGCATCGGCGACAAGCTGAAAGCCAACGAGGCGTCATTGGCCGAGGTGCAGGCGAAGTTGTCGGCGATTGCGCTGCGCATTCCCAACCTGCCGGATGCATCCGCGCCGGTCGGCAAGGACGAAACCGGAAACGTCGAAGTGTCACGCTGGGGCACGTCTCGTGCGTTCGACTTTGCGGCGAAGGATCACGTCGAACTCGGCGCCCGCCACGGCTGGCTGGACGGCGAAGCCGGCGCCAAGTTGTCCGGCGCACGTTTCACCGTGTTGCGCGGGCAGCTCGCGCACCTGCACCGTGCGCTCGCGCAGTTCATGCTGGACCTGCACACGCGCGAGCACGGTTACACCGAATGCAACGTGCCGTTGATCGTGAATGCTGACACGATGCGTGGTACCGGACAATTGCCCAAGTTCAAGGAAGACTTGTTCTCAACGTTTGTTGGCGAAACGATTCTGGGTGCAACGGAACGTTATTTGATTCCCACTGCGGAAGTTTCACTGACCAATCTGGTACGCGATTCGATCGTCGATGCCGACGCGTTGCCGGTGAAGCTCGCCGCGCACACGCCATGCTTTCGCGCCGAGGCCGGTTCCTACGGCAAGGACGTGAAGGGCATGATCCGCCAGCACCAGTTCGAGAAGGTGGAGCTGGTGCAGATCGTCGAGCCGTCGACATCGTTCGAGGCACTGGAACAACTGACTGGCCACGCCGAGAAGGTGTTGCAGAAGCTTGAATTGCCGTACCGCAAGATGCAGCTTTGCACTGGCGACATGGGGTTTGCCGCCGCCAAGACCTACGATCTGGAAGTATGGTTGCCCTCGCAGAATACGTATCGCGAGATTTCCTCGTGTTCGAACTGCACGGATTTCCAGGCCCGCCGCATGCAGGCGCGCTGGCGCAACCCGGCAACGGGCAAACCGGAGCTGGTGCACACGCTCAACGGTTCCGGCCTCGCGGTCGGCCGCTGCCTGATCGCGGTGATGGAGAATTACCAGAACGCCGATGGTTCGATCACGGTACCGGAAGCGCTGCGGCCGTACATGGGCGGAATCGGTAAAATCGCCTAAGGGGCGCGCGGGGATGGGCACAGGCAACAGTCGGAGTGCCTCAATCCTGCATCAGAATAGGAAGGGTGGCAGAGTGGTCGAATGCACCGGACTTGAAATCCGGCAAGAGCGCAAGCTCTTCGTGGGTTCGAATCCCACCCCTTCCGCCAAATAGGGTTCGACGGATCGGCAGGACAGCCGATCCGTACAGCGCAGCTGCCCAAAGGGCGAGGTACATGGATGTACCGAGTATCATCCCTTCCTCTCCGCCAATTGGGTTCGACAAATTCGTCTGGAACGAATTTGGACAGCCGAAGGCTGGCCCCGAGCGGAGCGAGGGGTGAGGCGCATGGACGCGCCGAGCAATCCCACCCCCTCCGCCACTCCCTGAACGTCATACACTGTCGTGCATGACCAGTGCGCGAGGTGTGCGATGGGCGACGGGCGCAAACCGAAGATCGAACCCTATCCCGGCCCGGCCGGCGGCTGGGGTTCGGTGAAGTCGGTCAAGGCCATCCTGCAGCGCGAACAGGTGCCGATTCCCGCGACGGTGAAGGAGTTGTGGCGGCAGAACAAGCCGCGCGGCTTCACCTGCGTGTCGTGCGCGTGGCCGCAGCCGGAAAAGCCGCTGAAGTTCGAGTTCTGCGAGAACGGCGCCAAGGCCAGCGCGTGGGAGTTGACGTCCCTCCGCACCACGCCGGAGTTTTTCGCGCAGCACACCTGTACCGAGCTGCTGGATTGGTCGGATCACGATCTCGAACAACAGGGCCGGCTGACCCATCCGCTGCGTTACGACCGCGCCAGCGACAAGTACGTGCCGGTGTCATGGGGCGGGGCATTCGACGCGATCGCGTCGGAGTTGAAGCGCCTGCGTGAAACCGATCCGAAATCGGTGGTGTTCTATGCCTCGGGTCGCGCCTCGCTGGAAACGAGTTACCTGTACGCGTTGTTCGCGCGGCTGTACGGCAACAACAACCTGCCGGACTCGTCCAACATGTGCCACGAGGCCACCGGCATCGCGCTGCGCAAGAGCGTGGGCGCGGCGGTTGGCACCGTGGTGCTGGACGATTTCGCCAAAACCGATTGCATCTTCTTCTTCGGCCAGAACGCCGGCGTCAACAGTCCGCGCATGCTGCACGACCTGCAGAAGGCGGCCAAGCGCGGCGTGCCGATCGTGGTGTTCAATCCGTTGCGCGAACGCGGGCTGGAACGCTTCACCAATCCGCAAAGCCCGGTTGAACTGCTGGCGGGGAAGGAAACGCCGCTGGCCACGCAGTACCTGCAGGTGCAAGCCGGCGGGGATATCGCGGCCATCACGGGGTTGTGCAAAACCCTGGTGGGGCTGGATGACGACGCACGGCGCGAAGGCAGGCCG
>ERZ778025.1869-NODE-1869-length-13333-cov-3.920093_pt1 | contig 13333 bp, 7 predicted proteins | sample MGYA00375755_ERZ778025 | MGnify/ENA primary metagenome ERZ778025 (study PRJEB29350, sample SAMN05389825) | bioreactor metagenome | isolation source: Thiocyanate bioreactor | place: South Africa: University of Cape Town | collected 2014-03-17 ... | reverse complement strand
CGGGCAGTTCGTCAAGACCGATGCCGCCGAAGCGCACTTCTCGATTTCCGACCTTTCCACCATGTGGCTGAAGGCCTACGTCGCGGAAGGCGACATCCCGAACGTGAGAGTCGGCCAGGAGATCGACGTACGCATCCTCGCTCTTCCTGACCGTCGGGTTCACGCGCGGATCGATGCCATCGGAGCAGCCTCCGATCCCACGACGCGCCGGGTCATGGTGCGCTCCGAGATTCCCAACCCCGACGGCCTGCTGCGCGCAGAGATGTTCGCGACGTTCAAGATCTCTGTCGGGAATGTCGAGGCGACGACGGCCGTCCCAACGGACGCCATCATCCGCCGGGGCGAGGAGACACGACTGTGGGTTGAGAAGGAACCGCAAGTGTTCCAGAGCCGTACCGTGAAGATTGGTGCCGAGCAGAACGGCTGTATCCAGATCCGTGACGGGCTCAACCAGGGAGAGACCGTGGTCGGCCGGGGCGCAATCTTTGTAGACAACGAGGGGCGCCACTAGGCCCCGGCTTACCTTTCCGGCTCATCCATGCTGTCCAAACTGATCGCTGCGTGTCTCGCTCGGCGGCCCCTGGTCGTCTTGCTGTTTGCTGCCTTTGTCGGCCTCGGCTACGCGTCGTACCGTACACTCAACATCGAAGCCTATCCCGATCCGACGCCGCCCATCATCGAGATCATCGCGCAGTGGCCGGGGCAGTCGCCCGAGGAGGTCGAGCGCTACGTTACGATCCCGCTCGAGCTCGCGGTGATGAGCACGCCGGGGCTGAAATTCGTTCGCTCGAACAGCGTCTACGGTCTCGGCTTCCTGCGTCTGCAGTTCGAATATGGCCGCGACTATCACTTCGTGCGGCAACAGGCTCTCAATCGCATCAAGGATGCCACGCTGCCGACCGGCGTCGAGCCCACGATCTCGCCCGCGGGAGGCATCAGCGAGATCTTTCGCTACGAGCTGAAGGGTCCTCCCGGCACCGACGTCATGCAGCTCAAGACGCTGCAGGACTGGGTCGTCGAGCGCAAGTTCCGCACCGTGCCGGGCGTTATCGACGTCGTGGTCCTCGGCGGAAAAACCCGAGAGTACAGCGTCGAGCTCGACCTCAACCGCATGATGGCCTACGGGCTCACGCTCCCGCAGGTCGTGACCGCCCTTTCCTCGAGCAATGCCAATGTCGGCGGCCGCACCATTTCCCTCGGCGCCCAGTCGGTGAACGTGCGCGGCCTGGGTGCGATCGGCTCGCTCGACGACATTCGCAACACGGTGCTGACGCAGCAGGGCGGTGTACCTGTGCTCGTCTCCGACATCGCGAAGGTCGAGATCGGATACGCGCCGCGCATCGGCATTGCCGGCCGCGACGGCGACTCCGATGTCGTGACCGGCATCGTGCTGATGCAGAAGTTCGAGCGAACCAATGAGGTGGTGACGCGCGTTCGCGCCATGGCGGAAAAGATCAACCGCGATGGCGTCCTGCCGGCCGGCATCAAGGTCGTCCCCTTCTATGACCGCGGCGACCTGATCGCCGTGACCGTCGACACCGTCGTGCACAACCTGCTGTTCGGCGTCGCGCTGATCTTCGTGATCCAGTGGCTGTTTCTCGGCAACCTGAGATGCGCGCTGATCGTTGCGGCGACCATACCCGTCGCGCTCTTCCTCGCCGTGATGATCACGGTCCTGCGAGGGGAATCCGCCAACCTTCTATCCATCGGCGCCATCGACCTCGGCATCATCGTCGATGCGACCGTCATCATGGTGGAGAACATCTACCGCCATCTCGCACACTATGATCCGCACGATACGAGCGACCGACGAAGTGTTCTCAGCGAGAAGCTCCAGCGGATCGTGGCGGCCGCTGTCGAAGTGGACAAGCCGATCTTCTTCTCGGTGCTGATCACGATCGCGGCGTTTCTCCCGCTGTTCACCATGCAGGGCGTGGAGGGGCAGATCTTTGGCCCGATGGCGCGCACCTACGCCTACGCGCTGATCGGCGCCGTCATCGCGACCTTTACCGTGACGCCCGTGATGGCCTCGCTGCTCCTCCCCGACAAGGTCAGCGAGATCGAAACGCTTGCCGTACGCAAGCTGCGAGCGGTCTACGAGTTCGTGCTGCATCGGGCCGTCCGCCACTACGCACTCTCGGCCTCGATTGCGCTCGCCATGCTGGTCGGTGTTGGCGTGCTGGGCTCGCGCCTTGGCACGGAATTCCTCCCCAAGCTGGAGGAAGGCAACATGTGGATCCGCGCGTCGCTGCCTCCCACGATCTCGCTGGAGGCAGGCGGCGACGTGGTGGCCGGCGTGCGCCGCGTGATCGGAAGCTATCCGCAGGTGAAGACGGTGTTCTCGCAGCAGGGACGCGGCGAGGACGGTACCGATCCGACGGGCTTCTTCAATGCTGAATTCTTCGTGCCGCTCAAGCCGTTCGATCAATGGCCGAAGGGCTCGACCAAGGAGCAGTTGGTCAAGGAGCTGAGCGAGCGGCTGAACCGCGAATTCGTCGGCGTCGACTTCAACTTCTCGCAGTACATCCAGGACAACATCGAGGAAGCCCTCTCCGGCGTGAAGGGCGAGAACTCGGTCAAGATCTTCGGCCCCGACCTCGAAGTGCTCCAGCGGCTCGCGAAAGCAGTCGAGGGTGAGCTGAGCCGCATTCCGGGTGTCCGCGACCCAGCCGCCTTCAACCTGCTCGGCCAGCCGAACCTCATCATCCGCGTCGACCGCGCCGCGGCAGCGCGCTACGGCTTCTCCGCCGGCGACATCAATTCCGTCGTACAAGCGGCGATCGGCGGGCAGGAAGTGACCCGCGTCTACGAAGGCGAAATGAATTTCGCCCTGACGGTCAGGCTCGCACCTGAATACCGCCTCAACGTCGATGCCATACGGTCGATCCCCGTAGCACTCCCGAGCGGCGACTCGCGCGCCCTGCCTGCCTATATTCGGCTCGGCGACCTCGGCGAGGTACGGCTCGTTCCCGGCGCCGCCTACATCTATCGCGAGAACACGCAGCGCTTCGTGCCGATCAAGTACAGCGTCCGCGATCGCGATCTCGGCTCGACGGTGACGGAAGCTCAAAAGCTTATCGCCGAGAAGATCCCGCTCCCGCCCGGATACTATCTCGAGTGGTCCGGGGAGTTCGGCGCCCTGCAGGAGGCCAAGCAGCGGCTCGCCATCATCATTCCGCTCAGCCTCATGCTGATCCTGATGCTGCTGTACAGCCTGTTCAACTCTTTGCGTGACAGCCTGTTGGCGCTTTCGGGCATCCCGTTTGCGGTGGCTGGCGGCATTGTCGGCCTCTACTTCACCGGCCAGTATCTGAGCGTGTCGGCGGCGGTCGGCTTCATATCGCTGTTCGGCGTGTCGGCCATGGATGGGATCCTGCTCGTCTCCTATATCCGCAGCAATCTCGAACGGGGGCTCGGAACCGTGCCGGCCGTCATCGAGGCCGGCCAGACCCGCATGCGGCAGATCTTCATGACGGCATTGTCCGCCTGCATTGGTCTCGTGCCGGCGGCCTTCTCGACCGGCATTGGATCGGAAGTGCAGAAGCCGCTCGCAGTGGTGATCGTCGCGGGCATGCTGGTCTCACCTATCTTCAGCCTCTTGATGATCCCGGTCCTCTCGCGGATGTTCATGCCGTGGGTGCCCGGCCCCACCAGCGGAGAGGAACCGCCGGCGGATGCCGTTCCCGTCGCCGAGCCGCACGCGACCTGACGGCACGCGGCCGAAGCCGGATCACTGTCGCAACGCCTTCGTAAGCCTGAGGTAGCCTGCGCTGCCGCAGGCTGCACAGGCTTTCGCCAGTTGCGGGAAGGCATGGTGGTATCGGCACCGCTTTTGGGCTACGCCGAGTATCCCGAAGCCGAAGTTCGGGATCGAAAGGGGCACCAGAACCATGGTCTTGCTGGTGTGATTCAGCTCGAGGAATTCGCTCGATACCGTGCCGTGAGATGGAGCGAATTTCTCGATCATCCCTCTGGTGAATCACGGTACACATTGGGCAGAGGGCTCGATTGCCGCGGGTGCCTTTCACTGCCCGCGTCACGCATTGTTGCTCGAATGCTGCACATGGGATTCACCAGTCATCGATCTGCGCACACCTCTCTTGCTATTGCGAATGATTTGCAATTAGATCCCGGCTGCGTGGATCGCAGACACATCGTCTGCGCAGCAGATCAGTGAAGGGCAGGTGAATGCGCGAGTTCGAGAACCAGCTTCTGAAGCGCGCGTCGCGCTGGCGCGCAGGGCCTCTCTTTGGCGCCACCGCCCTTCTTCTCTCTTCAGTCGTCAGCCTTCATGCCCAGGAGAGCCCGCGCCAGCAACACACCGGGGATCTCGCAAGTTTCGTTGCAGAGGCCAATGCGGTTCGCGATCGCTTCAAGGCGATGGGCATCGAGTACGGCTTCGTCTACACGAGCGAAGTTCTCGGCAACGTTTCCGGCGGATTGCGCAGAGGTGCGATCTACGACGGTAAGCTGGATACGACATTCCAGGCTGACCTCGGCAAGCTCGCCGGCTGGGAAGGACTGACCTTCTACGCGAACGTCTTCCAGTTGCACGGAACGGGGCGCCTCAAGGCCGAATATACCGGCGCCATAAATACGAACAGCAACATCGAAGCCCTGCAGACGACGCGCCTTTCCGAGCTCTGGCTCGAGCAGAAGTTTGCCGGCGGTGCGGCTTCCCTTCGCTTCGGGCAGCTCGCTGCAGACCAGGAATTCTTCTTCAGCGACTATGGGAATTTCTTCGTCAACAGCGACTGGCCGACCATCGCCGCTGAAAACTTGCCGAGCCGCGGGCCAGCCTATCCGCTCTCGACGCCCGGCGTGCGGCTCAAGATCCAGCCGAGCAAGGATGTGGCCTGGCTGCTGGCCGTATTCAACGGCGACCCCGCAGGCCCAGGGCCAGGAGATCCGCAGAGGCGCAACCGCTATGGCCTGAACTTCCGCGTCCAGGATCCGCCGCTCATCGTCTCCGAAGTGCAGATCAGCCGGAACCAGGAGAAGACGAGCCCCGCGCTCGCCTCCGCGCTCAAGTTCGGCATATGGGGGCACGTGGGCCACTTCGACGACCAGCGCTTCGACACGAACGGCGTCTCGCTCGCATCGCCCTCATCGACCGGATCACCTTTCCGCCATCGCGGGAACTACGGCATCTACGGCATCGTCGACCAGCAGCTCTATCGCCCGGCCGGAGGGGATGCGAGCAGCGGCCTCGTTGTCTTCACCCGTATCTCGGCGAGCCCGTCCGATCGCAATCTCGTCGACTTCTACGTCGAGAGCGGCACGATCGTGTCAGGCCTTGTTCCCGGGCGACCCGACGACAAGCTCGGAGCATCGGTCATCTACTCGCACATCTCGGACGTGACGCGGGCTCTGGCCGCGGACGAGGCTCGTCTCAGTGGCACCGAAAGCCTCTGGCACAGCTACGAGGCGACCCTCGAGGTCAGCTATCAGGCCCAGCTCCGCGAAGGCTGGGTCCTGCAGCCCATGTTTCAGTACGTCTGGCATCCCGCTGCAGTACCGGGCACGCCGAATGCGACCGTCGTCGGCATAAGAAGCGTCATCACCTATTGAGGGCACTGGCGCGGGCCCCCGGGCTTGAGGCTCAAGGCTCGCGCCTCGCCCGTCCGATACGTGTCGCCGCTCCAGGTGTAAGGGGGAAGTAACACTATCTCCGGTAGAATGGAGCCAAACCATTTCACGGGAGAGACATGACGGCCATCGGAATGCGGGCCTTCATCCGGGCCCTTTGCACAATCATTGCTGCACACCTTACCGTTCTTCTGCCCCCATCCCGTACCGAAGCGTCCGATAAGTTGCGCTTGCAGCTCATGTGGACACACCAAGCGCAGTTCGCCGGCATCTATGTAGCCGTGAGCAAGGGCTACTATGCCCGCGAGGGCATCGACCTCGAGATCATCGAGGGTGGCCCCGGCATCGCGCCGATCGAACGGCTGCGCACGGCCGATGCCGACGTCGCGCTCGCATGGCTTCCCGCTGCACTGGCCGCGCGCCTGCAAGGCCATGACGTCGTCAACATCGCGCAGATCTTCCGGCATCCCGGCATCGCCATCGTTTGCCGGCGCGGCCCCGGCCTCCAGAGCCCCGCAGATGTTTCTGGCAAAACGATCGGCGTTTGGAACACTGGCGACGAGCTCCAGGTTCGCTACTGGCTGCGGACGTTGGGCATTTCCAGAGACAGCGTCAGGATCGTTCAGCAGCGATCGGACGCCCTCGATCTGATCGAGCGCCGCGTCGATTGCGCGACGGCGATGATGTACAATGAATACTGGTCGATCCTGCAGTCGGGCCTCTCGCCCGGTGAGTTGTTCCACGTGCGCTTCGCCGACAGCCAGCAAGGCTTTCTGGACGACGGCATCTACGTCAATGCAGAGACCCTGCAGGACAAGCAACGCCACCAGGCCCTCGTACGCTTTCTACGTGCGACCCTTGCCGGATGGCAGTACGCGCGCGACAATCCGGAGGAGGCGCTCGCGATTACCATGGCAAGCGCGCCAGGTGTCGATGCTGCGCACCAGCGGCGCATGCTCCAGTCGGTCCTCCAGCTCATCGGCAATGATAGGAATGCTGGCCTGCTCGAGCTTTCCTCGTATTGGAGCGGCGTCGGTGTCATGGCGAGCGAGGCCGCAAAGGGGCAGGACGTGCAAAGAGCTGCGCACGCCGGCTGGACCCACTCGATCTGGCGCGCGACGAAACCCGCGGGTGGCGATCCCTTCGCACTTTCCCAATCCACCCGACACTATCTGACGGAGACGGTACGCAGCCGCTGGTTCTACGTGCTGGACCTTGTGGGCACGGTGGCTTTCGGCATCGCGGGTTTCATGCGCGCCGAGCAACGGCGGTACAATTTGTGGGGTGCGCTCATCTTGACGCTTCTGCCGGCGGTCGGCGGCGGCACGCTGCGCGATTTGCTCGTCGGCGGAGACCGCCACCCGCCCTTCATGTTCAAGGACCCGACCTACCTCTATCTGGTCCTCGCCATCGTGGCCCTCGGCGCGTGGCTTGCCCGTATTCTTCCCGAGGGTGCGGTCGGCTCGCGCACATTCGAGCGAAGTCTCACATTCTTCGACACCGTAGGCATGGCCACATTCACAGTCATCGGCGCGCAGGTTGCGCTGATTGCCGGGCTTCATTGGTTCTGGGTGCCGTTCTGTGCGGCCCTGACATGTGCCGGCGGCAGCATGCTCCTCGATGTCGTGACAGGGCGCGAGCCACGAACTTTTCAGGGCGAGCCGTACGAGGAAATTGCCGTACTCGGCGGTCTCATGCTGCTCCTCGGCCTTTGGCTCGCCAACAAGTTCGAGCACTCGCAGGCTCTGGTCGCCGCAGTTATTCTTGCGACGATGGCGAGCGTCTTCGTGCTGCGGCTGTGCGTCGTGAAGTATCGGCTGCGGTCCTACAGGCTGCGCGCATAGGCACCGCCGCACCACGAGCGCCGGGCGCCTATTGGAGCACGGCTTAAATCGCAGCCCCGCACTCCCTGAACCGCCCGGAAGCGCATCAGCGCGCCTTGAGATCGGCGACCAGCGGCGCGGCGATTGCCTCCAAGGCTTCCTGCGCGTCGAGCGGAGAGAGGCGGACCTGTAATCCCCGCTGGCCGCCATTCATGTAGACTAGCTCATGCTCCAGCGCCTCGATCTCGATCGCCGCCGGCGTCTTTCGCTTCTGACCAAATGGGCTGATGCCGCCAACCTTGTACCCCGTCATCCGTTCAGCATCCGCGGGCTTCATCATCTGCGCCGACTTTCCGTCGAGAGCCGCGGCGAGCTTCTTCATCGAGACCTCGCGATCCGAGGGCACGATGACGCAAACGGGCTTGCCATCGACGAGCGCCATCAGCGTCTTCAGCACGCGCTCGGGCGGCTCACCCAGCGCTTCGGCAGCCTGGAGCCCGATGTGCTCTGCTTCAGGATCGTACTCGTAGCTGTGAACGGTGAATTTCAACCCGGCTTTCTCGAGCATCTCCGTTGCACGTGTCTTCTTGGACATGACCAACTCCGAAAGCCGATGTCGCACCGCGGGCCACTGTTCAATTGGGCGACGATCAGGGGCTTCATGCACGCTCAGTCTGGACAGATCCACTTCAAATATCGAACATGGCACGTCCGAAATCGAAGGAAGTCCTCCATGCTCATGAGGACAGGACGCTCGCAACGTCAGCCGCTCCATCGTCCGGGCCCGACAACGCCGTCGCGTCCGCCAACCAGGCACCTTGCATGGATGGCCCTTCGGCTGCTGACGCTACTTCTGATCGCAAGCTCGCCTGCTGCGGCACAAGATCTGACGCGCGCTCAGCGTCTCGAAGCGCTGACGGACCAGTTCGGAATGCCATTTTCCGCCGCGAGCCTCGCGGGCCGACCTTACGCGCTCTTCTTTGGCTTCACGCACTGCCCCGACATTTGCCCGACCACGCTGCTGCAGATGTCGAACCTCCTGCTGCACCTTGGGGCTGATGCGGATCGCGTCGCCGTCCTTTTCGTGACAGTCGATCCCGAGCGAGACACGCCGGACCAGCTCAGGAGCTATCTCACCTCATTCGATCCGAGGATCCGAGGTCTCACGGGCACGCCCGCCCAGATCAGAGCCGTCGCGGCCGCTTGGAAGGCCGCCTACGATCGGATCGATGAAGGAAACGGCACCTATACGATTGCTCATTCGGCGCACGTCTATCTCATGGACCGCTCAGGTGAGCAGCAGGACACAATCAATTTTCAGGAGGACGAAGTCGCACAGCTCACGAAACTCAGACGGTTGCTCACGTCCCCGTAAGCGCCTCCGCCACACAGCTCCGGCAAGAAACTTGGCCCGAAATGACCATGCGACTTCAGACCGCACGAGCACAAATGCAGCCCAAGGCTTGCTGGAGTAGTCGACCGTTCAGGCACCACTCCACCGCTACGAGAGCCGTTGATCCACGCACGGCCAGGCTCAATTCCGCCCAACAGCCCCCATACTCACGCTAACGCGTATTGACTAGTTTCAGCCTTGCACGATACCAAGCGCGGCCACGCTGCGTTCGGAACTACAAGCACCGCTGCTCCCCCTGCCCACCCGATCAATCGAAATTGCCCATCGCCACATGGTGCCCAAGTCGTGCCAGGTTCGTCGGCATTCTCGGGCGAAGGGAAGGTAGAGTTCGCTGACCATGGCTCGTCGCACGTACATAGCTTTCGTAGTCGCACTTCTCGCCGCGCTTTCTTTCGGGGCTTCAGCGCAGCAGTCACCGCCGGCGACACCTCCCGTCGCCGCAGCTCCGCCGGCTGCCTCACCGCCAGCCGCGCCCTCCCCTGCAACCCCGTTGTTGCCATCCGAGGTGACAACGCCAGTCGAGCGCCTGGTCAAAGGCATCGAGTCTGCTGAGAAGTCGATACAGCAGCTCAAGGAGCTGGAAAGCGAGCTCCAGCGCCTGCGCACCGATGTCGAGGAGATCATCTACGACTCGACGGCCACAGCCGAGACGCTCAGACCAAAGCTCACCGAAGTCAAAAGCCAGATCGAGCGGCTAGGTCCGGCGCCGAAGGATCAGCCGGAGGCCCCCGCGATTGCAGCGGAACGCGCGCGCCTCAATACGATTGCCGCGGCCCTCGATGGCGCCGTCAAGAGCGTCGAGCTCACATGGGTGCGTGGCAAGCAGATGATCGACCGCATTACGGTCATGCGGTACCAGATCTTCTCCCGCAACCTGTTCGAGCGGCGCGCGAGCCCGCTCCTGCCGTCCCTCTGGCACGACGTTTACGAGCGCCTGCCGAGCATCACCGGTCGCGCCCAGTACTACGGCGCACACTGGTTCGAGCGTAGCAGCCGGCAATGGCTCGCGCTGATCGGCGTCATCACAGGCGCGCTTGCCGCGGCATTCCTGATCAGTAGATTTGTCGATCATTGGATCGAGAAGAAGCGCGCAGGCTTCGAGGGCATTCCGAGCTTTTTCGATCGGATCAACCAAGCAGCAATAGTGGCGCCGGCGCGCATGCTGGGGCCGATGATCGCCGCAGCGATCCTCTACGCCGGCTTCGACAGCCTCGACATGTTCTTTTCGCCGTGGGAGCGCCTGTCCGAAACGGTGCTCTGGGGCGTCTTGATCTACATTGCCGGGTCCGGCATGGCGCGCGTCACCCTCGCGCCGCGCCATCCGGAATGGAGGCTTATCCCCGTCGACGACGATACGGCTTCGTTCATTCTCACCATCGTGAAGGCGATACTCGGCGTCTATATCCTCGACACGGTGCTCGTCGAGTTCGGCCGCGCGATCTATGTTCCTCTTGCCGTTACGGTGGCCCAGGGCTTCATGACGAACCTGCTGACCGCCGGACTATTGGCGCTGCTGGCTCTCAAGCCTTTCGTGGCCCAGACCGGCCCCTTGCGCGTCGTCAATCATCTGGACAGGGTCGACGCCAATGCCGGCAAGCGCCTTGCACCTCTCTCGATCAAGCTCCCCATCCTGGCCCTCGCGATCTTCATCGCTGGAAGCTCCACGGTCGGCTATGTCGCGCTCGGGCGCTACGTCGCTCAGCAGATCGTTCTGACCGGGACGGTTCTCGCCCTCGCAGGCCTGATCTACCTCGGTGTCCGCGCCCTCACGCGACGCAGAGAGGGCGCGAACAGCGCCGTGGGCGCGTTCCTCGAGAGCCGCTTCGGCATCGAGCGCACACGTCAGTCTCAGATCGTCAAGCTGTGCGAGGCTGCGGTACTGCTGGCCCTCCTCTTTGCCGCGCTGCCGCTTCTCATGATGCAGTGGGGCTTTTCCGGCGCGGATATACGCGACTGGGCAAAAGCGCTGTTCTTCGGCTTCGAGATCGGGCAATTCCGCATTTCATTGATACGGATCCTGATCGGCATCATCCTTTTCATTGCCCTGCTGTTTCTGACCCGCATCACTCAACGCTGGCTGCGTGAGCATGTTCTCGCGCAGGATCGGATGGACGCCGGCGTCGCGAACTCGGTTGATCTGGCTGTCGGCTATGTGGGCGTCAGCGTCGCCGTGCTCATGGCCGTCTCCTACGCCGGCCTCGACGTGACAAATCTTGCGATTGTCGCCGGTGCCCTCTCGGTTGGTATTGGTTTCGGCCTGCAGTCGGTCGTGAACAATTTCGTTTCGGGCCTCATTCTCCTCGCCGAGCGTCCGATCAAGGTCGGCGATTGGATCGTGGTGGGAGATCAGCAGGGGAACGTACGCCGGATATCCGTCCGCTCGACAGAAATCGAGACGTTCGATCGGGCCAGTCTCATCGTTCCGAACTCCGAGCTCATCTCCGGGCGCGTGCTCAACTGGACGCACCGCAACATGCTCGGTCGTGTCGTGATCAAGGTCAGCACCGACATGAAGGCCAGTCCCAAAGCCGTGATCGAGATCCTGGAGCAGGTTGCGCGGCGCCAACCCAACGTTCAGGAAAAGCCACCGCCGCTCGCGGTCCTGGAGACGTTCACGCCCGACAGTCTGATGTTCTCGCTGAGCTTCACGCTCTCCAACGTCAATGCCGGCGGGCGTGTGAAGTCGGAGCTTCACATCGCCATCCTCGATGCATTCCGAGAGGCGGGCATCTACGCAACTCTGCACTAGATGCCCTCGGCCTGCAGCGCTCGATCGACATTGCCGGGATAGTCGATATCGAACCCGTCAACTGGCAGCCTGTTGGCTTCCGCCGACGGCTGCGCGTGCGCGATCGTTTGCAACGATCTCGCCGATCGGTCCGGCGCGCCCCAGGCGATCGACCGACAGCTCGACGCCTTCGCGCGGCACGAGCGGGAAGACCAGCTCGGCGAAGCGATAGGCCTCCTCGAGATGCGGGTAGCCTGACAGTATGAAGGTATCGATGCCGAGAGCCATGTACTCCTTAATGCGATCGGCGACCTCCTGTGGATTGCCGACAAGCGCGGTGCCGGCACCTCCCCGCACGAGCCCCACACCCGCCCACAGATTGGGGCTCACGACGAGCTGGTCACGCTTTCCACCATGCAGTGCGCGCATCCGCTGCTGGCCAACGGAGTCCATGCGCTGGAAGGTCTCCTGTGCCGCCGCGATCGTCTTGTCGTCGAGGTGCTGAATAAGCTCATCGGCCGCGCGCCACGCTGCCTCGCTCGTCTCGCGCACGATGACGTGCAGGCGGATGCCGAACGTGAAGCGCCGCCCACGAGCCGCAGCCACGATCGCAGCGCGCTCGATCTTCTCCGCGACCTGTGCGGGAGGCTCGCCCCAGGTCAGATACTTGTCGACAGTTTCGGCAGCGACGGCGATGCCGGCGTCGGAGGAGCCGCCGAAGTAGAGAGGCGGATGAGGGCTCTGCACTGGCGGAAAGAGAAGGCGCCCATCCTCTACGCGAATATGCCGGCCGGTGAAATTGACGGTCTCGCCGCTGAGGAGCTGCTTGTAGACAGTCAGGAACTCATGCGTGACGGCATAGCGCTCGTCGTGGGCGAGAAAGACGCCATCGCCCTTGTTCTCCACCGGATCGCCACCCGTGACGACATTGATGAGCAGGCGCCCCTGCAGTGTGCGGTCGAGCGTCGCCGTCATGCGTGCGGCAACGGTTGGTGACTGGAGCCCAGGTCGAACGGCGACAAGAAATCGCAATTGCTCAGTCAGGTGCGCGAGCGAGGACGCCACGATCCACGAGTCCTCGCAACTCCGCCCGGTCGGAAGCAGCACCCCGAAGTAGCCGAGCTCATCAGCCGCTTGTGCGATCTGGCGCAGGTAAGCCGGACTCGAAGCGCGACCGCCAATAGGTGTGCCGAGGTAGCGGCCATCACCGTGTGTTGGCAGAAACCAGAGAATGTTTGCGCGCTGTGCCGGCGTAGGCGAAGTCATGTCTCTCTCTCCGTCACGTGCCATCTGTGCAGCACTCTGCGATCCATCTGTCTGCACGTGAAGGAGCTTGCGCCTCTCGTCCGCATTGCGGAACGTCGAATATCTTCGTTGCTTATGCCGAAGAGCGAAGTTGTGGGTTCATCCGGGGTGCGAGCTCGGCTACGAGTAGGCCCCACCCATCTCTTCGTCGTTCGCCTCGAGCGCGGCATCGACGCCGGCGGCCTTGAGGACTTTCAGCAAAGCGATCGCGCGGCGGCGAAATTCCGCCGATGTCGGCTCCACGCCGGCACAGACGCCTTCGGCGAGCATTGCCGTCGTCAGGCGAAAGCCGGCTGCCTCCGGGTCAGCAGCCTCGTGCAGTGCGACGGCCGTGCCACCGGCGACCGTCGCTCCCGTGAGCGCGTCCACGAGGACGAGCGCGCCGGTCCCCTTGTGATCGGCGAAGCGATCGAGAGCGACCGGGCGCCGCAGCGTGATCGCAGCCAGAACGACGTCATTGTGCACGCAGTCGGA
>ERZ778025.1856-NODE-1856-length-13407-cov-6.737418_pt1 | contig 13407 bp, 8 predicted proteins | sample MGYA00375755_ERZ778025 | MGnify/ENA primary metagenome ERZ778025 (study PRJEB29350, sample SAMN05389825) | bioreactor metagenome | isolation source: Thiocyanate bioreactor | place: South Africa: University of Cape Town | collected 2014-03-17 ... | reverse complement strand
GCGTTCTTCATCCAAGTCGCGGCCACCGGGTGGTTGGCCGTGGGGTTGGAGCCGATCACAAAGATCAGCTCGGCATGCTCCACGTCGTTCACCGGGTTGCTCACTGCACCCGAGCCCACGCCTTCGAGCAGCGCCGCCACGCTGGACGCGTGGCACAGCCGCGTACAGTGGTCCACGTTGTTGCTGCCAAAGCCGGTGCGCACCAGCTTCTGGAACAGGTAGGCCTCTTCGTTGCTGCCCTTGGCCGAACCAAAGCCCGCCAGCGCCTTGCGGCCGTGCGTGTCGCGCAGGGTCTTGAGCCGGCCTGCGGCCAGGTCCAGCGCCTCGTCCCAGGTCGCTTCGCGGAAGGTATCGCGCCAGTCAGCGCCATAGGGCCGTACCTCCTTGGGCACACCGGGCTTGCGGATCAGTGGCACCGTCAGGCGGTCGGGGTGGTGGGCGTAATCGAAGCCAAAGCGCCCCTTCACGCACAGGCGGCCGTGGTTCGCCGGGCCGTCGCGCCCGTCGACGCTGATGATCTTTTCATCGCGCACGTTGTAGGTGATGAGGCAGCCCACGCCGCAGAACGGGCAGACCGACTCGACTTTTCGATCCACCTTTTGCGAGCCGATGTGCGTCTTGGGGCTGAGCGCGCCCGTGGGGCAGGCCTGCACGCATTCGCCGCAGGCCACGCAGGTGCTCTCGGCCATGGGGTCGTCGAGGTCGAAGACGATCTTGCTCTCCGCGCCGCGCAGCGCGTAGCCAATCACATCGTTGACCTGCTCTTCGCGGCAGGCGCGCACGCAGCGCTTGCACTGGATGCAGGCGTCCAGGTTCACGGCCATGGCGGGGTGGCTGAGGTCAGGCGCGGGTTGCTCGCGGCGCAGGGCTTTGAGGGTCGGGCGCACCGAAACGCCCAAGCGATCGGCCCAGGCGCTCAGTTCACCGTGCTGCCCTACCGCCGGGGCATTTTTTGAATTCAATTCGCCTGTAGCGCTAGATGCACATGCGCTAACAGCTATTAATTCAGGAGCATCTGGTTCGTTATCGTTCCATTGATAGCCCACGTCCGGCATGTCGGACAACAGCATCTCCACCACCATCTGCTGGCTCTTGCGGGCGCGCGGGCTTGCGGCCTGCACTTTCATGCCTTCGGTCGGTGCGCGGCAGCAGCTGGGCGCCAGCGTGCGCTCACCCGCAATCTCGACCACGCAGGCACGGCAGTTGCCGTCGGGGCGCAGGCCGTCGGTGTAGCAGAGGTGCGGGATCTCCACGCCGTGGCGCTGCGCAGCCTTCAGGATGGTTTCGCCAGGATGGGCGGTGACGGGCTGGCCGTCCAGCTCAAAGGCCACGCTTGGAGTGTGGGGCAGCGCGCTCATGGCTGGCCTCCTTGGGGCAGTTGCTCCGCCAGCGGGCTGTTGCGCGGCTTGGGCAGGTCGCCCGGCCAGGGCCCCTCGCCCACCTCATGCGCAAAGTATTTGTGGACGCAGCGGATCGGGTTGGGTGCCGCCTGACCCAGGCCGCAAATGGACGCATCGCCCATCACCTGCGCCAGGTCGTCCAGCAGTTCTTCATCCCACTGCGGTGCCTGCATCAGCGTGGCCGCCTTGGCCGTGCCCACGCGGCAAGGGGTGCACTGGCCGCAGCTTTCGTGTTCAAAAAAGCGCATCACGTTCAGTGCGGCATCGCGCGCACGGTCGTGCTGGCTGAGCACGATGACAGCGGCCGAGCCGATGAAGCAGCCGTAGGGCTGCAGCGTGTCGAAGTCGAGCGGAATCTGGTTGAGGCTGGAAGGCAGGATGCCGCCCGAGGCGCCGCCGGGCAGGTAGGCATAGAGCTGGTGGCCTTCCTGCATGCCGCCGCAGTATTCGTCGATGAGTTCCTGCAGGGTGATGCCCGCAGGTGCGAGCTTGACGCCGGGGTGCTTGACCCTGCCACTCACGCTGAAGCTGCGCAGGCCCTTGCGGCCGTGGCGGCCAAAGCTGGCAAACCACTGCGGGCCACGCTCCACGATGTCACGCACCCAGTACAGGGTTTCGAAGTTGTGCTCCAGCGTGGGCCGACCAAACAGCCCCACCTGCGCGATGTAGGGCGGGCGCATGCGGGGTTCGCCGCGTTTGCCCTCGATGCTCTCGATCATGGCCGACTCTTCGCCGCAGATGTAGGCACCCGCGCCGCGCCGCAGCTCGATGTGTGGCAGCGGGCATGGCGGCTCGGCCCGCAGGTCGTCCAGGGCCCTTTGCAGCAGCGCGCGGCAGCCGTGGTACTCGTCGCGCAGGTAGATATAGACAGCCTCGGTGCCCACGACCTGGGCGGCGATGAGCACGCCTTCCAGAAAACGGTGCGGGTCACGTTCGAGGTAAGTACGGTCCTTGAAGGTGCCGGGCTCGCCTTCGTCTATATTGACGGCCATGAGGCGTGGCGCGGGCTGTTCGCGCACGATGCGCCACTTGCGCCCGGCCGGGAAGCCAGCGCCGCCCAGGCCACGCAGGCCTGAGTCTTCCATGGCGGCCAGCACCGCCTCGGCGTCCATCTCGCCGTTGACCAGTGCAGCGGCGGTCTGGTAGCCACCGTGGGCGCGGTAGGTGGCGAGGTCGGTGTACGCGGGGCTTGTGCCCTCGGGCTGCGCAGGCACGCTCGCCTCCACACACGCAGCAATATCAAAATTGATAGCAACCTGGGCAGGAGGATGTAGCGCTACCGCCCGATTGGGCTTCAGATTGACAGCTTCCAGCACTCCATCGACTGTGACGAGAGGCACCGGGCACTGGTGCACCACCGCCACGGGCGCCTGCTCGCACCGGCCCACGCAGGGTACGGCCAACACCTGCACATCACTCTGCCCGGCCGCACGCAGTCGTTCAGGCAGCGCAGCCAGCAGCTCGCGCGCGCCCGCCATGCTGCAGCTCAGGCTGTCGCACACCCGAACCACCAGGCGCGGCGCCTGGGCTTCCTCGCCGCGCACGATCTCGAAGTGGTGATAGAAGCTCGCCACCTCGTACACCTCGGCCATGGGCAGGTTCATCTGCCTGGCCAGAGCCACCAGGTGCCGGTCGTGCAGCACGCCAAAGTGGTCGTTCAGGCGGTGCAGGTATTCAATGAGCAGATCGCGCCGAAAGCCCGTGGCCGGGCGCGGGCCCAGCAGCTGTGCCACATCGGCCATCGCAGCGTCTTCGGGCTGGCGGCCCTTGAGGCGGCTTTTGCGGCGGATGCGCTCGCGCATGTCGTTGACCGACACAGCGGCGACGGTGGGGGCTTCGGGGGCAAGGTGCATGGACCGGGGGCGTGGGGGCGTTGATCGGGTTGTATGCAGGCACCTGCATAAGGTGCCCGGGCCGCCGCAGTGTCGGCCAGGGGTGCAGGCGACGTCAAATTGCCGATGCACATGGGTCGATCACAAAAACAAATCAAACGACCGCTTTTGCATCGCCGCATGAATCAAGCACCGCAAGCGGTGCGGTGAGTGCTCAATCGGCGACCAGAAGCCCACTGTGCGCTGCGGCGTGCTGCAGCCAGTCGGGGTCCTGCGCCAGCGCCAGCGCAGCGTCCAGCGCCCGGGTGGGCTGCACCTGCCGGTGCGACATGAAGCCGATGGGCGTGGTGAGCACCGGAGCGGTAAGAGGCAGCGCTTCCAGCCCGTCGTGGCCGCGCACGGCATCGACCAGTGCGCCGGGCAGCACGCTGCACACGTTGCCCGCCACCACGCTCAGCGCCAGGGTCAGCACCGAATCGGTTTCCATGGCGGGCATCACCGTGGCGCCTGCGCTGCGAAAAGCGCCATCGACCAGGCTGCGGTTGTGCATCTCGGGGGTGAGCAGGCACAGCGGGAGCGCCGCCGCATCAGCCCAGGCCATGGGCGGGCCGATCTGCAGCCCGCGCGGCGGCCCCTTGGGCGGCCGGGGCGCGCGGCGCAGTAGAAAGTAGTGCTCCACATACTGCGGCCAGGCCCGCAGTGGGCCGCCGCGAGCAGGCATGCGCTCGGTGTAGCCCAGCGCCAGGTCCAGCGAAATGTTTTCCAGCCCCGCCTCCAGCGCCTGCGAACTCATCGACAGCGCCACCGGCACGATGCCCGGGTGCCGCGCCTGCAACTGCGCCGCAAACCGCGCAAGGATGGGCATGGCCGTGGGCACGGCGCCCAGGCGCAGCATGCCGCGCGGGTGGGCGGCTTCGCTGCTCAGGTCCTGCTGCAGCACCTGGTGTTCGTGCAGCATGCGCTGGGCCGTGGCCAGCACGCGCTCGCCCTCGGGCGTGAAACCCTCGAAACTGCGCCCCCGGCGCACCACCACCACGCCAAACTCCTTTTCCAGCGCGCGCAGCGCGTTGGACAGGGCCGGCTGCGTGATATGGCAGGCCTGCGCCGCCCGGCCAAAGTGCCGGTGCTCGTGCAGCGCCACCAGGTAGCGCAGGGACGCGAGCAGGTTCATGGCGCGTGGGGGCGGGTCAGGCAGCTCGGGAAGATCAGGTGTTCTTGCTGATCGAGATGGTGGGGAACTTGCTGGAGAAGTCCTTGGCCTGCTGGGCGATCTTCACCGCCACGTCGCGCGCCACCTTCTTGTAGATGGCGGCGACTTCACCGTCCGGGTCGGCCACCACGGTGGGCTTACCGCTGTCGGCTTGCAGGCGGATGCTCATGTTCAGCGGCAGCGCGCCCAGGTAGTCCATGCCGTAGTCGGCGGCCATCTTCTTGCCGCCATCGGCGCCAAAGATGTGCTCCACATGGCCACAGTTGCTGCACACGTGGGCGGCCATGTTCTCGACGATGCCCAGGATAGGCACGCCCACCTTTTCGAACATCTTGATGCCCTTCTTGGCGTCCAGCAGGGCGATGTCCTGCGGGGTCGTGACGATCACGGCGCCGGTCATGGGCACGCGCTGGCTCAGGGTGAGCTGGATGTCGCCGGTGCCGGGCGGCATGTCGACGATGAGGTAGTCCAGGTCTTTCCAGTTGGTCTGGCGCAGGAGCTGCTCCAGCGCCTGCGTGGCCATGGGGCCGCGCCAGATCATGGCCTCGTCCTGGTCCACGAGGAAGCCGATGGACATGACCTGCACGCCGTAGTTCTCCAGCGGCTCCATGTTCTTGCCGTCCAGGCTCTCGGGGCGGCGGTTGATACCCAGCATCATGGGCTGGCTGGGGCCGTAGATGTCGGCGTCCAGCACGCCCACACTGGCGCCCTCAGCGGCCAGGGCCAGGGCCAGGTTGGCAGCCGTGGTGCTCTTGCCCACGCCGCCCTTGCCCGAGGCCACGGCGATGATGTTCTTGACCTGGGGCAAGAGCTGCACGCCGCGCTGCACGGCGTGGGCGATGACCTTGGTGGTGATGTTGACCGACACGTTGTCCACCCCCGCCACGCCCTTGGCGGCGGCCACCAGCTGGCGGTGCAGCTCGGGCACCAGGCTCTTGGCGGGGTAGCCCAGTTCCACGTCAAACGCCACGTCGCCACCGGTGATCTGCAGGTTGCGCAGGGCGCGGGTGCTGACAAAATCCTTGCCTGTGTGGGGGTCCAGCACGCTGGAAAGTGCGGCCAAAAGGCCCTGTTCGGTGACTGACATTCAATTAACTCCTGTGGGGCCGGTAGTCTATTCCCAAGCTCCCGCCCCCTGTCGCTGAAGGACAATGCGCACCGCATTGCACCGTCGCACTCTCCCCAAAAAGGCCTCCCGTGAAATTCAAGATGTCCGAAAACTCCCTGTTTGCCGTCCTGCTGCGCTCGCCGTGGTGGATCAGCTTTGTGGTGGTGGGCCTCATCACGCTGGCGGCCGGGGCATTGCTGCCCAAGGAATACTTTGTGGTCGGCGCGCTGGCGGGCTTCCCCATCTTTGTGGTGGGCTGCATGGCCGCCTGGCGGCAACTGCGCGCGCCCAACCCCGCCAAGGTCGTGGAAATGCTGGAGGCCGTGGGCAGCATGCCCTGGCGCAGCTTTGCCGACACCCTGGCCACCGCCTGGGAGCGCGCGGGCTACAGCGTGGAACGCCTGACTGGCAACAACGCCAACGGGGCCGATATGCGCCTGAGCCAAGGCGGCAAGACCACGCTGGTCAGTGCCAAACGCTGGAAAGCGGCCACCCACGGGGTGGAGCCGCTACGGGAGCTGCACACGGCCATGACCGCAGCCGATGCTTCAGCGGGCGTGTACGTGGCCGCCCTGGGCCAGGTCAGCGAGAACGCCCAGGCATTTGCCCGCGAGCACGGCATCGTGGTGCTGCAGGGTGACGCGGTGGCGCAGCTGCTGCTCAAGCAGCGTTAACCCCCCCACCCCCCCGTGGGGTGGCCCACACATGCGGGTTTTCCCACATGAGCTGCGCCCGGGGGCCCCTCCACACTGGGGGCCTCACACCCTCCGACCGTCCATGCCGTCCACATCCTCCACCGCAGCCCCTGGCACCGCGCCCTCTGCACCCGCGACGGGCCTGCTACTGACCGGCGGCGGTGCCCGTGCCGCCTACCAGGTGGGGGTGCTGGAAGCGATTGCCGACCTGCGCCAGGCCTGTGGGGAAGCGCATGGGCCCAACCCCTTTCCCATCATCACCGGCACCTCGGCGGGGGCCATCAACGCGGCCGCGCTGGCCTGCGGGGCCGACCACTTTGACCGCGCGGTGCGCCGTATTGCGCGCGTGTGGCGGCAGTTCCATGCCAGCCAGGTGTATGGCGCCGACTCGCTGAGCGTGATGCGCAGCGGCGCGCGCTGGCTCACGCTGGTGTCGCTGGGCTGGGCGCTGGCGCGCTGGCGGCGTATGCGGCCTAAATCGCTGCTGGACAACTCCCCGCTGGAGAAGCTGCTGGTCAAGATGGTGCCGCTGGTGCGCCTGCCCCGGCTGATCCGCAAAGGGCATCTCACCGCGCTGGCGGTGACGGCGTCCAGCTACAGCTCGGGCGAGCACGTCACCTTTTTTGAAGCGGCCACGCCCGTCAAGCCCTGGGTGCGCTCGCAGCGCAAGGCCGCCAGCGACCGCATCACGCACGAGCATCTGCTCGCGTCCTCGGCCATTCCGTTCATCTTTCCGGCCAAGGGCATCGAGGTGGATGACCATATCGAATACTTTGGCGACGGCTCCATGCGCCAGTCGGCGCCCATCGCCCCGGCCATCCACCTGGGGGCCGAGCGCATCCTGGTGATCGGCGCAGGCCGCATGCACGAGCCCAAGGGCGACGCCGCCGCCAACCCCACACCCAACTACCCCACCCTGGCGCAGATCGCGGGCCATGCGCTGTCCAACATCTTTCTGGACGCGCTGGCAGTGGACGTGGAGCGCGTGCAGCGCATCAACCAGACCCTGTCCCTCATCCCTGAAGAAAAGCGCCTGCACAGTGCACTGCGCCCCATCGAGCTGCTGGTGATCGCCCCCTCGCAGCGCCTGGACGCCGTGGCCGCACGCCATGTGGGCGACCTACCTGGCCCCGTGCGCACCATGCTGGGCGCCTTGGGTGTCACGTCCAACATGGCCGATGTGCGTGGCGCGGCGCTGGCCAGCTACCTGCTGTTCGAGTCCGGCTACACGCAAGAGCTGATGGCCCTGGGCCGGGCCGACACCCTGGCCATGCGGGCCGAGGTGTGCCGGTTTTTTGGCTGGACGGATACCGGTGCTGAGGTGCAGATGCGGCACCACACCTGACAGGTGCCCGCTGAAGCAACCGCTTACCGGCGGCGAAGCCTGCTCGCCCCACGCCAAGCGGCAGCCAGCGCCAGCAAAGCCGCCAGGACGCCTACGCCTTCACCCGCCAGCCCGGGCACTGGGGAAGGGGCAGAGGGTGGAGCAGTCACCCGAAACACTTTCAGTTCGTCAATGCTGGCAGGGCTGCGGCTATAAAACGCAATACGCTGGAATGCCGGTGACAAACCAGCATACGACGCCGAGGGAGCTGGCGGATTCAAATAATCAAACCCCGACAAGCTGGACAGCACCCACATCTGAGTCAAATTGGCCGTGTAGTCAATGCGCAGCACCACGGCGCTGAGGGTATTGAGCGCCACTGTGCTGCACGCACCGGCCGCTGGCTGCAAAGTGTTGTCAAGAATGGCATAGACCGGGCTGCCACATGCGCCGTTGTTACCCACCGCACCCGTGGTCACACCTGCATTGATAAAACGAAGGTTGGGCGTGCCGCCGCCAGACTGGGTGCCAAACTGCGAGACGAACTGCACGAAAAGAACACCGGAGTTCTGCAAAGGTAAATCTCGCGCAGCATCATTCAGCTGCGACCCAGCCCGGTACACCACCTTACCCCCTGCACCTGCCAAACCCGGCACCGACAGCCCTAGGGAGTTCGTAAAAAAATCGGTGAACGCTATGCTGTCAGAGACCCAGGCTCCAGACCATCCCGTGCCCCCGTTCTGCCCTACCAGCGATATGTTGTTGGCGTAGGAAAAAGAATCCTCGGCGACAGTGGTGATAACGGGCGCTGCGAGCGACGGCGCAGCGCTGAATGACAAGCTCAACAGCCACGTGTACAACGACTTTCGCAAACTCACTCGCGAGACGACCCAACCAGCACACAGACACGACATGTTGAAGACCTGAGAAAACCGCAAAGACTGCGCAAGAGTTGGAGAAAGACGCCGCCGGATTTTTCCAGGGCCAGTGGGCGACTCGCGTGCCGCGTGAAATTTTGCCATTGGCAGGGTGGTATCCCTCGCTTGCCCCAAAACCTCAAGCGGCCGGACACAGCACAACCCCCTAAAATCGCGGGTTCCGCCTGAGAAAGCCGCTTTTCATGACGACCTCCGCTCGCAAACTCTTCGTTACCACCGCCCTGCCGTACGCCAATGGCAACTTCCACATCGGTCACATCATGGAATACATCCAGGCCGACATCTGGGTGCGGTTCCAGCGCATGCAGGGCAACGCGGTGAATTTTGTAGGCGCAGACGACACCCACGGCGCGCCCATCATGATTGCCGCCGAAAAGGCGGGCAAGACGCCCCAGCAGTTCGTGGCCGATATCGCAGCGGGCCGCAAGCAGTACCTGGACGGCTTTCATATCAGCTTTGACAACTGGCACAGCACCGACGCGCCCGAAAACCACGAGCTGGCCCGCCAGATCTACCGCGACCTGCGCGACCGTGCTGACGGCAGCCTGATCGAGGTGCGCACCATCGAGCAGTTCTTCGACCCCGAGAAGAACATGTTCCTGCCCGACCGCTTCATCAAGGGCGAATGCCCGCGCTGCCACGCCAAGGACCAGTACGGCGACAACTGCGAGGTGTGCGGCACCGTGTACGCCCCCACCGACCTGATCAACCCCTTCTCGGCCCTCTCCGGCGCCAAGCCCGAACTCAAGCACTCCGAGCATTTCTTCTTCAAGCTCTCAGACCCGCGCTGCGTGGAGTTTCTGGAGAACTGGACCCAAGACGGCAAGCTGCAGCCCGAGGTGGCCAACAAGATCAAGGAATGGTTCACCGTCCGCACCAACCCCGACGGCACGACCAGCGAAGGCCTGGGCGACTGGGACATCAGCCGCGACGCGCCCTACTTCGGCATCGAGATCCCCGACGCGCCGGGCAAGTACTTCTACGTGTGGCTGGATGCGCCCGTGGGCTACCTCGCATCGCTGAAGAACCTGCTGGAAAAGCGCGGCGAGAGCTACGACGCCTACATGGCCGACCCGGCGATGGAGCAGTACCACTTCATCGGCAAGGACATCGTCACCTTCCACACCCTGTTCTGGCCCGCCATGCTGCACTTCAGCGGCCGCAAGACGCCCAACAACGTGTTCGTGCACGGCTTCCTCACGGTGAACAACGGCGAGAAGATGAGCAAGAGCCGGGGCACCGGCCTGGACCCTCTCAAGTACCTGAGCCTGGGCATGAACGCCGAATGGCTGCGCTACTACCTGGCGGCCAAGCTCAGCGCGCGCAATGAAGACATCGACTTCAACGCCGAAGACTTCATGCTGCGGGTGAACAGCGACCTGATCGGCAAGTACGTGAACATCGCCAGCCGTGCGGCGGGCTTCTTGACCAAGCGCTTTGACGGCAAGCTCACCAGCAACTTTGGCACCACAGGAGCTGCCCTGCTGGCCGAGGTGCGCGGAGCCAGCGACGCCATCGCGCAGATGTACGAAACGCGCGAGTACAGCAAGGCCACGCGCGAGATCATGCTGCTGGCCGACAAGGTCAACGCCTATGTGGACCAGAACAAGCCCTGGGACCTGGCCAAGGACGCCGCCAACAACGAGGCGCTGCACCAGGTGTGCTCGGTGCTGGTCAACGCCTTCGCCACCCTCACCCGCTACTTGGCCCCCGTGCTGCCGGGTCTGGCCCAGGCGGTGCAAGGCTTTGTGGGCGTGAACATGCAGCAGTGGAACGCAGCGGGCGACGTGCAGGCCATCCAGCCCTACCAGCACCTGATGCAGCGCGTGACGCCCGAGCAGCTTGAAGCACTGTTTGAGCCCCCAGCGCAAGCAGAGCAAGCACCAGCCGCTACGGAAACCGCAGCAGCAGGCTCCCATCCTGGTGGTGAAGAACTCGCCCCCACGATCACCATCGACGACTTCACCAAGATCGACCTGCGGATCGCGCTGATCGTGAACTGCGAGCCGGTAGAGGGCTCCACCAAGCTGCTGCGCCTGACGCTGGACGTGGGCGAAGGCCGCACGCGCAACGTGTTCAGTGGCATCGCCAGCGCCTACAAGCCCGAAGACCTGGTGGGCAAACACACCGTGATGGTGGCCAACCTGGCCCCGCGCAAGATGAAGTTCGGCGTGAGCGAAGGCATGGTGCTGGCCGCCAGCCATGGCGACGAAAAAGCCAACCCTGGCATCTACGTGCTGAACCCCTGGCCGGGCGCCACGCCGGGCATGCGGGTGCGGTAAGGCACGCAGGGCTGGTAAATACAGCGACGGTCAAGGGTACCGGGGGGCGCTGAGCCCCCCCACGCGCCGAATGAGAACGGGGCAGCCCGGTGAAGACTGCCCTTCAGCAAGCGCTCAGTACAGATACACCGCGCCCGCGTTGGTGCTGCTTTCGTCCGCCTGGTTGCCCCCAATGCCAGTCGATCCACTGTCTTCGGTGGACGCACCCACGGCCAGCGTAGTGCCGTCCCCCGATATCGCCACACGGCCACCAAACCGGTCACCGGTGCCGGTGTTGGGCGCCTTCAGGTAGGCCGGTTGCGTCCAGGTGCCCGCGCTGCGGCGAAACACCAGCACAGCGCCAGCATCTGCGGCCGCGGTGTTGGCCTGGTCACCATTGAATCCGCGCGCATTGCTGTCGTCGCGGTATGACGGCACCACCAGCGTGTTTCCGTCGCTGGACATGGCCAGGTTGTTGCCGAAACGATGGGGCGTACGGGTGTTGGAGGCTTTCAAATACGCCTGTGACTGCCAGACGCTACCTGCGCGAATAAACACAAACACCGCGCCAGAGTTGAGTGCCAGGGTGTTGCTGGGCGGCGGCACGACGAAGGTGCCGGTGTAGTTGCTGCTGTCTCCATCCATGCCAACCGCCAGCGTGTTGCCGTCGCCCGACAAGATGACCGACACACCGAAGCGGTCCTGTGCCTGGGGGTTGGGGGCCTTCAGGTAGGCCTGCTGCGACCACGCCCCTGCATTGCGCTGGAACACGTAGGCCGCACCAGCGTTGGTCAGGGTGTCATCCGCCGGATCACTCGCCAGGGCGCTGCGCTCGAAGAACGCGCCCACCGCCAACGTGTCTCCCGCGCCCGACAGGCTGAGGTAGATGCCGAAGAAATCTCCCGCACCCGCGTTGGACGCCTTGAGGTAGCTTTGCTGCGCCCAGCTGGTGCCCGTGCGGGTGAAGACGTAAGCCGCACCGGACGCAGCATAGGCGGCATTGCCGTGTGTTCCGGTCAGGTCGCCATCCTCGTTGTATGCCCCGACTGCCAGGGTGTTGCCGTCGTTCGAGAGGGCTACGAACGAGCCGAAAAGATCGTCGGCATCCGCGTTGTTCGCCTTGATGAATGCCTGCTGCGACCAGACCGCACCAGCGCGCGAATACACATAGACAGCGCCTGAGCTGCTGGCCAGGTTGTTGGTGGCGGGCATGGTCGCAAACGTGCCCTTCTGGTCGCCGCTCTCGCCATTCGCGCCAATGGCCAGCGTGTTGCCGTCGGCCGACAGCGCGACGGCATTGCCAAAATAGTCGTTGGCCTCGCCGTTGGGGGCCGCAATGCGTGCCTGCTGCGACCACGTGGCGCCGCTCTTCGTGAAGACATACACCGCGCCGGTGTTACCCCCCTCTCCATACGCCCCCACAGCCAGGGTAGTGCCGTTGCTGGACAAGGCCACACGGTTGCCAAACCGGCCCTCCACCGTGGTCGCCGATGCCTTGAAGTACCCCACGGCGCGCACCATGTCGGCCGCCACAGAAGTTGACGGGGCACTGCAGCCCCCCGCATTGCAGGCCTGCACGGTGTAGGTGGCATTCAGCCGCAGGTGCAGCAGCACGGGTACGGCATAGGTCAGCCCCGTGGTGGTGGTGGATCCGATCTGCACGGGTGCCGACGGGCCTGCACCATCCGGGTCCTCGTACACCGTATAGCTGGTTGCACCCGGCGCCGAGGTCCACGAGAAAACCAGCGCCTTCGTTCCATAGCCAATGCCCAGGCCACCCGGTGCCGGGGGGGCTGGCGGCGGTGGGGGCGGTGGCGGAGGCGGGGTATAGATCGTGCTGCAGAGCACCCTCACCTGGGTGACCGGCGCCACGGCGACTCCGGTGCCAGCTTCGACCGCGCAGGCCTGATCCCCAGGCTGCGCAACCACCGTGACCGCATAGGCACTACCGTGAGAGACCAGAGATTCAAACCGGAAAGCGCCGTTCTCTGTCAGCAGCAGATCGGCAGCGCCGTTCAGCCGCAGCCTCAATGCGCCCACCAGGCCCGTGACGGTCCCACCCACGGCATAGGTGTTGGTGGTGCAGGTCACCCGGATGTTGGAGACAGGGCCCGTCACCACGCCCGTGCCGTTTTCCACCGCGCAGGTCTGGCCCACTGGCTGGGTGCGCACAACAATGTTGTAAGTCTGCCCTTGCGCAACGTTGGTGACATAACTGCCGCTGGCCGTGATGGTCACTTCCGCACCAGTTCCGTTGGCGAGCACCAGCGTGCCCGTCAGCCCCGTCACCGTGCCCCCTACCGGATGCTGCACCACGGAAGGTGGTGGGGGTGGAGGCGGTGGCTCGGCAGAGGCTCCGCCACCGCCACAAGCCGCCAAGGCGCCAGCCACGACCAGGGACAACGTTCGGGCCGCACCGGCAAGCCTCGCACGCAGGGCCTCGGCCGTGGCGGAAAAATTTCGATACATCAGGGGTTCTCCGGGTCTGTGGACGGGGTGGACGCTTCACCCCTCGGGAGGCACAGACGGGTCCGGCTCCCTCGTGCGGATGCAGGCGGGGTGCCTGGAACTCTATGGCGGGAGGACGCGCAGGCGCACCCCACTGAAGCAGGGTTGACGCAGGGAATGGAATGGCCCGA
>ERZ778025.1854-NODE-1854-length-13419-cov-5.368902_pt1 | contig 13419 bp, 8 predicted proteins | sample MGYA00375755_ERZ778025 | MGnify/ENA primary metagenome ERZ778025 (study PRJEB29350, sample SAMN05389825) | bioreactor metagenome | isolation source: Thiocyanate bioreactor | place: South Africa: University of Cape Town | collected 2014-03-17 ... | reverse complement strand
CGCTCCAGCGTCTGCAGCTTGCCGCGGTCGTCGTTGGACACGTTCGCGGGCGGAATGCGCGCGATCTTGGCCACGATCTCTTCGATCTCGGCCTTGCCGATGGTCTTCTTGCGCTTGCTGGGCACCAGGATGCGCTGCGCGGCGCCGGCCTCGTCGATCACGTCGATGGCCTTGTCGGGCAAATGGCGGTCGTTGATGTACTTGGCACTCAGTTCGGCCGCAGCCTGCAGGGCCGCAGCAGCGTACTTCACGCTGTGGTGCTCTTCGAAGCGGCTCTTGAGGCCCTTCAAGATGTCGATGGTCTCGGCCACGCTGGGCTCGACCACATCCACTTTCTGGAAGCGGCGGGACAACGCAGCATCCTTTTCGAAGATGCCACGGTACTCAGTGAAGGTGGTTGCACCGATGCACTTAAGCTGGCCACTGGACAGCGCAGGCTTGAGCAAGTTGGACGCATCCAAGGTGCCGCCAGAGGCAGCGCCCGCACCGATCAGGGTGTGAATCTCGTCAATGAACAGGATGGCGTTGGGCTTGTCCTTGAGCGACTTGAGCACGCCTTTGAGGCGCTGCTCGAAATCGCCACGGTACTTGGTGCCCGCCAGCAACGCGCCCATGTCGAGCGAGTACACCGTGGCTTCGGCAAGGATTTCAGGCACGTCGTTCTGCGTGATGCGCCAGGCCAGCCCCTCGGCAATGGCAGTCTTGCCCACACCGGCTTCGCCCACCAGCAGCGGGTTGTTCTTGCGGCGGCGGCACAGGATCTGGATCGTGCGCTCGACCTCGTAGTTGCGGCCGATCAGCGGGTCGATCTTGCCGTCCTTGGCCGCCTGGTTCAGGTTCTGGGTGAACTGCTCCAGGGGCGAGGCTTTTTCATTGCGCTCGCCACCACCGCCTTCTTCGCCCTCGGCCTGATTTTCAGCCTTGGCGGGTTCCGGTGGCTCGCCCTTCTTGATGCCGTGGGCAATGAAGTTGACCACGTCCAGGCGCGTGACGCCCTGCTGGTGCAGGTAGTACACAGCGTGCGAATCTTTCTCGCCGAAGATGGCCACGAGCACATTGGCGCCCGTCACCTCTTTCTTGCCGTTGCCCGTGGACTGCACGTGCATGATGGCGCGCTGGATCACCCGCTGGAAGCCCAGGGTGGGTTGAGTGTCCACCTCGTCGGTACCGGCGACCTGGGGCGTGTTGTCTTTGATGAAGTTCGACAGCGATGAACGCAGATCATCGATGTTGGCCGAACATGCGCGCAGCACCTCCGCTGCGCTGGGGTTATCGAGCAATGCAAGCAACAGATGCTCCACGGTGATGAACTCGTGGCGCTGCTGACGGGCCTCAACAAAGGCCATGTGCAAGCTGACTTCCAGTTCCTGGGCAATCATGTGAACTCCTTTGTGCTTGCGTGGAAGGGATAACTGTAGATCGGGACAAAAGACCTGTTATTCAACAGGCTCACTGACACATTGCAGTGGGTGGCCCGCCTTGAGGGCGGCGTCAAGCACTTGCTCTACCTTGGTGGCGGCCACATCGCGCGAATAAACGCCGCAAACGCCTTTGCCATCCAGGTGGATCTTCAACATGATCTGGGTGGCCGTTTCGCGGTCCTTGCTAAAAAACTCCTGCAGCACCACGATGACGAACTCCATGGGCGTGTAGTCGTCATTGAGCATGACCACCTGGTACATCTGGGGCGGCTGGGTCTTTTGGGTGCGCCTCTCGAGCACGACCGAACCGCCGTCATCCCGCGCTGGCCGAGTCACCGGCGGCGCGGTGGGGGGTGAAGGTGGTTTTGTTGCCATGAAAATCATTCTAGCGACCCGAAGAAGGTGCTGCTGCAGGAGAAGCTGGTTGTGGGGCAGGTATTTTTCAAGCCAGCCGTTGACCGAAACTCTGGCAGAACAATCCGTCACTCATAGACCACATTGGCAGCACCGGCGCCTACTTGGGCCGTCCACGCTGCAAGGGCCGCATCGCTGGGGTAAAAACGCGCGTTTTCGCCCAATTGCAACTCCGCCACCGCGGCCGCATCGTCCGACTGGCAGCGCACACCCATCCGCACGCGCAGCCCGTGCACCAGCTCTCCTTCGGCGACCTCTTCACGCACCGGCGGAAATTCGCGCACCAGGCGTGGCACATCTGGCGCCTTGTCACCCACGGTCACATGCAGATATTTGCCAAACCGGCAACGCGCGCCCGCCAAATCCCACACCTGCTGCACCTTGACGCGCAGGCCACCGCTGAAGTGGTCCAGCTGCAACCTTCCCATCATCACCACAAACTCATCCTCCTTGAGTTGGTTGCGGTAGGTGTTGAGCAGCGCTTCATCCGCAGACGCTTCGATCACTGCAGACTTGTCGTCCAGCTTGAAGAGCCCCAGCTTGCCCCGTTGCCCGTTGATGACCCGGAAGTCGCTGATGACGCCGGCCAGGACCTGGGGCTCACGGCTATCCAGCAGCTCGTCGATCTGGGTGCGCACAAAACGGCGCACCTCCGTCGCCACTTCATCAAATAGGTGGCCAGACAGGTAGAACCCCACGGCGGTTTTTTCCAGCGTGAGCCGCTCCTTGATGCCCCAGGGCGTTGCATCCACCAGGTCTGGCTCCTGCGTGCTGGAGCCATGGGCATCGTCGCCCATCATGTCGAACAACCCCCCTTGGTTCACGTTGGCCAGCGTTGCAGCGGCAAAGTCAAACGCACGGTCAATCGAAGCGACCAGGGCTGCCCGGTTGAGATGGATGGAGTCAAAGGCGCCCGCCTTGATCAGAGCCTCCACCGTGCGCTTGTTCATGCGGGCCTTGTCCACCCGCACACAGAAATCAAACAGGCTCTTGAAAGGACCCTTCGTCGAGCCCTGTGGGCCTTCCCCGCGCCCTTCGCGGGCGGCGACGATGGCTTCAATCGCCTGTTGACCCGTGCCTTTCACGGCCCCCAGGCCATAACGGATGATCTTGTCCGTGACGGGTTCGAACCGGTAAAAGCCCCGGTTCACATCCGGCGGCTCAAACGACAGCCCCATCTTTTGCGCGTCTTCAAACAACACCTTGAGCTTGTCGGTGTCATCCATTTCCACCGTCATGTTGGCGCAGAAGAATTCGGCGGTGTAGTGCACCTTGAGCCAGCCGGTGTGATACGCCAGCAGGGAATAAGCAGCTGCGTGCGACTTGTTGAAGCCGTAGCCCGCAAACTTCTCCATCAAGTCGAACACCTCGTCAGCCTTCTCCTGGCTGATGCCCTTCTCGGCAGCTCCCTTGCGGAAAATGGCGCGGTGTTCGGCCATTTCCTCGGCCTTCTTCTTGCCCATGGCCCGGCGCAGCATGTCGGCGCCGCCCAGGCTGTAACCGCCCAGCACCTGAGCGGTCTGCATCACCTGCTCCTGGTACACCATGATCCCGTAAGTCTCGGCCAGCACAGGCTCCACCAGCGGGTGGGGGTAGATGACCTCTTCCTTGCCATGCTTTCGGTTCACGAAGCTGGGAATCAGGTCCATGGGCCCTGGCCGGTACAACGCGTTCAGTGCAATCAGGTCTTCCAGCCGGCTGGGGCGGGCCTCTTTCAACATACCCTGCATGCCGCGGCTTTCAAACTGGAATACCGCTTCAGTCTTGCCCTCGGAGAACAGCCGGTACGTCGGCCCGTCGTCGAGCGGAATGTTCTCGAACGCAAAGTTCTTCTGGCCCTTGTGGCGCTTGATGATGAACTCGCGCGCAATCTCCAGAATGGTGAGCGTTGCCAACCCCAAAAAGTCGAACTTGACCAGTCCGATGGCCTCGACGTCGTCCTTGTCGTACTGGCTCACGGCCGACTCACTGCCCGGCTGCTGGTACAGCGGGCAGAAATCGGTGAGTTTGCCGGGCGCGATCAACACGCCGCCGGCATGCATGCCGATGTTGCGCGTCATGCCCTCAAGCTTTTGCGCCATCTCGATGACGGTCTTGACGTCTTCTTCCTTGCGCACGCGCTCGTAGAGCATGGGCTCCAGCTCCAGCGCGTAGTTGTTCTTGTCGCCTTCCTTCTTCACCTCGGGCGGATAGGCCAGGGTGTAGGACATGCCGGGCTTGCCGGGCACAAGCTTGGAAATACCGTCGCAGAAGGTATAGCTCATGTCCATGACCCGGCCCACGTCGCGGATCGCAGCCTTGGCTGCCATCGTGCCGAAGGTGGCGATCTGGCTCACAGCGTTCTTGCCGTATTTGTCCTTGACATAGTCAATCACCCGGTCGCGGTTGGACTGGCAGAAATCGATGTCGAAGTCAGGCATCGACACACGCTCTGGGTTCAGAAAGCGCTCGAACAGCAGGTTGTATTGCAGCGGGTCCAGGTCGGTGATCTTTAGCGCATAGGCGACCAGCGAGCCGGCACCTGAACCACGGCCCGGCCCCACCGGGCAGCCATTGTTCTTCGCCCACTGAATGAAGTCACCCACGATCAGGAAGTAGCCGGGAAACCCCATCTTGAGAATGGTGCCCAGCTCGAACTCCAGTCGCTCCACATAGCGTGGTCGCTGCTTGTCTCTTTCGGTCTCGTCTGGGAAGAGATGCTTGAGGCGCTCCTCCAACCCTTCGAACGACGCGTACCGGAAATACTCATCGATGGGCATGCCATTGGGCGTCGGAAAGTCCGGTAACTGCGGTTTGCCCAACACCAGGGTCAGATTGCAGCGTTGCGCAATCTCGACCGTATTGGCAATGGCCGATGGCAGGTCAGCAAACAAGGCCTCCATCTCCGCAGAGGTCTTGAAATACTGGTCGCGAGTGAACTTGCGCACCCGGCGGGGGTTGGCCAGGATTTCCCCTTCTGCGATGCAGATGCGGGCCTCATGCGCCTCGTAGTCATCGGGCCCGGCAAACTGAATTGGGTGGGTTGCGACGACGGGCAGGCTCAGTCGTGCAGCGAGCTGTGCTGCCGCAACCACATGGGCTTCATCGTCAGTGCGGCCAGCGCGTTGAAGTTCCACATAAAACCGGTGCGGGAAAATGCCCCCCAGACGCAACGCAATGTCTGCAGCGCCCGACTCATCCCCCTTCATCAGCGCCTGCCCTACCGGACCGGCCTGAGCGCCAGACAACGCGATTAATCCCTCGGATAACTCCTCCAGCCATGCCCAGGTGCTCAACGCCAGGTTTTTCACAACGTTGCGCGTCCAAGCGCGGGCCAACAGCTCCGAAAGGTTCAGATACCCCTGCCGACTCTGAACCAGAACGATGAGACGCGACGGGGGGGCACCGGCCTCGCCTTCGAGAAAGATCTCCGCGCCCAGGATGGGCTTGACACCCTTTCCCCGCGCCTCTTTGTAGAACTTGATCGCGCCAAAGAGATTATTGAGATCGGTGATAGCCAGAGCGGGCTGGCCGTCTTTGGCAGCGGCTTTGGCCACCTCGTCGATGCGATTGGTACCGTCAACGACGGAGAACTCGGTGTGCAGGCGCAGGTGAACAAACATGCGGGCATTGTAGAAACCCCGGCGGCTCACGGCAGCACTGGCGCCCGCTGCGCCTTGGCGCGGCAGGCGCCGCCGGTACAATGCTTTTTCGTGCCTGAAATGGTGGTGGCAGCTTGCGTGTCGGGTGTGTTCAGTGCACCGGCCCGCAACAAAACCCCAGAGCCCCTTTTGGCGCACCTCCTTTTTTCTTTGCTGAAAGCTGCTTGCGATGCTGCGTGCCCCATTGCCCCTTGTTTCCGCCCTGCTACTGGCTGGTTTGCTGGCTGGCTGCTCCAGCACCACGGTCGATAAAACGGCGGGCTGGAGCCCCAATCGCATTCACTCGGAAGCCCAGGACGAAATGAACAGCGGGGCCTACGACAAGGCCGTTCCGCTGCTGGAAAAGCTGGAGGGCCGTGCTGCAGGCACCCCCCTGGCCCAACAGGCGCAGATCGACAAGGCCTATGCCCACTACAAGGCGGGCGAAAAAGCGCAGGCCATCGCCACGCTCGACCGGTTCATGAAGCTGCACCCTGCAAGCCCGGCTCTGGACTATGCGCTGTACCTGAAAGGCCTGGTCAACTTCAACGACAACCTGGGCCTGTTCTCGTTCATCTCGCGCCAAGACCTGTCCGAGCGCGACCAGAAAGCCGCCAAAGACTCCTTTGAAGCTTTCAGCGAACTGGTCACGCGCTTTCCTGAATCCCGCTACGCGCAGGACTCGCGCCAGCGCATGACCTACATCGTCAATTCGCTGGCGCAGTATGAAGTGCATGTGGCGCGCTACTACTTCCAGCGTGGCGCCTATGTGGCTGCCATTGGCCGCGCACAAGTGGCATTGGCAGACTACCAAGGTGTACCAGCGCTTGAAGAGGCGCTGTATATCCTGATCCAGTCCTACGACGCGCTCGGAATGACCCAGCTGCGCGACGACGCCCGCCGTGTGATGGACAAGTCCTACCCACAAAGCGCCTATCTGAATGGCGGCTTCAAGGGCAAGTCGGATCCGTGGTGGAAGGTTTGGTAAGCGCCATCAACGCAGACTCGAATTCTTCGGGCGATTCCAGCCTGCGCATCGGAGGCAATGCGGCCAGCAAGCGCTTGCCGTAACCCATCGTCACCAGGCGTGTATCGCCCACCACCAAGATACCCCGGTCGGTTTCATGCCGGATCAAGCGCCCGGCCCCCTGCTTGAGCGCAACCGCCGCCTCCGGCAGCGCGTAGGATGTAAACGCTTTGCCACCCGCCCTTTCTATGTGCTGGGTACGCGCCTCCACCAACGGATCTCCCGGGGGTGGGAACGGCAGCTTGTCGATGACCACCAGTTGTAGAGCATCGCCTAGCACATCAAACCCCTCCCAGAACGAAGCCGAGGCCACCAGCACACAACCCGGTCGGCCGTGTGATGCGCCTTCGCGAAAACGCTCCATCAAGCGCCGCTTGGGCCACTCCCCCTGAACCAACACATCCAACGCGCCGGAGGTCTGCCAACGCGCTTTGAGAGCGTCGCCAATGCTCCGCAAGGCCTTGAGTGTGGTGGTCAGCACCAGCGTGCGCCCGCCCAGCGGCTCGGCGGCCAGCGCAACCCACTCTGCCACACTGCGGCTGTGAGACGGATCCGCAGGCGATGGCAACTGGCGCGGCACATACAAGGCCGCCTGTCGGGCATAGTCAAACGGACTGGCCACGCGAAGGATGCGTGCATGCTTCAGTCCGGCTCTTTCGGTGAACCAGGTCAAGGCCTCATCGGCACCCAGCGTCGCAGACGTGAAAATCCACGCCCTGCCCACATTTGCGACCGGCTCTTCAGGCCAGGCTTCGCCCTCAGAGGTTTCTGCGGGTAACGTCAGAATCCGGGTGCGCATGGCATCTGCAATGTCCAGCGGAGACTCGATCAGCCGCAACTGGTTGCCCACATCGAGCCAACGCACCGCATCGGCCTGACAAGGGCCCGAAAACTTGGCCAGCCGTGCCAACAGTGCACTGCCACGTTCGTACAGGCGCTCCAGATCGGGCGATATTTCGCTCACTGTGTCCAGCGCCTCCAGCGACTGCGCACATGCCGATCCCAATGCGCGCAACGCGGCATGCCACGCAGCGTCCGATAGACCCTCGGGAGCCTCTTCCGTCCAGCGCACTCTGGCCCCTGCTGCAACGCCATTCGCCCCCTGGAAAATCGCGTTACCAACGACCAGACGAAGGTCCCGCGCAGACAACTCCAGAAGCTGCGACAGCCCCGCCCAGTCCGCCAAGCCGCGTACATGCTGCAATCCGGCGATCAGCAGGTCGCGGGCAAAGTCCATCCATTGCCCTGTGGAAATCTGCGTCCCCAGAAACTGAACGCCTATCTCATTGATCTGGTGGGCCTCATCAAAAACAACGACACGAACGGTCGGTAGCAGCTCGGCCATGCCCGACTCGCGCACCGCCACATCGGCAAAGAACAGGTGGTGATTGATGACCACAATATCCGCAGCCAACGCCTCGCGCCGCGCGCGGTGGACATGGCATTCCCGAAAGCGAGGACACGAGGACCCCAGGCAGTTCTCACGCGTCGAGGTGACCAGCGGAATCACTGGCGAGCGCTCATCCAATCCGGTCAGCTCGGCCAGATCGCCGGATACGGTCTGGCGTGACCAGTCCTCCACTTTGGCCAGCACGCGGGCGACGCCACGGTCCTGGGCCTGGACATCCAGGCGTGCCTGCTGCATGAGATGCAGACACAAATAACTGGCGCGCCCCTTCAGCAGGGCCATGCGAACGGGCAGCCCCAGGATCTGGGCCAACCGAGGCAGGTCGCGCGCGAACAACTGGTCCTGCAGGGCCTTGGTCGCGGTAGACAACAGCACCCGCTCACCACACAGCAAGGCGGGCACCAGATAGGCGTAGGTCTTGCCCACACCGGTACCCGCCTCCACCACCAGCGAGCCCCCTTCTGCAATGGTCTGAGCCACCGCAACGGCCATCTGGGTCTGGCCGTCACGCGGTTGAAAATGCCCGTCTGCCCGCGCCAACACACCACCGGGGGCAAACACCTCGGGCACCATGGCCACCAACGACATCAGGCGGGCTCTTGGGGTTCGAGTTGCCGCTCCAGCCGCTCCATGGCGTCCCGCAGCACCAGCCGGCGCTTTTTGAGACGGCGCAAAGTGAGTTCGTCGGGCGCTGCATCGGGCGTACACCGGTCGATGAGCGCATCGAGATCGGCATGTTCCATGCGCAGTTCGATCAACTGACGGTGAGGGGAGTGCAGGCTGGGTTTCAAGGCAGGGGGCCACGGGCATGGCAAAAATGCCACAGGCGGGCGGATAATACGCGCTTGGCCCGCTTTCCACGACAGGCGTTCGCGTAGGCGCCCCCACAATCTGCAGCATGACCAAAGCGTTTCGCCTCATCGCCTCCACCGGCATCCACAAGGGTGACCGCGAATACCAGCAAGACCAGGTGGCACTGATCTCCCATGAGCGGCACAACGGCTGCGTGCTGGGTGTGGTCGCCGACGGGATGGGTGGCCGCAGCGGCGGACGCAAGGCGTCGGACCAGGTCATGATGACGGCGCGCCAGTTGTTCGAGCGCTATTCGCCCGACACCGACGACCCGGTGGCAATGCTGAAGAACATGGTCGAAGAGGCGCACATCGTCATTCGGCTGACCGCCATCTCGGCAGAGCAAGAACCCCACAGCACCATCGCGGCGTTTCTGATCAACCCCCGGGGTGACTGTCACTGGGTCCACGCCGGCGACTCGCGCATCTATCACTTCCAGGGTTCCCGGCTGGCGTTTCGCACCAGCGACCACTCCTATGTGCAAGCGCTGGTCGATCGGGGTGAGCTGACGGAAGCCGAGGCCAACAACCATCCCCACTCCAACATCCTGGTGGGCTGCCTGGGCACCGAAAGTGACCCGCCCATCACGACCCATGTCATTCCACAGCTTCAGCCGGGCGATGTCTTACTGGCCTGTAGTGACGGGGTGTGGCACTACTTTTCTCCTACTGAGCTGGCATCGGTAGTCGATTCGCTGTCCCCCCGGGAGGCGACAGAGTTCCTGATTGAAAAAGCCCGCTCCCGCGCACGTGGAGGCGGCGACAACCTCTCGCTGGTGGTCGTCAAGATCGAGGCCCTGGCCGAAGAGAAAAAAATTGCGCGCCTGACGCCCCTGGACATGAGCCGGCCCTGAGGATCTCGACCCCTCCACCAGCCGGGAGCAGGGGTTGTGCAGGGATTTCATCGGGTAGTGATGAGACTGCCCCACCCTGCCTCCCTATTGGCTGATGCGCCTGGGATCTCCCGCCCCTTCTGATCGCCTGTCCCCCTGCGGGCTGTCCCAATTCAACGCATCGGCGCAGACGCGGCAGGCGCCGGCAAGGGCGCAGCAGGCTTGCGCCCCTGGGCCAAGGCATCGGATCTGGATTTTTCAACCCGCGCGCGACGCTCCTCCGCAGCCTGGAGCGCCTGTTCATGTTTGGCACGCGACTGGGCCGCGCGATCCGCGTTGGCGGCAGCACGTGTGGCCTGCTCAGTCGCCTGAGCCTGGGCGCGGCTGTTTTGTTGCTGCGCGCGTTGGTGCGCTTCTGAGTCGCGCTGCGCCTTGGCAGCTTCCGGATCAGACGCTGGCTTGCGAACCTGTGCCTCCGCACGCTTGGCCGCGGGGGGGACGGCTGTTTGCTTGTCCTCGATGGCCCGCAGGCGCTCTGCCGCTTTCTCCCTGCGCTCGGCGTCGTTGAGTTCGATTTCCTGCGCGCGCAGTCGGTCGTGGGTCTCCCGCGCCTTGGCGCGTACACCTCGCAAACAGTCTTCCACCGCAAAGCGCTGGTAGCACACCGCCTCTTCCTGCTGGCGCCGGGCTGTCAGCGCCTCGCGTTCGCGTGCGATACGGTCACGCTCCGTCTTTCGATGCGCTGCTGTCGACGCAGATGCGGAGTCTGCCCCCGCCTCCGTGGCAGCACGGGCCGGAGCAACCAGCACAGGCACCACGGAGCAAGCGAGCACCACCAACGCAGCCCACAAACGCCCACCGGTCTTGCTCATGTCAACCCCGTATCCACCGTGCGGCGCTCCAGCGCCAGAAATTCCTTGGATTGCATCTCGTTGAGCCGCGACACCGTGCGTGGAAACTCGTGCGCCAGTGGCCCCTCGGTATACAGCTGCTCAGGCGGCACGGCCGCCGACAGAATGAGTTTGACCCTGCGGTCGTACAACACGTCCACCAGCCAGGTAAACCGCCGCGCTGGCGATGCCATGCTCACGGGCATGTACGGAACATCGGACAGCAGCACGGTATGGAACTGCGTCGCAATCTCCAGATAGTCGTTCTGCGACCGGGGCCCGCCGCACAGGGTCTTGAAGTCAAACCACACCACCCCGCCGGCCTTGCGCCGGGCTCGAATTTCGCGCGCCTCGATATGCAGCACGGGGTCTTCGTCATGCACTTCGGCGAGCTGGTCGAACGCCTGGTTCATCTCGGCGTCCGCCTCAGGGCCCAGTGGCGTGTGATACAGCTTCACATGCTCCAGCGTCCGGCGGCGATAGTCGGTGCCGTTGTCCACGTTGACCACTTCGAGCCGCTCATTGAGCAGGTCAATCGCAGGCAGGATGCGGTCGCGATGCAAGCCTCCGGGGTAAAGGTCGTCCGGTTTGAAATTGGAAGTGGTCACAAAGCCCACACCGTTGTCGAACAACGCCACCAGCAAACGGTGAAGGATCATCGCGTCCGTGATGTCCGCCACATGGAACTCATCAAAACAAATGAGCTTGTAGCGTTTGGCGATGCGCTCGCCCAACACGTCAAGCGGATTAACCGTGCCCTGGAGGGCTGCCAGTTCGCGATGTACTTCACGCATGAATTCGTGAAAGTGCAAGCGCACCTTACGCTTCAGGGGCACAGCGTCAAAAAAGCACTCCATCAAAAAGCTCTTGCCCCGCCCCACGCCGCCGTACATATATACGCCGCGCGGAATCTCGGGGCGGTTGATCAGCTTCTTGATCGCGTTGGAGCGCCGTGCCTTGTACTGGGCCCACTCGTCAGCACAGCGCTGCAGGGCATCCACTGCACGCAGCTGGGCGGGGTCGCTTTGGTAGCCTTTGGCGGCCAGCTCGGCCAGGTAAGCCTGTTTGACGGTCACTTTGTGGATGCTCTGATACTACAAAAATAATAGCTGCGAGCGCATGTAAATCATGCGCTTGCAGCTGATTGAAACCTCAATCAGAAGTTCAGAGTGCGCTTGTCCACTGCCAGCGCTGCTTCTTTGGTGGCTTCGCTCAGGCTGGGGTGGGCGTGGCAGATGCGCGCGATGTCTTCGCTGCTGGCCTTGAACTCCATGGCCACCACGGCCTCGGCGATCAGTTCGCTGGCCTGTGGGCCCACGATGTGAACGCCCAGGATTTCATCCGTCTCGGCATCGGCCAGCATCTTGACCAGACCGGTGGTGTCGCCCAGCGCGCGCGCGCGGCCGTTGGCCATGAAGGGGAAGGTGCCGGCCTTGTACTTGACGCCCTGCTCTTTCAGCTGCTGCTCGGTGCGGCCCACCCAGGCGATTTCGGGGCTGGTGTAGATCACCCAGGGGATCAGGTTGAAGTCGACGTGCCCGTGCTGGCCGGCGATGCGCTCGGCCACCGCCACGCCCTCTTCCTCGGCCTTGTGCGCCAGCATCGGGCCACGCACCACGTCGCCCACCGCCCACACGCCGGGCAGGTTGGTGCGGCAGTCGCCGTCGACGATGACGTCGCCGCGCTCGCCCAGCTTCAGGCCCACGGCCTCGGCGTTCAGGCCCGCGGTGTTGGGCACGCGGCCGATGGAGACGATCAGCTTGTCGACCTCCAGCGTCTGCGCCGCGCCCCTGGCGTCGGTCCAGGACACGCTGACGCCCTTCTTGCCGACCTTGACCTCGCCCACCTTGACGCCCAGCTCGACCTTCAGGCCCTGCTTGTCGAAGGCCTTCTTGGCTTCCTTGGCGATCTGCTCGTCCACCGCGCCCAGGAAGGTGGGCAGGGCTTCGAGCACGGTGACCTCGGCGCCGACGCGGCGCCACACGCTGCCCATCTCCAGGCCGATCACGCCCGAGCCGATCAGGCCCAGCTTTTTCGGCACGGCCTGGATGGCCAGCGCGCCGTCGTTGCTCAGCACCTTGTCCTCGTCAAAGGGCACGCCGGGCAGCGCGCGCGCGCTGGAGCCGGTGGCGACGATGACCTGCTTGCCGACCAGGGTCTCGTTGGCCGCGCCGGTGACGGCGATTTCATAGCCGCCATCGACCGCCTTGACGAAGGACCCGCGGCCGTGAAAGAAGCTGACCTTGTTCTTCTTGAACAGGTACAGGATGCCGTCGTTGGTCTGCTTCACGATGGTGTCCTTGCGGACGACCATCTGGCCCACATCCATTTTCAGGCCGCTGGCGGAGATGCCGTGCTCGCCGAAGTGCTTGCTGGCGTGCTCGAAGTGCTCGGAGCTTTGCAGCAGCGCCTTGGACGGGATGCAGCCGACGTTGGTGCAGGTGCCGCCGGGCGCCGGGCCGCCCTTGCCGTTCTTCCACTCGTCGATGCAGGCCACGTTGAAGCCCAACTGGGCCGCGCGAATGGCGGCGATGTAGCCACCCGGGCCGGCGCCGATGACGATGACGTCGAATTGTTTGCTTGTCATGAGAATGCTTTCGTTCCGGGCGCAGCCCGCCACAAGGACACGGCCCGCGAAGGGGCCGTGCTTTCATCCGGTCAGATGTCGAACAGCAGGCGCGCCGGATCCTCCAGCGCCTCCTTCATGGCCACCAGGCCCAGCACGGCTTCGCGGCCGTCGATGATGCGGTGGTCATACGACATGGCCAGGTAGTTCATGGGGCGCACCACGACCTGGCCGTTTTCGACCACGGCGCGGTCCTTGGTGGCGTGCACGCCCAGGATGGCCGACTGCGGCGGGTTGATGATGGGGGTGGACATCATGGAGCCGAACACGCCGCCGTTGCTGATGGAGAAGGTGCCGCCGGTCATCTCCTCGATGCCCAGCTTGCCGTC
>ERZ778025.1853-NODE-1853-length-13431-cov-3.513980_pt1 | contig 13431 bp, 13 predicted proteins | sample MGYA00375755_ERZ778025 | MGnify/ENA primary metagenome ERZ778025 (study PRJEB29350, sample SAMN05389825) | bioreactor metagenome | isolation source: Thiocyanate bioreactor | place: South Africa: University of Cape Town | collected 2014-03-17 ... | reverse complement strand
GAATACGAGCGGCGCCTGCCGGCTTAAAAGGTCTGGGTCCAGCGGGGCTTTTCGGCTCCGCTGGACGAACACCTCGGTGGCTCAGGCCTTCTCCGCCACCGCATACGCTGCGGCGTACGATTCCTTTGCGGCCTCTTCCAGCAGACGTCCCGTAGCGTAGGGCGCCAGATTGGCCGGCCGCGCCACGCCATCCATGAGGCGCGGACAGGGCTCGGGCTTGCCGATGACCGTGTAGATGGGCAGGCGCTCGGCGTAGATGGGCAGGAGATAATCCTCGTCGTCATCGGCGACGCCCTTGGCGCGGATCTTCGCCGAGGCCTTCTCGATGTCCATGTAGATGACGGCCGTCGCCTTGATCTCCTGCTTGTCGCTCTGGCGGAGCTGCGCCGTGCGGCCCGGAAAGATGCGGTCGACCATCATGACGAGCGCCTGTTCCTTCTCCGCCTGATCCTCGACGACGCGCGCCTTGCCGAAGGCCATGACCGAGCGGTAGTCGGCCGAGTGATTGAAGCCGCACCGCGCGAGCACGAGGCTGTCGAGATGCGTGACGGTCAGGCAGGCGGGCTCGCCCTCGGAGAGATTGCGCAGCATCCGGCTCGCGCTGCTGCCGTGCCAGTAGAGGCGCGGACCCTCGCGCCAGTACAGGGTCGGCGTGCAGAACGGCTGGCCGTCGATCACGTACGAGACGTGGCAGAGCACGGCTGAATCGAGCAGCGCATGGACAGTCTCGTGGTCGTAGTGGCCGCGGTCGTGCCGCCGCTTGACCTTGTTGACCTCATCGACGGGATAGCTCTGGCCGTCAGCCATGGTGGGCTCCTTGGGCGTTGACCTCCTTAGAATGAATGCGCAGAGTGGTCGAAATCGAGGTCCACTTTGTCATGAAATCAGCAACCACTTTGCGTGGCGGCAGCCGTATATCCGATCTGCCGATCGCGCTCGACAGCTCCATCCGCAACCAGAGCGCCCGCGTGCACGCTGCGCTGAGATCGGCCATCGTGGAGGGGCGCCTTCAGGCGGGCCTGCAACTGCCATCGAGCCGGAGCCTGGCCGAGCAGCTTGGCGTGCGGCGAAATGCGATCGTCGCGGCTTACGAGCATCTCGCGAGCGACGGCCTCCTCGAGGCGCGGCACGGCGCCGGCACGTACGTGGCGAAGGACCTGCCCATGCCGGTCGGCGAGGCGTCGCCTGTCGAGCTGAGTTTTGCTCCGCCGAGACGGCGGGCCTTCGCCCTCGGGCATACGTTCGTGGAGGACGACATACTTCGCAGGCTCGGCGGCTATCTGCGTCATCATGTGCTGACGGCAGGTGCGGAGGAGATCGGCTACGGCGATCCGCGCGGTAGTGCGCGGCTCCGCACCGAGATTGCTCAGCATCTCGCTGTCCACCGCGGCGTGCGCTGCGATCCCGAATGTATCATGATCGTCAGCGGCACCCAGCACGCGCTCCGCCTGTGCGTGGAGGCACTCCTCGCGCGTGGTGATGCCATCTGGATGGAGAATCCAGGCTACTACGCCACGCAGGCCACGCTGCGGACAGCGGGTCTGAAGCTCGTGCCTGTGGCGGTGGATGACGAAGGCATCGACGTTGCTGCCGGGCTTTGCATGAAAGTGAAGGCGCGCGCGGCTTACGTCACGCCGTCGCATCAGTTCCCGACCGGCGTCACGATGAGCATGCGCCGGCGCATAGCCCTCATCGATTGGGCGCGCGCGAATGAAAGCTGGATCATCGAGGACGACTACGACAGCGAGTATCGGTTCGCTGGTCCGCCTTTGACGGCCCTGGCCGGCATCGGAGGTGAGCGCGTTATCTACGTCGGCACCTTCACCAAGATCCTCTTCGCCGGCCTGCGTCTTGCCTACATGGTCCTGCCGCCGGAAATTGCTGCGCGCGTGATCGCGATCCGCGCGACGCTGGACCGCTTCCCGCCGCGCTTCATGCAGGATGCCGTTGCCGACCTGCTCGCGGACGGCTCGCTCGCGCGTCACACGCGGCGTATGCGCGGCCGGTATCGGGAAGCGCGCGATGCCGTCGTTGCAACCCTCCGCGAGGCGGCAGGCGATGCGCTTCAGCTCTACGGGCCGGCGCAGGGACTTCATCTCGTGGCGAGCCTGCCGGACGGGCTGTCGCGTGACGATGCCGTACGCATTCGCGAGCGCGCCAATGTCGACGCGAAGCTTCTTTCCGAGACGCGCCTCACAGCAGCAGGCCCCGAAGGTTTCATCCTCGGCTATTCAGGTCATCCGCTGGGTGAGTTGCGCGAAGCGGCGCGCCGCCTTGGGAAGGCCGCGCGCGAGGCTGTCGGCAAGCAGCCGAGGCAGCGCCCACGGCCGAAGCGCTAGAAGTCCAGGATCGCGTTGTCGACGACCTCTTTCATCACGAAGAACGTGCGCGTCTGGCGGACGGCGGGCAGCGCGATGAGCTGCTCGCCGTGCAGGCGATTGAAGTCGGCGATATCGCGCACGCGGATCTTGAGGAAGAAGTCGAAGTCTCCGGCCACCAGATGGCAGTCGAGCACGAAGGGAAGCTTCCGCACGGCGGCTTCGAAGGCGCCGAAGCTTTCGGGCGTCGAGCGGTCGAGCACCACGCCGACAATAACGAGCGTGCCGCGGTCCACCTTCTCGGGCGCGATCTCGGCGCGCACGCGGCGGATGTAGCCGTCCTTGAAGAGCCGCTCCGTGCGGCGATGGCACGTCGCGGGGCTCGCGTTCACGGCCTTGGCGAGATCGGCGTTCGTCATGCGCCCGTCGCGTTGGAGCCGCTGGAGGATGCGGCGGTCGAGGCGATCCAGGTTTGGACTATTGAAAGATTGTTTCATTTTATGAGATCTGATCGGATGATATGCATGACTATGCCGATATGTGTGACGCCATTTTGTAGTATGGTGCTCAATATTGAAAGCACTTATCTCTGCTGCTGAGCTAGTCTCCAGGCACATTCGCGCGACGAGGAGACGGACATGCTCAGGCTCGACAAGTTCGAACGCTACCCCCTCACTTTCGGCCCGACGCCCATCGAGCATCTGCCACGTCTGACGGCCGCGCTCGGCGGCAAGGTGCAGATCTACGCGAAGCGCGACGACTGCAACTCGGGTCTCGCCATGGGCGGCAACAAGCTGCGTAAGCTCGAGTACATCGTGCCGGATGCCATCGCCTCGAATGCCGACACGCTCGTCTCCATCGGCGGCGTGCAATCGAACCACACGCGCATGGTCGCGGCGACGGCGGCCAAGATCGGCATGAAGTGCGTCGTCATCCAGGAGAGCTGGGTGCCGCACGAGGATGCCGTCTACGACCGCGTCGGCAATATCCTGATGACGCGCCGCATGGGCGCCGACAGCCGCATTGTCGAGGACGGTTTCGACATCGGTATTCGCAAGAGCTGGGAGGATGCCATCCAGTCCGTGAAGGATGCGGGCGGCAAACCGTACGGCATCCCGGCCGGCGCCTCCGTGCACAAGTACGGCGGGCTCGGTTATGTCGGCTTTGCCGAGGAAGTGCGCGCCCAGGAAAAGCAGATGGGCATCAAGTTCGACTACATCATCGTGTGTGTTGTCACGGGCTCGACACAGGCCGGCATGATCGTTGGATTTGCGGACGACAACCGCGCCGACCGCGTGATCGGCATCGACGCTTCAGGGACACCCGCCCAGACGCGCACGCAGGTGCGCGAGATCGTCGACAATACCGCCGAGCTGGTCGAGCTCGGCCGCAAAGTGCGCGACGACGAGATCGTCATCATCGAGGACTATGCCTATCCGGCCTATGGCGTGCCGAGCGCGGAGACGAACGATGCGATCCGTCTCGCCGCGCGCACCGAGGCCATGATCACGGACCCGGTTTACGAGGGCAAATCCATGCAGGGCATGATCGACCTCGTGAAAAAGGGCCATTTCCCCGAAGGATCCAAGGTGCTCTACGCCCACCTCGGCGGCGCGCCGGCGATCAACGGCTACAGCTACACCTATCGCAACGGATAGGCTGAACCCGAATAGCTCTAGCCAGATGCCGAGGGTCATGCGCTCGAAGGTGACATCCTCGAAGCCCATGCCGCGCATTTCCTCGGCGAGGTTCGCTGCGTCGGGGAAGGCTTCGATGCCACGCAGCAGGTAGAGATAGGCGGATGCATCGCCGCGGGTGGCGATCCACCCGATCAGCGGCATGCAAAGCCGCATGTAGATGAGATAGAGCTGCTGCATCCGGGCACTTCCGATGCTGGATGCTTCGAGCGCGATGAATGTGCCGCCCGGGCGCAGCACGCGCAGTGCCTCCGCGAACACGCGATGGCGGTCGCAGATCTTCAGCGCCAGTGAGATCGAATAGAGATCGACGCTCGCGTCGGCGATCTCCGGCATCTCATGGGCATCGAGACGCCGGAAGGCGAACGGAACGCCGAGTGCGGCGGTGCGCTGCTCGGCGATGGCGAGCATCGGCAGGCTTATGTCCGAGACAACGATCGAACCGGACCGGCATCGCTCGGGATGGAGTTTCGCGAGCCGCAAAGCGATCGCGCCGGTTCCTGCTGCGGCGTCGAGCATGCTCTGCCACGGTGCGAGCGCGATCAGATTGGCGACACGGCGCTTCCACAGCCGGTGGAGGCCGAGGCTGAACAGATCGCACAGTAGATCGTAACGCCCGGCGATCCGCGCGAAGATGTCGTCGACGCGCATGTCGAAGTGGGCGGCGTTTGCGTTGGCGTCATTTGCCTTCAGGTCCAAGGAAGCGTCCTCGCGACAACAGCCTATCGGGATCGGGAAGCGGGATCGGGAAGATGGAGAGGCACGACGGCTCGATTCTACGTCACTGTCTTCACTACGTCCCGGGTGTCGACGGGCATATGTCACCGGCGTGACGCGGGCCGTGTGCCTTCACTAATCCGCAACCGTAACGTCATGCTCCTGCAACGGAATCTCCGGATATGAGGAAGCCTCACCGGAGGTGCCGCCATGTGGACCACCGACAGTGCCGAGACGACGGCACTCAGCCGATCCGCCGCCCAAGCCCCGGCGTTCGGTCAGATACTGGGATGTGATCTCCCCCATATCGGCGCGCCCGATCGCGTCCTGTTGCGTGGGCTGGCGCTCATCGCCTCGCGCAGCATCGTGTCGATCGAGGGCCTGCAGCACATACTCCCCGCCCGCGATCCCTTCATTCTGGCCGCCAACCACAGCACCATGCACGAGTCCGTGCTGGTGCCGTCGATGCTCTTCCTCCACAGAGGCGGCAAGCGGATCCATTTCCTTGCGGACTGGAACTACAGGCTCGTGCCCGGGATCGGTCTCATCTACCGGCGCGCGGGCGTGGTCACTGTCCTGCGCAAGCCGGCGCGGCCGCCGGCGCTGAATTTTCTCAAGGGTCTCTACAAGCATTTTCCGGCGCCGCGCCACGATGCCAGAGACCACCTCGTCGCGGGGCGCTCGATCGGCATATTTCCCGAAGGGCAGGTCAACGAGGACAGTCAAAATTTGCTGCGCGGGCGCCACGGGGCGGCGCGGCTCTCACTCGAAACAGGCGTTCCCGTAGTTCCGATGGGTATCCGCTTTCCTGAGGCCGAAGCAGGCCGCAGGACACGATCGAAATCAGTGATGGAACTGGTGATCGGAGCGCCCATGGCTCCGGAGAAGGTAGCAGAGGCGCGTGCATCTCTGAGCGAGGTGCGTGCCTGGCACGCGACAATCATGGGCGAGATTGCGCGACTTTCAAACATGATCTGGACCGATGGAGCGAGCCGTGGCCGATGAAAGCAAGCGGATCAGAGCCGCACGGATCTTCACTGAAACTGGCAGGCGCGCGGCTCTCGCCGTGCTCGCTGCAACCTATCAGGGCGAAAAGGGCTGGGTGAGCGATCCCGAGGCCCAGATCCCCCGCAGCGATGTGCGCCGCAGGGACATCGCCTGGTACATCGTGCGCGTCGACGGGCAACCGGCTGGCGTGCTGCGGACGCTCTTCGATCCGCCGGTGAAGCAGTATCTCGAATATGGCTTGAAGTTCACTAACCCGAGCATGGACATCGAGCGCCTGCTCAGCGGCACGCGCATTGCAGAAGTCGGGCGCTTCGCGGTGCTCCCCGAGCATCGTGGCAACCTCATGCTCGCGGCTGCCTTGATGCGCGCGTCGACGCGGGAGATGGTGCTGCGCGGCTACACGCACGTCATCACCGACGTGTTCGAGGACGATCCGCACAGCCCGCTCGGCTTTCATACGCGGGTCATGGGCTTCCAGCAGATCGCCACCCACGATCATGGCGAGCTGAACTGCGGGAGCCGGCGGATCACGCTCGTTCTGGATCTCAAGTCCAGCTATCAGCGGCTCAAGACCCGCGGCAACTGGTTCTACCGCTATCTGACGGCGCAGTGGCCTGAGACGCTGCATCGCCGCTTCGCGACCTGAGAGCCCCTCGGCGGGTTCTCGAGAAAAGGGCGGCAGTAGCTGGCGGCTGGAACGCCGTTTGCCTGCCGCTCTCCAAGAATTGATTGCCCGTGCTTACGAATGTGAAAGCATCGAGGGCGCGAAATCGTGCTTTCTGCTGATGGAGGGTTTCGTCTTCGGGGGACAGTTGCAAGGAGGATCCCATGACGACGAATCTTGTCTCGACCATCGCTCAGGTCCTCGGCACCGATGTCGTGGCACGACTCGCCTCGAACTTCGGCATCGACCGATCACTCGTCGAAAGAGCATTCCAAGCGGGTGTCCCCGGCCTCCTGGCCGCGCTCACGTCTCTCGTCTCCAAGCCCGGAGGCGCGTCCATGCTGGGCAAGGCCGTCGCGCAGCAAGAGCCCGGCGTGCTGACGAATCTGGCGGGCGTGCTCGGCGGCTCGGGGCAAGCATCCCTTGCTGACAGCGGCAGCAGCACGCTGACGTCGCTTCTAGGGGCCCCGACCATGTCGGCACTCACGAGCGCCGTCGGGCGCTTTGTCGGTATCGGGACGGAGACCTCGGGAAACCTGATGGGCCTGCTTGGGCCGGTCGTGTTGGGCGTGCTCGGACAACAGCAGCGCGCAGGTGGCCTCGATGCGGCAGGTCTCGGAAACCTGCTCATCTCACAAAAGGACAATATTGCCCGCGCCATGCCTTCTGGCTTCTCCGACTATCTCAGCGGTGCGGGCATTCTCGATCGCGTCGGCGCAACGACGGCGCGCGTCGGCCCTTCCTCTTATATGACCCCGCAGCCGGCTTCGCGGCATCTTAGCTGGATCTTGCCCGTGCTCGGCCTCCTCGTGCTGGGCGGCCTTGCCTGGTACATGCTCCGGGGCCCGACCGAGACCGTCGCCACGCTCCCGCCGACCAAGGTCGAGACGCCCATCACAGCGCCGGAACGCGTCACCATCATCGTGCCGGCAGATCAGGTGAAGGACTGGATCGCGAGACCGGTCTACAGCAGCGACAACAAGAAGATCGGGGAGATTGTCGAGCTCCGGCGTGATCCTGAAAACAAGGTCACCGAGGCTTTCATAGACACGGGCAACTTCCTCGGCATCGGCGCTGTGCGCTACCGCATCACCTCTGACCAAATCCAGGAGGTCAAGCCCGATAGCCTCACGCTGAAACTCAAGGAGTCGGAAGTCAAGGACGCGGCGCAGGCAGCCGAGAAACCGAAGCAGTAAGTTCGCCTTTGTGTGCGCGCGGAGCGAGCGGCTGAATTGGTGACCGCTCGCTCCCGATCCAAAGAACTCATGCTGTCGCCCGGCCGGGCAAACTCGCTCGGCCCACTGCTTCAGGCTATCGTCACATCGACGGCGACCACTGGGCTATCGCGAAGGGTGCAGCTCACGGGCGAATTTGCTTCGCCCCACGCCGCCAGCTCTCGCAATGTCGCTTCGTCAGCCCCTTCAGCGGCAATCCTGATCGCCATACGCATGTTGCCGAGCGTCGTTGGCGCGTCAGGAATGCCGAGAAGCCCGCGCGCATCGGACTCGCTCTGCACATTCACCTCGAGCGTGCGAAGCTCGATGCCCAGCATGGCGGCGCGCATGGCGATCGCGGTTGCGGCACAGGAAGCTATGCCGGCGCGCAAGAGCCAGCCGGGATTGGCGCCCGCGCCGCTGCCGCCCATGGGCTCGGGCATATCGGTGGTGGCTTTCTCTCCTGCAGGCCCTGCAATCTCGCAGAGCAGGCCGTCGCGCCACACGGCCGTCGCCATCGCATTGGGCCGCTTCGCTGCGGCCGGCTTCTCCAGGAAGAGGCGGTGCGCCCGCTCGAGAGCGTCTTTGGCGCGCAAATTGGACATGGGGTATCTCCTCGCTATGTGTTGCCGGCGACAATGACGAACTCGCCCGGGATCGCGTAGCCATCGCCTGAGCGGTATTCCTCGATCGAATGCAGATAATCCTGCTGCGCCGCTGCCTTCACGTCCTCCGAGAAGCGGCTGTAGGCGAGTGCGACAGGCCCTCCGACGAACGCTGCGGCGCAGGCTTCCGCCGCATTCGAATGGAAGAGCGTCGTTTGCAGTCGCCGGAGCGAGATGCTCTTGAAACCCGCGGAGGCGAACGCGAGGCGCAGTGCGTCGCCCGTGCCGATGCGGAAGAACATCGGGCAGACTTCGGACTGCACGCGCGCGTCGACAATGGGGAAGATCGACGCCCAGCCGCACATGCGGCGCTCGCCCCACACGGCGCAAACTGCGCGCCCGCCGGGCCGTACTATGCGAAACATCTCGGCGACGGCGCGCTCCGGGTCGGGTGTATACATCAGGCCGAGCGCGCACAGCGCAACGTCGAAGCAGGCGTCCTCGAATTCGAGGGCCTCGGCATCCATGCGCGAGAATGTGATGTTGCTCGCCCCGCGCGCCTGCGCCATTGCCGAGGCGGCGGTGATCATCTCCTCCGAGATATCGACGCCCGCGACCGTGCCGTGCGGCCCCACTTCCGAGGCGGCCCTGAACGTCACCAGCCCCGTTCCGCAGGCGATATCGACGACGCGCTCTCGCCCTATCAGGCGGGCCATTTCCAGAAGCGCGGTTTGCGCCGGCTCGAGCTGCTCCTGCCAGTAGCGCTCGTAGTGCGGCGCGGCCCTGTCCCAGCCATATCGCTGCACGCGCTTTTGCAGTCTTGCGTCCATGTGGGGTTCCACGGGTTGTCAGCGCGCCAAGTCTGATCCGACGTGACCCTTGACGCCATGACCGCAACACCCAGAATCCTTGCCGGAACGCCATTTCTGCTCGATGCTCGCGCAATTCTGAGGGGATGCCATGGACGTCCTGTCCGAGGTGCTGCGTGTTGTACGGTTTTCGGGCGCGATTCACTTCTGTGCCGAGTTCACCCACCCGTGGGCCATTCTTTCCTCGCCCCCGGAGATGCTGGCCAAGCGCTTCTTTCCGGGTGCGGAAGCGATCACGCCCTTTCATGTGGCGACGAGCGGTAAATGCTGGCTGAGCTGGGGAGAGGTGGCGCCGATCGCGTTCGAGGCCGGGGATGTCGTCGTGTTCGCGCGCGGTACCCAGCACGTGCTCGCGAGTGCGAAGGACGTCACGCCCGTTCCCATTAGGGACATCTACCGACCGGCGGCAGATCGCGTCACCGTGCTTCGTCACGGCGGCGGCGGCGAGGAGGCGCGCTTCATCTGCGGTTTCCTGCATTCGGACCAGCGCTTTGGCCCGCTCATGGACGCCATGCCGGCGCTCACCTGCATTCGGGCACGCGATGGCGCGCTGTGGCTCGAGGCCTATACCGACGGCGGGCCTTATTCCGCGCCGGTCAAGCTACCGGAGCTGCCGGACTGGTGGCGGGCAGCGATCGGTCATCTGGCCCGCGAAGCCGAACGCTCGGGCCCGGGCAATCGCGCGGTCCTGGGCCGCCTGTCCGAATTGCTCTTCATGGAGGTTCTGCGCTGGCAACTCACGTACATCAGCGGTGGTCATGGCGGCTGGCTCGCCGGCCTGAACGACCCGCACGTGGGGCGCGCGCTGGCGCTCATGCACGCCGATCCTGCGCGTGCATGGACAGTGGAGACCCTGGCGCAGGAGGCGGGAGCCTCACGCTCGGCCCTGGCCAAGCGCTTCGTCGATCTGATCGGCGAGGCGCCCATCCAGTATCTCGCGGGCTGGCGGATGCAGCTCGCGCGACGGCTGCTGCGCGAAAGCAATGTCGGTCTCGCCGAGCTGGCGGCGCGTGTGGGCTATGAATCCGAGGCCGCCTTCAGCCGCGCTTTCCGCCGCGCCGTCGGTGTCCCTCCGGCGACGTGGCGCGATGCGAATGCTGTCGTCAGCGAGCAGGGGGAGGAGTGAGCCACTTCGGGCGCACTCGCCACCTCACCGATACGCCACGGCCTTGATGGCAGCCTGGATGTCTTCCTGGCCGGGGATGACAATGCGCTCGAGCGTGTCGTTGTAAGGCATGGGCACATCGCGCATGCCGACGCGCGCGATCGGCGCGTCGAGATAGTCGAACGCCTCCTCCTGCACGACGGCCGCGACCTCGGCGCCGAAGCCCCATTTCTTCCAGCCCTCGTGAGCAATGACGAGGCGGCCCGTCTTCTTCACGCTGTTGATAATCGTCTCGGTATCGAGCGGGCGCAGCGTGCGCGGATCGATGACCTCGACATCGAGGCCTTCGCGGGCGAGCTGCTCGGCTGCGCGCAAGGCCGGTGCGACCAGTGCCAGCGTCGCGACGACGGTCACGTCCTTGCCGGGGCGCTTGATGTCCGCCTTGCCGACCGGGATGACATATTCGATGGCCGGCACGGGCCCCTTGGTCTGCACATAGAGCAGCTTGTGCTCGCAGAAGATCACGGGGTTGTCGTCGCGCACGGCGGCAGCGAGCAGGCCCTTGGCGTCGTACGGCGTGGACGGCGCCATCACCACGAGGCCGGGCACGTGGCAGAACCACGCCTCGAGCGACTGCGAATGCTGTGCGGCGAGGCGCACGCCGCCACCCTGCGGGCCGCGGAAGACGACCGGCACCTTCGGCACGCCGCCGAGCATGTAGCGGAATTTCGCCGCCTGGTTGACGATCGGATCCATCATGTGGGTGATGAAATCGAAGATCTGGATCTCGGCGATTGGCCGCATTCCGGTGATGGCCGCGCCGACCGCCGAGCCGGAAATGGCCATCTCCGAGATCGGCGTGTCGCGCACGCGCTCCTTGCCGTACTTGTCGATGAGGCCGCGCGTAGCCGCGAAGATGCCGCCGATCTTGCCGACATCCTCGCCCATGACGAAGACGCGTGGATCGCGCGCCATTTCCTGGTCGATGGCCTCGCGGATGGCTTCGCCATAGCCGAGCTCGCGCGCGGATTCGTGGCCCGGGCCCGGCTCGGGTCCGAAGTCATGATGAGGTGCCGTGACGGCATCCTCGAACACGGCGATGGTCGGCTCGGCGGCCTGCTTGGCCGTCTCGATAGCTTGTTCGAGCTCACTCTCGACCCTTGCACGGATTTCCGCGAGCCGCGTATCCGTAACCTGACGCTCCTTCAGGCGGTCGCCGGCGCGGCGGATGGCGTCGCGCTCCTCGCGCCAGACGCGGTCCTCGTCCTCGCCGCGATAGGCCGGGAGGTTGGCGCGCATGGAGTGGTCGCCCCACCGCCACGTGATGCATTCGATGAGCGAGGGGCCCTCGCCATTGCGCGCGCGCGAGGCGGCACGGCTGACGGTATCGTAGACGGCCACGACGTCGTTGCCGTCGATGGTCTCGCCCGGCATGGTGTAGCCTGCGGCGCGACGCGAGAAGCGGTCGATGGCAGCAACGTCGGTGATGCGGGTCGAAAGCCCGAACTGGTTGTTCTCCAGAACGAAGACGACCGGCAGCTTCCAGATGCTCGCCATATTGAGCGCTTCGTGGAAGATGCCCTCATTGGAGGAGCCGTCGCCGAAGAAAACGACGCAGATCTGACCGCTGCCGCGCAGCTTGGCCGAGAGCGCGGCGCCGGAACCGAGCCCGAGACCGGCGCCGGTAATGCCGTTCGCGCCGAGGATGCCGCGCTCGATGTCGGCGATGTGCATGGAGCCGCCGAGGCCCTTGGAATAGCCCGTGTCGCGGCCGAACAGCTCGGCCATCATGCGCGTCAGGTCGGCGCCCTTGGCGACGCAGTGTCCATGGCCCCGGTGGTGGCTGACGACGTAGTCCTTGTCCTCGAGCGCCGCGCAGGCGCCGACCGCGATGGCTTCCTCGCCGACGTAGGAATGCGCCGTACCTTTGACGACCCCTTCCAGGAACAGCTCGTGCACGCGCTGGTCGAACCGGCGCACGCGCTGCATCTGCTCGTAGAAGCGCTCGAGCAGAGGGGTTTCGATCGTCTGGGCGTCCATCGGCGATCCTCCGGGGGAAAGGCAGGGTTTTTTCGTTGGCGCGATCGTACCCGATGATCGTGATTTGGGAAGATGCATTGGCGGGATGCACGATCGCGCGTGCTGCACGGCGATGAAGCCGCGCATCGCGGAGGCCGCTTCAGAGATTGCCGTAGCTCCCGACCTAGAAGGCGTAGCTCAGGCCACCTCGGACCGAATGTACGCTCAAGCCATCGGCGCGATGATCGTAGTCGAGAGCGGAGACGACACTGCCGAAATCGACATACTGATACTCGATCCGCCCGCGCAGGCCCTTGCCAAGCGCGAGCTCGTAACCTCCGCCGAGCGTCCAGCCGACAAGGTCGTTGGACACGGAGCGGCCATTGGTAAGATCCTTCTTTTCGATGGAGCTGAAGGCGATGCCCCCTGTCGCGTAGACGAGCGAACGACAGTACGCCACACCGGCGCGCGCCCTGATGGTGCCGATGTAGTTGATCTCCAGGGCATTCACGTAGCCCGCGAACTGGCTGTCATCGCCCTTGAGAGACGCCCAACTGAAATCGCCCTCGATGCCATAGGCCAACCAGCTTTGCTGCCAGAGGTAGCCGGCGTGGAGACCGCCCGTTGTGCTGCTGTAGGAAATGTCTCCATCCGGCCCCCAATCGGGATAGCCCGCCGATATGTTGCGCCACGAGTTGCCAGCCTCTCCCCAGGCACGGCCGACATGTGCGCCAACGTAAAATCCGCTCCAATTGTACCCGGAGCCGGAAGATCTCTCCGCGGCCTACGATACATTTGCAAAGGCAGCAAAAATCAGGCCTGCGATGACCAGCGCGCGCATGCTCCCCCCTGATGGCTTGTGTGAAAGAAACTGAACGAATCACACAAATTCTCAGCCAGCCGACTTAATGACCCCTTAGGATCGAACGGGCGCTGGTCGCGCCGCCGATTGGTCGTTGCATTGGCGCGATGCGTCTGCCGGCCTGCCGTCGGAGGCAGAAGCCTGTATGATCGCGACAACAACAATGCTGCCGCGGGGAAATGCCTGTCATGACCATGATCTACGATCCGGCTCATCCGGTCGTGCGCGCCGACCCTCATCCCACTTATGCGCGCCTGCGCGAAGAAGATCCCGTGCACTGGCACCCGGGTCTGAGGTGCTGGATCCTGACGCGCTACGAGGATGTGGCGGCTGCTCTTTCCGGCCCCTCCATG
>ERZ778025.1851-NODE-1851-length-13438-cov-3.506538_pt1 | contig 13438 bp, 17 predicted proteins | sample MGYA00375755_ERZ778025 | MGnify/ENA primary metagenome ERZ778025 (study PRJEB29350, sample SAMN05389825) | bioreactor metagenome | isolation source: Thiocyanate bioreactor | place: South Africa: University of Cape Town | collected 2014-03-17 ... | reverse complement strand
GGCGCGGCCATGCCGTTCATGATGGCGTTGATGCGACCGCTGATGGCAGGAGAGGAGTGCCCGCGATCGCCCGCCTGGTATTCGTGGAGCGCCTGTTCCAGGTAATCCTGGTACTGGCCCGCGAGCGCGGGGTAGTTGGGCGCGATGCCGTTGCCGTCGGTGCCGTGGCAGGCTTCGCAAGGGGCAGCTTTCTGCTTGCCGGCCGCGGCGTTGCCGTCCGCGGCCGAAGCGGTGCCGAAGCCGAGCGCGAGCGCGGCGGCAACAAGGGAGACGAGGATGGTGCGGGACTGCATGGCCGGTTCCCCTTATTGCTTCTGCTTGGGCGCAAGGCTGGAAAGATACGCCGCGATGTCCTTGATCTGCTGCTCGGTGAGGCTGTTGGCCTGCGCGTGCATGGTCGGGAAACCGCGGTCGCCGCTCTTGTATTCGTTGAGCGCGTCGATCAGGTATTGCTCGTTCTGGCCGGCGATCTTGGGCACGTGGTATTCGGGGTACACCGACATGTAACCGCGGATGCCGTGGCAGCCGTGGCAGGAATACACCTCCAGCTTGCCCCTGGCGGGATCGCCCTTGGCGAACGCGGTGGTTGCAAAGCACGCGAAACCTGCCAGCAAGACGACGCTCAGCACCGATCGAATCATGTTCTTGGGTTCCCTGCGGGCGGCCGGGCCGCGGTTGCAAAGTCGAAAGTATAGCCTGTGACCCCCGCGGACTTGCAAGCCGTCCGCCGGGTGCGTGCGGTTCACGCGGTGTGTGCGTGCTGCATCGTGTCGATCGCGAGCGCCGAATGTGCGTAGGCGCCGCCGGCGCGCATTTCGGCCGCCACCCAGATCGCTTCCATGATTTGCTGCTCGCTGGCGCCGGCCTTCAATGCCGCCCTGGTGTGGCCCTTGATGCAATACGGGCACTGCGTGGTGTGCGCCACCGCGACGGCGATCAATTGCTTGGTGGCCGAGGGCAGCGCGCCGTCGGCGAATACCGCGCGGCTGAAGTTCTGGAAGGCTTCCAATGGCGCCGGGGCGAGTTCGTGGCGCTTGCGCGCAATGTCGGCGGTGGAATCGGGATACATCGGATGGTCCATGTCGGTTTCCTCGCAATGCAATGATGCAAGTCGTTCACTCTACGCCGATCGCCGATGCGCGCGTTGCCATGGGTCAGGGCGCATGGTGCCGATTGGGACAAGACTGCAGGTTTGCCAACCTGCACGGATAATGTTCTGATGGCGACATGAAGACTTGGCGCTCCATGGCTTGGGGCTGGCTTCTGTTGCTGGCGGTGGCGACCGTTGGCGCGGCCGCGCCGGAGTCGCCGATGGCGCATCCGGAAGTCGTGGTGTTGCGTGGGGATGGCGCGATCAGCCCGGCCAGCGCCGATTACGTGGTGCGTGGCATCCAGCGCGCCGATTCGATCCACGCCACGGCGGTCGTGCTGTAACTGGATACGCCCGGCGGCCTGTCCAGTTCGATGCGTGACATCATCAAGGCGATCCTGGCGTCGCCGGTTCCCGTGATCGGCTACGTCGCGCCGTCCGGCGCGCGCGCCGCCAGCGCCGGCACTTACATCATGTATGCATGCCACGTCGCGGCGATGGCGCCCGCGACCAACATCGGCGCAGCCACGCCGGTCTCGCTGACCGGCGGCGGCAGCTTGCCCTTGCCCGCTTCCACCAGCGGCAAGGGGGTGCCCGCGCCGATCGGGGATACCGAGATGCGCAAGGTCACCAACGATGCCGTCGCCTACATCCGGGCGCTGGCGGAACGCCGCGATCGCAATGCCGACTGGGCGGAGAAGGCCGTGCGCGACGCGGTGAGTGTGTCGGCCGAGGAAGCGCTGAAATTGCACGTGGTCGATCTGGTCGCGCCGGACGTCCCGGCGCTCCTCGCGGACGTGGATGGGCGCAGCGTCGAGACATCGGCGGGCGCGCGCGTGCGCGACGCCACGATCCAGACCGTCGCGCCCGGCGTGCGCAGCCAATTCCTGGGCGTCATCGCCAATCCATCGGTCGCCTACATCCTGCTGCTGATCGGCCTCGGGGGCCTGGTGATGGAGGGGATGCACCCGGGCGGCGTGCTGCCGGGCGTGGTCGGCGCGATCTGCCTGCTGCTCGCGTTGTACGCTTTCCAGTTGCTGCCGGTGAACTTCGCGGGGCTGGGCTTGATCCTGCTGGGCGTGATCCTGATCGTGTCGGAAGCCTTCGTGCCCGCCTACGGCGTGCTCGGCACCGGCGGCGTGGTTTCGTTCGTGATCGGTTCGGTGATCCTGATGCGCACCGGCGTGCCGGGCTACGGCATCGCCTTGCCGGTGGTGGTCGGCGTGGCCATCGCCGCCGCAGGCGTCCTCGTCGGCATCGTCTGGATGGCGATGCGTTCGCGCAAGCGGCCGGTGGTCAGCGGTCGCGAGGAAATGGTCGGCGCCGTCGCCGAGGTCGTCGCCGATTTCGAGGGACTCGGCATGGTGCACGTGCACGGCGAGCGCTGGCAGGCGCGATCCGGCATCCCGTTGAAGCGCGGCCAGCGCGTAAGCGTCACCGGCATGCACGGGTTGGTGCTGGACGTGCAACCCGTCGCGCCACCATCGAAGGAGGAAGCGCAATGATCTTTCCCGCCGTTGTCGTGATCGTGGTGATCGTGCTGGTCATCCTGTTGTCGTCGCTGAAGATCCTGCGCGAATACCAGCGCGGGGTGATCTTCCTGTTCGGGCGCTTCCAGGCCGTGAAGGGACCGGGCATCATCGTGCTGATCCCGATCGTGCAGCAGATGGTGCGGATCGACCTGCGCACCATCGTGATGGACGTGCCGCCGCAGGACGTGATCTCGCGCGACAACGTGCCGGTGAAGGTCAACGCGGTGATCCTGTTCCGCGTGATCGATCCGGAAAAGGCGGTGATCCAGGTCGAGGACGCACGCGAGGCGACCAGCCAGTTGGCGCAGACCACCTTGCGCTCGGTGCTCGGCCAGCACGAACTGGATGAAATGCTGAGCGAGCGCGACAAGCTCAACCATGACATCCAGCTCATCCTCGACCAGCACACCGACGCGTGGGGCATCAAGGTCTCCAACGTCGAAATCAAGCAGGTCGACCTGGACGAGGGCATGATCCGCGCGATCGCTCGCCAGGCCGAAGCCGAGCGCCAGCGCCGCGCCAAGATCATCAATGCCGAGGGCGAACAGCAGGCCTCGGAAAAGTTGATGCAGGCCGCACAGACGCTGATGCAGCAACCGCAATCGATCCAGTTGCGCTACCTGCAGACGCTGGTGGAGGTCGCAGGGATCGCCGGCAACAAGACCAACACCATCGCGTTTCCGTTGCCGCTGGATTTGTTCGAACCGCTGCTCGGCAAGCTGCGCAAGTCGACGGACGCCGCGCCGCCGCCATAGGCGGCGCAGCGGCGTCCGCTCAGATCCGCGCGGATTTCACCAGCAGGTGCTTGGCGATCGCGCCGTGCAGGCGTCCGATCCCGCGCACCAGGTGCAGCATCCCGAACAGCAGGAGAAACCCGATCACGAACATGCCGATCGCGTCGGCCCAGTTCGGCACGTGCGCGCCGAAGCCCCAATCCAGCGTCACGTGCTGGTCGACCCAGGCGTGGCCCAGACCGAAGAAGTTGAAGGCCATCGCCACCGGCACCAGCAACAGCGCCAGCGATACGCACGACAACACCACCACGATCGTGAAGTAGGAGATGCCGAGCGGCAGCATCAGCAGCATGTACATCAGCGTGAACCAGGTGCGCGGATCGGACAGCATTTCGCCGATCCGCTTCAGCAGCGGCCGGTCGCGTTCGATGTACGGCGGGCGACGCGGCATGCGCACGCCCAGCATGCCCTCGACGATGCGGCTTTCCAGCAGCGACAGGCCGCGCACCGAGGCCATGAACAGCAGGAAGAACGGGATGCCGATCAGGGTGATCGCGAAACCGGCGGACAACGACAGTCCGGTGACCACCCAGGTGAAATAAAAGATGCCGGTCGCGAGTGCCAGCAGCATGTAGAACAACGCGCCATAGGTGTGCGGGTCCGCGGCGACGCCGAAAAACCGGCCGAGCGCCGAGCGGCGCGGACGTGGGCGTGGCGTGCGCAGGGCACGCGCGACGGTCTGTTCGGTGGTGCGGTAGATATCCGCGACTTCTTCCGGCGCGCCGTAACTGGTCGAGATTTTTGCCAGCAGTTCGGCCTCGCTCATGCCGGGGTTTTCGGCGAGTTCCGAGCGCAGGTGTTCCTCGGCGTCGTACAGCGCATCCTGGATCATCGCGGGATCGGCGCCGGCCAGCGCCGCGCGCAGCTGCGCCAGGTATTCCTTGATGGTGTGCGGTGTGGTCATGGCTTCAGGCCTTCAGGATCGAATCGACGAAAAGGCGGGTGGAATTCCATGCGCCGGTCCATTCGCGCAGGACTTTCCGGCCCAACGGTGTGATGCGGTAATAGCGTCGCGGCGGCCCGGCTTCGGAGGGTTCGACGAAGGTTTCCAGCAGTTCCGCCGCGGAGAGGTTGCGCAATACCGGGTACAACGCGCTCTGCTTGCCGACCAGCACGCCGCCGGCATCGCGTTCGAGCCGCTTGGCGATCTGGTAGCCGTACAGCGGTTCGCGCGCGGCAGACAGCACCGCCAGCAGCACCAGCGACACCGTGCCCGCGGCCAGCTCCTTCTCGAACTTCTTCAGGTGGGCGTCCGTTTCGGACATCAAGGCATGCTTGCATCGCGCATAGGTGCGAGTACACTATAGCGCACTTGATAATAGTGGCATGCGCCGAAAGTCATGATCACGGCGCGATGCGTCGGAAGTCATGTTTTCGAGGGACGCAGCGGGGCGCATACTGGATGCGCGGTATGCAGCAGGCCGCCAGCGGCGGCGAGGAGAACGAAGATGCTCGAACTCGGAGTACTGGTGGTGTTCGTGGTCGGCGCGATCTGGTTGTTCGGCGCGCTGCTCGGCGGGCTGTTCAAGTTGACGTTCGGATTGTTCGGCATGCTGATCGGCGGTGTGTTCGGCATCTTCGGGCTGGCCATCGCCGCGCTGGTCGCGCTGCCGATCCTGTTCCTGGTACTGCTGCCGCTGATGCTGCCCGCGTTGTGCGTCGCGGCCCTGGTGTGGCTGGTCGTGCGCGCGTCGCGCCCGGCCCAGCCGGCACAGACCTCGAATTGAAGGATACGGGTGCGCGGCACCCGCCCGGGGGTGCCGCATAGTCTTGGCCCGTCGTCACCCGCGGTTCAATGCGAACTGCACGGGCACCAGCGCCCAGGCCCGGATCGCGTGGCCGTCGCGCGTGGCGGGGTGGAATCGCCACGAAGCCAACACGTGTTTGCGCGCCGCGTCATCGAGCAGGCGCGAACCGCTACCGTGTTCGATCACCACTTGCACCGGCTTGCCGTCGGCGCCGACCAGCACCTTCAGCAACACGGTGCCCTGCACCCCGGCGCGCAGCGCCTGGAGCGGGTACGCGGGCGGGGTCGCGGTTTCGTAGGCGATGGTGGCTTCGGCGTTGCCCGCGGCGGCAGTCGTGTCCGATTCGGTCCCGGAGCTCGCAATCTCCGGCTGCACGGGCGCAACCGGAATGATGCCCGGCACCGCGGACAGGGCGACAGGCACGGGATGCGTCACCGGCGCGCGCACCTCGGGCACAGTGACATGTCTCGCCGCCCGCAAGGTCGGTGGCACTGGCGGCGGCGCGACCGGAGGCGGCGTGGGTTGCAGCACCGCGGCGAGCAATGCTTGCGGGGGCGGGGCTCGAACCGGCAACGGCGTGCTGGGCAGCAGTGCGAACAGCACCACGGCGAGGTTCAGGCTGAGGGTCAGCGCCAGCGCGAACGAACGGGTCGCGTGCGGCGCGCATTCGAAGGGACGCGTGACGGCCATCGACGTCATAAGCCACCTCCTTGCAGAGAGGAATGTGGCCAAGGGCGTCGAGGGGCGGCGCCCCGGTCGGTTTCCACGCTACGCCGGGTGGCGTGGCCCGGCAAGTGCCGCGCGGCAACGGATGCGATGGGGTGGTTCGTCTCCGGCAGACCCAACCCTCCCGGGGTTGCGGGGTCATGCGGGGCGGAGATCAGCCGGCGGATCTCGCGCCAGCCGGCTCCTCGATCAGGCCGGCGACGATTTCGATCGAGCGCAGCCGCGCCGCGTGGTCATGCATGTTGCTGGTGAGGATCAGTTCGTCGGCGCCGGTGCGTTCGATGAACGCATTGATCGCGTTCGCCACGGCATGCGGTGAGCCGATCGCGGAACACGACAGGACATGCTCGATCAGCTTCCGGCCCTGCGGCGGCAATGACTCGGCATAGCCTTCCACCGGTGGAGGCAAACGCCCCGGATGGCCCAGCCGCAGGTTCACGAACGACTGCTGCCACGAGGTCGCGAGATAACGCGCCTCGTCGTCGGTGTCCGCGGCGAACACGTTGTAGCCCAGCATCACGTGCGGCCGTTGCAGGAACCGCGACGGCTTGAACTGCGCGCGATACACCGCGATCGCATCCATCATCTGCGCCGGCGCGAAGTGCGACGCGAACGCATAGGGCAGCCCCAGCATCGCGGCAAGCTGCGCACCGAACAGGCTGGAACCCAGGATCCAGATCGGTACCGCTTGTCCTTCGCCGGGCACCGCACGTACCGGGGTGCGCCCTTCGAAATATGCGATCAGTTCCAGCACGTCGCGCGGGAATGCGTCCGGATCGGTGTCGAGGTTGCGGCGTAACGCGCGAGCAGTGGCCTGGTCGCTGCCCGGCGCGCGCCCGAGCCCCAGGTCGATGCGTCCGGGATACAGCGCCTCCAGCGTGCCGAACTGTTCGGCGATCACCAGCGGCGAATGGTTGGGCAGCATGATGCCGCCCGCGCCGACGCGGATGCGCGACGTTGCGCCCGCGACGTGGCCGATCAGCACCGCGGTGGCGGCGCTGGCGATGCCCGGCATGCCGTGGTGCTCGGCCATCCAGAAACGGTTGAAACCCCAACGCTCCGCGTGTTGCGCGACGTCGACGGTGTGTGCGAGCGACTCGGAAGCCGAGCCGCCTTCGGTGATCGGGCAAAGGTCGAGGAAAGAAAACGGGATCATGACAAGGGGAGTTGGTGCTGGTCGCCCGAATAATCAAGGTGGCCGTCCACGATGTGCGCCGCCGAGGTGTACGGATGTTGGGACGGCGCGCCCGGCCCCATGATGTGCAGCACACGCGTCCCGTTGAGCTTGAACACGTCGGAAATCAGCCCGCGGTGGCAGCGCCACCACACGGCTTCCGAACACATGATCGCGGTGCGTCGCTTCGAAGCCAGCACCTTCAGCCGTTCGATGCCGTCGTGGAATGCCTTCGTCTGCATGTAATCGGCGTAACCACGGAACGCCGGATGCCGCCACGCGGTATTGGGCGAATCGGGCTGCATCTTGCGGCGGCCACCGAGCTCGGTGAACGGCGCGTAGTCGATACCGGTCCCATGCAACGCGTGCTGGAGTGGCTCGACATTGAAGTGCGGGTACTTGCGCGAGCCGAGGAAGTGGCGCACGTCGGCCAGCACTTCGATGGCATTGTTCTTCAGCAGCGCGATGAATTCATCGAGGCTGCGGGTGGAATGGCCGATGGTCCAGAGCGTTTCCGGCCACGGCGTTTCCGCGGGTTTCTTGCGTGCAGTCATGCGATCAGCATACGCGCCGGCGTCACTCACGGCATTCTCCGTTCGCACTAAGCGTAGCGCCGAAGGCGCGACGCGGGGAGCGGCCAAGGATGGCCGCGCTTTGAGGAGCGAGGAAGTCGAAGTGTCCTTGTCTATACTGCCGGGATGAACGACTACACCACCGCCAACACCGTCGAGGAATTCCGCCGGCATCTTGCCGAGGTGCATGCCCGCATCGCGGCCGCGTGCGCGAAAGCCGGACGCGATCCGGCAACGGTGCGCTTGCTCCCCGTCAGCAAGACGGTTTCGGAAGAACGCATCCGCAATGCCTACGCCGCGGGTTGCCGCACACTGGGCGAAAACAAGGTGCAGGAAGCGCACCGCAAATGGCAGGCGATGGCGGACCTTTCCGATTTGCGCTGGTTCATCATCGGCCATCTGCAAACCAACAAGGCCAAACTCGTTGCCGAATTTGCATCCGAATTCCAGGCGCTGGACAGCCTGCGTGTGGCCGAAGCGCTGGACAGACGCTTGCAATCGCTGGGCCGCCCGCTCGACGTGCTGGTACAGGTCAACACCTCGAACGAGGACAGCAAGTTCGGCCTGCCGCCGGAGGAAGTCGAGGCGTTCGTGAAACAACTGCCCGTGTTCGCATCACTGCGCGTCCGCGGCCTGATGACGCTGGCGCTGTTTTCGGACAACGCCGCGAAAGTACGCCCGTGCTTCGTGCGCCTGCGTGAACTGCGCGATCGCCTGCGCCAGTCCGCACCCGACGGCATCGCGATGAATGCGCTTTCGATGGGCATGTCCGGCGACTACGAACTCGCGATCGAGGAGGGCTCGACCATCGTGCGCGTGGGCCAGGCAATCTTCGGCGCGCGCAAGACGCCGGATAATGCCTACTGGCCCGACGTTGCGTCTTCCACGGGCGAATGAGCGTGGTTTGTCAGCCTTTCAAGTGCGTGCCGATCCACCAGATGTTGCCTTCAGGATCGCGCACGCCTGACGATCGGTCGCCATAGGGTTGGTCCCTGGGCGCCACGATCGAAGTCGCGCCTGCCGCCAGGGCACGCTGGTAGGCCACATCTGCATCCGGCACGTACACGTGTGTCGAACAACGTATCCCACCATCAGGGCCATTGGGGCGCTCACCCAGCATGATCACGGAATCGTCGATGCGCACTTCGGCGTGCTTGATCGTGCCGTCCGGCAGTTCCCGCTTGTACAACTCGACCGCGTCGAAGGTGGCTTTGAGGAACGCCAGCATGCGGCCGGCGCTCGAAACCAGCAGGAAAGGCGATACGGCATTGTGTGCGGCGGGTTTGTGCGCGGGCATCGGCGAGTCCTTGTCGCGAGAGCGCGGCATGCTACCAGAGCGTCCGCGCACGCGCGCTTGGTTGCGCGGCCGCATTGCCTGCTTCAGGCCCGACGGTACGAAGATACGGCACGCTCGATCTCACAGCAACCGGCTGAAGATGCGGATGCCGGCGAGGTATTCGCCGGCGATGGTGCCGAGGTTGGTGAGCATGAACACCAGCAGCGTGCGCGCGACGCGGTTGCGCCACCAGCCGGAAACCTGCAGCAGGTCCTTGCGCAACGACTGGAAGTCGGCGACGCGCGGTTTGCGCAACCAGGCTTCCCCCATGCCCGCGACCCCGCCGGAAGACAGTCCGGGCGGGCGCAACGGCTTCAGCGGTCCCATCACCGCCGCGGTGAGCACGGACAGCGGGTGGCCGCCCGCGATGGCCGCGCCGATCCCGCTCAGTACCGCGGTGTAGATCACCCAGTCGCGCAGGGCGTGCCAACCCATGGTGGCGTTGCGGTAGAACAGGAAGCCGATTGCGATGAAGATCGCCAGCATCACCCCGACCGCGACGTACTTCGGCCATTTCGGCGCCGGCAGTTTCGCCGCCAGCGGTTCGATGATGGTGCGCGACGGTTCGGTCTGCGCGCCGAGCTCGCGTCCGATACCGGCCAGGTGGCCCGCACCGATGACCACCAGCACGCGTTTGGCGGCCGGGTTTTGCGCCGACTCCTCGCGCAGGCGCGCAGCCATGAAGCGGTCGCGTTCCCCGATCAGGGCTTCGTAAAGCGGCTTGGAATTGCGCGCGAACTCGCCGAACGCGCTCTCCAGGATGTCGCCCTGTTTCAGCTTTTCGATTTCGGCCTCGTCGATATTCTCATGCGAGAACACGCTGGCGATCAGGCTGCCCAGGATGCCCATGCGGTCGCGGAAGGGCACGCCGCGATAGGCATGGTTGAGCGTGATGCCGATCTCGCGATCCACCAGCCATAGCGGCAGGCCGCGCGCGTCGGCCGCGGCCATCGCCGCCTTCATTTCCGCGCCGGGTTCGATGCCGTACTGTTCGGCGATGCGCTGCTGGAACGACGACAGCGCGAGCGATGCGAACACCATGCCGGCCTTGCCGGTGCGGATCACCTGGAACAGGTCCATCTTCGCGAACGCGTCGGGATCGCGAATGCCGCGTGCGCGCGATTCGCATAGTTCCACCGCGATCGCATCGAACGATTCGCGCTCGATCAGCGCCTTGACTGCGTCGACGCTGGCGCGCGACACGTGCGCGGTGCCGAGCAGCACATATTCGATGCCGTCGCGTTCGACACGCGACAGCGGCTGGTCGTGCAACGGATCGGGTGCCGCCGGTTGTTGGGCGGGGGAATCGGGCGGAGTGTTCAATCGCGGAATCTTTTCAAGAGGTCGTCGTACGCATCGATGCGGCGATCGCGCAGGAACGGCCAGATGCGGCGCACGGCTTCGCTGCGCGCCATGTCGATGTCGGCGATCAGCAGTTCGCGTGAATCGTCGTTGGCGCGGGCAAGGATTTCGCCTTGCGGCCCCGCGACGAAACTGGAACCCCAGAACTGCGCGCCGCGGCCTTCGCCATCCGGTGCGGGTTCGAAGCCGACCCGGTTGCAGGCGAGCAGCGGCAAGCCATTGGCGACGGCGTGGCCGCGCTGCACGGTGATCCAGGCTTCGCGCTGGCGGTCTTTTTCGTCCTGGGAGTCGGCGGGATCCCAACCGATGGCTGTGGGATACAACAGCAATTCCGCGCCGGCCAACGCCATCAGGCGCGCGGCTTCGGGGTACCACTGGTCCCAGCACACCAGCACGCCCAGCTTGCCGACCGACGTGTCGATGGGATGAAAGCCAAGGTCGCCGGGCGTGAAGTAGAACTTCTCGTAGTAGGCCGGGTCGTCGGGGATGTGCATCTTGCGGTATTTGCCCGCGATGGCCTCCGAGCGATCGAACACCACCGCGGTGTTGTGGTACAGCCCGGCCGTGCGGCGTTCGAACAGCGAGGCCACCACGACCAGCTTGAGCTCGGCGGCGAGTTTGCCGATTCGTTCGGTGGACGGGCCGGGAACCGGTTCGGCGCGATCGAATTCGTCCACCGATTCGTGCTGGCAGAAATACGGGCCGTTGTGCAGTTCCTGCAGCAGCACAAGCTGCGCACCGGCTTGCCCGGCTTCGCGCAAGCCGGCCTCGATCGCGTCGAGGTTGGCGCTGACGCTGCCGCGATCGCGTTCCTGCAGCAGTGCGACCTTGAGGGTGGTGTTCGTCATGGCGTCTGCAGTTTAGCCGTGCACATCAGTGTCGTCATTCCGGAGCGGGCCGCAGGCCCGAATCCGGAATCGGTTGGTAACCCGGGCTTGCGCCCGGTTACCGATTCCGGGTTCCATTGCCGGACAAGCCGGCAACGGCCCCGGAATGACGAAAAAAGGGGGGGGATTGCCCGGCTTACGCGATGACGTCCGCAGGAAGTTGCATCGTCATGCAATGCAGGCTACCGTTCTGCCAGATCAGCGGCCGGCAGGGGATCTGGATGACGTCGCGGCCGGGGTGGGCGAGGGCAATGGTGCTGGCGGCGGCGTCATCGACCACGTCGCCGTAGGCCGGCACCAGGACCGCGCCATTGACGATCAGGTAATTGGCGTAGGACGCCGCGAGCCGGCGGCCTTCGTCAAGAATCGGTTTGGGCCAGGGCAGGTCGAACAGGCGATAGGGCTTGCCGTCGATGGTGCGCAGGGCCTCGATTTCGCGGCGCATTCCGGTGAGTTCCACGTAGTGCAGGTCGTCGGGGTCGCTGCAGGCCTGGTACACGATCGCGTCGTCCGGCGCGAAGCGGGCGAGGGTGTCGATGTGTGCGTCGGTGTCGTCGCCCTGCAGGTAGCCGCGATCCAGCCACAGCACACGTTGCGCGGACAACGCGTTGCGCAGGGTGAGTTCGATCTGTTCGCGTGATTGGTCGGGATGGCGCTGCTGCAGGCAGCGCCAGGTGGTAAGGATGGTGCCGCGACCATCGGACTCGATCGCGCCGCCTTCCAGCGCCCAATCGATGCGCTGGTGCTGCACGCCGCGGCGGAACACGCCGTGTTCGATCAGGCCGGCGACCAGTGCGTCGTCCTGCGACGCCTCGAACTTGCCGCCCCAGCCGGTGAAACGGAAATCCAGCAACACGAACTGTTCTTGCGCATCGGCACATGGATGTGCCGATCGCGAATCGACAGATTCGTCGGAGGCAAGTTCGGACATGTGCCGAACTTGCCGTGTCCGGGCCGTGGCTGGATGCCCGGTCCCGGACTTCAGAATGATCGGACCCGAGTCGCGCAGCCAGGTGTCGTCGTAGGGAATCTCGACGAAGCGCACGCGGGACAAGTCGGCGCCCGCATCGCGCAGGCACTCGTTTGCGTGCGCGCCGATCTCGGCGTCGGGCACACAAACGATCGCGGCTTCGAAGCGCGAGATCGCGGCGGTCAACGCGGCACAGGTGTCTTCGACGCTGTCTAGCCGCGCCGCCCAGTCGGTGCCGGCGTGCGGCCACGCCAGCAACACCGCGGACTGCGGCTCCCATTCGGCAGGCAGTCGCAATTCAGGAGGCGTCATGACAGATGAACCTGCGGATTCCGTCATTCCGGCGCAGGCCGGAATCCAGCGAGTGCAAAAAATGGATCCCGGCTTTCGCCCGGGCGTTGGCAAAACTTCCGCCCCATTCGGAGCGGTTGTCGTGAAAGGTCAGTGCACGGAGCCCTTGGCCACGGATGGCGGCTTTGATGTCCGTTCTGGCGGCCGAGATCGCGTAGCAAACGTACTCGCTGGATCGTTGGCCGACGCCGCGATCAGGGATGATCGCACTTACAAAGCTTGCGGGCCGGGGGTGCGCAGCACGGCATGGATCACGTGGCTGTACTCGAAATACACGACGTACTTCGAGTATTCCCAGCGGTGGATCGGTGGCTGGCGTTTGGAACTGCCGCCACGGGTCGCCAGCACTTTCAGCGGCGCGCCGTATTCGCGTTTCACCTGGTCCATCGTCATGCCGCGCTTGGGCAGGTTCATGCGTTGTTCCTGCTTGACCTTCATGCGCAGGCTTTCCGCGTGGGCCGGTGCGGGGAACAGCAACGGGGCGGCGGCCAGTGCAAGCGTCGCGACGATCAGGCTGGTGGCGATACGTTTCATGACGGTGGCTTCCCCAGGCGCGCTGCGCCGATGCGCCTTTGTAGCAAAAACCGCCCTTGTGCGCCAGCGAATACGGTCACGAAAAAGGCCGCTGAAGCGGCCTTTTCATTATCTTTGGCGGGCCTTGAAACGCGGGTTACTCTTGCAAATCACGAACACCTTGCCGCGCCGGCGCACGACCTTGCAGTCGCGGTGCCGCTGCTTGGCGGACTTCAGGGACGAAAGCACCTTCACGGCGGACTCCTCGAGATAAATTCGGCCGAAACAAAGCGGGAAAGTGTAGCGTGCCCAGACACTTGCCGCAAGCCTCGGGACATGCCGAAAGCGTGCCGTTATCCTTGGCGTTTCCCCCTTCAAGAATC
>ERZ778025.1847-NODE-1847-length-13461-cov-4.532970_pt1 | contig 13461 bp, 12 predicted proteins | sample MGYA00375755_ERZ778025 | MGnify/ENA primary metagenome ERZ778025 (study PRJEB29350, sample SAMN05389825) | bioreactor metagenome | isolation source: Thiocyanate bioreactor | place: South Africa: University of Cape Town | collected 2014-03-17 ... | reverse complement strand
TGGCATTGATGACGATCTGATCCTTCTCGCGGCCGACAACTGTGAGAAGACCATTGCGGAGGAAGCCTAGATCGCCGGTCCGCAGCCAGTCATCGTCCGTCAGCAGGTCGGCGGTGCCTTCTTCGTCTCCCAGATAGCCGCACGTCATGGTCGGACCCTGCACCTCGACAAGGCCGATGGCTTCTTCCGCCAAGATGGTCCCATTGTCGTCGACGATCCGTACGGCATGACCTGCGGTCGGTCGATCAAGGACGACCGGTCCTTCCTCCGTTAGATCTGGCGAAAAGACGGCGCCGCCTCCGGCCACGGGGCCACATTCCGTGAGGCCGTAACCGAGAATGATCGAGTCGGCAGGCAGGCCGAATGGTGTCAGGAGGTTAAGAAAGCTGCGGCACAGGGGCCGGGAAATTTGCTCCGCACCGATGCCGATTTTCCGGACGCGACTAATATCCCATTTCCGTCCCGGTTGGCTCTTGAGAGCATCGATGATCAGTGACATGCCGAAATTCGTCATGGTCGCGTGCGTGGTGCCCGTCTGTTCGACAACATCGAGCCAAGAGAGCGGATTTGCCGCGAACCATTCAGCATCGAGATGGATCTTGCGCGCGGTGTTGGGCGCTGCAAGGCCAAGGCCCATGATATGGTCGAAGGGTGACCACGACAGGAAGGTTACCGCGTCCCGCGCGTCAGGCACCTTCGCCCACCAGCGTGCCAGGACGGCATCTGCGGTCAACCCCACGAGCTTTGGCTGTGCTGTCGTTCCGGACGTCAGCACCGCAAGCTGCGCACCGCCTTGATTTTCAGAGATCATAGCGATCTCGGCAGGCTGCCTTTCGTTGTTTAATTCGTCGAATTGGAGAATCTTCAATCCCGATGCGGCCGCATCCGGTGTGTCCGTCAGGTCTGGATCATCGGTGAGGATATATCCATCGCTTAGGACCGAGTTCAAAAAGGAGAATATCTCTCTGCGTCGTGTTGCTCCGAACTGCTTGCTTGCGTTTTGGACGAGAGGCACAGCCAAGAGATTGGAGAGAAGCGCAGCCCAAAGCGCGGGAATGAAATTTTCGCTGTTCCGAAGATTGATGACGAGGTCGTCGCCTGCCTTCAGGCCGCGTCGCTGAAGGGCGAGGGCGAGCCGCTTCGCGTTTTGCAGCGTGTCCCGATAGGATATGGTCGAGAGAGTGCCATGTCTTATTGCGTGGACGAACTGGCCTTCGGGAAATCGATCGACCGCGTCGAGGAGGGCGTGAGTCAGTGTGGAATAGGGGACTCGGTTTGCAGGCTCGCCGCGAGAAATGGCGGGTGTCATGGCCGCTGACCAGCCAGATCGGTCAATGAGACGGCGTAGTATCTGCCGATTTTTGCGATCTCCGATGTGGCATTCGATCTTCCGCGGGCTGACTTGTGCCAGTCCGACGCCGAATAATATTGGCTGGGGTAAGTCGTCCATCCAAGCTCAATTGACGCAGGCAGATGTCGCCTTGCCGCCAGGATCGCCCTGCGCAGATGATAATGGATGGTCACAAGAATAGCGGATCTGAGATCGCGGAACTCCGGATGCGTCTCCAGGATTTCCTTGGAGAAGAGCATGTTCTCTTCCGTGTGAGCGGCCCGAGATTCCACGAGAACCGCCCGATCCGGCAGACCCGCCTTCCGTGCGAAGTCGGACATGGCAACCGCCTCGCATTCTCCCAAGTTGCTATTGAAACCGCCGGTGAAAAGAAGAAATCTGGCTTTGCCGGACCGGTATAGCTCAATCGCACGCTCTGCCGGGCGCTGCCAGTCATTCATGCCGAAGACAATCGCGACTTCCGCCTCGATCAGATTGTCTTCGAGAAACAAGCAGCTTCCGATCAGATCGGTATCCATCGGCACGTTCGGAATGCCCATTTCAGATCGAGATCGTCTTGCGAAGGTTGCGCACGCGCGCAACGGATGCTTTCAGATCGTCCATTGTGATGTCTCCGTCTGCCAAACTCTCGGCGATCCATGCAGCGAAAGATGCAGGCAGATCCTGATCGTAGTTCCTACGATTTCTGATGATGAAAAGGTCATTGCCTGCTTTCAATGCCTTGCGAGCGATGCTGGGGCGCTCAAAGCCGTAACCGGCAAGCCCCATGTCGAGATCGTCGGTTAGTGCCACGCCTTCAAAACCGAGCGTACCTCGCAGTATATCCGTCACGACGGTGCGGGAGAGAACGGCAGGCTGACCCTCATAGATCAAATGTCCGCTCATCACCATCACAGCGCTCCTATCGCGAATGAGTTCCCTGAACGGCGAGAGATCTCGATCAGATCGCGATGATGAAACGTCGTCCCGAAGCGCCAGATGGGGGTCGTACCTGGCGCCTCCCTGTCCGGGAAAATGCTTGAGGGAACATAATATTCCAGCCGCGGCAAAGCCTGCCATGAGCGTTCTTGCATAGGTGGTCACAATTTGGGGATCGGTGCTGAAGGCTCTTCCAAAATGACCAACCGCCGGGTTTTGCGGATCATCCAGGTCGACAACCGGCGCCAAATTCAAGTTGAAGCCAAGTCGCGCCAGGGCATGACCGGCCTCTTCGTAGAGGTTTCGCGCCTGGTCGATGGAGTAGTCCTGAGCCATGGTCTTGGCGGACGGCAAGGGGGTGCAGCCATGCGCCGCGACCAGCCTTTGTACGGCTCCGCCCTCATGATCGATCGCCAGGATCGGCTTCTGCGGGGCATTGTCGGAAAAAAGCGCCGTCAGACCAAGTACGTCACTTTTGCTGCCGATGTTGTCTTTGACAAAGATGACCCCTCCAGCGCGGCCGTCGCGTATCTGCCTCGCGAGCAGTTGGGCCGATCTGGAGCTGGCGTCGCGGCCGTCAAACCCGCAGATCAAAATCTGACCCGTGCTGTTCTGCACGTCGGAGTTGGCAGATATCGAAGGACGGCGAAATGCCCCGGTCGCGCCGATCACAGCGGCAGCTCCGGCCATGCCCGTTAGAAATAAACGGCGGCGCATTGTCGTTCCTTTGGGCAGCCGACTGGCAAACGGATGCCTTTCAGCCCGCTTGGCCGGAGAGGCACGCGTGACCCTACGTGCACCATGCACCTATTAAGCCAGCCCCGATAAGCTGCACTTTTTTCAGAAAAAAGGGGGTTAGTCACCATCATGTGGGACGAAGAGAACAACTAAATCAATAGAACTCCGGGCAAGTGCAGGCCCGGGCCTTATTTCTGAATGGCGTCCGACTGCCTGTGCAGAACATAAGTGGACTTGGGTCGCCCCGGCATTTGCCGGGCCCTGGTCTGCAAAAGCTCCGACTAGTTCTTTCTCTCCTTCATTCGTTCGATGAGAAGCTTTGCGACACGAAGGCTCGAAGGCGTCGTATTTCGCGTCGCCAGTTGCACGAGAGTGATTTGCGTTGCCTCCAGGCGCTTGTCGCGGAGGGGAATCGCGATCAATGAACCCGCAATCAGTTCGGGCATTGCGGAGTCGCGGGGCAGGAAAGTCCCTATGCCGGTTTTCATGGCGATCGTGCGCAAGAATGCGATGGAATTCGTCACGCAATAGAGATCGAGATGAAAGTTGGCCTTGGCACAAGCACGATCGATTTCCTGACGGATGACGAAGGAAGGGTCCGGCAGGATCACACGCAGGCCTGCCAGATCTTTCACGGTGCAGAATTCTCGTGTCGCCATCGGGTGATGCGGCGCGACCATCAGACACAAGGATTGGCGCATGCGCGCCAGTTCGATCAGATCCCGACGAGGCGCGCGGCCGAATACAAGTCCGAGGTCAACCTCGTGCTGTCCGACCATTTCCGCGACCCGATTGGTGCCGGCGGTTGTGACGGTGATCGATATGCCGGGATAGTCCCTGGAAAGATCGACAACGAAGTCTGAGACGAAGCTTGCGAGAAGACCTTCGACAGTTGCGATCCTGACGTGGCCACGCTGCAGCGTATCGAACTCCTCGACCTGCGCACGAATCCGGTCGAGCTTGTCTTCGCTCTCGACTGCATAACGATAGAGCAACTGCCCCGCGCCAGTCAGCGTCATGCCGCGTGATCCGCGCTCGAACAGCTTGGTCGAGAGTTCGTCTTCAAGTCCTTGCATTTGCCGGCTGATGGCGCTGGGCGCGATATTGAGCGATTCCGCAGCGCGCTTGATCGATCCCCGCAGAGTGACCTCGCGAAAATAACGCAATGCAGTTGATTCAATCATGCTTTCAGCCCTTGAGGCAGCTTGCTCGCAAATGCAGCATGTCTGCACATGGGTCTAATTTTTAGAATTCTGACTTCGAATTTCAATGCTTTTATTCGATCTCCTAATTTGTCATGCTTCGCGGCAAGTCACGCTTTTGTTCTCGATGGAGAAACCAGATGACTCGCTTCCGGCTTATGTTGCCTCGCCTGAGTTCACTTCTTCTCGTATCCAGCGTCGGACTATTCGCGCCTGCGGCGATGGCGCAGGACGTCATCAAGTTTGGCGCGCCCCTTCCTCTGACGGGGCCGCTCGCGCCGGAGGCGGTGAAGCAGCAGCAGGGATATGACCTGTGGGCCGAACAGGCGAACAAGGCAGGCGGCATTTCCGTCGGCGGCAAGAAGTACAAGGTCGAGATCGTCTACGCGGACTATCAGTCGAACACGCCGCGCGCGGTGCAAACCAGCGAGCAGATGATCACGCAGAACAACGTCAATTTCCTGTTCGGCGCGTTCGGGTCCGGCGCAGCCAAGGCGGCCAGCAGCGTGTCCGAGAAATACAAGGTGCCGACCATCGCAGCGACCGCTTCGTCGGCGCAGGTCTACGATCAGGGTTACAAATATCTGTTCGGCACCTTCACGCCTAACGATACGCTGACCACGCCGTTGACGCAGATCGTCAAGGCCAAGGCTCCGGATGTGAAGAAGGTCGCCATTCTGGCGCGCAACGATCTCTTCCCGCTGGCGATTGCTCAGGAAATGGAGAAATCGGCAAAGGCGAACGGGTTCGAGGTAGTTTATTTCGAAAAATACGCCATCAATACCCTCGATCATTCGGCCACGCTGTCGCAGATCAAGTCCCTTGCGCCGCAGTGGATCTTCGTGACCGGCTACATCAACGACCTGTTGCTGGTTCGCAAGCAGATGACGGATCAGCAAATCAAGGCCAGCGTCGTGTCCATGATCGCCGGGCCTGCCTATCAGGAATTCATCGACGCGGCGGGTGCGAGCGGCGACAACATCACCAGCGCAGCCTGGTGGCATCCGGCGGCGCAATATTCGGGCAAGGACATTTTCGGCACGACCGCGAACTATGTCAAACTTTTCAAGGAGAAGTACAAGTCCGAGCCTGACTATGCGCAGGCTTCCGCATCCGTGTCCGGTGCTTTGTTCCAGATGGCCATCGAGCGTGCGGGTACGCTGGATCGTGACAAGGTACGTGACGAACTCGCCAAGATGGACGTGATGACCTTCTGGGGACCGGTGAAGTTTGGTTCCAACGGTCAGATCAACTCGCTCGAGCCGCCGGTCTTTCAGTTGCAGGGTGGCAAACCCGTCGTCCTCTCACCGGCGATCATCAAGCAGGGTGACTTCAAGCTGGGCGTGAACTGACCGCAATAGCCTCAAGGAAAGCGGAAGTCCGACATGCTGGCGGCCCAGGTTCTGATCAATGCTCTGGTTCTGGGCTGCCTTTACGCCTGTATCGCGATCGGCTTCTCGCTGGTCTGGGGCGTATTGAACGTTATCAATCTGATCCACGGCTCATTCATCGTGCTGGGCGCCTACCTTGCATGGTGGCTCTATAACCTGCTGCATATTTCCCCGTGGTATGCGCTTTTCATCGCTGCGCCCGCGTTTTTCGCTCTCGGTTATGTCCTGCAGCGTTTAATCCTCAATCGTGTGATCACTGCGCCTGTTCTTGTCACGCTGACTCTTACGTTCGGTCTCGACCTGATCCTCAACAACGCGATGATCTACTACTTCAAGGCCGACTATCGGAAATTGATCCTGACGCCTCCGATGGGATCGGTTTCCATCTTCGGGGTTGTCGTGCCGGTCGATCGTCTGGTTGCCACTGTCGCGGCGCTGGCATTGACGGGTGTGCTGTATTTGATCCTGCGACGATCGCGGGTAGGGCGTGCCATCGTTGCTGTCCGACTCGATCGCGACGCGGCCAAGCTGATGGGCGTCGATGTCAATTCGATCTATGCGTTCGCATTCGGTCTCGGCGCAGCACTGGCTGGCTGCGCCGGTGTTTTGATGGCGCTGATCTTCCCTATCTCTCCGCTCACCTCGACGGCCTATCTCGGAAAGGCCTTCGTGGTTTGTGTCCTCGGTGGCCTGGGCAGTGTGTCCGGCGCGTTGGCAGGGGGGATATTCCTGGCGCTGATCGAAGGTATCGGTTCGACGCTGATCGGGCCCGCGCATGCCACGACTCTTTCATTCGCGATCCTGATCGTGTTCCTGATCGTGCGCCCTCAAGGCTTGCTTGGTCGGAAGGGCTTTGAATGACACGCTCAAACCTCCTTCTGCTGGCACTGATACTTTGCATCGCCTTGCTGCCGCTCTTCGGCGGCTCCTATGCGCTACGGCTGGGCACCATCGCCTGCATGTACGGCATCCTGGCGCTGTCGTGGAACGTTGTCGGCGGTTTCGCGGGATATCCCTCATTTGCAACGGCAGCATTCTTCGGATTTGGCGCTTACAGCGCAGGCGTGCTGATGGGGAAGGGAGCCGCGCTGTCGGTGTCCGTCGTGGTTGCGGGCGTCATGTCCTTTGCGGTGGCAGCCCTTCTCGGCGCCGCGCTCCTTCGCCTGCGCGGACATTATTTCGCAATCGCCAGCCTGTCGTTGATTGAGGTGTTTCGGGAATTGGTGAACAACGCCACCGATCTGACGGGCGGTGGAATGGGATTGAACATTCCTGTGACGTCGTCCGCCGGCATCATGGCGGACGCGATGCTGTTTTTCTACGTGATGTGGGCGCTGCTGCTCGGCACAGCCATCATGGTTGTGATCGTAGCGGGATCGAAGCTCGGATTCGGTCTCGCCGCCATTCGCCAGAATGAGACCGCAGCCAATATGATCGGGCTCAACGCCACTCTCTACAAAAGCATCGCGTTCGGACTATCCGCATGTTTCGTTGGGGCCGCCGGCGGCGTCTATGCGGCATGGGTTCACTATATCGATCCGTCCGACGTGTTCGACATTCTCTACTCGGTGAAACCGATCGTCATGGCTCTGATCGGAGGGCTCGGGGCGCCGCTCGGCGTCATGATCGGCGCCTTTGTCTACCTCGGCCTCGAGGAAGTGGTCTGGCGCAATTACATCCAGATCCACAGTGGAGTGCTGGGAGTTCTCATCGTCATCCTGCTCCTGTTCTTCCCGCATGGATTGATGTCGATCCGCGACCGTCTCCTGTCGTGGAGGCCGAAGCGTGTCTGAAATTCTCCAGCTTCAGTCGGTTTCCCGGAACTTCTCCGGCCTGAAGGCCCTGCGGGACGTGTCGCTGCGCGTCAGCAAGGGCGAAGTTCTGGGTCTGATCGGGCCTAACGGCGCGGGAAAAACGACATTGGTGAACACCGTGACCGGCGTCACGCCAGCGAGTTCCGGCAAGGTCTTGTTCATGGGACAGGACATCACACGGGTCAAAACCTATCAATCGGCTCGGCTCGGTCTCGCTCGCACTTTTCAGATCGTGCAGCCGTTTGCGGAATTCAGTGCGCTGGACAACGTTGCCGCGGCAGCGCTGTTTTCGCAGCCCGGCGAGAATATCAGATCGGCCCGTGAGGAAGCGCGAGCCCATCTGGCATTTGTCGGTCTGGATGCGCAGGCCGATCAACCTGCTGCGACTTTGACGCTGGCGATGCGCAAGCGGCTCGAACTTGCCAAGGCTCTAGCCATGAAGCCGAAGCTGCTGTTCCTTGACGAGGTCAATGCGGGGCTCAACAGCGCCGAAGTCGAACGCGCAGCAAAGCTGATTCACCAGCTTTCCGAGAGCGGCATCACCATCGTGATGATCGAGCATCTGATGAAGGTGGTGCTGAACGTCTGTACGCGTATCGTCGTGCTGCACAATGGCCAGTTGATCGCCGATGGCGCACCACGGGACGTGATCAAGGATTCCGCGGTCGTCGAAGCCTATCTCGGTCAGCAATATGCACAGAGGGCGGGTCATGGCTGACGATCTCGCCAAGCCGATGCTTGAGCTGCAGGAACTGCGCGCTGGTTACGGCGAGGTGCAGGTGCTGTGGGGCATCGATCTCGCGGTCCGCGAGGGGCAGATCACCGCCCTGATAGGCTCGAACGGAGCAGGCAAGACGACGTTGATGCGCGCGCTGTCCGGGCTGATTCCGGTTCAATCCGGTCATTATCGTTTTGACGGTAAAAATCTGGTTGGCGCCAGCGCCGCGGAGATTCTTGCGCATGGCATTGTGCACGTTCCCGAAGGGCGGCGGCTGTTCGGTGCGATGAGTGTCGAAGACAATCTGTTGATGGGCGCTTATGCGCGCAACGTCTCTCGCGCCGAGATCGGCCGCGATATGAGCCGCGTTTACACGACATTCCCGAAGCTGTTCGAGCGTCGCAATCAGGCGGCGGCCACGCTTTCCGGCGGCGAGCAGCAGATGTGCGCCATCGGACGTGGTCTGATGAGTGCGCCGAAGCTTCTGATGATCGATGAATTGTCGCTTGGTCTGTCTCCGCTGCTGGTCGAGCAGCTTGTGGCGGCGCTTCGTGCACTCAATGCGGAAGGCATGTCGATTCTCCTGGTGGAGCAGGACGTGACGACGGCGCTCGATCTGTGTGATGCGGCGTTCGTCATGGACATGGGCAGGATCGTTCGCGCTGGGACCGGTGCGGAGCTTCTTGCTGATCCGATCATTCGTGATGCCTATCTCGGCGTCCTCGAAGAATAGCTCACAGCGCATCCCGAACAGGACGTCGCTCAACAAGAAGAGGTCATATGATTCAGACTGTCGAAGCAGCCAACGGCGGATATAGGTTTATGCCCGGTGTCAGTCAGTATTCTGCCGGCGTCGCGGCATTACCGGGATTCACTTTAGAGAGGGTTCGGTTCACGAAGCCTGTCCCGTTGCGTCAAGGTTTTGAGCGCATTGCGGAGACCCTGAAGAACGCGGGTCGCCCACTGACCGCGTTCGCGGCTTGCGAATTGCGGTCGCCCGCGCCGTTCACCGAGAGCGGATTCGTCAAGTTCAATGAAGTTTACACCGGAACCCTGAAGGAATGGGGATTGATGCCTGACGGCGTCAACCCCGTTGCGCGCAGCAATGTGTGTCCCAAAATCGATCCGCCTTCCGAGCCGGGTTTCTACGCGTTCTCCTACACAGTGCCTGCGCCGACGAATTCTCCGGCTTCATTCGTGATCGCGGGGAGCGGCGAAGCGCCGGAGGGAAAAACGAACTACCGCGACCATGCCGTTCGTCTGGGCGATATATCTCCCGCTGCGATGCTGGAGAAGGCGCGGTGGGTTCTTGGCGAGATGGAGCGCCGCATGAGCGCGTTTGGCGGCGATTGGAGCCAGGTGACCGGCACGCAGCTTTATACCGTGCATGATATCTATCCGTTCATCGAAAGCGAACTCGGCAAGCGCGGCATTTTCAGGCAAGGGCTGACGTGGCACCTCAACCGTCCGCCTGTGCAGGATCTGGAATACGAGATGGATTGCCGCCGGGTCTATACCGAGCGCGTCCTCGAGGCGTAGGTCCGTTACTTCTGACGATTGCCGGTTCTGACAGCTTTCAGGACCGGCAACTCTCATTCGAAGCTTTCACAACATTCGAGGCAAATCGCCAAAGTTCATCCGGTAACGGGTCGAAAGCCAACAGGCAACGCCTTGCTGGCATCGAGATCCATCGCGATAGCGGCCCAGTCATACGCAAGCAGGCGCGGCGCGATTCCGCTTCCTCCGTCCGCGCCGGTGACGACTATCGCCGCTCCGGCGTCCGACTACGCATTGTCGCCTTCCAGCGCCGCAATCACGGCATCCGTAACCTTCCGCGTTGTCGCATGGCCGCCGAGATCCGGCGTGTGAAAATCGGGATTGCCGGTTACCCTTTCGATCGCACGCATCAAGCGAGTGGCTGCGGCCTTTTCCCCTAGATGTTCAAGCATCATGGTCGCGGACCAGAACGTGCCGATCGGATTTGCGATGCCTTTGCCGGTGATGTCGAACGCGGAGCCGTGGATAGGCTCGAACATCGACGGGAATTTGCGTTCGGGATTGAGGTTCGCGGTCGGCGCAATGCCGATCGAGCCAGCCAGCGCGGCGGCGAGGTCGGACAATACGTCTGCATGAAGATTGGTCGCGACAATCGTATCCAGCGTCTCGGGCTTCAGCGTCATGCGAATTGTCATCGCATCGACGAGCATTTTATCCCATTTTACGTCGGGAAATTCCTTCGAAACCTCCGTCGCGAGCTCGTCCCACATCACCATGGCATGGCGCTGGGCATTGGACTTCGTCACGACAGTCAGCAGCTTGCGGGGGCGGCTCTGCGCCAGCGCGAATGCAAACCGCATGACCCGCACCACGCCCGCGCGCGTCATGATCGAAACATCGGTGGCGACCTCTTCGGGCAATCCCATGTGCACGCGCCCGCCGACGCCCGCGTATTCGCCTTCCGAATTTTCGCGCACGATGATCCAGTCGAGCTGTTTGTCCGTCACGGCGCGCAGCGGACTTGTGATGCCCGGCAGGATTCGAGTCGGCCTGACATTTGCGTACTGATCGAATGGCTGACAGATCGCGAGGCGAAGTCCCCATAGCGTAATGTGATCGGGAATGTCCGGATGTCCGGCCGAGCCGAACAGGATCGCGTCATGGGCCTTGATCTGATCGCGGCCGTTCTCCGGCATCATGCGTCCATGCTTCTTGTAATACTCTCCGCCCCAATCGAAGTTGTCGACCTGGAATGAGATATGTCCCTCGCGCTTGGCCAACGCGTGAAGCACCTCGACACCGGCCGTAATGACTTCAGTGCCGATGCCGTCGCCGGGAATTGCCGCGATCCGATACGTTTTCATGTTCTGGTTAACCGATGGAAGAGTGGATATTGTGAACGGATCCGACTGTGCTTGTGCTCAGTCGGCGAATTGCCCCGCGGCCTTGATGATTGGCGCCCAGCGATCGACCTCGCTGTCCAGCAAAGTTTTCAGGGCTTTCGGCGTGGCTTCTTCCGAACTGACCGGATCGGTGTTGATGTCGTTAAACCGCTTCACCAGATCCGGGTCCTTGAGTGCCGCCTGAAGTGTGACTGAAAGTTTTTGAACGATGGCGTCCGGCGTGCCTTTGGGAGCGTAGATGCCATGCCACGCGCTGACTTCAAAGCCCTTCAAGCCTGCTTCATCGGCCGTCGGCAAATCCGGCAGCGACGCCAAGCGATTCTTGGTGGTGATGGCATAGCTCTTGACGAGCTTTCCGAGGATCGGTTGCGTGGTATTCGTGGTCTGGTCGCAGGTGAGATCGATCTGCTTGGCGATAAGATCGTTCATCACCGGAGCATTTCCCTTATATGGGATTGCCTGAATCTGTTTGTCGACGGCGGTCATGAAGAGCATGCCGCAAAGGTGGGAGGCCGCGCCGAGACCCGCGTTGCCGAAGGTCATCTTGTCGCCGTTCGCCTTGATGTATGTGATTAACTCCCGAAGGTTGTTGGCCGGGAGATCAGGGCGCGCAATGATCGTCATGGGCGCGTAAGTCACGATTCCGATCGGCGAGAAGGCGGTCTTGGTGTCATATGGCAGTTTGCGATAGAGCGTGGCTGCCGTTGAAATTCCGATGTGATGAATGAGCAGCGTGTAGCCGTCGGGCTCGGCGCGTGATGCGCGGGTTGCCGCGATCGTGCCGCCAGCGCCAAGTGCATTCTCGATGACAATGGTCTGTCCCAGGATCTTGGACATTGATTGCGCGGTCACGCGTGCAACGGTGTCGGTTGCGCCGCCCGCGGCGAAGGGGACTAGAAGCGTGATAGGCCGCGACGGATAGTCTTGCGCCAGCGAAGGCGTCAGGCACAGAAGATATGCGGCAATTGCAAAGACTGCTCTCATCGGATCGCTCTCCCGTTTAATTGGTTCATTGATTGCGATGATTTTGAAGGCGTCTTTGCCAGCGTTCAATACGACTTTGTTTATACAAAAAAGTCATATAATCTCCTTCCTTGGAGATTTTGATGGATTTGCACCAGCTTCGTTGTTTCGTCACTGCCGCAGAGGAGCTTCATTTCGGGCGAGCGGCTCAACGGCTGGATATGCTGCCGTCCGCGCTGGGGCGCTATATCGACTTGCTTGAAAAGAAACTCGGCGCCCGGCTGCTGGCGCGCACGACGAGAAGTGTGGCCCTTACGGAAGATGGAATTTTCCTGCTCGAAAGGGCCCGTCCGCTTCTGGAGGCGGCTGAAGATATTGAGTCAGGCTTCCGAAAGCGCGTCAGAGAGCGTGCGATCTCTCTGCGCGTTGGAACGATTGACAGTGCGGCTGCCGGTCTTTTGCCGAGAATCCTGCATGATTTTCGTATGCGTCGCCCCGATGTTACGGTGCAATTGATCGAGGGTAAAACGTTTAACTTGATACCTCAGCTTTTGGCGGGACGACTCGATCTGGCGTTTGTAAGGCCCCCGGCGACAAAAAATAAGAAACTCGCATTTCAGTTTCTGCTGCATGAAACGGCCGTTGTAGCCGTGCCGGCAAAACACCCGCTTTCCTCACGCAGGAAGATTTCTATTGCGGAGCTAGCGGATCAACCGTTGATCGTTCCGGAGCGAAGATCGCGGCCGCACAGCCACGATCTCACCATGAAGCTGTTTGCGGACGCTGGAATTCGGGCGCGCGTTGTTCAGGTCGCCGAAGAGAAGCAGACCATCGTCAATCTGGTGTCCGCCAAGATCGGCATGGCGATCGTGCCGCGATGGACATCGCGCATGGCAACGAAAGGTGTGAAATTCGTCGCCATCAAGCAGGCGGGCGATGAGCCGCTCAAGACGTTGCCGCTGGCTGCGGCATGGATCGACGGTGCCAACGATCCTGTCCGCGATGACATGATCGATATGCTGCGGCGGCGTTTGAAGGCTTACGCGGAAGGAGCCTGATGACGCGGGAGAATTGCTGTTTCTCTGTTGGTTGTGAGAGGCACCACATATGGATGTTCGCTATCCCGTGATGCGTAGGCAATCATTCGCACGAAAAGCAAAAACCGTTTTCAAATTGAAGGGTCTCCGCATATAACCGTTCAGACAAGAACTTAAGAAAACAAAGCAGGGGATGACGAACATGGCAGGTTTATTGCGCCGCGATATGCTGGGTCTCGCGTTGACGGTTGCAGCCGCAGCGCTTCCGTTTGGCGGAGCGCAGGCCGCCGATCCGATCAAGATCGGTGTGACCATCACGCAATCGCCTCCGGGTTCGGTCGTGCAGGGTACCCAAGTGAAGGATGGTCTCGAGGTCGCTGCCAAGATCCTCAACGACGCCGGTGGTGTGGATGGCCGGAAGATCGAACT
>ERZ778025.1845-NODE-1845-length-13466-cov-4.993811_pt1 | contig 13466 bp, 11 predicted proteins | sample MGYA00375755_ERZ778025 | MGnify/ENA primary metagenome ERZ778025 (study PRJEB29350, sample SAMN05389825) | bioreactor metagenome | isolation source: Thiocyanate bioreactor | place: South Africa: University of Cape Town | collected 2014-03-17 ... | reverse complement strand
GGTCTCGATCGAGGACATCGTCGAACAGATCGTCGGCGAAATCGACGACGAGCATGACGGCGATGAAGCGCCGTCGGTCGTCAAACAGGGCGACGGATCGTTCATCGCCGATGCGCGCGCCAGCCTCGAAGACGTCACCTCGATCGTGGGCGAAGCCTTCGACACCGGCGAAGCCGGCGAAGAGGTCGATACGCTCGGCGGCTATCTCGTGACGCAGGTCGGCCGCCTGCCGGTGCGCGGCGAAATCATCTCGGGTCCCGGCGATTTTGAAATCGAAGTGCTCGACGCCGATCCGCGCCGCGTCAAGCGCGTGCGCATTGGCACCCGCAAGGATCGCTCCAACCTGCGCCAGCGCGAAACGCGGCGGCGCGAAGCCGCGGCCGACGCCGCCGCGGCGCAGACCAACGACAATCCGGCCTCGCCGGGCGACGGCACCGGAAACCCATGAAAACACTTCGCGCCATCGCCTCCAGCATCGTCCTGTCCTGGGGATGGCGGCGCGCGCTGCTTGCGTTCGTCGCGGGCGCGTTGTCAGCGCTGGCGATGGCGCCGTTCAACGCATGGCCGATCCTGTTTCTCACGATTCCGGTGATGGTCTGGCTGATCGACGGTGCAGATGCAGGCCGTCTCGGCGGCATTCCCGCGGCCGCCCTGAGCGGCTGGTGGTTCGGCTTCGGCTATTTCGTCGCCGGACTTTACTGGATCGGCTACGCGTTGCTGGTCGATGCCGACACCTTCGCATGGCTGCTCCCATTCGCGGTGATGGGCCTGCCCGCAATGCTGGCGATGTTCGTGGCGGTGGGTTTCGCGATGGCGCGGCTGCTCTGGACCGCCGATGGGTTTCGTATTCTCAGCCTCGCCTGCGCGCTCACCGCCAGCGAATGGCTGCGCGGACATGTGCTGACGGGATTCCCATGGAATACCCTCGGCTATGCGCTGACCGAACCGCTGGCCCTCGCGCAGACCGCGTCGCTGATCGGCCTGTGGGGCCTGACGTTCATCGCGGTCGCCGTGTTCGCAAGTCCCGCGGTGCTGGCCGACGACCGCAAGGTCACGCGCCGCCCATGGCTCGCGCTCGCTCTTTCCGCGCTCGTTCTCGTTGTCATGGCCGCTTACGGCGCGATCCGGCTCGGCAATCATCCGACGCAATTCGTCGACAAGGTGAAGCTGCGGCTGATGCAGCCGAACCTGCAGCAGGACGTGAAATTCAACTATGCCGCGAAGCAGGCGGTGATGGACAAGTACCTGTCGCTGTCCGACCGCGCCACCGGCCCCCGCTCGAGCGGCGTTCGTGACACGACAATCTTGATCTGGCCGGAATCGGCCTTTCCATTTTTTCTCGCCCGTGAAGCGGATGCGATGGCGCAGATCGCAAATTTTCTGCCGCAAGGCACCGTGCTCATCACCGGAGCGGTGCGTCCGCCCGACCAGCCTGCGGGCACGGTGGTCACGCGCGCCTATAATTCGATTTACGTGATCGATCACGACGGCACGATCCTGTCGATGTACGACAAGCTGCATCTGGTGCCGTTCGGTGAGTATCTTCCGTTCCAGTCCGCAATGGAAAAACTCGGCTTCGTGCAGATCACCAAGATGCGCGGCGGATTCATTCCGGGCGACAGGCGGCGCTCCATGTCGGTGCCAAATGCGCCGCGCATGCTGCCGCTGATTTGCTATGAGGCGATCTTTCCCGGCGACATCGTGCCGCAAGGTGAACGGCCGGGCTGGATCGTGAACCTCACCAATGACGGATGGTTCGGAATCTCCACCGGTCCTTATCAACATCTTCAGCAAACGCGCGTGCGCGCCATCGAGGAAGGACTTCCGGTTGTACGCGCCGCGAACACCGGCATCTCCGCAGTGATTGATCCACTGGGCCGGATTGTTGTTCATCTTGCTTTGGGAACAGAAGGCGTGGTGGACTCGGCATTGCCGAAACCCTTGTCAAATACGGCTTTCTCACGCGTTCATGATGTTCCTGTTGCAATTGTCGTTGCCCTCTCCGTCATTTTTGCAATACGTCGCCGGACTGGATCAAAGATGATGAATGTACCAGTCTAGGTTACATTATCTTTGGCATACGAAACGCATGGAACCGAAAGCGCCTGCAAATAAGGGGCTTTAACGCAAATTAATTCGGCAATCGCACGACAAGTATTTGACGTTACCATTGCAACAAGCGTATCTCCGTTAAGTCATCGCGACTGATATTACTTTTTATTTGTTCATCTTGGCCGATGTCGCGCGGAGACTTTCGATGACGACCAAAGCGCCGAACCCCGTAGACAAGTATGTCGGGAGCCGCGTTCGCATGCGGAGAATCATGCTTGGGATGAGCCAGGAGAAACTCGGCGAGTCGCTCGGACTGACGTTTCAGCAGGTGCAGAAGTACGAAAAGGGCACCAACAGGATCGGCGCGAGCCGCCTGCAGCAGATCGCCGAAATCCTTCAGGTCCCGGTGTCGTTCCTGTTCGAGGGCGGCCCTGCCGGCCCCAACGCCCTCGCCGGTTTCAGCGAAGCCCAGTCGCCCACCTATGTCTCGGACTTCCTTGCGACATCCGAGGGCCTCGCGCTGACCCGCGCCTTCACCCGCATCACCGATGCCAAGCTTCGCCGCAGCATTGTCGAGCTTGTCGAGCAGATGGCCTCCCGCGAACCGTCCAACCCCTCCTGAGCAAACCTCCCGCGCGATCGCATCGCCAAGCTGCCCCTTCCGAAAGCCGGTTTCCTCTTTTCAGGTCATGTCCTAAAAGCCGGATCGTCTTTTACGATGATGGCCGACCGGCGGAGACCCATGTCCAACAACGATTCTGCGCGCGAACCCAAACCGACTGACCACGGTCAGGGGTCGTTCTTCGGACGCCGCAAGGGACACAAGCTTCGTCACCATCAGGCCGACCTGATCGACCACCTGCTGCCGCATCTGGCGCTGGATTTGTCGACTGCTGACGCGTCCGATCCCGCCTCGCTGTTCGACGCGCCGATCGACAGCCTGCGCCTCGAGATCGGATTTGGCGGCGGCGAGCATCTGGTCGCCGAAGCGCTCGCCTTTCCCGGGATCGGCTTTATCGGCTGCGAGCCTTACGTCAACGGCATGGCGAAGATCCTGTCGCAGATCGAGGCGAACAACGTCACGAACATTCGCCTGTTCGCCGGTGACGCCGCCGAACTTCTCGCCTGGGCGCGGCCTGCGAGCTTTTCACGCATCGACCTGATCCATCCCGATCCGTGGCCGAAGCGACGGCACTGGAAACGCCGTTTCGTGCAGGACGCGACCATTGCGGAAATGTCGCGCGTGCTGAAGCAGCGCGGCGAATTTCGCTTTGTCAGCGATATCGACGACTATTGCGCCTGGACATTGATGCACATGCAGCGCGCGGCGGATTTCGCCTGGACGGCCGAGCGTGCCGACGACTGGCGGCAACCTTGGCCGCATTACACCATGACGCGTTATGGCAGAAAGGCCGACCGCGAAGGGCGCAAGGCCTCGTATCTGATCTTCAAGCATCTGGAATCATAACGGCGCCGGGCATCGGCCCGCACGATCCCACGCAGATCATTCCGGAAGGTTCTTGTCCCGCGCGCGCCAGAACGCCAGCACGCGCTGCGCCGTCGCGGGCGAAAGCCGTTCGTAGTTCACCCGCGCTTCCTCGATATCCGGCCCGGCCAGACCGCGGCCCGGCCCGAGCCGCAGCACGACCAGCGCACGCACCGTCGCCCATTCCAGCCCGATCGATTTTCCGAGCAGCAGAACAGGATCGTAGCGATCGCCCTGCACCAGTTGATGAACCACGCTCAGGCGCATGCCGGTCAGTGCGGCGAATGCGGCGATCGCCTCTTCATATTTGTGTTGCCGCGCGAAGCCGAGCAGCGCGACCTCGTTCAATCCGCCGGCATTGCGTAGCGCGAGGACGGCGCGCTGCCCCGCCGCGAAGTCGCGCACCTGCGGCGCCTTCGGCACATTGGAAATCTCGTTCAAGGCCTGATTGATCGCCGCCTTCTGCTTCGGCTTTGCAACATCGAACAGACGCTTGCGCACGATATCGACCGACTTGGTCAGAAGCTCTTTCAGCGAAGCGGGCGTGATGTCCTCGCGCTGGCCGACGGTGAGCGCCAACATGCCATCATCGGTCGCGCGCTGGATCAATCCTGAATAACCACGGTCGGAGAATTGCGCACCGGCATTCGCCGCCACGCTGCGCACCACATCGCGGTCTCCCCGGCGCACGATCACGTCGGTGATGGACGGCGAAAGCGTGGGACGCCCGGAAATCGCGGCAAGATGCTCCTGGCCCTTGCCGCGCGCGATATCCACCAGCGTGGGTTCATCGAGCAGCGGCGAACTGCTCAGGAGCGGGCCCGCGACCTTGATCTCGTCCTCGCGCGCCAGTTGCCTCACCAGCGTCGGCGGCGCATTGTCGAGGCTCGACAGACGGGCTGCGAGTTCTGCGCGCGCATCGATCGGGGTCGCCGGGACAAGGCCGACCAAAATGTCGTCGAACAGCGCGACATGCCGCGTCTCGAACTGCGCCGCGCCTTCCAGGAACAGGCCGGAAATCCGCTCGATCGCATCCGCCCGCCGTTCGGCCGTGCCGTTATTGACGATGTCGTCAAGCTCGGGGATCAGGGAAAAGGCTGTAGCCATTCGCAACTCAGACGCGTCTCGGTTCACCGCCGGGCCGCGTGTGATCGGCAGAGCCCCGGGAACTGCGCGGACCTTAGTCAGGGCGGATGAAGGAACGGTTAGCCGGAAAGCTCGCTTTGATACGGACTGGCGGCCAAAAGCCGCCCGAATCCGCCGCAAACCGGAACGAAACAGGCCCGCGCCAACGGCAGCCATTCGGACAAGCCGGTTCCACGACAGGCGCCGAGGGCCGGTACGCCCTTGCCGGGAGGGCCAAAAACGTCTATATCCGCCGCGACTGATAAATTCTCATACGGATATGTAGGAGAGTGGGCCCCGCGGGACCCGCTCTTTTTTATTACCCGATGACCGTGTTGCCCGCTGGCCGGCCCAAACCTGCGAAGTTTCCGGCGACTGGCAAGCAACCGGCAACCATACGAGCGCTTTGACCTGATTATGACCGCTCCGACCGATACGACCGCGACCGAAGCCGAACTGCTGGACGAACCGCGTCTGGTGGTCGAGCCCGGCGTCGGCGCGCGCGTCGCCGCCGTCGCGGTCCCTGTGCTGCAGGGCATGGGTTACCGGCTGGTCCGTATCAAGGTCTCCGGCGAAGCCGGCTGCACCGTGCAGATCATGGCGGAACGGCCGGACGGCACCATGCAGATCGAGGATTGCGAAGCGATCTCGAAAGCGCTGTCGCCGGTGATGGACATCGCCGACCCGGTCCAGCGCGCCTATCGCCTCGAGATTTCGTCTCCCGGCATCGACCGTCCGCTGGTCCGCCGCACCGATTTCGAGCGCTATACGGGACATCTGGTGAAAATCGAGATGGCCGTGCCGCACGAGGGCCGCAAGCGCTTTCGCGGCGCCATTCAGGGACTTGAGGGCAACAGCGTTCGCATCGTGCGTGACGACGCCAAGGATCACAAGGGCGCGCAGGAAGCCGAAGTTCTGCTTCCGATCGAGGATATCGCCAGCGCCAATCTGGTTTTGACCAACGCGCTGATTGCTGAATCCATGCGCCGTGGCCGTGATGCCGAGCGCGAGCAGCTCGAACAGTCCGGCGCGATTCCAGAGCCGCCTGCCCATGCGCGCCGCGCGCGCGAAAAGCGTGATCTGAAGAAAAGTTTTCAGCCGAAGCCGAAAGCGGCGAAGGCAAAGCCGCAGAACACCAAGGAACATCGCCTCGCCGCCGAGAGAAAGAAGCGCGAAGGCTCATCGGACCACCACGAAGGAGAGTAAGCCATGGCCGCTGTCAGCGCCAATAGACTCGAACTGCTGCAGATCGCCGACGCCGTCGCGCGCGAAAAGTCGATCGACCGCGGCATCGTGATCGCTGCGATGGAAGACGCCATCGCCAAGGCAGCTCGCGCCCGCTATGGCAGCGAAACCGACGTGCATGCCGAGATTCATCCCAAGACCGGCCAGTTGCAGCTGGCCCGCCACATGCTGGTGGTTGAGCAGGTCGAGAACGCCTCCAACCAGATTTCGCTGAAGGACGCGCAGAAGGCCAACCCCGGCGCGCAGATCGGCGACACCATCGCCGACACCCTGCCGCCGCTGGAATACGGCCGCATCGCCGCGCAGTCGGCCAAGCAGGTGATCGTGCAGAAGGTGCGCGAAGCCGAGCGCGACCGGCAGTATCAGGAATTCAAGGACCGCATCGGCGAAATCGTCAACGGCGTGGTCAAGCGCGTCGAATACGGCAGCGTGATCGTCGATCTCGGACGCGGCGAGGCCATCATCCGCCGCGATGAAATGCTGCCGCGCGAAGTGTTCCGCAACGGCGACCGCGTGCGCTCCTATGTGTTCGATGTCCGCCGCGAAACCCGCGGTCCGCAGATTTTCCTCTCCCGCACCCATCCGCAGTTCATGGCGAAGCTGTTCGCGCAGGAAGTTCCTGAAATCTACGACGGCATTGTCGAGATCAAGGCGGTGGCACGCGACCCGGGCTCGCGCGCGAAAATCGGCGTGATTTCCCGCGATTCTTCCGTCGATCCGGTCGGCGCCTGCGTCGGCATGCGCGGCTCGCGCGTGCAGGCCGTGGTCAACGAACTGCAGGGCGAGAAGATCGACATCATTCCGTGGTCGCCGGATATCGCGACCTTTGTCGTCAACGCGCTGGCGCCCGCCGAAGTCGCCAAGGTCGTCATCGACGAAGACCGCGAACGCATTGAAGTCGTGGTGCCGGATACCCAACTATCTCTTGCGATCGGCCGCCGCGGCCAGAACGTGCGTCTCGCCTCGCAGCTCACCGGCTGGGACATCGACATCCTGACCGAGCAGGAAGAATCGGAGCGCCGTCAGGCCGACTTCGAGAATTCGACCCGCGTCTTCATGGAAGCCCTCAACGTCGACGAAGTGGTCGGCCAGTTGCTGGCGTCCGAAGGCTTCGGCTCGGTCGAGGATCTGGCGCTGGTGGACCCGCGGGAACTGACCAGCATCGAAGGCTTCGATGAGGAAACCGCAGCCGAACTGCAGAGCCGCGCGCGCGAATATCTTGAACAGCTCGAGGGTGAACTCGAAGCGAAGCGAAAGGAATTGGGCGTGGACGATGCCCTGAAGACCGTACCGGGCGTGACCTCGAAGATGCTGGTGAAGTTCGGCGAGAACGACATCAAGTCCGTCGAGGATCTGGCGGGCTGCGCGACTGACGACCTGGTCGGCTGGACCGAACGCAAGGACGGCGAAAGCGTCAAGCACCCCGGTATCCTCGATTCCAACGAGGTGTCGCGTGAGGACGCCGAAGCCATGATCATGCAGGCGCGCGTCGTTGCCGGCTGGATCACCGAAGCCGACCTGGCGAAGCCGTCGGAAGAGGCTCCGGCCTCCGAAGATCATCCGGCGTGAGCATGAAACGGTTGTCGGACAACACCATGCTCTTCACGAGTTAAAGGATATGACCCGCGCATGCTTGCCATTGCCGATCCCGCAGATCTGGACCGCGGCCCCCGGACAAAATCCGGGACCGAACGGATGTGCGCGGTCACGCGGCAGGTTGCGCCGATCGACGACCTGATCCGTTTCGTCGTCTCGCCCGCGGGCGAGCCGGTGGCGGATCTGAAACGCAAGCTGCCGGGCCGCGGCCTGTGGGTCTCGCTGTCCCATGCCGCAGTTGCGGAAGCCGCCCGGCGCAACGTCTTCGCCAAAAGCTTCAAACGCGACATCAAGGTTCCGAAAACTCTCGCCGACGATGTCGGACGGATGATGCTCCGCAGTGCTGCCGAGGCGCTCGCCATGGCCGCCAAGGCGGGCGAGGTCGTTTCCGGATTTTCCAAGGTCGAGGACGCCATTAACGGGCGGCAGGCCGTCGTCCTGATCCATGCGACCGACGGCGCGCCGGACGGAATCCGCAAGCTGAACGACCGGATGGCCGCCATAACAAGGGACATGGCACGGGAAACCGGCGCGGATTCAGCGGATTTGCCGGTCCTCAGCGTCCTGACCACCGATGAATTGGATTTGGCATTGGGGCGGGCAAATGTGGTACATGCTGCCCTGCTCGCGGGCTCGGCGGCTAAGACCTTCCTCGCGCGCTGCCAGACTCTCCTCCGGTTCCGGATGACAGACGGCGGCAAGAACAGCGGCACGGACAAACGCACTTAAGGGCATCGCCGGCACCGGCCGGCATGCGAGCAACGAACGAGATTGGACTTTTGAATGGCTGATACGAAGAACCCTGGCGACAAGCCGCTGAGCGTCGGTACGAAGACTCTGTCGCTGAAGCCGCGCACAGAGACCGGCGTGGTGCGCCAGAGCTTCAGTCACGGCCGCACCAAGCAGGTGGTGGTCGAGAAGAAAACCAAGCGCCGCCTTGCCGGCGATCCGGCGCCTGAAGCCGCGCCCGTGACACCTGCGCCGGCCGCAGCGCCTGCCAGGCCCGCGCCGCGCGCGGCTGAGCCGGCGCGCCCGGCGGCGCGCACCTCCGGTGTCGTGCTGCGCACCCTCACCGAGGACGAACAGAGCGCCCGCGCCAGCGCGCTGGCTGAAGCGCGCATCCGCGAGGAAGAAGAGCGCCGCGCCGCGGAAGCCGAAGCCGCACGCCGCAACACCAAGGAATTCAAGGAACAGCAGGAGCGCGAAGCCGCCGAAGCCCGCAAGAAGGCCGAGGAAGAACGCCATCGCGCCGAAGAAGAAGCCAAGGCCCGCGCCGAACGCGAAGCCAACAAGCGCACCGAAGCCGCCGACAAGCCCGCGACAGCACCGGCACGCGCGCCGATCACGCCGGCGAAGCCCGCGGCTGTTGCCGCCGACGGCTCCGATGACGATGAAGCCCCGCGCATGGTGCGCCGTCCCGGTGGCGGTCCCGCGCGTCCCGTGGTCGCGCCGAAGCCGACCGCGAAGCCCGGCCCCGCCAAGCAGCGCGGCCGCCTGACCATTTCGACCGCGCTGAACGCAGACGACGTGCGCGAGCGCTCGATCGCCTCGTTCCGCCGCCGCACCCAGCGCCTCAAGGGCCACGCGTCCAACGAGCCGAAGGAAAAGCTCATCCGCGAAGTGACGATTCCGGAAGCGATCACGATTCAGGAACTCGCCAACCGCATGTCCGAACGCGCGGTAGACGTGATCCGCCTGCTGATGAAGCAGGGCGCGATGCACAAGATCACCGACGTGATCGATGCCGACACCGCGCAGCTGATCGCCGAAGAACTCGGCCACAGCGTCAAGCGCGTGGCTGCTTCAGATGTGGAAGAAGGCCTGTTCGACGTCGCCGAGGATCATGCCTCGGATACGACGCCGCGCGCCCCGGTCGTCACCGTCATGGGCCATGTCGACCACGGCAAGACCTCGCTGCTCGACGCGCTACGCCACGCCAACGTGGTCTCGGGCGAAGCCGGCGGCATCACCCAGCATATCGGCGCCTATCAGGTCACTTCGCCCGACAGCGGCAAGAAGATCACCTTCATCGACACTCCCGGCCACGCCGCATTCACCGCGATGCGCGCACGCGGCGCCAAGGTCACCGACATCGTCATCCTTGTGGTGGCGGCCGATGACGGCGTCATGCCGCAGACCATCGAAGCGATCAATCACGCCAAGGCGGCTGGCGTTCCGATGATCGTGGCGATCAACAAGATCGACAAGCCGGAAGCCAAGCCGGAGCGCGTGCGCACCGAACTGCTGCAGCATGAAGTGCAGGTCGAATCCTTCGGCGGCGAGGTCGTGGACGTCGAAGTGTCCGCGAAGAACAAGACCAATCTCGACAAGCTGCTCGAGATGATCGCGCTACAGTCCGAAATGCTCGACCTGAAGACCAATCCGGATCGTCCGGCCGAAGGCACCGTGATCGAAGCCAAGCTCGATCGCGGCCGTGGTCCGGTGGCGACCGTGCTGGTCCAGCGCGGCACCCTGCGCGTCGGCGACATCATCGTGGCAGGCGCTGAAATGGGCCGCGTCCGCGCGCTGATCAACGATCAGGGCCAGACCATTCAGGAAGCGGGCCCGTCGGTCCCGGTGGAAGTGCTCGGCTTCAACGGTCCGCCGGAAGCCGGCGACCGTCTCGCCGTGGTCGAGAACGAAGCCCGCGCCCGTCAGGTCACCGAATATCGCGCGCATCAGAAGCGCGAGAAGTCCGCGGCGTCCTCCGCCGGCATGCGCGGCTCGCTCGAGCAGATGATGAGCCAGCTCAAGACCTCGGGCCGCAAGGACTTCCCGCTGGTGGTCAAGGCCGACGTGCAGGGTTCGCTCGAAGCCATCATCGGCTCGCTGGAGAAGCTCGGCACTGACGAAGTCGCCGCACGTATTCTCCATGCCGGTGTCGGCGGCATCTCGGAATCCGACGTCACGCTGGCGGAAGGCTTCAATGCCGCGATCATCGGCTTCAGCGTCCGTGCCAACAAGGAAGCGGCCGCGCTCGCCAAGCGCGACGGCATCGAAATCCGCTACTACAACATCATCTACGACCTCGTGGATGACGTGAAGAAGGCGATGAGCGGCCTGCTCGCGCCGACGCTGCGCGAAACCATGCTCGGCAACGCGCAGATCCTCGAAGTGTTCAACATTTCGAAGGTCGGCAAGATCGCAGGCTGCCGCGTCACCGACGGCACCGTGGAACGCGGCGCCAATGTTCGCCTGATCCGCGACAACGTCGTCGTGCATGAAGGCAAGCTCTCGACACTGAAGCGCTTCAAGGACGAAGTGAAGGAAGTGCAGTCCGGCCAGGAATGCGGTATGGCCTTCGAGAACTATCAGGATATGCGCGTTGGCGACGTGATCGAATGTTATCGCGTGGAGACCATTCAGCGCTCCCTGTAAGTCCAAGTCTTCAGGGCGCGTTGAATTTCTACGAAAGCTAGAGACGTCATGGCCGGACAAAAGCGCGAAGCGCGTCTTCGTGATTAGCGTTCCGGCCATCCACGTCTTTCTTAAGTTTCACAGCAGGCACGTCAGTGGCCGGGACCCGATCCCGGCCCTGTCGATTTGATTTTTTGAACAGGAACGGCGATGGCCACTCGCAAGAAGGATAGCAGTCCGCGCACCGGCAGCGGCGCTTCGCAGCGCCAGTTGCGCGTCGGCGAACTCATTCGCCACGCGGTGGCGGATATTCTCTCCGGCGGCGGCGTGCACGATCCGGCACTTGAAGGCCACATCGTCACGGTGCCGGAAGTGCGGATGTCGCCCGACCTGAAACTCGCGACGGTTTATGTGATGCCGCTGGGCGGACATGGCACCAGCGACGTGATCGCGGCGCTCGATCGCAACAAGAAGTTTCTGCGCGGCGAGGTTGCTCATCGCGTTAACTTAAAATTCGCACCTGACCTTCGATTCCGCGTCGACGAACGATTCGACGAAGCGGAACGGATCGAGAAATTACTGAGAACACCCGCGGTTCAAAGAGACCTCAAGGCCGATTCGGACCAAGACTGATGCAAGGACTGATGAACGTGACCACTCCAGACCGCGTGATCGAACAGCCCATCGCCGATTCGAACGCGCCTGCCGAAAATAAATTTTCCGATGCTGCGCGCGTGCGGCACAACGATCCGCGCGAGCAGCAGGCCGGCAAACAGAAACGTCAGGGTGGCCAGCAGAAGCGCGACCGCCGCGACGTTCATGGCTGGATCTGTCTCGACAAGCCGGTGGGCATGACCTCGACTCACGCGGTCGCCGTGCTCAAGCGTCTGTTCAACGCCAAGCGCGCGGGCCACGCCGGCACCCTCGATCCGCTCGCCTCCGGCGGGCTGCCGATCGCGCTCGGCGAAGCCACCAAGACCGTTCCGTTCGTGATGGATGGCCGCAAGCGCTACCGCTTCACGGTGTGCTGGGGCGAAGAGCGCGACACCGACGACACCGAGGGCCGCCCCACCCAGTCGAGCCCGGAGCGCCCGACCGTCGAGACCATCATGGCCCTGCTGCCCCGGTTCACCGGGGTGATCGAGCAGGTTCCCCCGCAGTATTCCGCCATCAAGGTCCAGGGCGAGCGGGCCTATGACCTCGCCCGCGACGGCGAGGCCGTGGCGTTGGCGCCCCGTCCGGTCGAGATTCACGAATTAACCCTTGTAGAACAACAGGGTAACGACCGTTCGGTATTCGAGGCCGAGTGCGGCAAGGGCACCTATGTGCGGGCGCTGGCCCGCGATATGGGCCGGCTTCTGGGCTGTTACGGCCATATCTGCTCGCTCCGCCGCACGCTTTGCGGCCCATTCACCGAAGCGGACATGATTCCGCTGGCAGATCTGGAGGCTTTGTGCGATAGAGCCGCGTCTGGCGAGGGCAGCCTCGCCGACGCGCTTTTGCCCGTTGAGACCGCGCTGGACGACATCCCGGCACTGGCCGTCACACGGGCTGATGCCGCAAGGCTCCACAGGGGCCAGGCGGTTTTGTTGCGCGGACGGGATGCGCCAATTTCAAACGGCACAGTCTATGTCACCGTCGGAGGAAGGCTTCTGGCCCTCGCCGAGATTGGCAATGGCGAACTCATCCCCAAGCGCGTGTTCAACCTGAACGGACTGACTGCCAGTCCTATTCGCAAAGAAGGTGTTTGACGATGTCGATTGCCGCAGAACGCAAAGCGGAAGTCATCAAGACGAATGCAACCAAGGCCGGTGATACCGGTTCGCCTGAGGTCCAGGTCGCGATCCTGTCGGAACGCATCGCCAACCTCACCGAGCACTTCAAGACCCACAGCAAGGATAACCATTCCCGCCGTGGTCTTCTCAAGCTCGTCTCCACGCGCCGTTCGCTTCTCGACTACGTGAAGAAGAAGGACGAAGCGCGCTACAAGGCGCTGCTCGAAAAGCACAACATCCGTCGCTGACGGACCAACGCGCGCAGCCTTGCGCGCGTTTTTTACATGATCCGGTCGATCATGTTTCTGATCAACGCGCGGATTTTCGATGTCCGCGCGGCGTGTCCAGCAGCAATCCGGCGGCTGGGCGTAAACGGGTAAAGAGGCCCGTACCATCGGAAGGATGGACGCCATTCGATATACAAAAACCATGGCAGGATCGCCGGGCACTGACGCGCATTCGCGCTCGCAGCGTCCCGCAATCTTGCGCATGGTTTTTGTGTTTCGGGGGTCCATGCTTTCGTGAACTGATGAAAGCACAAGACAATGTTCAAGACTCACTCTGTTGAGATCGATTGGGGCGGGCGTCCGCTCAAACTGGAAACCGGCAAGATTGCCCGTCAGGCCGACGGCGCCGTGATTGCCACCTACGGCGAGACCATCGTGCTCGCCACCGTCGTGGCAGCCAAGGCGCCGCGCGAAGGCGTCGACTTCCTCCCTCTCACCGTCGATTATCAGGAAAAGACCTATGCGGCCGGCCGCATTCCCGGCGGCTATTTCAAGCGCGAAGGCCGTCCGACCGAAAAGGAAACGCTGGTTTCCCGCCTGATC
>ERZ778025.1841-NODE-1841-length-13488-cov-10.766173_pt1 | contig 13488 bp, 8 predicted proteins | sample MGYA00375755_ERZ778025 | MGnify/ENA primary metagenome ERZ778025 (study PRJEB29350, sample SAMN05389825) | bioreactor metagenome | isolation source: Thiocyanate bioreactor | place: South Africa: University of Cape Town | collected 2014-03-17 ... | reverse complement strand
CCAAGGGCGAGTTCCTTCGCGAGTTCGAGCCCGACTTCTTCTTCGACGACCAGAGCGGACACATCGCCCACGCCGCCCGGCATGTACCGGCCGGCCATGTGGCGGCGGGCGTGACCAATGCCACGGCGCCGGCGGAAACTTCGCGCCGCCGCCAGGACTCCAAGCCCCGATGAACACGTCGCGCTGGTTTCTATCCCTGATGCTCGCCCTGCCCTTGGGCAGTGCCCCGGCGCTGGCGCAAAAGGCCGCCGCGGCGGCCACCACGCCAAGCACGGCCAAGGCGCCCGGCAAGGGCGAGGCGCAGGCGCTGAAAATCTTTCGCATGCTCGACGCCGATGGCGACGGCCGCATCTCGCGCCAGGAGGCGCAGGTGGGCTTTCGCCTCAAGCCCTCGCTGGCCGAGGATTTTCGCCAGGCCGACCTGAACGGCGACGGCTACCTGACCGAGCAGGAAATCCGCGGTGTGGCCGAACGCCGCCGTGCCGAGCGGCAGGAGCGCCGGCGCCAGGAACAGGCGCTGGCCGCGCGCCCGGCCAACGCCCGCGCCGCCAAGCCGTAGCGCGCCGCCCCCGATCGATGTTCAGGCGCCGCCCGCAGGCCCCAGCCTGGCGCCGCGCCCGGCCTCACTGCGCCGCCGACGACTCCATCTGGCTCAGCAGCGCGCCCAGCCACGGCTGCACGAACTGCCCGGCCAGCAGCCCGACCATGCCGGCGGCGGCGATCAGCAGCATGGACAGGGCCAGCTGCCGGATCAGCGCGCCGCTGCGCGAGCGCAGCACGAAGGACAGGCTGAACACGATGCTGGTGAACGAGGCCAGCACCGCCCCCACGCCCGCCGTGCCCGGCGGGATGCCGCCCTGCGCCGCCAGCGACGCCGCCGCGGCCACCGAGCTGGCGCTGGACAGCAGGCCGCCGACGATGCTGACGAAGTAGAAGCCCGCGTCGCCAAACTGCCGCTGCGTCAGCGCGCCCAGCGCATGCAGCAGCAGGAAGATGGCCCCGTACTTGAGCGCCTGCGGCAGCGAGAACGGCATGTCCAGATGGATCTCGGGCGCCACGCCCGCCCCCGCCAGCCGGCCGCGCCGCAGGCTGACGCCCACCAGCAGCGCGCTGGCCCCCATCATCAACATGAAGGCGGAAAACGCGCTCACCAGCGCCTCGGGCGCCAGGATCAGCAGCAGCGTGGCGTTGCGCGCGATCATGGCCACCATCGCCAGCATGATGCCGCGGTAGGCCGTGCCGACGTAGGCCAGCCCCACCTCGCGCACGCGCTCGACCAGCTCGATGACGGTGAAGTTGCTGTTGATCAGGCCGCCGAAGAAGCCCGACAGCTCGGTGCCGCGCGTGCCGTACATCTTCCACAGCACGTAGTTGAAGAAGCCGATGCCGGCGATCAGGATCACCGCCACCCAGGCCGTGCGCGGCTCGATCAGGCCCCAGGGTCCCACGGCGCCCTGCGGCAGCGCCGGATAGATCACGATGGCCAGCACCGCCAGCAGGATGGCCGAGCGGATCTCGCCCTCCGACACGCCCATGGAGAAGTCGGCCAGGCGCTCCTTCCAGGCCAGCAACGCGGTGGCGATCACCATCCCCGGCGCCGGCGCGATGGTGTGGCCGCGCCCGCACAGGATGCCGGCCATGCCGGTGACCAGCATCGCGGTCGAGGTGGTCAGCTCGGTGCCCTGGCCCGCGCGCAGCGATGAAATGTTGAGGATCAGCACCAGCAGGCCGGTGAGCGCCAGCGTGGCCAGCCCGTAACCGTTGCCCAGCGCGCCGCCCATGGTGCCCAGCAGGCCGATGAAGCCGAAGGTGCGCAGGCCGGCCTCCTTGCCGCGGCGCTCGCGCTCCAGTCCGATCAGCAGGCCCAGGGCCAGCCCGAGCGCCAGACGCATGAGGATTTGGGTATAGGGCCAGGCACTGACGGGCAGCAGGTTGTCGGTTTCGGACATCGGGGCGATCTTGCCGCATGGCGGGGGGCGGCGCAACACGAGCATGTCACGCCCGCACGGCCTTCGTGCCGGGTCTTCAGCCTCGCCTCAGTCTGGCGCCCGGGCTGCGGCTAGCATGGGCACTCCCCTTCCACCTTTTCCAGCCACCATGCGCCTGCCGGACAGCCTTGCCCGTTTTCACAGCTTCCTGCGCCAGGTGGCGCGCCTGTCGGCGCCGTATTTCAGCGCGTCGGACGAACGCTGGCGCGCGCGTGGCCTGCTGGCGGCCATCGTGGCGCTGAACCTGGGCGCGGTGTACATGCTGGTGCAGATCAACGAATGGAACCGCGTGTTCTACGACGCGCTGCAGAACAAGGACGCCGCCGTGTTCTGGCGGCAGCTGGGGCGCTTCACGCTGCTGGCGATGGTGTTCATCGTCATCGCCGTCTACCGCTTCTACCTGACGCAGCTGCTGCAGCTGCGCTGGCGTGCCTGGATGACGCGCGAGCTGATGGGCCGCTGGCTGCACGGCCAGGCCTTCTACCGCATGGAGCTGGCGCGCTACGCCGGCGCGGCCGAGCCCACCACCAGCGCCACCGGACTGCCGCATCCGGGCCAGCGCGAGCCGGACAACCCCGACCAGCGCCTGCAGGAAGACGTCAACCTGTTCACCGCGCAGACGGTGGGCCTGTCGATGGGCTTTCTGAACGCCGTGGTCACGCTGGCCAGCTTCGTCGGCATCCTGTGGGGACTGTCGGGCGCGTTCTCGTTCACGCTGGGCGGGCAGGCCATCACCATTCCCGGCTTCATGGTGTGGATGGCGGTGCTGTACTGCACGGCCGGCAGCGTGCTGACGCACTACATCGGCCGCCCGCTGATCGGGCTGAACTTCGAGCAGCAAAAGCGCGAGGCCGACTTTCGCCATCACCTGGTGCGGGTGCGCGAATACAGCGAGGCCATCGCCCTGGACCGCGGCGAGCAGGTGGAGCAGCGCAACCTGGACACCCGCTTTGGCGCCGTGCTGGCCAACTACCTGCGCCTGATCGGCAAGCAGAAGCAGCTGGTGGGCTTCACCAACCTGTTCGGCCAGGCGGCGGTGGTGTTTCCGTTCATCGTCGCGGCGCCGCGCTTTTTCTCCGGCGCCATCCAGCTGGGCGAGCTGATGCAGATCGCCAGCGCCTTTGATCGCGTGCAAGGCGCGCTGTCCTGGTTCGTGGACAACTACGACAGCCTGGCCAGCTGGCGCGCCACCACCGAGCGCCTGACCAGCTTCGAGGCCGCGCTTGTCAAGCAAAATCAGGCGACAGCGCCTGACCAGCAAGCGCCAGCAGCTATCAATTCAGGAATCATCGAGGCCCACGACCTGACCCTGCAACTGCCCACCGGCGCCACCTTGCTGCAAGGCGCCGAGTTGCGCGTGGCACCCGGCCAGCACACGCTGGTGCAGGGACCGTCTGGCAGCGGCAAGTCCACGCTGTTCCGGGCGCTGGCCGGCATCTGGCCGTTCGCGCAAGGGCAGGTCGGCCTGCCGGCCGGCACCATGTTCATCCCGCAGCGGCCGTACTTCCCCGACGGCGCGCTGCGCGACGCCCTGGCCTACCCCGAGCCGGCCAGCCGCTACGACGACGCCCAGCTGCAGGCCGCGCTGCGCGACGCCTTGCTGCCCGCGCTGGCGGCGCGCCTGGACGAGCGCGACAACTGGACGCAAAAGCTCAGCGGCGGCGAGCAGCAACGCCTGGCGATCGCCCGCGTGCTGCTGCGGCAACCCGCCTGGGTGCTGGCCGACGAGGCCACCAGCGCGCTGGACGTGCCGGCCGAGCAGCAGCTCTATGCCCGCCTGCGGGCGCTCACCGAGCAGGCCGGCGGCGCCCTGGTGTCGATCGCCCACCGGCCCAGCGTGGCGGCCTTCCACGGCCGGCGCTGGCAGTTCGTGCCGCAGGCGGACGCCGCACAGGCGCGCTACCGGATCGAGGTGGCGGCGCAGGACGCATAGCGCGGGCATCGCCGCCGGACCGCGCGCCGCCCCCGCATCAAAAGCGGTGCGTGTAGTACAGCTGGCCGAAGTCCAGGCCCGGGTTCGGCCTCTTGATGCCCAGGTTGGACACGTGCTGGTAGCGCAGCCCGAGCGTCGAACGTCCCTGCGCGCCCCACTGCACACCCACGCCCAGCATGTCGGAAAACTGGAACGCCGTGCTGAGCGAGCGCTCCGGCGCCACGCGGGTGTGCGACAGCAGGCGCGCGCCGATCGAGCCCTCGACGAACAGCAACGCCTGGCCGCCCCGCAGCGGCCGCTCCAGCCGCAGCACGGGCGAATAGCCCAGCTCCAGCAGGTCACGGGCCTTGGGCACGCGCCAGGCCGCCAGCTCGACCTCGTGGCGCAGCCGCAGGCGCCACTGCGCGCCCTGCCACAGGGGCGCGGGCTGCGTCCAGCCGGCGATCACACCGAGCTTGCTGACATTCGCCTCGGCCGCCCCGGCCGCCGACAAAGTCCAGTCCAGGCCCCCGGCCGGCTGCGCCTGGGCCTGCGCCAGCCCGCAAGCGGCGCCCAGGCAGGCCGCCACCGCCCAGGCGACGCGGCCAGGAGCGCGCGTCGCGGAACCGGGATGGAAACGGCTGTGGCAGCAGGGCAGATCGGTCATGCCGGCATCCTACACAAGCTCAAACTCAGGCAAAAGCGCCTGTACCGCGCGCGCAACAAGCGCCAGCAGCTATCAAAAACGAACTGTCCAGGAGGTCACGGCGCCAGGGTGCTGACGTACTGCGACGGCTGCGGCCGCTCGCGCGCCGGTTTGGCCCGGGTCACCGTGCCGACGCTGATGAAGCACAGCGCCTGCTCGTGCTCGCCCAGGCCGAACAGCGCGCGCAGCGGCGCCGAGGCCAGCGCCTTGCCGCTGGTCAGCGCCGCCCCGAAGCCCAGCGCGTGCGCCATCAGCAACAGGTTCTGGATCGCGCAGCCGGCCGACACGATGCGCTCGTGCGGCGGAATGTCGGCGTCATCGTCACGCAGCCGCGCCACCGCCAGCATCAGCAGGGGCGCGCGAAACGCCTTGTCGCGCGCCTGCCCGATCTGCTCGGCCGTGGCCTGGGCATCGCGCTGCGCCAGCGCGGCGGCAAAGGCATCGCCCAGGCGCGCTCGCGCCGCCTCGGGCACGACGATGAAGCGCCAGGGCAGCAGCGTGTGGTGATCCGGCGCGCTGGCGGCGGCGCCCAGGATGCGCGCGGTCTGCGCCGCATCCGGCCCCGGCAGGCCCAGGCGCCGGGGCAGCACGGTGTGGCGGCCGTGGATCAGCGCCTGCGCCAGCTCGTCCGTGCTGGCGGCTGGGGAGCGCGCGGACGGCAGCGTCGGTTGTGCCATCGGTGTGGAATCGGCCATGGCCGACAGCGTAGCGCAACGCGGCGTCGGACGGCCGATCGCCCGCGCCCGACTATTGCCGCGCCGCCGACCAGTCGGCCAGCAGGGCGCGCGCCGACAGGTAATGCACCACGGCGGCGCGCCAGTCGTTTTGCGCCACCACCTGCGACAGCTCGACGCTGGCCAACTCGGCATAGGCGTTGACCAGCTCGATCAGGCTGCGCCGGCCGATCTTGAACTGCAACTCGTACAGCTCGACCACGCTGGCCGAGGAGGCGATCTGCCGCTGCGAAGCCTCGATCTGCAGCAGGCTCTGCGCCATGTCGGCCTCGGCGGTGGCGCTGCGCTCGGCCAGCTCGCGCTCCAGCAGGTCCACGCGCTGGCGGGCGGCGGCGATCTGCTTGGCGGCGCTCTGCACGGTGTAGTCGGCGCTGCGGTCGAAGAACGACCAGTTCAGCACCACCCGCGCATAGCTCTGGTTGCCGGCGCCGACCTCCAGGTCCACGCGCGGCAGGCGCTGGCGCTCGAGCGTGCGCTGCTCGGCGCGCACGGCCTCGGCCTCGCGCTTCTGCGCCTCGACGCCGGGGTGGGCGCGCGCCTCGTGATCGGCCGGCAGGCTGTCGCGCCAGTTGGCGGGAATCGGGTTGTCCAGCGTCGGCGTCTGGCGCGTGTAGCGCGTCAGCTTGGACAGCGCCAGCTTCATCGCCTTCTCGTGTTCGACGATGCGCATGCGCACCTGCAGCGCGCGCGACTGTGCCTGCACCAGCTCGTAGCGGCGGCCCGGGTCGTTGGCGACCACCACCTGCAGGTCGCCGATGATCTTGTCGTGCCGCTGCAGGTTGCGCTGCTCGACCTCCAGCAGCTCGCGCGCGCGCAGCGCCTCCATGTACAGCTGGGCCACGGTGGCGGCCACCAGTTCGCGCGTCTCCGCCGTGCGCTGGCGCAGCGACTGCTGCTTGAGCTCCTCGCGCTCAATGGCCGTGTCGATCGACCCGGCGGCGTACAGGTTGACGCGCCCGGCAACGCCGCGAAACGGCTGGCTGTAGCTGTCCGGCTTGGCCAGGTAGCCACCCGCCTGCGCCCCCAGCGTGGGCAGGTGCTGCGCCCGCGTCGCCGCCGCGCGCGAGGCGGCCACTTCTTCGCTGGCGCGCGCCTCCAGCACGGCCGGATCGGTGTCGACGGCCTCGTTGATCAGGACGGTCAGGCCGGCGGCCTGGCCGGCCTGGGCCGCGCACAGCAGCGCGGTGGCCAGAATGAGCTTGCGCATCTGCGGATTCATCGTGGTGGGCTCTCAGCGCTCGCGCAGGGCCTGCTTCAGGCGCGTGATGGGTTTGGTGAGGTACTGGAACACGGTCTTCTCGCCGGTCTTGATGTCCACCGTGGCGATCATGCCGGGGATGATGGGCAGCGGCCGACCGTCCTTGTCCTGGAGCCGGCTCTCGGTGGTCTCGACAATCACGCGGTAGTAGGACTCGTCCGCGTTCAGCTTGAGCTCGCTCGGGCGACGGTTGTCCTGCAGCGTGTCGGGACTGATCAGGGTCACCTTGCCCTCCAGCCCGCCATACAGCGCGTAGTCATAGGCGGTGAGCTTGACCAGCGCCTCGTCGCTCGGCTTGATGAAGGCCACGTCCTGCGGGCGAATGTAGGCCTCCACCAGCAGCGGGCCGTCCACCGGCACGATTTCCATGATGTCCTGGCCCACCCCGATCACGCCGCCGACGGTGTTGATGCGGATGTTCTTGACCACGCCGCGCAGCGGCGCCTTGATCTCCGACCGTGTCACCGGGTCGGCGCGCGCGGTCATGGCCTCCTCGCTCTGCGCCAGCTCGGCCTCCACGCGCACCAGTTCGGTGTTGGCGTCGGACTGGAACTTGTTGCGCCGCTCGGTCATCTGCAACTGCAGCTCATTGGCCTGGCGCTTCATGCGCAGGATCTCGACCTCCGACACCACGCCCTTGGCCGCCATCGGCTCGGTGATGGCGATCTCGTGGTCCAGCAGCTTCTTGCTCTGCAGCAGGCCCTGGACGGATTCATTCACCGCCCGCGTGCGCGCATGAAACGCGGCCGTCTCGCGCGCCACCAGCTCCGGCGGCACGCCGGGCGGAAACCTCAGCGGCACCGCGTGGGCCTCGGAACGCAGGCGCGCGGCCGTGGCCTGCAACGCCTCGACCTTGTTGCGCGATTCGCGAAACACCGCCGATGACCGCGCCGTGTCCAGCTTGACCAGCACCTGGCCGGCCTCCACCAGATCGCCCTCGCGTACCCGCAGCTCCGACAGCACCTCGGGGTCGAGGGTCTCGATCACCTGTTCGCGGCTCGACGGGATCACGCTGCCCTGACCGCGCGTGACCTCCTCGACGTTGCTGAACCAGGCCCAGACCAGAAACGTGGCCACCAGCAGCACCAGCAGGCCCATGGTCCACGCCATGCCGTGGTGCTTCTCGTGCTGCATGGCGGCATGCAGGTCGTTGAGCAGCGGCAGATCCTTCTGGGCCACGCGCCTGGGCGCGCCCGCATCGTGTTGGCGCTCAGGCAACACCGGCGTCTCCCTGTGGCGCCGGTGTGGGCTGCGCGGCGCCGCCCCCGATGCGGATCACCCGCACCTGGGGCCGTGTGGCGGCGACGGCGGGATCAACCCCTGGGGCCGGCGTCTCGGCGTTCGGCACGGCCGGCGTCGGTTGCCCGCCCACGCCGGGTGCGCCTGCCACGCCGCGCAGGCGCTGCAGCACCGCGTCGCGCGGCCCGTCCATCACCACCCGACCCTGGTCGAGAACGATGATGCGCTGCACGAACGGCAACACCTGAAGGCGGTGCGTCACCACCACCAGCGTCCGGTCCTTGGCCCAGTCGCTCACGGCCTGCAAGGCCATGCGCTCGCTCATCTCGTCCAGGCCGCTGGTCGGTTCGTCCAGCAACACCACGCGCGGATCACGCAGCGTCAGGCGGGCCAGGCCCACGACCTGCTTCTGGCCGCCCGACAGCCCGTGACCGTCCTCGCCGATCGGCAGGTTCAGGCCCAGCGGGTGGGCCTGCACCAGTTTGTCCAGGCCGAAGCGCTTGAGCGCCGCGATCAGCTCGGCGTCGTTGGACAGCCGGTCCATGCGCCCGAGTTCCAGGTTCTCACGCAGGCTGCCCATGAACAGCCGCGGCGCCTGACCCAGCAGGCTGACGTGGGCGCGCAGATCGGCCGGGTCGATCTGCCGCATGTCCATGCCGTCCAGCAGCACGTTGCCCGCGCTGGGCGTGTACAGGCCGGCCAGCAGGCGCAGCAAAGTGGTCTTGCCACTGCCGATGCGGCCCAGAATCGCCACTTTTTCGCCCGGCGCGATGGTCAGGCTCAGCCCTTGCAGCACCAGCGGACCCTGCTCGCCATAACGGTAGCCGGCGCCCTCCAGGCCCAGCGCGCCTTGTACTTCGGTCAGGCTCAGGTAGCTGCGCGCCGGGTCGCGCTCGGTTTTGCGTTCGACGATGCTGTCGATGCCGCCCAGCGCCACGCGCGCCTGCTGCAACCGCACCATCAGCCCGGCCACCTGAGACAGCGGCGCCAGCGCGCGGCCCGACAGGATGACGCAGGCGATCAGTGCGCCCATGCTGATGCGCGAGGCCGGATTCTGGTGATGGATCAGGTAAGTGCCGTACAGCACCAGCAGCACGGTGTTGGCCTGCTGCACCAGCATGGAGAAGTTGACGACGATGTTGCTCCAGTCCTTGAGCTTGATCGACGACGCCGCCGTGGCGGCCGTGAAGCGGTCCCAGCGCTGCTGCGCCCAGTTGGTGGCGTTGTGGGTCTTGAGCGTTTCCAGCCCTTCGATCTTCCGATCTAGACCCTGACGCTGCGAGCTTTCGCGCATCGATTCGTTGGTGTACTTGGCCAGCGGCAGCTGGGCCAGCAGGCCCATGCCGACCACCAGCGGAATGGTGAGCAGCGGTACCCACGCCAGTGGGCCAGCCACCATCCACATCACGGCGATGAACAGCAGCACGAACGGCAAATCCACCAGCGCCAGCAGCGAGGCGCTGGTCATGAAGTCGCGCACCGACTCGAACTCGCGCAGATTGCTGGCGTACGAGCCCGAGGACGCCGGCTTTTGCGCCAGGTCCATCGCCATCACGCGGCGGAAGATGGCCGAGCTGATGATCAGGTCGGCCTTCTTGCCGGCGATGTCGGTCATGCGGGCGCGAATGGTGCGCGCCGCGAACTCGAACAGGTTGGCCAGCAGCACGCCGATGGACAGCACCCACAGGGTCTCGAACGACTTGTTGGGGATCACCCGGTCGTACACGTTCATCACGTACAGCGAGCCGATCAGCGCCAGCACGTTGATCAGCACCGACGAGATCGCCACCTGCGCGTAATAGCCCTTGAAGCGCCAGATGACCTTCCAGAACCAGCCCTTGCGCATGCTGTGCTCGGGCAGTTCGGAGCGCGCGTCCTGCTGAGGCCGCAGCTTGAGAAACCAGCAGAAGCCGACGTAGCTCGCATCCAGCTGCGATTCCGACCAGTCGGCGCGGGCGCCGTCGACGCTCAGAATTTCATAGCGCCTTCCGCCCAGCGGGTCTACGCTGATGGCCGAAACCACCAATGCACCGCCATCGCGGGTGATCACCAGCAACGGCGCCGCCTCGGGCGGGATCTCGACCAGCGCGCGGTCGCTGATCTGGTTGTCATAGCCCTGGTTTCGCAGCACTTCGCCCAGGCTGTGCAGGTCGATCCGGCCCTGCGCGTTGCGCAACGTCTGGGAGGCCAGGGCCTTGGCCGACAGCGGCTCGCCCAGCAGGCGGGTCAGCAGGGCAAATTGATCGAATAAGGCAGCCATGGTCAGATCAGCAGGGTGGCGCCGCACAGGCGTGGGCAGCCCGGCAGTCTAGCGTGACGTGGACGCGCCCCATCGCAAACCGTGGTTGCGCGCCCGCATCGCCCGGCCCGACCGTGCATTGTGCACGGCCGGTCCAGATGGCACGGGCGGGCCACAGCGCTGGGGCGACGTAACCCGGTCCCGGCTCAGATGATCACGGCGTTGGCGGCCAGCCAATCGGCCACGCTGCCGCTGATGGTCACCCCGGTCAGCGTCAACTGCGAACCGTTCGTGAAACCCATCACCTTCGTCCCCGCGTTCCACGTCGCGCCCAAGGACGACAGGCTGCTGATGCCGGTGAACACCAGCTTGTCGCCCTGCGCGGTCGAGAAGTCCGTGATCGTGTCAGCCCCGTTATTGATCAGGCCATTGAACATGAAGCGGTCGGCGCCCGCGCCCCCCGTCATGCCGTCATTGCCCAGTCCACCGATCAGCACGTCGTTGCCGTTACCGCCGTTGAGCGTGTCGTTGCCCGATCCGCCATACAGCACGTCGTTGCCGGCGTTGCCGTTGAGCGTGTCGGCCTGGACATCACGCCCGATCAGCACGTCGTCGTACGCGGTGCCGGTGATGGTGCCGCCGCCGCCCGTGGTCTTGATCGCCACCGTGGCGCCATCCGTCAGGCCGCCGTCGGTGATCGAGTACTGGAACGAATGCTCCGCGCTCGCCGCGCCGCTGAAGGTGAAGGTGACCGCGCCGCCCGACAGGGAGGCCGTGCCCCCCACCGGGCTGCTGATCCCGTTGATGCCATGGATGTTGGCGAACAGGTCGTTGGCCATCAGCACCTCGACCGGGAGGACCATGGTCGAACCGACAGCCAGGGTATGGTTGGTCAGGATCAGGTCGTCCCGGGCCTCGACGCGGTACACGTCCAGCACCTGCGTTCCCGCCGCCGCGTCGCCGTCGCGATCGACGACCGTGTAGCCCAGCGTCTCGGTGTAGCGGGTGGTCGTGAACGAAGGCTGGTACTCATACCCCCCGGTGTCGAAGTTCACCACCAGCGTGCCACCCGCCAGCGTGCTGATGGTCGCTGTGCGCGTTGGCAGGTCGTAGGTCGAGCGGTTGGTGCCGGTCCAGCTGAAAGCACCGGTAGCGTGCGTGTAGTGGTAGGTCGTGCCATCGATCGTCAGCTGCGAGACGCTGCCGCCGTCGGCCCCAAAGCCCGTATCGCCGGCCCCCAGATCGCCCGTCAGCAGGTTGCTGACCTTGGAGGGCACCTGGATGGTGCTTTGCAGGATCGAGTCCAGCTGCGTCAGGTTGGATACCACCAGACCATCGGTGTTGACGCCGGTCTTGCCGTTGTAGGCCACCGGATCGAGGTAGTACTTGCTGTCGTGCGTCAGACCATCCCAGCTGGCGCTGCTGTCGTATGGGCCGCCCATGGAGAAGGCGTACGACGTGATCTGGTTGGTGTTGAGGAAGCTGCTCCAGATCGCCTCTTCGGCCGCCTGGATGCCCACGTCCTGGTGGTTCTGGTTGCTGCCGCTGCCGTTCTGCGTGCCGGTCAGGGTGCTCGTGTCGCCGTTGCCGTAGGTCGGCAGGCCATCGGTCAGGAAGTACGAGATGTTCTGCGCGCCAGCCAGCTTGCCCGCGTTGGCAAAGCCGGTGATCGCCGCGTTCAGTGCCGCGTCGTAATTCGTGCCGCCGCTGGCCGTCAGGCCGTTGATCAGCGCCTTGGCATCGCCCACGGTCAACCAGGTGCTTTGCGGCGTGCCCGTGGCGTTGAACGTCACGATCTGGACCCTCACCTCGCCGTGCTGATCGTAGCCGTCCACCAGGTTGTTGATGGCGTTCTTGGCCATCTGCAGGCGCGTCAACCCACCGCCTGCGTCAGCGGTGTTCATGCTCCCCGAAATATCGAGAATCACCATCAGGTTCGTGTTCACCGGACCGACGGCGGCGTTTTGCTGCACGTTCGACACCTGAGGCGAGTCGTCCTCGACCGCGACCGTGAAGCTGGCCGCCGAACTGGTGAGCGCGGCATTGTCCGTGACCGTGGCCGAGAAGCCCAGGTTCAACACGTCCTCGACGCCCGGGTTGCCTCCCAGCGGATGGTCGACCGGACCCTTCAGCGTGGCCGTGTAGGTGGCCGAATAGCTGCCGCCGCTGCCCGTCACCGGGCCCACGACGACCGTCATCACCTGGGTGCCGCCGGCGCTGCCCGTCAGGGTATGCGTGCCGGCATTCCAGCTCCACGTCACCGCGACTCCGCCGGAGGTGATGCCGCTCGGCCCGCTCAGGGCGACCGTCAGATCCCCCGCCACGCTGTCCGCGTCGGTGATCAAGATCGTCCCCGTCGCCGTCACGGAGTTCGTGGTATCTGCCGGCGTACCCGTGGTGTCCGGCAGTCCGCCGGGCAATCCTTCCTCGGAAACGATGGCCGAGGTGATGCCGGTGATCACCGGCGCCAGCGGCGGCACATCGATGATCGTGCCGGTTCCAACCACCGGACCGGCGTTGTGTGCCGTGGCCGCGCTTAGCGTGATGGTTTCGTTCGGCTCGATGAGCAGATCGGTCACCGTGGGTACGCGCACCGTGAAGCTGCTCACGTTCGCCGGCACGCTGACCGTCGGGCCCGCCACCGGCGTCCAGGTGGCGCCGCCGTCAAAGCTGACTTCGATCGGCGTGCCGGTGTCGGTGCCCAGCGTGCCGCTGCCATCGGCCGGCGTCAGCGTCACCGTGGTCGGCGTGCTGCTGGGGTGGCTCAGCGTGACCACGAAGTCCAGGTCGCCACCTTCGCTGACGCTGGGGCTGCTGACGCCGCTCACTTGCGGGCGGTCGTCGTTGGCCGTGCCGCCGCCAGGCAGCGCGCGGCCGTCGTCGACGATGGTGCTGGTCACGCTGGCGGTGCCGATGGCGGCGCCTCCGGTGGGGTTGCTCAGGCCCACGCTGTAGGTCTCTTCGCCTTCGTACACGCCGTCGTCGCTGATCGGCACCGTGATGGTCAGGCTGGTCTGCCCGGGCGCGAAGCTGAGCGTGCCGCTGGTGGCGGTGTAGTCGCTGCCGGCCGTGGCGCTGCCGTCGGCGCTGGCGTAGTCCACCGTCACCGTGCCGGCGCTGGGGTGGCTCAGCGTCACCGTGTAGGTGACGGTGCCGGCGGCTTCGTCGACGATGGCCGGGCCGCTGATGTGCAGCGTCGGCGCGCCGTCGTTGTCCACGATGGTGCCGGTGCCCACCACCGGCGCCGCGTTTTGCGGGGTGCCGGCCGACAGGGTGATGGTTTCGTCGCCTTCGCTGATGACATCGTCCACCGTCGGCACGCGCACCGTGAAGCTGGTGACCCCCGCCGGCACGTCCACCGTCGGGCCCGCCACCGGCGTCCAGGTGGCGCCGCCGTCAAAGCTGACTTCGA
>ERZ778025.1838-NODE-1838-length-13512-cov-4.334919_pt1 | contig 13512 bp, 17 predicted proteins | sample MGYA00375755_ERZ778025 | MGnify/ENA primary metagenome ERZ778025 (study PRJEB29350, sample SAMN05389825) | bioreactor metagenome | isolation source: Thiocyanate bioreactor | place: South Africa: University of Cape Town | collected 2014-03-17 ... | reverse complement strand
TCATTGTTGTCGTGGCGCAAAAGCGAGTCCGTCCCGACACCGCCACTTTGCTCCATGCAACGTTCCGCCGAACCGGCCGCATTGACGCCGAGCAGGGACTGGATCTGGACTACTACGACCTGCACGTCGTGCCATATCGCGTTGCACAGACGAACGACCGCCTCTGGCGTGCAAACCTCCTGGGAGGCGGTCGAACCTTGTCGCTTGTGAACCGGTTAGCACAGATGCGCACGCTGCGCCAATATGCGGAACAGCGGGATTGGGACGTTGGCGAAGGCTTCATTGTTGGCAAAAAAGTCCAGCGTAAGCGCGCGCCCCATCTAACAGGACATCCCTATCTGCCCTCCAAGGCGTTGACGACAAGCGGCATCGACGAGTCCCAGATTCAGCCCCTGAAAGACGAGTTTTTCCGCTCGGCGTATACCGAGCGACGCTTCACCCCGCCAATGTTGCTGGTGCGTGAACAGATGCACCTCGCCCACGCAGTATGGCAAGGGCACTACCTAACGTATAGCCAGCGGATGGTTGGCTTCTGCGCGCCGCAGAAGGACTTGCCAAAGCTCAACGCCATTGATCAGCCCCGGGCTGTTCGCTCAAAAGGCGACTGCGCTGCAGGCCGACGATATCTACTCGATTCCATACCCTGCTGACGGATCGTTCGATCTGAGCGACAACGAGCGCATCGTGGTCGACGACATCGTGGACTACCAGTCGGATCTGATACGGCTGGGGGAATCGTCGATAGCGATGCGCCAGGTCGCCGATGAAGACCTCCAGGTGTACGCGGAGGTTCTGGCGAATCAGGTCAACGCACTATACGGGTCACCCAGCTTCGGGCTGCGTGGCCAGTTCAGTTGGTCGGGTGCGGTGTGCCAAGCCTACGCGTTTGGCGACGCTCAGATCGATTGGTCAGGGGCGGAAGAACTGCGAGACCGCATCTCGGCTTTGCTGCACGCACCATCGCACCAGCACCTGGCTCTCACGCGCATCTGCCGACTGTATGACCACCGTTTCCTGTTCATACTGAAACCTGACCGTTTGCGCTACTGGATGCGCTCCGTCGGACTGCGCGATGCCGATGACATCTTGGCAGATCTGCGGGCCCAGGGCTACTAGCGAGGCGCGATGCTGGCGGACGGATCTACCTCTCACGCATTGGGCCAATTGGCCTCGGGGTTTCTTGCCGAAGGCCAATCTCGTGCCGCCATCCTGGACTTTATTCTCGGACAGCTCCCCCGCTGGCGAGACCGGCCTGATCGACCTCTACGCACCAGCGAGACGATGCTTACGTCGCAACTGTGCGCCCACCTCAACAGTGCAGCACGCAAGACTCCAGGCTGGGATTGCCTGCAATTTCGTGTGGAGGAAGCTGATGAGACACATGTCTCGCGCAAGATCGATCTCGTGGCTGCGGCTGCAGGCGATGCGCTGATCGTGCAAGGTCGGAGCTACAGTGATTTCGAGACGATTTTGCCAATTGAATGCAAGCGACTGCCCATTCCCGTCGGCTCGGGACGAGACGAGCGCGAATACGTCGTGACACGCGTTGGAGTGGGTGGAGGTATCCAACGCTACAAGGAGGGCAAGCATGGTGCTGCGCATGTTCGTGCAGCCTTGATCGCGTACGTGCAGGAACAAAGCTTCGATCATTGGCTTGCTTTGATCAGTGGCTGGATTCATGACTTACACACCAGTGGTACTCCCGGCTGGTCGGTCGCCGATGCGCTGGTAACTCATGGTCAAGACCCCACGGCCGGCATTGCGGTACATGAGTCAGTGCATAGCCGGAACAGTCTGCCTTCAATCCACTTGCGCCACCTGTGGGTGAAGATGACGCTCTAGTGCGATGACCGGGCTGAAAGTTTGCAAAGCCGTGAACACCTGCTCCCACTGCTGAATCCAACAGATTCACGAGGTTCCAACACACACTCTCGTGTCAATTCACACTTCCTCTTCGCCTCCGACCGTAAGGTCGCAATCCAATTGCGTTTGCTGCTGCTCGAGGATGGCAGTTCGACATGGGGCATGCGCTATTTACAATGTCTCGTTCCCCATAACTGGTACAGAACCTGGAGGACGCCGAACTCCACGGCATGATGAGCTTGACGCACGACAGCGCTCGGTAACGCCGCACGTTGGTCTCCCAGCGCACCCCCCAGCGGTCCACCATGTCGCCGGCCGGCCTGCGGACGGTCACCAGTTCCCAGCCCAGCCTTTGCGCGAGGCGCTCGCACACCGGCGCCGAATCCTTCCACTCAATCCGGCCCAGGTCGCTGTGGATCAGGACCCGCTGCCCCATATGCCCGATGGCGTCGAGATGGCTGCACACGCGGTACGCGAGCGCCTGGCTGTCCTTGCCACCGCTCACCCCCACATAGGCCGGCGCGTGCTCCGCCAGTGCCGCGTCGATCATGGGATCGCGGGCGATGTCGAAGCGCGGTGCGGGAACGGAGCCAGGGCGGGTTGTCATGCTCCCAGCATCCCTGCGAACAGCGCGCATTCAAGGGCGGCCCCGCACGCGCGCCCTCCTCATTCGCCTCCAGCTTGCCGCCGGGGCTGCAGGGAGGCTGTCGTCCCGCGCGCTCTGAACAGCAGCGCACGTTCTCCTCAATAGACGTCGCGGGCATAGCGCCGGTCTCTCGACATACAGGCCAGGTAGTCCGTGGCGGCATCCGCCGTCATGGCGCCATGCTCCTGCACGATCTGCCGGAGCGCTGCATCCACGTCCCTGGCCATGCGGCCGGCATCGCCGCAAACATAGAAGTGCGCGCCCTCCTGCAACCAGGCCCACAGCAGCGCGCCCTGCTCCCGCAACCGTCCGAAGTTCGTGGGGTGGGTCTTGATGCCGGAGACTTTGACCACCTTGCCACCCTGCACGTCCAGGGCCATGCCGCAGCCCACCCCGCAATAGGGGCACACGGTCTTCACCGAGGTCGTGGTCGCCGAGTTCATCCCGTCCTCCCGGAGAGCCGCTGCGCGCGGCGCAGGGGGTCCTGCGGCGGTCGGCAACAGCAGCCTGTCGAATGCGCAAAAAAAACGCGTCCGCACCTTCCTGACCACCGCGCTGAAGCGATGAAGGAACGTGCGGACGCCGTTGTCCTGCCTGAATCACGCCCAACATCGGGCGAGGTCCATGGATCTGCCTAGATCATGGATCCGGTGTCGCAAGACTTGTGCCAGCGATATACCTCCACGGATATAGCGCCGGTACACCGACAAGCCTGCGCTTGCTGCACCAGAACGCAGCAGCCGACATGCGGCAGTGCCCGGCTTGGTGCGCTGCACCGGAATGCTGGCGGCGGCTACAGGCCGTCGGTGCGACCCTCCACGACCTGCAGCAGCATCAGCATCACCCGCCGCGAAAGCTGCTGCGGCGAGTGCACGCACAGGCTGAGGACCGGGGTCGGGGTCAGCCCGGCAACTCCAACGCCGCCACCAGCGCCTCGGTCATCGCTTCATTGAGCGCGCGCGGCACGTCGAAGGTCTCGTGCAACGTGTTCATCGCATGGAACAGGCGGTGCATCACGCGGCCCAGCTGTTCGGGCGCGCGCATCCGGTAGCTGACCGCGGCGCCCTGCCCGGGCTGCGGCTCCGCGTCCACCAGCATCAGCACGATCAGCTTCAACTGGTCGGGCAGGGGCAGCAGGAAGTGCAGCCAATAGCCCCACTGCGCATCGACCGCGCGGAAGAAGCGCACGCATTCGGGGATCAGCGGCAGCGGCCGGGGATCGTCGTCGTAGCCTTCGACCTGGATCACCATGCGGCCGGCGAAGCGCATCACCTGGTTCGCGTCATCGCTGAACAGCAGGAGCCGCTCGACCGTGCTGCCGACGCGGAAGGCCTCGATGTCGGCGCGGGTGATGACGACGATGGCCAGGTCCGCCTTCGGCGACAGGCGACCGAATCCGTCGGCATCCGTGATTCTGATTTCCATGGCAAATGCTCCTATGTGTGGTGGTGCGGCCTCGCGGCCGCTCAGTCCTCATCCTTGGCAGCGTGCGCGGGAGGGGCCGCGCCATCGAGCGGCCGCTGCCGGGCCCCCTGCGCCGCTGCGGCGCGCGCATCCATCACCTCGCGGGTGCGAAACCCGACCGGCAGCCGCACCTGGGGGTCGGCGAAGACCCACAGATGGAACTGGTTCGCCGTGTCCACGAGCCGCGACTCGGCCGGATAGACCTCGAAGCCCTCGTGCTCCTCGCCGACGATGGCGTTCTTGATCCGCTGCAGATCGCGCCAGTCGTGGATGGGCGCGCGGTCGCGGCGCTTGATCGACAGCCAGAGCATGTCGCTGGTGTCCGGCCCGAAGGGCGCCGCGATCCGCTGGACGTTGACCTGGTAGCGCTCGTTCACGTAGACGCGCTGGCGCCTAAGCGCCGCAGCCTGCGCGCGCGCCGCTTCCACGTCGATCCCGAAGCGCGCGGCCAGCACACGCGGATTGAACGCGCCATCGGGCAGGCGCGCGGCTTCGAAGGGGCCCATCGGCGGCAGGGGCGTCTCGAGCCGCTGCAGCGCGATGGCGCTGTTGTCCAGGCGGTGCGAGCGCCGCTGCCCACGCCTCCCGCTCGCCTGCGACCGTGGGGCCGACCTCGGCGCTAGCCATGCCCGGCCGCATCCAGGTGAACCAGCACGCGCCGGCCAGATCGGCGCCGTCCTCCGGCCGGCCACGGTGGACCTCGTAGCCATCGGCCTGCAGCAGGCGCCGCACTTCTTCGCAGAATCGGGTCGTGTTCATGATGAAGGGGGTGTTTCGTCGTCGGGGCGGCCGCTGTCGCCGCGTTGCCCAAGCTTCCCGCGCTTGCGCGCGGGTTCAACCCCGCCGGGCGGCGGCCGCGCCGTATCCTGGGTGCCGTCAGGCCCGAACAGCAGCCTCTGCACGTGCGCGCGTGGCAGGTGCGGCGCGGAGCCCGGCTCGCGGGCGGCGGCATGCGTGCGCGTCGCCGACGCCGAAGCCCCGTGGCCTCCATCGCCCCCATGCCGCGGCACCTCGCCGGTGCCGGCTCCGGCGGCCGGTTGCCCCTCGGGCGCGGATGCCTCCTCGCTGGCGAACCGGCGCTGCAGGCGGTATCGCCAGCCGCCGAGCACATGGGCCGGGGTATGCCACCGGCTCCAGACCTCTCCGCTCAGCGAGTTGCCATGCACCACGACGGCCGGGATGTGCAGCAGCGCGAGCTGCAGGAAACTCATGTGGACGCACCGCACGTCGATGTCGACGCACGTGGCGTGCAGGACCTGCTGGTAGTTCAGCCCCGCCGCATGCAGCGCGTCGGCCATCGCGATCACCATCCCCCCTGCCCCGCAGGCGGGCTCCATGACGTCGACGAAGCCATTGGCTTCGACCTCGCCCCTGGCGGCGGCCGCGTCCCCCACGAGGACCCGCGCCATGAGCTGCGAGACGTGGAACGGCGTGAACACCTGGCCCGCCCTGTCGTTGCCCAGGTCCAGCGTCATGTACAGGCTGCCGAGCAGGTCCTCGAACTCGCCTTGCGCGCAGCACTGTTCCATCGCGAGGGAGAGGTACCCCAGCATGCGCGGAAAGCGCTCAAAGTCCTCGCGCGGGTACTTCTTCACGATGTCGTGGTAGCGGGCCTCCCGCTGGTCGAACTGGGCCTTGTCCACCGCGTTGCTGATCGACAGGCACGACAGCTCGATGAAGTCGGCGAACACGTCGCGAACGCTCCAGCGCGGCGCCATGCCCTGCAGCAGCGCGACAAGCTCGCGCCGTGGATCCTCGATTCCCCGGCCTTCCCGGCCGGAAGGGTGTTGCTTCATCACGTTCTCCTTCGTCCTCGCGATGGCGAGGCGTCGGAGACAGGTTCGAAGGCAAAGCAGGCGGATCAACCCCGCGTCCGGCGGGGCCCGGCCAGGGCCGTGGCCTGGACGCCGGCGCATCGGACAGCGCCGATGGCGGCTCCAGGCCGGCGCTGCCGCTCAGGGGGTCGGGGACGGGTCCTGCGCGCACTCGAGCCACGCCGGCCGCCGGGCGCGGTGGAACCGGCAGGTGGCCCAGTGGCGCCGGGCCCGTGCGCGCAAGGCCTCCTGGTGGTAGCGCCGCTGGCCCGGCGTGCCCCGGTACGCCAGCTCCCCTGCGTTCACCCAGTGCTGGATGGTTGTGGCGCTCACCCCGGCCTCGCGCGCGGCGGCGCCCAGGCTCAGCCATTCGGGGGCCTGCGGCTCGCGCACTGCCTGGGGATGCCGCAGCGCTTCACGCAGCCGCTCCACCATCGGCCCGGTGAGGTACTGGCGGCGCCGGTCCCAGCGCGCCTGCGCCACGCGGACGGTGCCGTCGCGCTTGCGCGCCTTCACCCAGGCCAGCGGCACGTCCAGCAGTGCCGCCGCCTCTTCCAGCGTGTGGCCCTCCTGGGATTCCCGCCGCTTGATGGCCGCCTGCACCGTCACCAGCGGGATGCCCCGGGCCGTCCGCCACGTGAGCCCGTCGAGCAGCACGCGCAGGCGCTCGATGGAGACGCCCACGCGGCGCGCGGCCTCCGCTTCGCTGAACCCCAGCCGCTCGCGCAACTGCGCGCACTGCTGGCGCAGCACGTAGTCCCTGCCGCGCATCGCGCCCTCCGTGCCGTGTTTGGAGCCCAGGGTGCCCGCCGCGATGTGCTGGCGCAGTTCGCGCGGCGTGAACAGGTACTGGCGACAGGCCGTCTCCAGCGCGATCCAGGACCGTTCTCCCTCGCCGCTGGGGCAGCGGCGAGCGATCCACCGCGTGGCGTCGGTGCGGGTCACGTAGAGCGTGCCGTTGCAGGACGCGGCCGCCAGGACGCCGCTGGCGATGGCGCGGCGCACGTGGCTCTGCGGGCAGCAGGCCGCCGCGGCCACCTCCGCCACCGTGCTTCCGGGCGTCCAGGGCCGCGTCAGGTGGCGCTTGGCGCCCTGGGCCAGGCCCGGGTAGCGCGCCGCGAAGTCGTCGAAGTCCTTCGGCGCCCCCTGCACGCCCCAGATGTCCCGGCAGGTCGCGCAGTCCTCGGGGTGGCGCCGCTGCTGCCACCGGCGCCAGGTGGCCCGCAGGTTGTCGGCCAGGGGCTTGCCATGCCAGGGCATGGGCCGGCCCGCGCGCCGGTCCGCGATGAGCTGGCGCGCCATGTCGGCCGCGATGTGCCAGGTGCCGAACTGCGTGGACGGCCCGGGCACCCCGAAGGGGTTGCAGCGCAGGGCCGTCGGCACATGGCCCATGCGCGCGAACTCGGACAGTTTGTCGCTGCGGATGCCCAGGGGTTCGCGCAGGGATGCAAGGCGCACGAAGCCCTCGGGTGGCGCGGCGCGCTGCGCCTTCCAGGCGGCCCAGGCCGCGTGCGGTATCACGAGCCGGCGGCCGACCTTGTGCGCGGCGAGCGCGCCGCTGCGGATGGCCTGGTGGATCAGCGCCGTCGAGCCAACCTCGCGCCCGGCCTCGGTGGTCGTGATGCCGCCGAGCACGTCGCCCGACTGCAGGCCGATCAGATGGACGCGCCCCTGCACGGCCACGGCGGTGCGCTCGGCGGCCGCATCGCCCGTGCGTTCGCGCAGGCGCGCCGTGAGCACCTGCGCGATTTCTTCCGTCCCGAGCTGGCCCACCAGCCCAGCCAGCAGAGCGACCTCCGGCGCCTGCCACTCGTAGCCGCCCCGCCCCGTCCTGCGCGGCGCGGGCCATTCCTCCTCGGCCGGAGCGCGGCCGTGCCGCAGGGCGAACAGTTCGGCGAAGTCGAGCGGCCTGTCCCGCCTCTCGCAGGCGCCCGTCCGCCGCACCGACGCGACCGCCTCGGGCGACCCCGAGCACGGTGGCCAGATGGTGCACGGCCGCGCGCCAGCCGTGCGCGAGCACGAAGTCCACCCAGCGCGGTTCCTCGTCCGCGCCGCCCGGAACAAGCGCGGCAGCATCGTGCCGTTCCATCATCGCGTCTCCAGTTCGTCCTGCAGCGCGGCAGCGCCGGCCAGCATCTGCTGGGTGGACAGCCCCGCGATGGCGCCCAGCAGGCCCACCACCGGATCGGTCAAGGCCTGCAGGCGCCCGGTCGGGATGCCCCGCATGGCGCGGTCCCATTGGCTGAAGGTGGCCGGCAGGGTCCGGCGCACGGGCCGGGCCTTGGGCGCCACCCTGGCCAACGCCTGCGCCATCGGCATGCGCACCTTCTCGACGCCGCGGCGCGAGAGACAGAAGAATTCGCCCGGCGCCAGCGCATTGAGGTCCGTGAACTCGATGCGCGATGCCCGGAACTGCGGCGCCAGTGCCGCCCAGGCAGTCGCGTCCTCCTGGCAGCCGATCAAGGTCAGGTTCTTGTTCGCGAAGAGCGTGCGGTGCAGCGTGCCGGTGTACCGCAAGGCAGTGATGAACAGGTCGAGGGCGCGCTTGCGGCCCCGGCCGGCGAACTCGTTGATGATGCCGGCGGCCTCGCCCGCATCTTCGGCGCATTTCTTGGCGGTGCTGAACAACTGTCCCTCGTCCACCACGACGAACAGCGGCTTTCGGATGCGCTCGGCCGCGTCGAGGATGGCGCGGCCATAGGGCAGGAACGCGGTGGCATCGCGCGCGCTGACCACGACGATGGACTGCGCGCGGCTTTGCAGCAGCGCGGCCAGATGCTCCGCGTCGCGCACCGCCGCGCCGTAGAGCGACTCCATCTCGCTTTCAGGGTCGATCAGCACGCTGACCCAGCCCTGGGCCGACAGCTGCTCGGCCATCAGCAGGCCGGCATTGGTCTTGCCCATGCCGCGCGGGCCAACCGCGACCGCCAGCAGGCCCGTGGTGGCGTACTCGGCCAGGTCGATCGGCGCGCCGCCGAGGTCCAGGTGCGCGGTCAGCATCTCTTCGCGCCGGATGACGGCGTGGGGGACCATAGGGTGGTTCATTGCCCGTCCTCCGGCTGCAGCAGCGTGTCGCGCAGGCAGAGCACCTGCTTGGGGTTCAGCGAGAACACCACGGCGAAGTCGTCGATGACCTGCTCCGTGATGGCGGCCAGCAGCCCCGAGCGGCGCGCCTGGGCGATCAGCTTGCGCTGGGCCGCCCAGCCGTGGCCGCCCGCAGGGGCTGCCGCCGTGAAGGTGCCGATCTGCGCATGCAGCTGGTCCATGCCGTACGGCGTGGCATCGGGGCCGAGGTCGCAGGCGAGCCGCTCGTTGAGCAGCGCGAGCAACTGCTGGGCCGGCATGAAGCCGTGCACCTTGCGGATCAGCGCGCGCTCGGCTTCGGTGAACTCGCGCGCAGGCGCCGACGGCGCGCGCGCGGCCAGGGCCGCGGGCGCCGTGGGCGGCGAGGCGCCGGGCTGGCCCAGCCCCAGGCGGCGCGCCTCGGGCCGGCGCTTGCAGGCGCCGCACAGCGCCAGCGAGGGGTCGTCGTCCTCCTCCGCACCGAGGATGCAGGTGCACAGGCGGCAGCGCAGGGACGCTTGCGCGGCGGCCGGCGGGACGACCCCGTCCTCACGCGGGTGCGGGTGCGCCTGCTTGGCCGACAACGCCCCGGGGTGCGCGCAGGGTGCGGACGGCGCCGATGAGGGCGTCTGTCTGCGCGTCGTGCAGTCGGGCCAGGGCGGGCGCTTGGCCGGCGCGTCGCGCGATGGAAGATCGAGAAGGGAAGATGGCATGGCGAGGCTCCTGTGTGTTTCCAGGCTATCGCCTCGCCTTGCGCCTTCAAGGGCGCATGCGGCCGGTTCCCGCGCGCCGGCCTCTTTCCCGATGCGGTGGGCGCTCCGCAGCCGCCCTCAGACCTGCAGGGCCGGGTTGAGCAGGTCGATGCCGGCGCCCTTGCACTTGATCCATGGACCGCAAGGATGGTCCTCGCCGTCCCACGCGCCCAGCGCCGCGAGCGCGTCCTGTCCGTGCCCGTAGCAATAGCGGCGCTCGTAGCCTTCCCAGGTGAGGCCGACCACAAGGCCGAAGGTGAAGTTGAAGCGACGGACGCCGCAGACCACGCCGCCGATCCGCCGCAACTGGCGGTAGCCCTGGTTCTGCAGCCAGGCGTCGAGCGCGCCAGCGTTCACGGCCCCGGCCTCGGCCGACCACCCCGCTCGGCACCTCTCACCTAGTCACGTTCGAACGAGAACGCCCCCGGCCGCGCCGCCCAGCGCGCTTTGGGATGGGCATCGAAGTCGGGATCGATCTGGCGGGCGAGCGCATCGACCTCGCGCTGCAGGCCACCGGTGTCAAGGCCGAGGACATGGGCGGCCGCACAGATGCCGCCGCCGAACTTGTCGAACAGGGCGGCGGCGACGGCCGGCGATTCGGCGCCCCGCTGCACGTCGGACGTGCGCCCCTCGGCCGCGCTGCGCACCTCGCGCCGGAGCTCGTCCAGCCATCGTTGCGCCTGCGCCTCTTCCTGCGTCGAGGCGTCCGGCCCACTGGTATCCGCCATCTTCATACCCCTTGTTTCACTGGAAAGATCATAGCCCTGGCCCCTGTCCGCGCTCGACGTCCCCCGGTGGCGGGCGGTTTGCAGGATGCCCTAAAAATATATATCCTATGCATATACCGAAATGACAAGGATCGTGCGATGCCCACCACCACCGGCCAGCAGCCGCTGAAGCTGAACTTCAAGGACGACACCCTCACGACGGTGTCGCGCGACGCGTTGAAGGCCATTGCCAGGAAACTGGGTTTCAACGAGACCCAGACGGTTCTCTACGCGCTCGCCAGGCTCAGGGACGAGGTGCTTGTCGAGCAGGACACGGAGAAGCTCCTGCCGCTCACCCGGACCCAGCACCAGGCGATCGCGAAGGCCGAGCCCAAGGGCAAAGGCAGGGTCATCGGTTCGCTGCTGTGAGCGCGACCTACTGGACACCCCGCCCGAAGCCCGGCGACATCGTCGAATGCCGCTTTCCCCAGCAAGTGGGCGTGCCGGGCCCCAAGGACCGGCCGGCCCTGGTGCTTCAGGTCGAGGAAGCGGCCGACGATCCCGCGGGTTCCGTCGTCGTGGTGGCGTACGCCACTTCGCAGAACACGACGGCGGTGTATCCGGGCGAGTTCGTGATCGATGCCAGCGCCAAGACAGGCCTGACCAAGGCCACCAAGTTCGACCTGGTCAACCACCACCGGCTGCCCTTCGATGATGCCTGGTTCGCGCCTGCGCCTGGCAAGACGCCGAAACATCCCCGGCGGGGCCGGCTCGACCTCCAGGACGCCGTGGTGAAGCGCAAACTGCAGTCGGCCATCCTGGAGGCCAGGAGTCAGCCCAAGGCCTTCTGAGGCCCGTCGCGACTCTCCGGACTTCGCCCGCCTGGGCGGGGCTCCAGCCGTTCACCGGATCGACGGGAACGACCCGGCCGCCATCCGGTGCTGCAGCGCGGCTTCGTAGATCGCGCCGCCCACGGCGGCGAGCGCCGTGAAGTCCTCGTCCGTCAGGCGCGTGCGCCGTTGCGACATCCAGCGCGCGAGCCCCACGACGGCCTCGTCGAGCGGCGGGTTGCGGTTGCGGACCGACAGGTCCTCGAAGACGGCGACGATGTCCTGCGCGGTCATGGCGGCCGCGTGGATCTTGGGCAGCGCCATCGTGGCATCCGCACCGTGGCTGCGGCGCGGGCGCCGGGGCATGCGCAGCACGTGGGCGATGTGACGGGCATACGTCGCGACCGCGCGCCAATAGCAGGCCATGGGGCCTTTGCGGCGGCGCCACGCGTTCTCGGCCTCGTCGTTGGCCTGGGCGCGCAGATCCATCAGGAGCCGCGCCAGCGCTGCACGCTCCGGGGCACCCAGCGCCTGCAGGCCCTGCGCGGCCGGCAAGCGCAGCAAGGGATTGAGATAGCCCATGGCGGTCACCTCCCCGGCGCGTCGGCGGCGCACGGCCCCGGTGGCCGGCGCACCGCGGTGCGCGGCGCTGCCGCCGTCGGCGGGCGGCGGTTCCCTGCAGGGGCTTTGGTGGAGCGAGACGGTATGGTCATGCGGCCAGTCTGGCCCCGGCATCGGCGCCATCAAGGGCGCACCCGCGCCCGCCCGAATGGCCCGCTGGCCCACCGCCTTCGGGGCTCCAACGGTCCGAAGGGTGCTGGTCCGGCCATGCCGCTGCTACGATCGGCACCGGGCCGAGCCCCCTGCTTTCCTCCCCGAGCAGGCCGCGCTCCGCCGCCACTGCGGAGCGTCTTGCCACCCCGGGCCGCATGCATTGCGCCCGGGGTGTTTCTTCCACGGCCCGGCCACCGCGCGGGCGCCGCGGACAAGATCACCTCCGCCGCGCGCGGCTGCCTCGCGAAGCCTCAGGCGTCCTTGAGCCGCCAGACGCCCCGCCCGGGCGACTCGAACCAATGCTCCGAGCGATTGAGCACCTGGCGCACCTTGGCCTGCCAATGCGGGTTCGCCTCGCAGCGGTTCGCCGCCGCGCCGCGCACGGCCTCGTAAAGCGTGGCCAGTTCCGCCTGCCCGCCCAACTGCATGAGGCACAGGTGGACGATGGCGCGCCACGTCGAGCGCAGCCGCTGGTGCGCCCCCGCCGCGAGTCCGCGCAGCACGCCGAACACCGTCGTCTCGCGGCGCCGCCACAGCAGGATGTATTCGTGCGTGATGCGCGGCAGCGCCATGCCGCGATAGGCGCGCGCATCGCTGCGCACGTTGTGCTGCGCCTTCAGCAGCACAGCCGCGAGCTCGTCCGAGGGCATGCGCGCGATGGCCTCGGCCTGGTAGGAGACATAGCGCCCGCCCTGCCGACGGTCCCCGATGATGGTGCCGTAGTGCCCCCCGGGACGCGCGGCGGCGCGCTGGTTGAGCAGCACGACCTGCAGCTTCTCGTGGAAGTCCTCGTCGTCGGCGCAGCGGCTCAGGTCGTCCGGATGCGCCTGCGTGCCCCAGACCTCGCCCGAATAGACGATCATGGGCCCATAGGGCACGTGCGAGATGCAGGCGTCCACGGGCTCGCCGCCGATGGTGGCCAGGATCGAGTGCCGCAGCGCGTTGAAGCCCATGCGCAGGTCCAGGCCGTGGGCGAGGATGCCTAGCTCGCGCGCCACCTCCACCGAGGTGCCGCTGCCCGCCATGGGATCGCAGAAGCTGCGGGGCCGCAGCATCTCGAACAAGGCGCGGTAGACATGGCCGGAGCAATTGCCCCGGTAGCGCGCGTTGCCCCATGGGCCGCGCTCTGGAAAGCTGAGGATGGATGACATGGCCGGATGGCTCCTTTGCGCGTCCAGTCTCCCGCGCGCCGCCTTCATTTCAAGCGCGGCGGCGCCTGCGGACGCGACGATCCCCCGGCAGCCGAGCTGCGCGGGGGATCCACGGTTCGTCGATGTCCTGCCAGGGACGGCTATCCGCCCTTCTCCGACGCCATGCGCTCCCGCATCTCCTCGACGAAGGCGAGCGGCTGCATCAGCCCGTACCGTGCGAGGCGCACGGGAATGTCCTCGGCGGCCAGCTCACCGTTCTCGATTCGCCGGCACAGGAAGTCAGCGATCTCGTCCTCGGACAAGGCGGCGGCGTCCGGGTCCCCGGGCTGCTCCGCGCCGAGGATCTCCGCGTCGGTGACCGAGACGCCGACGGTCCGCGAATGGAATCCCCAGTCGAGGCGCCCGACGAACTCGGCGCGACTCGCTCCCGCCGCGACGCGGACCTGCA
>ERZ778025.1836-NODE-1836-length-13525-cov-3.771195_pt1 | contig 13525 bp, 16 predicted proteins | sample MGYA00375755_ERZ778025 | MGnify/ENA primary metagenome ERZ778025 (study PRJEB29350, sample SAMN05389825) | bioreactor metagenome | isolation source: Thiocyanate bioreactor | place: South Africa: University of Cape Town | collected 2014-03-17 ... | reverse complement strand
GTGCTGCTGGCAATTCAGAAGCATGCCCCGGCCGATGTGCTCGCGCGAAGCGGGATGCTGGAGGTGTAGGTCGCGGTGCAGTCGCGCCGTCGGCGCGATCGGGGCCGAGGTCCGCTCGTGCCGGAGGCGCGAACTAGCTCGAAACGCCGCCTGCGAGCGTCGGCACGTCGAAGGGCAGGAAGCCGAAGTGGCGGAGCCAGCGCATATCCGCCGAGAACATGTCGCGCAGGTCCGGGATGCCGTACTTCAGCATGGTGATGCGGTCGAGGCCCATGCCGAAGGCAAAGCCCTGATACTTCTCCGGATCGAGGCCGCAGGCGCGGATCACGTTCGGATGCACCATGCCCGAGCCGAGGATCTCGAGCCAGCGGCCGGGCTTGCCGATCGCGGCCGCATCGACGTCCACTTCCATGGACGGCTCGGTGAAGGGGAAGTGCGAGGCGCGGAAGCGCATCTTCACTTCGTCCACCTCGAAGAAGGCCTTGCAGAACTCCTCGAGGCACCACTTCAGATGCCCGAGGTGCGTCTCCTCGTCGATGACGAGGCCCTCGATCTGGTGGAACATCGGCGTGTGCGTCTGGTCGCTGTCGGAGCGATAGACGCGGCCCGGCGCGATGATGCGGATCGGCGGCTTCTGGCTCAGCATCGTGCGGATCTGCACGGGGCTCGTGTGCGTGCGCAGAACCATGCGCGAGCCGTCGGCGCGCGGCTGCAGGTAGAACGTGTCGTGCTCCTGGCGCGCGGGATGCTCGGGCGGGATGTTGAGCTTGGTGAAGTTGAGGTCGTCCGTCTCGATATCCGGGCCTTCGGCGACGGCGAAACCCATATCGGCGAAGATTTCCGTGACCTCGTCCCAGACCTGGCTGACCGGATGAATGCGGCCCTCCGCCTGGGGCCCGAGACGCACCGGCAGCGTGACGTCCGCACGCTCATTGGCGAGGCGCGCGGAAAGGGCTGCCTCCTCGAGGACCGACTTGCGGCTCTCGAGGGCATTGGTGACGGTGGTCTTGAGCTGGTTGACCGCCGCGCCGAAGGCCTTCCGGTCCTCGGGCGCGAGCTTGCCGAGCTGGCTCATGAGCTCGGACACGCGCCCCTTTTTGCCGAGCGCGTCAATGCGCACCTGCTCGATGGCGCCGAGATTTTCGGCGCGATCGATCTCGCCGATCAGCTCGGCTTCGAGGGCATTGAGGTCAGCGGGCGCACTGGTGGCGGTCATGGTCGGCCTCGTCGGGTCGGAGGACGACTTAGGCCGCCTTCGCGACGGCCGCGCTGGCCTGCTCGACGAGCGCCTTGAAGCCCGCCGGGTCCTTCACCGCGACGTCCGCCAGCACCTTGCGGTCCACCAGGATGCCGGCGACCGACAGGCCATGGATGAAGTTGCCGTAGGTCATGCCGTGCTCGCGGGCGGCGGCATTGATGCGCTGGATCCAAAGCGCGCGGAACGTGCGCTTCTTGCGCTTTCTATCGCGATAGCCGTACTGCAGGGCCTTCTCGACGGCCTGCTTGGCCATGCGGATCGTATTCTTGCGCCGGCCATAATAGCCTTTGGCGGCGTCCAGGACTTTTTTGTGCTTTGCGTGAGCGGTCACGCCACGCTTGACGCGGGCCATGGGAATTCTCCTAGAGCTTCAAAATCTTCAGATGACAGCGGTGCTGATCGGCGAGGCCGCTCAGCGGTGATAGGGCCCCATCGCGTCAGCGATGATATGGCATGTACTTCTTGACGATGCCGGCGTCGCTGTCGTTGAGGGTCATGGTGCCGCGGGCCGAGCGGATGAACTTGGCCGTCCGCTTGATCATGCCGTGACGCTTGCCCTGGGCCGCGGCAACAACCTTGCCCGTACCCGTGATCTTGAAGCGCTTTTTGGCGCCGCTCTTGGTCTTCATCTTGGGCATTTGGCTCTCCATATTCTTGATTTTACGCAGATTTCTCCGCGCGAGCCCGCGAAATGCAGGCGTGATGCAAAGCATCGAAAGCCGCCACGGCATGCCCCGCCGGGCGGCTCGAACGAGCGGGGTTATAGGGGAGAGGGGCAAGGAAGGCAAGGATGCCAGCGTAGCTGCACGCTTCTGGTCGAGCTATCGCGGTAAGCCTGACTTCCGTATATTCCTCATTGGAATATTGGCATTGCATCGGCGGATGCTGGTAGGTAGGGCTTAGCATCCTTAATAATCTTTAAGAATTAAGAGGATAGCGTGTTGGAGCAAATCGGCTCGACGGATCGCGTGAAGAAGCCATGAGTAAGATCATTACAGTGACGATAGCTGGCAAGGGTCCGGAGACGGACGCTCCGAGTATCGGGGACTTGCTCGATCAACTGCGTGACTATTTTGAGCTTCTGAATGTACTTGAACAGACTTTGGCAGAGGATGGCCAAAGCGCAATCATTTGGCGGATTGTTGACGCTAAGAGATCGAGTCCCCTAACCTTCACCATTCAAGCATTCGCGCGCCAGTTCGCCGTAAACGTCGATGCGCGTGCAGGGCATGTGGTGGATCGAGCGTTCGCGGGTCTACGTCTTCTGGAAGAGCAAGCTGAAAGGCCTGCCTACTTCACAGAAAAGGCCTTGGAGCGCGCCGAGAGAATATTTGAGCGGGTTACGAACGGATTGGATCAAACGGAGATTAGGTCTGACGGCTTTCGGCCGATAGTTCTCACGCCGAGCGTTGCCCGGGTTGCCAGTCGAAACACTCGATCTGTGTTAGAGCCCGGAGGGAGGCCATTTAAGGAGATAGGCTCGGTGGAGGGATATATCCAAACAGTTGGCCGCGATGGGCGTGGACGTCGAGTTGTCTGGATAAAGCATCGTCTGACTGGGGACGAGGTTCGGTGTGCACTGACTGGGGACGCTGCGAAAGCTCTAGCACATTGCGAAGTCGAGGATGTTTGGCGCGGCGACCGGGTCTCCCTTTTTGGAACAATCCACTATCGCACTCCGGGGCGCATCTCTCACATAGAGGCGAGTGCAATTCGCTTCCTGCGGAGCAGGAGTGAATTGCCTGATGTTGATGACATAATCGACCCTGATTTTACGGGCGGCCTCAAGTCTGAAGAATATTTAGAGAAATTGCGCAATGGCGAACTCTCCTAGGCGCGTGTGCTGGGACGCTTGTGTTTGGATCGCATTGATTCAGGACGAGCGCATCATAGAGGATGGCTTGGAGCGCTCTACACGCTGTAAGACAGTTCTTGAAGAGGCCAAGAAGGGAAAAATTGAGGTCGTCATCTCTGCTCTATGCCTTGCGGAAGTGTGTAAGAATAAAGGCGTCGCGGATACCGATCCTCAGAAGATTGCCGCGTTCTTTGAGCATGAGTACATCCTCGTCGTTAGCCTGGATACGACTATTGGCAATCGAGCCAGGGAACTCATGATGTCAGGCATACCGGGGCTTCGACCGCAAGATGCTTGCCATATTGCGACAGCGTTGATCGCACCGGATGTGACTGAGTTTCATACGTTCGATACGGACTTGCTAAAGTTGAGCGGTCAGCTCGCAAAGTCAGACGGTAGCAAGCTAAAAGTTTGCTATCCGGATGTTGGACCTCCGATGGGTCCGCTATTGGCAGAAGGTAGGACTCCGTAGGATGCTGAGTCGCCGCACGCCCCTCCCTACCTCCTCCTCCCCCCACCGCCAAAAATCGACTTGATGATCGCGTTCTTCACCTGGGTGACGAGTGAGCGCATGATCGAGCGGCCGACGTCGCGCGTGATCTGCTCGCCGACGGACATGCCGCCGCGCGGGCCGCGCCCGAAAATCGTCTTCGTGATGCCGCCGCCCCAGCCACCGGCCTCGGCCTCCTGGGCCTTCTCCTCCTCGGCGGCCTCGGCCTCGGCCTTCTTCTGCAGTAGCTCGTGGGCGCTCTCGCGGTCGATCAGGTCCTCGTACTTCCCCTGAATGGGGCTCGCGTCGATAAGCTTCTGGCGCTCCTGCGGCGTGACCGGTCCGATGCGGCCCGAGGGCGGGCGGACCATGGTCCGCTGCACCATGGAGGGCTCGCCCTTGTTGTGCAGCACCGAGACCAGCGCCTCGCCGACCTTCAGCTCCTGAATGACGCGCTCGACGTCGAGCGCGGGATTGGGCCTGAACGTCTCGGCGGCGGCGCGGATGCCCTTCTGCTCGACGGGCGTGAAGGCGCGCAGCGCGTGCTGCACGCGGTTGCCGAGCTGGGCGGAGACGGCGTTCGGCACGTCGCGCGGGTTCTGCGTAACGTAGTAGACGCCGACGCCCTTCGAGCGGATGAGGCGCGTCACGCGCTCGATCTGCTCCAGCAGGGCCTTGGGCGCGTCGTTGAAGAGCAGGTGCGCCTCGTCGAAGAAGAAGACGAGCTTGGGCTTGTCCGGGTCGCCGACCTCGGGGAGCGTGTCGAAGAGGCGCGCCAGCATCCAGAGCAGGAACGTCGCGTAGAGACGCGGCGTGTTCATGAGCTTTTCGGCGGCGAGCAGATTGATGACGCCGCGGCCGTCATTGGTCGTGCGGATGAAGTCCTTGATATCGAGAGCGGGCTCGCCGAAGAAGTGGTTGGCGCCCTGCTCCTCCAGCACGAGCAGGCGGCGCTGAATGGCACCCGCCGACGTCGGCGCGACATTGCCGTACTTCGTCGTCATCTCCTTGGCGCGGCCCGCGACCTCGGCGACCATGGCGCGCAGGTCCTTCAGGTCGAGCAGCGGCAGCTTCTCGTCGGCGGCGACGCGGAACATGATGTTGAGCACGCCCTCCTGCACCTCGTTGAGCTCGAGGAGGCGCGAGAGCAGCAGCGGTCCCATGTCCTGCACGGTCGCGCGCACCGGGTGGCCCTGCTGGGCGAAGATGTCCCAGAAGACGACGGGAAAGGCGGTGTTCGTGTAGTCCTCGAGGCCGATCTCTTCCGCGCGCTTGGTCAGGAAGGGCTTGGGCTCGCCCTGCATGGAGACGCCGGAGAGGTCGCCCTTGATGTCGGCGGCGAACACGGGGACGCCTGCGGCGGAGAAGCCTTCTGCGAGCACCTGCAGCGTCACGGTCTTGCCGGTGCCGGTCGCGCCCGTGATGAGGCCGTGGCGGTTGGCGAGCTTCAGCTCCAGGCACTCGGCCCCGCCACCTTCCTCGGCATCGCTCTGGCCGATGAAGATCAGCCCTTCCTCAAGCTTGGCTTCAGCGCTCGTCATGCCGCTATCTCCCAACCCCTGCCGCGCGGTTTCCCTGGCTGATTCGCCCCCCGCTTACGGCCCACACCGTGATTGCACGGGCTTTTTGGCAATGCAACGCGGGCGAAAAGGCAGGGCGCATCCGGCGTGTGAATTGAGCGGATTCGTGTGACGGATTAAGCCGCCGGGCGAGGAAAGTGTACTGCCTCGATGCGGTTGCCGTCCGGATCGCGGACAAAAGCGCCGAAGTAGGTGGTCATGGCGGCCTTGCGATCGCCGGGAGGGCCGTCGCAGATGCCGCCGGCCGAGAGCGCGGCCGCGTGGAAGGCCGAGACGGCCTCCGGGCTCGGCGCTCGGAGCGCAATGTGGGCGCCGACATCGGCCGCGATGGGCGCCATGGCGGGCCGTGCGTTCAGCCAGAGCTCGGGATAGCGCTTGCCGAAGCCCACCTGGGTCGGCCGCTCGACGAGGCGGGCGAGCTCCAGCGGCGCGAGCGCGGCGGCGTAGAAGGCTGCGCTTTTCTCGAGGTCGCGCACGTCCGCGAGGGCCCGGCCAAGGGCATCGGCGAGGTCGCGCCGCTCGTCGTCCGTGAGGAAGCTGCCGACGGCGTAGGCGCGCCCGTGCGAGCGCAGGTAGAGGCGGTTGGCGCCGTCCGGGCGCTCGGCGAGGTGTGGGCGCGCCCAGTACGGGTTGAGCGCGATTTCCTCGCGCTGGCCGTTCGGCTGGACGCGGATCAGCTTCAGGTCCTCAGAGGTGATCTCGACCACCTCGATGCGGCGGGCGGCGCGATAGTTGATCTTGAAGGCGCCATAGACCAGCAGGGCGTCGAGGCCGAAGAAGCCCATGACCGGCCAGGCCCCCATGGCGAGGAAGCTCATGCCGGCGACGAAGCTCACGCCGCCGATGAAGGTCATCAGGAACAAGAAGCCGCGCGGCGAGAGCGAGCGGTGCGGCATCAGCACCGCGCGGAAACCGCGACCCTCTTGCGCTTGGGCAGGATTCTCGTCCATCACCGCTCGGTCCACTACCGAAATCCCCGGAACACGGGAGCCTAATCCTCAATGGCCCGCTCTGCAAAGTCGTCGGCGGCGAAGTCCAGCCATACCAAGCAGGCCTCGTCCGCAAAACCCGCGGGCGACGGCACGCGTTCCTTGCCGCGCCGGCGCAACGGGCGCATCGACGCCGCGACGGTCGCCGAGATCTTTCGCCGTTTCGCGGCCGCCAATCCCCATCCCGAGGGCGAGCTGGAGCACACGAATGCCTATACGCTGCTGGTGGCGGTGGTGCTCTCGGCTCAGGCGACGGACGCGGGCGTGAACAAGGCGACGCGGCCGCTCTTCAAGATCGCCGATACGCCCGGGAAGATGGTGGCGCTCGGCGAGGAGCGCGTGCGCGAGTATATCAAGACCATCGGCCTCTACCGCAACAAGGCGAAAAACGTGATCGCGCTGAGCGAGCAGCTCATCGCCGAGCATGGCGGCAAGGTGCCGCACGATCGCGAAGCGCTCGAGGCCCTGCCGGGTGTCGGCCGCAAGACGGCGAACGTCGTGCTGAACATCGCTTTCGGTGAGCCGACCATGGCGGTCGACACGCATGTCTTCCGCGTCTCGAACCGGCTCGGCATTGCGCCGGGCAAGACGCCGCTCGCCGTGGAGGAGGGGCTCATGCAGCGCATTCCGAAGGAGTATCTCCAGCACGCCCATCACTGGCTGATCCTGCATGGACGCTACGTGTGCAAGGCACAGCGCCCGCGTTGCGAGGCTTGCATCGTCAGCGACCTCTGCACGGCGCCGGATCGCATTCTGCCCGTGACGCCGCCGGCCCCGGTCTGATGATGGCTCAGTCTCCGCGCCCGCTCGTTCGTGGTCCTGCCGACGCGCCGACGTCGGTGGTGATGCTGGCGCTCGATGCGCTTGAGGCCGGCGCGCGCCCGCTCGTCGTGGACGAAAGCTCGGGCCAGCTTGCTGCCGCCCTGCACGCACGCGGGGCCGAGCCGCAGGTGTGGCGGCGGTTTGCTTCGCGCAGTGATACGGCGTCGGCATGGCCGCAGGTGGCGGATTGCACAGCGGCGTTCGTGCGCCTCGGCAAGGATCGGCGCGCGCTCGCCATGGCGTTGCACGCGGCGGCGAGTATGGTCGCGCCCGGCGGCGCGATGGTGCTGTTCGGCGCGAATGCAGAGGGCGTGAAGTCTGCCGCGAAGGCGCTGGAGGATGTTGCCGAAAGCATCGTGACGGTCGATACGCGGCGGCATTCGCGCGTGCTGGCCGGGCGGCGACGCGTGGACATTCCAGGGCTGCGCGCGTCGCTCGATGCGTGGCGCGAGGTGCACGAGATCACGCTGAACGGCCGCGCGCGGCCCTGGATCAGCTATCCGGGTGTATTCGCGGCGGGAGAGCTCGATGCCGGGACGGCGATGCTGCTCGAGCATCTGCCCGCGCTCGCCAGTGGCGCCGCCGTGCTCGATATGGCCTGTGGCAACGGCATTATCGGCGCCGCCGTGCACGAGCGCTTTGCCGACGCGGCGGTCGATCTCGTAGACAGTGATGCGGTTGCGATCGCGGCGGCGCGGGAGAATGTGACTGGCACTACGATCATCTGCGGTGATGGTCTCGCCGCCGCGCCGCGCGCCCGCTACGACGCGATTCTCTCGAATCCGCCGATCCATGAGGGCGTCGAGGAGAGCCTCGCCTTTCTGCAGCGCCTGATCGCCGACGCGCCCGCGCGGCTGAAGACGGATGGCATTTTACAGATCGTCATCCAGAGCCGCATTCGCGCCCTGCCGTGGTTCGAAGCGGCCTTCAAGGAGACGGCGGTTGTCGCCCAGGACCGGCGCTTTCAGATCATCCGCGGTATTGCGGGGAATGTCGCCCGCGCTAAAGCAACTGACTTGAAATTCACCTCAACTCGGCGCTAGGCGGGGAGTGAATTTCAAGTCCAAAGTTGCTTTAGAAAACTATGACTCTAAAGCGTCTTTGAACCTTAGATGCGACTTTGAGATCAGCCCAGGCGTGGGTCGCATTTAAGGTTCGACGCTTTAGCCGTCGAGGCGCACGCTGATGCCGGCCGCGGCCATGTGCTGCTTGGCCTGGCCGATCGTGTACGTGCCGAAATGGAAGATCGACGCCGCGAGCACCGCGCTCGCGTGCCCCTGCTTCACGCCGTCCACGAGATGATCGAGCGTGCCGACGCCGCCGGATGCGATGACCGGCACGGTCACGGCATCCGAGATCGCGCGCGTGAGCGCGATGTCGAAGCCTGCCTTCGTGCCGTCGCGGTCCATGGACGTGAGCAGGATTTCGCCGGCACCGAGCGCCACGACCTCGCGCGCATACGCGACGGCATCAATACCGGTCGGCTTGCGCCCGCCGTGCGTGAAAATCTCCCAGCGATCCGCCTCGCCCGCGCCCGAGACCTTCTTCGCGTCGATCGCGACCACAATGCACTGCGCGCCGAATTTATCCGCGCCCTCGGCAACGAATTCGCGCCGGTTCACGGCTGCGGTGTTGATCGAGACCTTGTCGGCGCCCGCCGTGAGCAGGCGGCGAATGTCGTCCACCGTGCGTACGCCCCCGCCGACCGTGAGCGGCATGAAGCAGCGCTCGGCCGTGCGCTCGACAATGTCGAAGATGGTCTCGCGATTGTCCGAGCTCGCCGTGATGTCGAGAAAGCAGAGCTCATCCGCGCCGGCGGCGTCATAGGCCGCGGCCGCCTCGACGGGATCGCCGGCGTCGATCAGGTCGACGAAGTTCACGCCTTTGACGACGCGGCCGTCCTTGACGTCGAGACAGGGGATGATGCGGGTCTTGAGCATGTTGACAACGCTGAAACCTGAGTGGACTGGCTCTTAATCCCCCTCCCCCTTGTGGGGAGGGGTTAGGGGTGGGGGGAATCCCGACGGTGCGAGAAGCAACCCATACCGCCGATGTTCTGCAATCCCCCCCTCCCTAGCCCTCCCCCACAAGGGGGGAGGGGATGGGCGGCTCAGACGGGGATCACTAGTGCAACTTATCAGGTGCGCCGCCCTCGCGCTCGCCGCGCGTCGCTTCTGCCTCGTCGCCATCCTCGTCGGCATCGGCACCGCCGCCCGGCACGACATACGTCTCCGACATCCAGCGCGCGAGGTCGATGTCGGCGCACCGCTTCGAGCAGAAGGGCCGGAGTGCCGGATCGATCGGGGCACCGCAGATCGGACAGCGCCCGCCTTTGGGTGTGCGCTCGTTCATTCGGTCTCGCGCTCGCCGGCTTTGAGCCAGTTGAAGTGGAGCGGGAAGCCTTCGCCCGTCAGAAGCGTCGTCACTTCCGTGAGCGGCAGGCCGACGACGTTGGTGTAGGAGCCGACGATCTTCTGCACGAAGCAGCCGGCAAGGCCCTGGATGGCATAGCCGCCGGCCTTTCCGCGCCATTCGCGCGAGGCGATGTAGCTCTGGATGTCCTCGGTCGAGAGCCGGCGGAACCGCACGCGCGTATCGACAACCTTGAGCTTCACGCGGTCATCGGGCGTGATCAGGCAAAGGCCGGTCAGCACGCGGTGCGCGCGCCCGGAAAGGAGCTTCAGGCAGCCGAGCGCCTCTTCGATATCTTTGGGCTTGACCAGAATGCGGCGGCCCACGGCAACGACTGTGTCGGCTGCGAGAATGTGGGCGTCGGCGAGGTCGACATCATTGGCAACGAGATCGCGCGCCGCTTCGGCCTTGGCGCGGGAAAGGCGCGTCACGAGCGTGCGCGGCATCTCGCCCTTGCGCGGCGTTTCGTCGATCGATGCCGGGCGCAGCGCGTCGGGCTCGATGCCGACTTGCGAGAGCAGCATGAGGCGGCGCGGACTCGCGCTCGCCAGCACGAGGCGCGGCTTGAGATCGGCGCGCCGGCCCTGTGGTTTGTTGCGTGCTCGCTGGCGGCGCAATGTCTCGCGCTGTGGAGCGAGGGTGCCGCCGAGCAGAGAGAACAGCCCTGATTTTGTGGTCGCCATCTTCGGGAGATTCCGCGGTTGCCGGACACCATGGCCACGGCGGGGCGATGAAATCAAGCGGGGGGCGTTTGATGGTGCGCGATCGCGCTTTCAGCGCGAACAGGGCCGCATGCCCTGTAACCCGCTCGGGGGACACCCCCGAACCCCCGTCTTTATCGACTTGGAGCGAGTCGAGGGCGCACTATCATCCCCTCTCCCCGCTCTTGCGGGGAGAGGGCCAGGGTGAGGGGCGGCGGCATACGCTGAGGTTTGAACAGGCTCCCGCCCCTCATCCCGACCTTCTCCCCGTAAGCACGAGGAGAAGGGGAAGCGGTGCCGCACGCGAGCGCTCTCTGCATGGCCGCCGCGGGCATAGCATTACGACTGGAGGCGGCAGCACCTCTTCCCAGCAGCCCGCGGCACTAAAATCTAACGCCCAGATATCCGCGCGAAGAGCCGCATCCATGCACCGGCAGCGACGGCCGTCTGCGGCGGCAGGCGGTAGATCACCTGCGCGGCCTCGCGCTCGAGCCGCCACGTGGTGCAATCGATCTCGTGCCCGCGCGCGACGCTCTGCGTGCGCATCCGGCCGTTCGCCGTGAAGCCGAGCTTCGTGAGAATGCGCGCTGAGGCCGGATTGTCGATGAAGTTCGCCGAGGTGAGCGCTTCGAGATTTCCGGCGGTGAAGGCATAGGTCACGACCGCGCGTGAGGCCTCGGTCGCGAAGCCCTGTCCCCAGTAGTCCTGGCCGAGCCAGAAGCCGAGCTCACCGACGCGCGTGCGCTGACAGAAGTAGCCGACGCCACCGATGAGCTGCCCCTCGTGCTCGATGGCAAAGCGCACCTCGCCGCGCGCCTGCCGCAGCCAGCGCCGACACTGCCAGATGTGCAGAGGGTGCGGGATGTCGCTCGTCATGCGGGCAACGGCAAGGTTGCCCGCAAGAGCGACGAAGCGGCTCGCATCACCGAGCCGGAAGGGCCGGAGCGTCAATCGCGCGGTGTTGAGCACGGGCGTCTGCGCCATGGCCGAACCGCTTGGGGAGCGTGATCCCGGGCGCGGGTCTACTCCGCGGCCTCGACCTTCTCAGGCCGGACCGAGATGTAAATCCGCTTGTTGCGTTTGGTAGCGAACTCGACGGTGCCGTCGACGACGGCGAAGATCGTGTGGTCCGTCCCCATGCCGACGCCGGTGCCGGGGTGCCACTTCGTGCCGCGCTGGCGGCAGATGATGTTGCCGGAGATGACCTTCTCTCCGCCGAACTTCTTCACGCCAAGCCGCCGGCCGGCGGTATCGCGGCCGTTGCGGGACGAGCCGCCTGCTTTTTTCTGTGCCATGACTTAAGTCTCCTCGCTGTGTTGCGCCGATCGCGTCCCGCGCTCCGCCGAAGGGCGGAGGCTGCGCGCTCAGGCGCCGATGATCTCGGTGATCTTGACGGTCGTCAGCTCCTGACGATGGCCGCGCTTGCGGCGCGAGTTCTTGCGGCGGCGCTTCTTGAAGGCGATGACCTTCGGGCCGCGGCCCTGCTCGACGACCTCGGCCTTGACGAGGGCACCCGAGACGAGAGGCGCGCCGATCTTCACGCCGGCGTCGTTGCCGCCGACCATGAGGACTTCGCCGAATTCGATCTTGGCACCCGGCTCACCGGCGAGCTTCTCGACGGTGAGGACGTCGTCGGCCGCCACGCGGTACTGCTTGCCGCCGGTCTTGATGACAGCGTACATCTTTGTCTTCCTTGTGTTATCCGCGTCCTTCGGCGGATCCGGCCGTGCCCGGATCACTTTGGATGCCCAGCTTTGATCCCGGCGGGGATCAGTGGGCAGGCCTCAAACAGCGCATGAGCACGGCGGCCGGACGGCCCCGCGCGAAGCCTGTCTTATGTTGGACGTCGCTCGTACTGTCAACTTAAAGGTGTCACAGCACTTTAAAAGTGCATCGGCGCTTATTCCACGGCATCAAAGGCCCATGCTGAAACTGGATCATCTCACCGTCATCGCGCCGACCTTGGCGGAGGGCGTGGCGCACGTTCGGGTCTGCCTCGATCTCGACGTTCCCTTTGGGCAACGCCACAGCTACATGGGCACGTACAACCACCTCCTCCAGCTCGGCGATAGCGTCTATCTGGAGATCGTGGCGCTCGACCCCGAGGCCGATGGACCGAGCCGGCGGCGCTGGTTTGGCCTGGACGACCAGAGGAAGGTCAGGGCTGATTGGGAGGAGGGGCGGCGCCTGCGCGGCTGGGTCGCGCGGACGGACGCCATCGATGCCGTCATTGCAGGCCGCGACGCCATATTCGGCGAGAAGGTCGCCCTTCCGGCGATCAATTCGACGTTCGATTTCGCCATCCCGGAGGACGGCTCTCTGCCTCTCGATGGGGCCGCGCCCTCCATCATCGACAGGCGCGGAAAGCCCCGCTCGATGGCGACAATTGCCGACCTTGGCGCGCGGCTGCGATCCTTTTCGCTCGCGCACCCGGACCCAGGCGCCATCGCAGCGCTTTACCGAGAACTCGACATCGATCGCGCACCTGAAATCACGCGTGGGCCCAAGCTTCGTTATCGCGCGCAGATCGAAACGCCGATGGGGCTGAAGGAACTGACCTGAGACATGCGGCCGTCCGCGAGGGAGAGCGCGAGGCCGACCTCAACCGAGATGCCCGCATCTGAGCCGGAGAAACTGCGATGGATCGAGCTGAAGTCGCCGCGCATTGGGAGGCCAATGCCGATACGTGGACGAGACACAGCCGCGGGGGATACGACGTCTATCGCGACGCGCTGAACACGCCGGCATTCCTCTCCATCCTGCCGCCGATCCAATACTCGCAAGCTCGCGGAGCGTGGCGCCCGCATGTGTGCAGTCGACATCGCACCGACCTTCATCCAGTACGCGCAGGCGCGGGAGGCTGCGAAGCCCCTGGGCATTGATTTTCAGGTCGGCGATGGCATGGCGCTGCCCTTTGCCGATGCCTCGTTCGACTTCGCGACGTCGTTCATGGCGCTCATGGATATGCCCGACCAGCACCTCGCCTTTCGCGAGGTGGCGCGTGTCCTGCGGCCGGGCGGATTCTTCCAGTTCTCCATTCTCCATCCCTGCTTTGTGCCGCCGCACCGCCGCAACCTGCGCGATGCCGACGGGCAGCCGCGCGCCGTCGAGGTCGCCCGCTATTTCGATGGTACGGATGGCGAAGTGGAGAGCTGGTGGTTCGGGAGCGTGCCCGCCGATGAGCGCGAGAGAGTAGCTCCCTTCCGCGTGCCGCGCTTCCACAGGACGCTGAGTGCGTGGGTCGACTTCGTCGTGGCGGCCGGATTGGTTATCGAGAAATTCGCCGAGCCGCGAGCGGACATCGAGACGGCTCAAGCCGAGCCGGAGGTCGCCGATACGCGCGTTGCCCCCATCTTCCTGCATATGCGCGTGCGGAAGCCGGCCGCGCCATAGTGGTCCCGTTCGCCGTTCAGACAAC
>ERZ778025.1827-NODE-1827-length-13548-cov-3.940414_pt1 | contig 13548 bp, 11 predicted proteins | sample MGYA00375755_ERZ778025 | MGnify/ENA primary metagenome ERZ778025 (study PRJEB29350, sample SAMN05389825) | bioreactor metagenome | isolation source: Thiocyanate bioreactor | place: South Africa: University of Cape Town | collected 2014-03-17 ... | reverse complement strand
CCTCTATGTCGGGGTAGCGCCTATGGCGCTTGCCAAGAGGCTATATTTTTACGGGAAACCCGGCGTTTCGCAGCGCACCAGCCTGCGCCTAAACGGCATTATCAAAAATGAGCTGCTGAACACGCCCGCAATCGACATATACATTGCCGAGCCGCCCGATCTCGAATGGAATGGCCTGCCGGTCCACGGAAGCGCCGGCCTTGAGCTTGGCCTCATCAAGAAATTTTCTTTGCCTTGGAACATGCGAAGCGCCGGATGAAAACGCCGGTCATTCCGGCGCTGGCACAGTGATGGTGCATTGCTGCTCTTTTCCGGTCTGCCTGGCCCTCTCCATGCACGCGGAAATCTCCCCGCCGCTGGCGTTGTAGAACCGGCCGCCCCATTTCATTTTCTCGACTTCAAGGGGATCATCCGCCCCGATCATCGCATAGCCGGCGCTGACGCGATCAAAGCCCATGACCAGGCTGGCAACATGGCTGTCGGCCGAAAACGGCAGGAAGCGCGGCAATAGCAAAATCAGGAATATGCCAAGGGCCAGCCCAACCAGGCCGGCCGTCCACATGCGGAAATCCTGGCTTTTTCGGTCGTAGGCGCTTTGCGTATAGCTGGCGAGGTTCCGGCCCGCGCGCTCGAGGTCGGATGCCTGGCGCTCGAGCTGCTGCACGGCCGTCTTAACCAGACCCTCACCGCTGCGCTCGAGCGCGCGGGCATAATGCTCCGGCCCATTGCGCAGGACCGGCGATTGCTCGACGCCCTGCAGGTGCTCCGCGACAGCGGCGAGCTGCTGCGCCACCTTGCCAAATTCCGGCCGATAGTCGGCCGCTGGCCCGACTTCCTCGAACCGATCCAAGGCCAGTTCAACGCCCTTGCGGATATTGGTCATTTCCCGCGTGAGATTGCCGGCTAGGCTTTCGACGGTCTGCCGTAGCGCCTCGAACGCCTGCGCCGGGTCGCCGTCCTCGTCGGCCGCTGCCTCTGGCTCAAAACCTTCCATGTCGTCGCGGTCTTCGTCGTCCTCGGTCATGTCTTCTCCCTGTTATCGGCCAAGGCCAAGCGTTCGGCCCCGCGTGATGCTCTGTTCCAGCTCGCGGGATATGCTCTCATTCTGGCGGATTTGCTGGCCGATCCCGAGTTCCTGCCGGCGATTGCGCAGGATGGATTCAACCTGCGGGTCGCGTTCGAGGCTCTTGGCAAGGCCCTGCATCTGGCCTTCGACCTTGCCGCGCGCCTGATCGTGCTGCCAGCCGCGCAGCTCGTGGCGCTGCGCCTTCAAATCCTGCCAGCGTTCAACGAACCGCTCGGCCCGAATATTGGGGTCTTGCTGTGCGGACTGCTCCCGCTTCAGCCCATCCATGACCTGGGCGACACGCTCCCGGCCGGAAAGCTCGGTCATGCTGCGCTCTATCTGCGGGTTATATTGCAGCGCCGACCGCATCAAATCATGTGTGCCCGGCCGCGCCTGGTCGAGTTGCTGGCCGGCCTCACGCATGTCCTGGCGCTGCATGTCGAGGATGGGCAGGCCCTCGCGCATATGCTGGTGCGCCGACTTATAGGCCCGCGCATAGCGGTCAACGGCGGTTTCCAGCGCCGACAACGGCCGCGCCCGCTCGGTCAGCCGGTCTTGCGCCGGCGCCGGCCGCAAGCTCCCTTCCCTTTCCGGCCGCTGTTCGGGCGAGGAAGGCGTGCGGGACGCCTTCAGCTTCAGCCCGTCGAACATGCCACGCCGCTGCTTCTCGGCCTGCTGCGGCCGTTTCTGGTCGATCTGCGGGCCGTTGTTGCCGCCACGGGCCAGCTCGGGCCGCTCGGCCGCGCTCCGCCGCTGCTGCTGGCGATCGGCGGCGAGATCCTTGCCGAGATCCGCGCGAGGATCTGCACGAAGATCCTGCGCGAGATCCACACCCACTTTTTGCGAGGATCTCGGCGCGCGGTCCTCGATGCGCTCCCGCTGGACAGGGGGACGCTCGGCCGGAATCTCGATTTCGCTGCGGATGCCCATTTGCTCCGCGATCCCGCGCCGCTCGGCAAAGTCGCGGGTGTAGTCGAGCGTGGTTTCCTTCACGCCCGACCGTGACAGCCGGCGTTCAAGCTGGTCATAGGCCAGTTCGCCGGCGTCCTGAACCTTCCACGTATTGCGATGCGTCTGCGTGCCATCCGGCAAGGTGACGGGAGTGGAGCCTAGATGCTGAAGGCCGATCTTCTCCCCGATCTCGGGCGCGGCCTCCTGCATGGCCCGCTCAAGATCGACGCCCCATAGTGTGCGCTGCTCGCCCTTGCTGTTTTCCAGCGTCACGAAATAGCTGTCGGACTTCTGCGGGTCATGCTCATAGGGCGCGGCCCCATGCTCGACCAGCCGGCCGGCATTGGTGAACTCGTCCTGTGCCGCGTAGAGCTGCACCCCGTCACGATGCCGGGTCATGGCGACATAGGTTAGATGCCGGTCCATCGTCCCCGACGCCATCACATAGGACCGATCGACCGTCGCCCCCTGATTTTTGTGAATCGTCGTCGCATAGCCGTGGTCGATCGCCTGATAGTCGCCCATCGGGACGCTGACGCTATCGCCGCCCCGGCCGTCGAGCTGCGCGACGATCCGGCCGGCCTCGACATGCTCGACGGTGCCAAGCATCCCGTTTTTCACGCCAAGGTCGCGATTGTTTTCGAGGAACACGATGCGGTCGCCCGGCGCGAACTCCCGCTTGCCGTCATTGGTCTGGAAGGTCAGCGCGCCGGCGTCTTCTCCGCGCGCCAGCTCGCCCCGGTCCTGTAGCTCCGTCCGGATCGCGTCATTGATGGCGTGAACATCGGCCCGGCGATGCGCCATCGCAACCCGGGTGCCGTCCGGACGCTCATCGCGATCGGCAAGGTAATCGCGCACGATCTGGCCGCGCGCGTCCTCGCCCGTCTCGGCAAAGCTGATATTGCCATGATCCCGATAGGCCGCCAGCCCCTCGGCCGTCCGGTGCGTGGCGAAGTCAACCGACGCCTCCCGCTGCCAGTCCACGCGCTGCCGGCGTATCTCGGAAAGCTCGGCATGGCCGATTTCCTCCGTGATCGCCCGGAACGGTGCGCCGGCCCCGATCGCCTGTAGCTGCTCATGGTCGCCTACAAGGACGATCTTCGCCCCGCGCGCCTCGGCCTCGCCAACGAAGCGGGCGAGCTGGCGGCTCCCGACCATGCCCGCCTCGTCGATGACAAACACGTCGCCGCGGCCGATCGTGCCGCGGTCGTTCTCCCAACCGCGGGACCATGACGCGAGGGTGCGGCTCTGGATGCCGGAACTTTCCTCCAGGCCCTCGGCCGCCTTGCCAGACAGGGCCGCGCCGTGAACCGTGTAGCCCTCGGCCTCCCATGCCTCGCGGGCGGCCGCGAGCATGGTGGACTTGCCAGCGCCGGCATAACCGACAACGGCCGCGATCCGCTCCGGCCCGGTGATATGCTCGATAGCCCGGCGCTGCTCGTCGGACAGCCGGGCGGAAGCATCGCCGGCGCTGCGCTGAATGGCGGCGTCCTGCCGCTCTATGGCGCGCTCGACATGCCGGCGATCGACGCCATGACCATGCGCGCCGTGCATCCGCTGCGCGCTCTCGATCATGCCGGATTCGATCTCGACCATTTCCCGCGTCGAATAGCGGGCAAGCTCGATCTCGCCCGTTGCCGGGTCCGCCCGCTCGGGCTGAAGCTCGACCAGCGCCGGCGATGCCATCACCTTCGCAAAGGCGCTCTGGAACTCCTGCGGGTCGTCGTTGATGTAGCGATGCAGCGCCCGCGCAACGTCGTGCCGATCGAACACGCTCTTTTCCCCGGTGATGAGGGTTAGAACCTGCTCGGGCTTCTCCCGGATCAGCTCGGCATTGCGCCGGGCCGCTTCCTCGTCCAGCCGCGCCCGCGACACGTCGAGGCCCTTGCGTTCCATCTGCGTGGCATGGACGCCCATATGCTCGGTCGGCGCGATCTCTAGCCCGCGCTCCATGTGCGAACGATGGTCGATGCGAATATCAAGCCCGGCCATCGCAAGGCGCTCGTTGGCGATCCCCTCCCATCGCTGCCGAAGGTCTCGAAGCTGCATGTCGGTCGTCGGCAGGTCGTGCGCCAACAGCCATTTGTTTTCGCGCTCAAGATAGGTCTTTTCGCCTAGCCCGTTCTCCGTCACCTGCCGCGTGGTCATAAGCAAATGGGCGTGGTGATTGCGAACGTCGCTCGCCTCGTGCGGCGCATGAATGGCGAAGTCCACGGCCGCGCCGTAGCGGTCGGCCAGCTCTTGCGCCATCTCCCGCGCCGCCTCTAGCCGCTGCTCGGCCGATAGCTCATGCGGCAAGGCAATCTCGAACTCCCGCGCAACGCGGGCATCCTTACGCTTCTCGGCAAACTCGGCGGCGTTCCACAAGTCCGACCGATCCCGCGCCCAATCCGCGTTGACGCCCTCGGGCAAGACGATCTCGGCATGTTCGACGCCCTGCTTGGCCGTGTAGTCGTGCGTGATTCCGTCGCGCTCGTTGGTCAGCTTCTCCCCGGCACGATAAGCCATTGAGGCGACGGCGCTACGGCCGCTCGCCCGCGAGACTGGCTTCATGCTCAAATGGTAGATCGCCAACCCATTGCCTCGATCCCGTTTCAGTCTTTTCCGCCAGCCTCCAAGCTAGCGGCGCGCTGAGTTGCGAAGCAACTCGTAAGTGCGCTCTTCTCAACTCAATCGCTTCGCATTTTCGTCGCTCGGTGTGGCGCTTGCGGCAAGGTCTATGCAATTAACTGAGGCCACGATTTTGCGGCAAAAGAGGCGAATATGCAAGGTCGAGCAAGATACTAAAACCCGAAACACTTGAGCTGGACGTATCTTCGTACAATCTGGCGACCAGCGGAGGTAAAAGAAGATGGCAAATGACAATAACCCGGCATTGGCGCTGCTGATCGACGGCGACAATGCTTCGTCCAAGATCGTCGCCGGCCTTCTCGCGGAAATTGCCAACTATGGAACCGCCAGCGTCAAGCGCATCTATGGCGACTGGACCAAGCCGAACCTCAACGGTTGGAAAGAGTGCCTGCTGGAACACTCCATTCAGCCGGTTCAGCAATTCGCCTACACGACCGGCAAGAACGCCACCGATGGCGCAATGATTATCGACGCTATGGACCTGCTCTATACCGGGCGCTTTTCCGGCTTCTGCATCGTCTCAAGCGATAGCGATTTCGCTCGCCTCGCCGCGCGCATCCGCGAACAGGGTGTCACGGTCTATGGCTTCGGGGAGCGCAAGACGCCCCGCCCCTTCATCACCGCTTGCGACAAGTTCGTTTATTTCGACGTGCTCAATGCGGCCGGGGAACAGAAGGAAGCGGAAGCCGTCGCCGTGCCCAAGGCCGCCGTCGCCAAACCTGCACTGACAAAAGCCGCGCTTGATCGTGCTGCCCTCGACATGCTGGCGAAGGCTGTCACCGCATCGGCCGATGAAGACGGCCGCGCCAATCTCGCCCGCGTCGGCGCGCACCTGGCGAAGCAGTCGCCCGATTTTGACGCCCGCAACTTCGGTTTTCCTCGCCTCTCCGAACTGGTCGAGGCATCCGGCATAGTCGAGGTCGAGCGCATTGGCGACAACCCGAAAATCATCATGGTTCGCCTCAAGGGTGAAGCGACCGCACGCCCCACGAAATAGGAGGGAACGAGATATGGCACGCAAGACGATCGAACAAAGGCTGGCCGAACTGGATGCGCAGCGTTCAGCTCTCAAGGCCAGGCTGTCGAAACAGGAACGCGCCAATGATACCCGCCGCAAGGTGCTGCTCGGCGCGCTCGTCCTCCATCGCCTTGACAACGCCAAGGATGAAGAATTTTCCCGTCGCCTCCGCGAATGGCTCAAGCGCGAGCTGCCCGGCTTCCTGACACGGCCAGGCGACAAAGACCTGTTTGACGATTTGCTCGCCGCAGCGCCGGCAACCGGAGAAGGAACGCGCAACGCCGGGGAGGCCGATTCATGAGCCAGGCAACGCTTGCATGGGCCGCCTTCAAGAACATGCTGCGCGCGGCCGGCCGTGATCCCCTATGGGCTTTTGTAGCTCTCATCTCCCTACCCTTCCGCATATGGCAAGGGCTGCTGAAAGCCCTGTTCATCCTCATCGTTGCCCTATTCGTCATCGGCTTTGGCGGCCGGTTCTTCCTCGAACAACAGAGCTTCGGCCCCGGCTCGGTTCCCTTCATCGCGCTCGATCTCATCACGCTGCTGGTGCTGGCCGCCCTGGTCTTCCGTTTCCTCACCAATCCGCTGATTACCCATTTCGGGGATATGGAAGGCGAAACCCACGGCTCGGCCCGCTTCGCCACCAACAAGGAAGTCGCGCCCCTCACGCGATCCGATTCCGGCCTGCTCATCGGCCGCGACGGCAAGACCGGAAAGGTCCTACGTTATGACGGCCCGGCCCATCTGCTGACGATGGCACCCACCAGGACCGGCAAGGGCGTGGGAACCATCATCCCGAACCTGCTCACCGCCGATCGCTCCGTGATCTGCATCGACCCCAAGGCGAGAATGCCAGGATCGCCGGCCGCGCTCGCCAGAAGTTCGGGCCGGTCCACGTCCTCGACCCCTTCGGCGTCACCGGCCAGCCCTCGGCCGCCTTCAATCCGCTCGGCCAGCTCGACCCGGCCAGCCTCGATCTCGCGGAAGACGCCAGCACCCTTGCCGACGCCCTCGTGTTCGATGAGCCGGGCATGGCCGGCGAGGCGCATTGGAACGAGGAAGCCAAGGCGCTCATTGCCGGCCTCATCCTCTATGTCGTGTGCCACAATGCCCATGAGGACCGCACCCTTGAAATGGTGCGCTACTGCCTCACCGCCACCCCTGACGCCTTCCTCGCCATGCTGAAGGACATGCAGGCCAGCACGGCGGCGCGCGGCCTGATCGCCCGCGCCGCAAATCGCCATCTGGCGAAATCCGACCGCGAGGCGGCCGGCGTCCTCTCGGCCGCACAGCGCCATACCCATTTCCTCGACAGCCCCCGCATTGTCGATGTAACGGCCCGCTCCGATTTCCGCTTTGCCGATCTCAAGCGCCGCAACGTCTCGGTGTTCCTTGTCCTGCCCCCCGATCGCCTGTCCACCTATTCCCGATGGCTGCGCCTGCTCGTCGCGCAAAGCCTCACCGACATAGCCCGCGATCCCGCCAAGCCGGCAGCGCCGGTCCTCTACCTGCTGGATGAATTCGCCGCCCTCGGCCACCTCGCCCCCGTAGAACGCGCTATGGGCCTCATGGCCGGCTATGGCGTCAAGCTCGGCCAGCAGGCGGCGGATAAGGGCCTGCCCGTATCCGAACTGGTCCTGCGGGCGGATGGTCTGCATGTCGTCCCGGAATTCCTCGGCAATCGCTCACCCCTGGCCGATCCCGATACGCGCGGGACTGTCGCTCGATGGTTCCCTAGAAAACCTGATTGCGCTTTATCTGGCCGGCATTTGTGGCCTTGGCTATGGCTGCCGGAAAATTCTCGATGCATTGGCCGATGGCGGCATCGAGGTGGACACGATCGTGGTCAGCGGCGGCGCCGGAGCATCACCGCTGGTGCGGCAGATCCTCGCCGACAGCACCGGCCTTGTCGTGGCATCGCCGAAGGCGGCGGAGCCGGTGCTGCTGGGGGCCGCCATGCTCGGCTCGGTGGCCGCCGGATGTCACGACGATCTGCGCTCGGCCATGAAGGCCATGTCGCGAATGGGAGAAGTCCTCCATCCCGGTGGCGGAAAGACCGCCGCGTGGCACGAGGAGCGCTTCGCGGCGTTCAAATTGCTTCAGGGCGCTCTGCGTACCATCAGGACTGGTGCAGGCAAGACCGCCAGATGATCTCTACGAGGTGGTCACGCGGCTTATAGAACGAGCCGGTTGCCTGTGCCCTTGTCAAAAAAGTGCACCTTTTCGGGGTCGATTTCCAGATGGACGACCTCACCTCTGGCCAGTTGCACCCTTTCGCGTGCAAGCACACGCAGCGAATGGCCGCCGACGGACACGACCGCCAATGTGTCGAGCCCGGTCTGCTCGACCAGTTCGACGCGTCCGGCAAAGCCGGTCTTGCTGATCCGAATGGCCTCGGGGCGAATACCCGCCACAACGACTTGTGCTTCGGCGAGGTCAAGCTGGGGCACGGCGAGAACGATGTCGCCGGTGCTTGCCGTCTTGCCGCCAGCGGCCACGGTGACGTCGATCAGGTTTATGGCAGGCGAGCCGATGAAAGTGGCGACGAACAGGTTGGCGGGCCGGTCGTAGATATCGAGCGGCGTGCCGATTTGCGCGACATGCCCGCCATGCATCACCGCAATCCGGTCTCCCAGCGTCATGGCTTCGATCTGGTCATGGGTCACATAGACCGACGTCACCCCCAGCTGCTGCTGCAGTTCGCGAATGTCCATGCGCATCTGCACCCGCAACTGCGCATCGAGATTCGACAGTGGTTCGTCGAAAAGAAACGCCTTGGGCTCGCGTACCAGCGCGCGTCCCATCGCCACGCGCTGCCGCTGTCCGCCGGACAATTGGCGCGGATAGCGATCCAGATATTGCACGAGGCCAAGCGTGGCCGCGGCGCTTTCCGCGCGCTGCCGCATTTCGGCCTTGGGCATTCCGCGCATCTTGAGCCCGAAGGTGATGTTCTCGTAAACGGTCTTGTGCGGATAAAGCGCATAGCTCTGGAACACCATGGCGATGTCGCGGCGCTGCGGTTCGATGTCGTTGACCACCACGCCGTCGATCGCGATCGTTCCGCCGGTGATCTCCTCCAGGCCGGCGATCATCCGCAAAAGCGTGGACTTTCCGCAGCCGGAGGGGCCGACGAGCACCAGCAACTCCCCGTCGCCGATATCGAGGCTGACGTTCTTGATGACGTTCACGGATCCATAGGATTTCGACACGTCTCTCAGGGCGATCCGAGCCATTCATTGTCTCCTCAGTTTCTTGTCGTTCAGCGCGGTTTCGACGGCGCCGATGGTCGTTCAGTGCCTTGCCGGCTCATCCCTTGGTCGCGCCCGCCGTCAGCCCCGAAATCAGGAGCCTGCCGAAAAACAGGAAGACCAGGATGATGGGCAGAACCGCAAGCGCCGAGGATGCCAGCAAGGGTCCCCAATCGCGGCCGAAATAGCCGATGTTTTGATAGATCGCCACCTGCACCGGCCGCAGCGCGGGATTGTCGACGAGCACGGAACCGGCGACGAATTCGTTCCAGGCACCGACGAAGGCGAACAGAGCCGCGGCACCGAGGGCCGGTTTGCAGAGCGGCAGCAGGATCTCGAACAGGGTCCGCAGCCGTCCGGCTCCGTCGATTGCCGCCGCCTCGTCCAGTTCGCGCGAAAGTCCGTCTATGGAGCCCATCAACACCCAGATGGCCGTCGGCAGATTATAAGCGATATAGACCAGAGGCAGGACGAAGATGGTATTATTGAGGTTGATCCAGTTCATGTACAGATAGGTCGGCACGATCAGCGCCGCCGCGCCGCTTGCCAGCGGTAGTCCCGCCAGAACGGCGAACATCACGGCCGAGCGGCCGCGGAAGCTGATCCAGCAGGGCCACGGCCACCGTCACCATGGCATAGATGAGGCTGGGGCGGATCGACGTCATGAAACCGCTGCCCACAATGGTGCCGTAATGCTCCATGCTCACCGCCGACGAGACGATGGTGGGCGGGAATTGCATGATGTCCGCGCGTGGCTTGAGCGAACTGAAAACGCCCCACAGGATCGGGCCCAGATTGAAAACGACGACGCCGACAACGAAGGCGCAAAGGCCCAGCCTGTGTTTCAATATCCGACGGGATCTCTTGTTCATGTCTGTTTCCCCCGCACCGCGCGCACATAGAGGGAGACCAGGACGATGTTCACCAGGAAGGTGATGATCGCCAGGGTCACCGCGCGCTGCAAATCATACTGGCTGAACGCCATCTGGAAGATCGACAGCGCTATCGTGGTGGTCGCATCGAGCGGCCCGCCGCCCGTGACGATCAGGGGCAGTTCGACCGTGTTGAGGTCGGCTATGCCCAGCACCACGGAACATATGAGGATGGACCCCCACAGCAGTGGCAGGGTCACTTCGCGAAAGGTCTGGAACGGACGCGCGCCATCGATGCGGGCGGCCTCGTAATAGTCTTTAGGAATTGCCTTGAGGCCGGAAAGCAGTAGGATGACGGCAAAACCGAGCTTCTTCCAAACGGCGGACGCGACCAGAACCGCCATCGCACTGTGCGGCGACGCCATGGGATCAGCCATGCCGAGCCCCAGACGGCGCAGAATCTCGCGAAATACGCCTAGGTCGCTCATGTAGAACCAGCGGAACAGCAGCGCGCCCACCACTGCGGAAATCGCCCAGGGGATGATCACCCCGATCTGGAGAAGGCGCGCGGTCCGCTCCTCGAGGCTGTTGATGTAGATTGCAATGGCCATGGCGAGCACGATGGTGCAGATGACGCTGCACACCACGAAGATCACCGAGGCCAGTACGACGCTGCCGAAGCCCGGCTCGTTGACCACGCGGGCATAGACGTCCAGCCCGACGAAGCTGCCGCGATTTGGGCCGCCGATGCGATAGAGGCTTTGATAAAAGCCGGCTATTGCGGGTCCATAAAGAAGAACCGCCAGCAGCAGGACGGAGGGCAGCACGTAGAGCAACCCATGGACGTTGTTCCAATGCCTGCGTGATGCGATTGCATGTGTGCTCATTCCGGTCCTCCTCCGGCATATCGAGGACCGGCGCCAGCCAGTCCATTGGACCGCCTGGCGCCGGACGCAGTCAGATTAGTAGCCGTGGCGGTTGTTATAGGCGCTCTCGGCCTGCTCCAGAACAGCCAGGGGGTCCGCATCATTGAGCAGAACCTGCTGGATGGCGCGATTCATATCGTCGCGATAGCCGCTGATATCGGCGCCGAACGGCGGTACCCAGCCGCTGGTGCGAATATATTCCATGGCGGTGCCCAGCGTGCTGTATTTGACCTGGCTCATATGATCGGCCATCGCGGTGACCGTGGATGCCCGGAACGGCACGGTGCTGCCCAGCGTCACCCAAGTCTCGTCGGCCTTGCCCGAAGACAGGGCCGCAATGAAACGAGCCGCTTCTTCCTGGTGCGGGGAGCCGACCCACACTCCGGTCGTCCAGTTGCTGATTGCCTGCAGGGACGGCTTGCCCGGCTCATCGGACGGATAGGGCAGGAAGCCGATGGCGTCGTCCCCGGTGGCGCCCTGCATATTGCCGACACGCACGCTGGCACCGGTGACGATGGCGCAGCGTCCAGCGGCGAACTGGTCGTACATCTCGTCGTTGTTCCAGTTGATCGCGTCATGCGGGCTCACGCCGGACTTGATCAGGTCGACGACGCGCCGAATGCCCTCGACGCCGCGTTCGTTCGCCCATTGGGCACGGCCGGTCTCGGTAAAAGGCGCGATCGGGTTGTCGGTCAGCAGGTGTGCGAGAAGCAAGCCCGGATCGACCTTGGTCATGCCCAGATTCTGGCAGAGGCCCCAACGGACCACCTCGTCGCCATTCTTCACGGTCAGTTGCCCGGCCGCAGCCACGAGGTCATCCCAGGTCTGGATGGAGGCAGGGTCCACGCCCGCTTCTTCAAGGAACTTCGAACGCGTCAGCAAGCCATAGATCATGAAGGACTGGCCGGTACCGTAAAGCGCGTCCCCCACGCTGGCGGCGCGCACCAGCTCATTGTCCAGATCCTCCCGGTCCGCGGCGGTGAACTGACCGCTTATATCCGCGAGCGCGCCGGACTGGATTACCGTACCCAACAGGTCCGAGTTCACCCAGATCAGGTCGGGAGCCGAGCCCGCGTCATGCGCGGCCAGGAATTTCGGGGTCATCTGATCCCATACCTGCTGCTCGACCTGAACGTGAATGCCCGGATTCGCGGCTTCAAAATCCGAGATGATACGGGCCAGTGCCTGTTCACGGCCCGCCGCGCCTTCAGGATTCAGAAAGGTCCACATCCGCAGGTTCACGTCCTGCGCAAAAACGGCACCCGGGGCGGCTATTGCACTGGCCAGCGCCAAGGCCGCGATCGTTGCGTACTTCTTCCTCGACTTCATTTTTTCTCCTCCTGTTATCTACGTTGTCGATATGAGACCGCGAAGCGGAACCTCCCAGCGCCTCAGCCTCCGGTCGGTTCGCGACCAGGGCCGTCCTCGATCTCGCCACGGACATCGGCCGGCAATCTGTCTCCTCGAAAGTGCCGGCTGGGTCCAACTGCCCGTTCGGCAGATGTCATGAACAAGGCGGCGCGCTTCTCGCTGCGAGAAGCGCGCCGTCCGGTGTCAGGTGTAGTGGAAATATCCGGTCGCCACGCAATCCTTGTCGGTCTTCAACCGAATCCAATGCGCGTTGAAGCCATCGGGGAAGGCGTGCGAAACGTAACCGTTCGGGCCGACCGTGATGGTGTCGTAAACTTTCCAGGTCCCGTTGCCGAGAAAATCGCCCTCGACCTGGAAAGCCACGTCATGTGCGCTATCGTTGGACAGATGCATCGACTTGCGTTCGAAGCCCGTCATCAGGAAAGGATCGGAAGCGACGCCCGCCTCGACCTTGTCTTCCCACCAGACGCCGCCCCAGCCCTTGGGCTTGCCGAACTTGGTCCACAGATCGTCCATTGCGCCGAACCACAGGCCGGTCTGGGGTTCGCCCGCGATCGGATTGTTGTCTATGCGCGAATTGAGCTGCAGCGTTTCGCCGACATCCTTGCCTTCGTTCTCGGTCCGGTCGCTGCGCCACCAGTCCAGTTCCATATTGGGGGAGATCTGGTTGCCGCCCATGACGAGCATGCCGCGATAGATGGTGAAGTCCGGAACGACGCGAAGATGGGTGCTGATCGGACGCAGCCCCCAGACCCGCCCCTCATAAGTCACGGGGCTGATTTCGTAGAACATGCCGCTCGCATCGATTATGATGCGCTCGTGCTCCATCTCGCGGATGCGGGTCCATTCCAGCGACCAGTAATATTCATAGCCGGAGGACGCTTTGGGCAGGCGGTAGCGGGTCCATTGATCACCGATCCGCGTCCGCATGATTGCCGAGCGCTTGTCCCAGCCGATGGCGAAGATGGTCTGGCTCAGGTTGCGGCGGCCGAAGACCTCCATGAAGCCGGTCTTTTCAAGGATCGTCCACTTCTTGCCGTCATATTCGGCAAGAAGACCACCGGTCCATTCGCCCTTGTGGTCGCGCTCGTCATAGGTGTTGTTGCCGACGATGATATGTCCGTTGAGGGTGAAGCCGGCCTTGAAATGGGGCTGGGTTCCCTCGGGCAGCTGCAGCTCCTGCAGCATATTGAACGCCGTCTTCACCTCGAGGGTACGCAGGTCCAGCTCGAGGATCAGGCCTTCCATCGTGACGTAGCTGACCTTGTTCACCACGTCTTCGTGGTGATCCATGCTCGCGGTCAGCCGGTGAGGCACGAGCTCCGGCACGGTCCGGACATTGCCCTGCACGTCGACGAGATGGGGTCCGATGATCAGCTGGTCGGTGGCGGAATGAATCCAGCGATTGGCATAGGTGCCAACCACGCTCGCCGGATGCTTCTCCATCTTGAGATCTTCATCCACA
>ERZ778025.1826-NODE-1826-length-13553-cov-6.194696_pt1 | contig 13553 bp, 10 predicted proteins | sample MGYA00375755_ERZ778025 | MGnify/ENA primary metagenome ERZ778025 (study PRJEB29350, sample SAMN05389825) | bioreactor metagenome | isolation source: Thiocyanate bioreactor | place: South Africa: University of Cape Town | collected 2014-03-17 ... | reverse complement strand
ACTATTGCCACCGATAAAACGGGTACCCTTACGGAAAACAAACTCTCCGTTCAAGAGACCTGGCAACCGACCTGGGTAAAGCACCATCTCCCGACTGTTATTCATAAAACGATCAATCAACACGAAGAACGCGCCCATGACCCGCTTGATATTGCCTTGATTGACTTCACAAATGCCGAAAATACCGTTGAACTAAAGGGTGACCACATCGCAAAACTTCCTTTTGACCAATCATTTGCCATGAGTGGTAACGTCTGGCATCACCGCGGTAAGCATGAACTGGTGGTCAAGGGTGCGCCAGAGAAAATTATCGAGCGCAGTAACTTAACTGACGCCCAAAAATCAGAAGCCGAAACTGCACTGCAGCAACTGACTTCTCAGGGCTATCGCGTGATTGCTGTTGCAACCAGCAGTATCGAGAAGCCACTGTTTGCTTTCACTGAAATGCACCCTAAGCTTCAGTTAACGTTTGCCGGGTTGATTGCTGTTGCCGACACACTACGACCGGCTGCGCGCACCGCCATTGCTACCGCCCACAGAGCCGGTGTATCAGTACGCATGATTACGGGTGACCACCTCGAGACGGCCTATGCTATTGGTCTAAAGCTTGGCCTGGTGAAATCACGAGATCAAGTATTTGACAGCCGCAAAATGGATGATTTGACAGACGATGAATTAGCTATCGAAGCCCACCGAGCCTTAGTATTCTCTCGAGTTACCCCTGAGAATAAGTTCCGCATCCTTAAAGTGCTACGCATGAAGGAAATTACCGCTATGACCGGTGACGGCGTTAACGATGTTCCTGCACTTGCGAACGCTGACGTAGGGGTTGCTATGGGAAGTGGTTCACAGATCGCCAAAGATGCCGGTGATATTATTCTCCTTAACGATAATTTTGCAAGTATAGTGCGCGCCATGCGTGAGGGTCGTATTATCTTCTCGAATATCCGCCGCATGTTAACATACCTACTGGCTACTAATATTGGTGAGGTAATGGTGACGCTGGGCGCTTTAATTTTGGGAATGCCGATGCCATTGCAACCTATTCAAATTTTATGGATCAACCTCGTGACTGACACCACTATGGTTATCCCATTGGGGTTAGAGCCGGGTGAAAAGTCGGTCATGAAGCGCAAACCTATTAATCCAAAAGCTCCCATTCTTGGTAAATACATGATCAGCCGTATCATCTTAATGGCCTTATCAATGGCGACACTATCGCTCATTATATACAGTATCTACAGCGACAAATACGGAGCCGCCTATGGGCAAACTATCGTGTTCGTCACCCTCGTAGCCGTGCAGTGGGCGAACGCCTTTAATGCCCGTAGCACTTACGACTCACTCTTTACGCGTTTGAAGGTGTGGCACGGGCCATTCTGGGCCGGTATTACCATTGCCATTACGATGCAAGCCTTGGCACTGTTTGGGCCTTTACAAGGCGCCCTGCATGTCAACCCCGTTGCAATTGGCGACATATTTGTTGCGACCCTTATAGCCTTCGCCGTAGCAATTATACCTGTTGAGATCCACAAGTGGTTTGGACGTCGTCTGCTTCGAACTGGGCACACAACCCGCTAGTGCTGGTGTCGTTATTTTCACGCCATCCTAAAGCATAGTCGCATGCTATGATGAGGCCATGGCTACCATTGAAATTGAAAAGAAATTCTTACCCACCCCAGAGCAGCAAGAAGCACTCTTGAAAGATGCCAAAATCATTGAAAGCAAGGCTGTTACTGATACATACTTGGACACGCCAACCTACGAATTAAGCACTCATGATCTTTGGCTTCGTGAACGTGACGGTGTTTACGAATTGAAAGCGCCCCCAAAAGCCGGGAGCGGCTCGTATAGCGGTACTAACCGGTATCATGAAATTACCGACCCACGACTTATTCTGCAAGAATTAGGTCTCGACCCCAATGACACGATTGATACCGCCTTTAATAAAGCAGACATTGCGCCCTTTATGACATGCTATACCAACCGCTCTAGTTACGAAAAAGATGGCTTTCATATTGATGTCGACTCTGCAACTTACGATGACTCCGAGTTCACCTACGCCCTCGTTGAAATTGAACTGCTTGTGGACGAAACAGAAGCCGAAGAAGCCGATAGCCGTATTATGGAATTTGCTAGACAATATAACCTACGGGCTGATGGCGTTATTTTAGGGAAAATCGCTGCTCTATTGAAAGAAGAGCGACCCGAACATTACAACGCCTTAGTCGCTGCAAACATACTGAAGTAACCGCCTAATAAATCAAAAACACCGCTAGATATTGCGGTGTTTTTAGTTGTACCGGCTACTTCGCCTGTGACCTAGGCAGCCATAAAGCCACCCGTTGCCACATTGTTAGCCTTTTTGTCTTAATCGGCTCATAGCTCAGGCGTATGTCATCGAGCAGGTACTTACTCATGACAAAATACTCACCAAGGTCCAGTTGCCGCCGTGGTTGTCGCTGCGAAGCTGGAATTGCTTCTGGCCGTCCGTCATGGTGACGATTTCGGTAATCTGGTTACCAGCTTTTACCAAGCAGCGTAGGCCAGCGTCAAGAAATTCGTAGATAGTCCCGCGGAACTCCATACGGCGTGGGTAAGCCGATAGGTTCTTCTTGAAGCCCATTTGGGTAATAGCGACTTGTTCGTTAATATGTACACGATTCATATTGGTTCTCCTAAGGTTTCATAAAGTCTATACTTTGTGTGCGCCGTATTATCCGTGAACGTTCTAGGGATAATGGTTGTAACGCAAAAAGGCTGAACAAAACTTCTTGATCAGCAAACGGGTTTAGGAGGAGTGATTTGGAGAGGGGAGTTTGGACCGTTCGACCGGACGCCCTTTTTACCAAATATCACGTAGAATTGTGTACGACCGTCAGGGGCGCTTGGCTTTCCCCGCTGGGGGCTCGCAGGCCAGTGTGCGTAACGTCGTTGGTGGCTTCTGATGGCTATTTCCTTGAAAAGATCGAGGAACTTCACCGTTCGATTAAGCCTGTGGGTGGAAATCTATCGCCTTACGGCTAAGAAGTACTCACATGACTACTCTTATTGTACTCCCGGCATTAGTTGGGGTGTCAAGCATTTTAACAGCGGAAAGCGATGAAAAACATGACATAATACATACTAGAATGAAACGCCGTCACGAATACTCACAGAATTTCCTCCGCTCGCCAGCGCTTGTTGAGCAACTCTTAAAAAAAGTACCCCTCACCAACGAAGCGACAGTATACGACCTAGGGGCGGGAAGCGGCGTTATTACTTCCGTAGTTGCCAAAAAAGTAAAGAAAGTCATTGCCGTAGAGCAAGAGCCAGCTACTATTGAACTTTTAAAAAGGAACGTCGCCTCGCTTCCAAACGTCGAAATCAAAGCAGCCGATATTCTTACGGTCAAGTTCCCCAAAACACCGTACACCATCGTTGCCAATATTCCTTTTCACCTTAGCTCACCAATTGTTCGAGCTTTTAGTAATACCCCAACGGGCCTCGAAGCCGCTTATTTAATCGTTCAAAAACAGTTTGGCCAAAAGTTAGTTGCCAATGAGCCGGGCCGATTCACCAGCCAACTAGGTATGATCATAGGCATCGAATACTCTGTAAAAATACTCAAAAGCCTCCGTAAAACGGATTTCTGGCCTCACCCGGCCGTTGATACGGTATTTATTGGTATTACCAAACGACCAACCCCACTAGTAAAACCGGAACGTATTCCTGCATATATTCGCTTCACCGAAGAATGCTTTTCTGACCCCAAAAAACTGGCCCGCATGCCGCTTCATATCATCGGAGCAACTCCAGGCTTATCACCATCGAGGCTAACCCTTGATCAATGGGTGCTGTTGTTTCATAGCCAAACCCGCTACTAATTGCTACACTAAGCTCACATGAGTGAGCATGATTATCAAATGATTGCCTGGGCTATTGCAGCCGTTCTCTACATAGCCGACTTTATTATTCGTGTTTGTTTGCTTATATACATTCCTAAGAACCGTAAACCGACCGCCGCTATGTCATGGCTGTTACTTATATTTATTATTCCGCTGTTTGGTACGATCCTTTTCTTTATTCTCGGAAGTACCAAGCTATCTCGTCGACGCCGGCGCCAGCAGACCCAAATCAACCAAATGCTCAAACGCTATACTACCGAATTAAAACGAAAGGGTCTGGTAGCAAAAGTCGGTAAACCTCACGATATTCAAGCCCGCCTAGGCGAAGCATTTACTTCACTAGCGCCAACCGACCGCAATCGTATCAGTATTATGAGTGGGTACGATAACCTTATTGAAGAACTGGTAGAAAAAGTTAATCAGGCTCGCGAATACGTATATGTTGAATTCTATATACTTGCCATGGACGACGCGACCGAACCTTTCTTTCAGGCACTTGAGGCTGCCGTGCAACGCGGTGTGATTGTGCGTGTACTGTTCGACGCCTGGGGGTCACGTAAGTTTCCGTATTTTCATGCCATGATGCGCCGTTTAACAGCATCGGGCATTGCGTGGCGTAAGATTTTACCCGTAAGCTTTAACCCTCGCAAATATAACCGTATTGACCTACGCAACCACCGTAAAATCGTTGTTATTGATAATACCGATGCTTATATGGGGTCGTTTAATATGATTGATAAAACTTACCATCGCAAGGATAGTATTAGTTATATTGAACTGGTCGCACACCTACAGGGTCCGAGCGTGAATGACTCTGCGGCAGTATTCGCCAGCGACTGGTACCTCGAAACCGGTGAATTTTTGCATCATTTCATGAAAAACCCAGCCCCAGCTACAAAAGGAGATAGCATTGTACAAATTGTGCCGAGCGGTTCGAACTATCCGTATCAAAACAATTTACGACTGCTTAATTCGCTGATTCAGTCAGCCCGAAAAAGTGTTATTATCACTAACCCTTACCTCGTACCGGATGAGTCGCTATTAGGCGCGCTTGTTTCAGCGGCACAGCGCGGGGTGCGCGTCTCTATTCTTAACTCCGAAGCTATGGATCAATGGATGGTTGGTCACGCCCAGCGTTCATATTACGAAGAGCTTATAAAAGCTGGAGCAGTCATCTCTCTTTACAAGAAACCGCAGCTTGTCCACGAAAAGTTTATTTCCGTAGATAACGAAGTAGCTATTATCGGCTCAAGCAACCTTGATATTCGTTCTTTTGAATTGAATCTTGAGTGCGTGGTAGTAGCATACGATGCAAAAACAGCTCGCTATCTCACTAAGCATCACGACGCCTTATTACAGCATGCGCATACCATTCACCTTGAAACTTGGAAACAGCGTAGCGTCTGGCAGGCATTCCTTGATAGTGTGGCACGCCTCACATCGGCGCTGCAATAAGAATTAGCGCTTGTCGACGAAGGTAAGTGCTTTACCGGTCGCACCACCGCGGCCAGTACGACCAATACGGTGAACGTAGTCTTCGTAGGTAGCAGGTTGGTCGAAGTTAATAACGTGGCTAACATTAGGTATATCGAGGCCACGGGCCGCAACATCAGTTGCCACCATTACGCGTACTTTATTGTCCTTAAAGGCATTTAGAGCACGCTGACGCTGTGATTGTGACTTATTACCATGAATAGCCACCGAAGCAACACCGCTTTTATCAAGGTGGTCAGACAAGCGCTGAACACCAAACTTGGTTTCACCGAAAACTAATACTTTTTCAAACTCTTCATTTGAAAGAAGGTTTAATAGTGTTTCGAGTTTCTCTTCTTTACCAGAAGCCTCAACAATATCTTGGTCTACGCGATCGCTAGTATCAGCGGTACGCACCGAGACAGTTTGCGGGTTATTCAAAAACTCTTTGGTAAGTTCGGCAATAGAAGGGGTAATCGTAGCACTGAAGAAAAGGGTTTGACGGTCGCTTGGTGTTTTAGAAACAAGCGTACGAATGTCATTAATAAAGCCCATATCAAGCATGCGGTCAGCTTCATCGAGTACAAGTGTTTTAACGGCATCAAGTTTAAGGTTTCCGCGTTTAACGAGGTCCATAAGACGACCCGGAGTACCGATAATAACATGGGGTCCTCGCTGTAGCTGGCGGATTTGACGATCCATGTTCGTCCCACCAACAATGAGCGTCGAGTAGAGTTTCATGTTGTATGAGAAATCACGGAATTGTTCATCAATTTGCTGAGCAAGTTCGCGGGTTGGGGCCACAATAAGCACCGAATTTAGATCACGATTAGCATACAGCGCGTCAATAATAGGCAACAAGAAAGCGGCGGTTTTACCCGTACCAGTATTTGCCAAGCCAATAACATCGTGGCCTTGCATAGTTAAAGCGATAGACTGGTCTTGTATAGCACTTGGCTTAACGTAGCCCTTGTGGTCGATGTTCTTTTGCAAAGCGGGAACGAAATTAAAGTCTGTAAAGAGGTGAGTTGGCTCGTATGGAGCTTCTTCACCCGGCAAGATAGTCGCTTTATTAATAAACTTGCTTGGGTGAATATACGCGCCACGACGCTGTTTTGAGCCACCAGTACGAGGACCCTTACCAGGGCGGAACGAGCGAACGCCTGGACGATTGCCGCTAGGGCGTGCTGAACGGTTACGATTTGAAGTAGAATTTTGATAGGCCATAATGGCAAATGCCCCTTTCTGGGGTTACTTTAGAATATGTTTTCGCTGCAGACGAACAGCGAGTACCTTAAATACTTCAGTTTCAATACGGGAGAGGACAGAACCAAACCCCTGAAGACCATAGCGGTATCCATTCGGATGCAATATCTTCATTATAGCACAAACATGTTACCGTGTCCAGTAAAGCGTGACTTTTTGTTATTTTTATGATATAACTATTCATTGTGTGTTATTGCCCACAAGGCCTCTTTGTACACATTGGCTTTCTTGACATGACGGCGTACGTACCCGCCATGCCCTAAACGGAAAGCCTCGCACATTCACATCTACAGTTAAGGAGGTGGTGAGCCTTGAAAAAGCTCTCCGCTAACGGGATCACGATCGTGATCACCGCCGGTCTTCTGGCCGGTCTGGGAATCGCATCCACCAACGCCGCCCTGGCAGCGCCCACTGCGACACCGAACTCGGTGAACTTCGCACAGGACAGCCACGGCTTCGACACCATCGTCGAAGGCAACGCCTACTTCTCGGGCAACGAGAGCGAAGGCGCGGCTGCCGTCGGTGGCGACGTCCGCTTCAACAGCTTCCGCTGGGGAGTCGGCCAAGCCCAAGACCTCGGGTCGATCCCGGGGGATTCGCGGGTGGGTCTGCTCGCTGGTGGAACAGTGGTGCTCGGCGATTCGTCGGGCACCATGATGATCAACAACGGCGGTCATGTCTACCTGGGTAATGCGGCCGGTCTGCAGATGCAGGCCAACGGCACCAACCGGGCGATCACCGTCGCCGGAGCCGACATCAACAGCACACCACGCATCTTCGTCAACGGCGGCGACCAGGCCATCAACAGCCTGCAAGCCCCCGGCGTCTTCAACGACGTCTTCGGTGATGCGCTGACGCGCTTCAAGCAGCTGAACAGCTGCCTGGCGACCCAGCCGACCACGGACGGACTGAAGCTGCACGACATCGACAACAGCGACAAGGTCATCCCTGTGGGCGGCAGCCTAGCAGGCAAGAAGATCCGCGTCGAACTCGACCCGTCGGTTTCACAGAACATCTGGACAGTGTCGGTTGCCGAGCTGAACTCGATCGCCGAGATCAGCTTCTACAACGGCGTCAACCCGAGCGCCTCGCACCCGCTGGTGATCAACGTCACCGGCAACGGAACGCTTCAACCGAACAACGTCCTGGTCAACGGTGACAAGCGAGCCGGTCTGGCTGGCTTGCTCTGGAACCTGGGCACGAACGTCACCCTACAGACCAACAGTCTGATGCAGGGAACGTTCTTCGCGCCCAACGGCTCGTTGAAGGTGAACATCACCAACAACATCGAGGGGCAGATCATCGCCGGGTCGCTGAACATCACCAACATCGGTGAACAGCACCACTACCCGTTCTTGGGCACCCTGACATGTGGCACAACCACCACGTCGCCCAGCCCGTCACCAACGGGTTCGAACACGCCGTCACCGACGACATCTCCCACCGCTACGCCGAGCCCGACCGCGACGCCCACCCCCACGGCTACGCCGACGACAACCCCGTCGCCGACCGCGAGCCCCACGGGAACGCCATCACCGACGGCATCTCCCACGGCATCTCCCACGGCTACGCCGAGCCCGACCGGTTCACCGACCAGCAGTGCAACGTCCGGGCCCATTCCGCCGAAGGGTGGTGGGTCCCTGCCGAACACAGGTATGGATGGTGGCCTGGTGACGATGATCTGGATCGTCGGCGCCGGCCTGGTCATGGCTGGCTTGATCATCCTGGCCGTCCGCTACACACGGCGCCGCGCCTCCTCCAACAACTGAATAAGATGTGCCTAGCCGAGGCGTCTTGCAGTGAGTATCTAGCACCCAGCTAGAGAGCGCTCCTGCAAGGCGCTTCGGCGTCACTCATGTGTACTTTTATATAAGAGTATAGATAAGTGGTATTGCATATCAGAAGATTCCAGTCTATCATACAGATATATTTGAAACATAAACAGGATACGACTATGCACGTAACGGTTGTAGGTGGTGGATTTGGTGGCGTTAAGGCTGCGCTCGAAATTGCAAAACATAAAAGGGCACGCGTTACCCTTATTAGTGATAAACTTGATTTTCAATACTATCCGGCCCTCTATAGCACCGCTACGGGCGGGAGTTATAGGCAGTCATGGATACCTTTAGGGGAAATTTTTGCCGACTATGAAAACGTTGAAATCATTATTGATACCGTCACAACCATAGATCGCCAGGCGAAAACAATCGGCACGAGTACAGGTGTCACACACCAATATCAGACACTCATTCTGGCCCTTGGCTCAGTTACGACGTATTTTGGCATTCCTGGCCTCGACCAATACACCTATGGCGTAAAATCGCTTGAAGAAATTACCCACTTAAAGCAACACCTTTTGCGGAGTTTCTCAAAAGCGCATGGTGCCGACAGTCATTTTCTTATTATTGGCGCCGGCCCAACGGGCGTTGAGCTCGCCTCGGCACTGGGCTCTTACTTGCAATACTTAAAAAAGAAATATGGCCACCCGCAACCTCACCCAACTATCAGCATTATCGAAGCTGCGCCTCGTGTGATGCCTCGCATGTCCGAGAAGGCAAGCGCTACTATCGAAAAGCGGCTTAAAAAGCTTGGGGTACACGTTGAAACAAATAAGAAAGTTGAAGAGGCCACTGCCGATAGCCTTATTGTGAATGGCCGGGCAATCCAAAGTCACACTGTCGTATGGACGTCGGGTGTAGCGAATAGCCCGTTCTTTAAGGCTAACGAGAGCCAATTTACTTTAGCGCCAAATGGGCGAGTGGTTGTTGATGGCCATTTGCGCGTCGACCCCCATGTATACGTCATTGGTGATAACGCCATTACCGCCTTTGGAGGCTTGGCTCAAACTGCCGTTCGCGACGGCCAGTATGTTGCTAAACAAATCCTCCGTCAATCTACCAAAAAGCTAAATGCTAAGGTGGTACCGGTTGTTATTCCAGTTGGCAAGCATTGGGCCCTGTTCGAGTATAAGTGGCTCCGTATATCTGGTGTACTCGGAAGCCTTATTCGTGAAGCAGCCGATTTTGTAGGCTACAAAGACATCCTGCCATTCAATAAAGCGTACATAGCCTGGCGTACGCAAACCGAGAGCCAAGAAGATACTTGGCTAGCAGAATACAATACCGACAAAGACAGCGAAAAAGCCAAGAGCCTTTAAAGCTCTTGGTTAGCCTGGCGGCGAACTCGGGTATGCGTCGCAATTGTGACGATACTTACAGCTGTCACGTAGGCAAGCCCTACAAGGCAGCTTTTAAGAATATTACCTGAACTTGTAAGCAGCAGGTACGTACCGCTGCCAACTGTTGCAACGATAAATGCGTAACTTACTCCCAACTTTTTGATTGATGGTTTTGCGAAAGTTGCCGTCGCTATAGCAACGCTAGCAATAGCAATAAGTACATGTATAAGAATAATCATACTGCTAGTATACACCTTATGCTAAATAGCCGCCAATAGAGATCAGCACGCACATAGCGAGCAGCACCACGAGTGACACACCAAACATAGAACGAGCCCATTTGACATCATCTACCTTTCTATAAAGGCGAATACCGGTATATATCCAATACACCGAAAGCGCGCTGCTTAGTACGAGATATATAATGCCCGTATACCCAAAGAAGCTCAGAAGTGAAGCGGCAAATGCATAGAAAAGCACCGACACGAAAATCTGCACTTTGGTATTTTGCATACCGAACCGAACCGACCATACAGGCAACTTTGCCTTAGCGTAATCATCCCTCCTAAACATAGCGATGGCATAAAAATGGGGGAGTTGCCAAAAGAAGAGAATAAGAAAGAGCACAACGCCCGCCAGATCAACCTGATTTGTAAGGGCAGTATAGCCAGCTACTGGTGGCAATGCACCAGCAACCCCACCAATAACCGTGCTGTAAGCCGTTGTACGCTTTGCAATGCCATACACAACGATGTACCACACGTACGCTAGGACACCGAGCCATACTGTTAACGCGTTCGTTAAGGCAGCTAAGGCTGTAAACCCAACCACACCTAACAGGGCTGCGTACACAAGCGCATAGCGAACCCTAATAGCTCCACTCGCAACGTCACGTTTAGCCGTACGTTTCATGCGCTTATCAATAGTGCGATCAAGCACATTATTGACGACACAGGCCGAAGCAATAACCCCTGCAATACCGACTACAACGCCTAATAGCGCCGCCCACTGAAACGGAACAACACTTGCCGCCAAAAAGAACCCGGCGATGCCGCTAATAGTATTGCTAAAGGTAATACCGGGCTTAAGAAGCTGCACATAAGAGCGAGTATGTTTCTCCATTAAATGCCTTCGTGCTGCTCCATGTAGGTGTGTACTTCGTCTGGCGACATATGCATCATGTTGTAATCTAAATTATGCATAATCCATAAGGTACCAATGACAATAATAAGCACCACCAACAAAGTGAAGACGAAGGTAAGTGTTTTCCAGCGACTCCCACGGCCGATATGCAAGAAGAAAACCATCTGCACAACGAGCTGAATAATAGCTAGGATCAGGATTATATATATAAGCGCTTCAGTAGGTAATAGTCTGTTTACGACAAAGAAATACGCAGTTACTGTTGTGATCACAGAAAGTATAAAGCCCACAACATACGACTTGTACGCTGGATGATGGTGCCTTGTTTCTAGCTGAGGTTTTTTCATGACAAACTCCCCATAAGATAGACGATCGAAAAGATAAAGATCCAAATAACATCAAGGAAGTGCCAGAATAGACTTAACAAGGACAATCGCCCAAGGTCGGTGTGCTTAAAGTTAAACCGAATAAGTCGAATAATAACAACCAGCATCCAGAGTAGTCCCACGGCAATGTGCAACCCGTGTGTTGCTACAAGAGTAAAGTAAGACGATAAGAACGCACTTCTTTGCCAGCCATCGCCCTCGGCTATAAGGTGTCGAAACTCAGATATCTCCATAACAAGAAAAGTGATACCAAGCAAGAAAGTCACTACCAACCAGGCAATCGCTTGGCGTTTGTAGCCATAGCGGGCCGCCAATAAACCAAGCCCGACCGTAAAGCTACTTACGAGCAGCACCATTGTTTCAACCAGTACAAACGGTAAGTCAAAAATATCTGCGCCGGACGGTCCACCAGCTGTTCCGGGGCGCAAAACGGCAAAAACAGCAAACAGCGTGGCGAACAACACACAGTCGGTCATTAGGTAGATCCAAAAGCCAATTGATTTACGCTGTAAGGTTTCTTGTTCGGCTTTTTGGCGAGAAATGTCCACTATCGGGCTATGATGGCTCATACGGTTGCCCTCCTTAATTCTTCGCGGGCAATTTCTTCAGCCGGAATACGTTTTTCGGTATCATCACGAGTTAAAGCGACCACAAGTACGACAATAACGATCAACAACGACACGATAAGCAGCCACCAAATATGCCAGACGACAGCCGCGCCAAATACCAAGGCGGCCATACCAACAATAAAACCTTCCGAGCGATTCTTCGGCAGCCAAATGTCCTCGTAGTGCTCTGGACGATCGTTTGTCTTGTGGTCTTTCTTCATCTGCCAAAAGGCGTCACGAGTCGTAACGGTAGGAATAGTCGCAAAGACATACTCGGCTGGCGGCGTAGCTGTAGCCCACTCTAATGTTCGAGCATTCCATGGGTCAGGGCCAACAGCATGTTCTTTGCGCTTCCAAATACTATAAGCAACTTGTGCAAGCTGGAACAGCACGCCTAAGCCCATAAATAAAATACCTACACCTGCCACAATAAACAGGCCCTGCCATCCAAGCGATGGGTCGTAGTGGTCCATGCGACGGATCGCACCCATAAAGCCAAGGATATAAAGCGGACCGAAAGCCAGAATAAACCCAACCAGCCATGACCAAAATGCCATTTTTCCAAGGCGCTCGTTCAGCATGAAACCGGTAAACTTAGGGAACCAGTAGGTAAAGGCGGCAAATACCCCGAATAACACACCGCCGACAATCATATTGTGGAAGTGAGCCACTAAAAAGAGACTGTTATGGAATTGAAAGTCAGCCGCTGGAACCGACATCATAACTCCTGTTAAGCCACCTATCGTAAATGTCACAATAAAGCCCATAAACCATAACATTGGCGTCGTGAAGCGTACGCGCCCTCGGTACATGGTGAAAATCCAGTTAAACACTTTAACACCCGTAGGTATAGCAATAATCATCGTCATAATACCAAAGAATGTATTAACGTCCGCCCCTGCGCCCATGGTAAAGAAGTGGTGTAGCCATACCGTAAAGGACAAAATAGTGATGGCGATAATAGCCAGCACCATTGATGTGTAGCCAAACAATTTCTTACCAGAGAACGTCGCCACGACTTCAGAAAATATTCCAAAAGCAGGAAGAACAAGGATATAGACTTCTGGGTGTCCCCAGGCCCAAATCAAGTTAATGTACAACATAGCACTGCCGCCCAATGTTGTAGTAAAGAAGTTCGTATCAATCAAACGATCGAGTGATAGTAGTGCTAATGTTACTGTCAGAATAGGGAAGGCGAACATAATAAGCGCGGTACTACCTAAAGCACTCCAAGCGAAAATAGGCATTTTCATAAGTCCCATACCTGGTGCGCGCATCTTTAAAATAGTCACGAAAAAGTTGATACCCGATAGCAAACTTCCGATACCCGCAATCTGCAAGCTCCATATCCAGTAGTCGACGCCCGTACCCGGGTTATACTGTAAGCCCGATAGTGGAGGATACGCCAACCAGCCGGCGTTCGAGAATTCACCAACTACAAGGGGCATATTGATAATAATCATACCCGCAAAGAACAACCAGAAACTGACCGAGTTTAGGAATGGAAAGGCGACGTCACGCGAGCCTAATTGTTGTGGCAATATTAAATTAAATACTCCAAACACCAGCCCCATTGCCACGAAGAAAATCATAATTGAACCATGCGCTGAAA
>ERZ778025.1820-NODE-1820-length-13589-cov-3.240136_pt1 | contig 13589 bp, 15 predicted proteins | sample MGYA00375755_ERZ778025 | MGnify/ENA primary metagenome ERZ778025 (study PRJEB29350, sample SAMN05389825) | bioreactor metagenome | isolation source: Thiocyanate bioreactor | place: South Africa: University of Cape Town | collected 2014-03-17 ... | reverse complement strand
TTGCCTTCGGTCAGCGCGTAATAGGCGAGCGTCGGATAATCATACAGGACACCATCGACACGGCCAGCCTCGATCGCGAGAAACGCTTCGGTGATCCCCGGGAATTGCGTGACCTCGGCGCCCGAAACATTCTCCTTTATCCAGGCGACCTGAGCCGATCCCGTGACCGCGGCCAGCTTCTTCCCAGAAGCGTCTGCAAGCTTTTTGATCTTGCTGTCTTTCGGAACGAGGATGCCGGTCCCGTTCATGTAGTAGGGATCGGAGAAATCCACGACCTGCTTACGCTGCGGGGTGATGAAGATGCTGGAGAAAGCCACATCCACGTTTTTGGTCTGCAGTGCGGGGATGAGAGACGAGAACTCCATGGCTCTCAGGTCGTAGGTGACGCCGATCTCCTTTGCCAGCTCGACCCACAAGTCATATGAAAATCCGGTATAGTCCCGACCCTGTGTGAATATGAACGGCTTATTGGCAATGTCTATACCTACCGAGACCTTCTTTGGCTGCGCATAGGCAGGCGCCACCAGGAAAATGCTGGCAACCACGCCCGATATCAACGTCCGCCTGTTCATGGCACTCCTCCTCATCGTTGACGCGTTCATCCGCCATTCATGGCCAAAGACTGGCTATTTAGCGATAAGCGTTTATCGCTAAATGTCAAGCCAGTGACAGCCGGATAGGCAGCTGCCGACCGTCGCAGCATCGGGCAATCCGTCTACCGGGCTGGCGATCATCAGCTCGCGGAAACTGTCCATCAGAACCTGCCGTCATCGCCATTCATAACGGCGAGGGCATTCCGGGCTGCTTTGCACGATGTCCCCGTGCGATGCCCCCCGAAACTGAGGCAGTACGGCGGCCTCGGATATAGAGTGATGCGCATCCCGGCGCCGGAGCCCTTAGTCCAGCGGATCGGTGTTCGGTCCGATCTTCCTGCGCGCATCCTGACCGCCCGGCACCGCCGCGAGGAGGGCTCTGGTATAGGCGTGCTGCGGTTGTTTGAAGAGGGAGTGTGTGGCCTGCAGCTCAACGATCCTCCCCCTTTGCATCACGGCGATACGGTCGCACATCTGGGCTGCAACTCGCAGGTCGTGGGTGACGAACAGGATCGCGAGCCCGAGGCGCTTCTGCAGATCCTGTAGAAGCGCCAGAACCTGTGCCTGGACCGACACGTCGAGCGCTGAGACGGGCTCGTCGGCCACCAGGACGTCGGGTTCGAGCGCCAGGGCGCGTGCAATGCCGACCCGCTGCCGCTGGCCACCGGAAAACTCGTGCGGATAGCGCTCCATGGCTTCCGGCCGAAGACCGACGAGATGGAGCAGCCTCTTCGCCTCCCCGAGAGCCTCCGCACGCGGCACGCCTTGGGCGATCGGGCCTTCCGAAATAATGTGGCCGACCGTGTGTCGCGGATTGAGCGAAGCGAAGGGGTCCTGAAAGACCATCTGGATGCACCGGCGCAGCGGCCTGAACTGCGACGGGCTGAGCCCTTCAATGGCCACCTTCCCGATCCTGATCGAACCGGCATCGGGCTCGACCAGACGCAGCAAGCATCGGCTGACCGTTGACTTGCCCGATCCGGATTCGCCGACGAGCCCGAGCGTCTCGCCTCGTTTGATGAAGAATGTGACGTCCTCGGCGGCCCGCACTTCGCGGCCCCGGCGGAAGAATGTCCTTCGTCCGCGATAGACCTTGTTCAACCCCGTCACCTCGAACGCAACCTCTGCCCGGCTGAGATCCTTCGCGGGCGGCGGCTCCAGCGACGGTACTGCCGCCAACAATCGCCTTGTGTAATCGTGTTGCGGATTACGCAGCACCTCGCTCGCCGTGCCGTGCTCGACGCAAATGCCGTGCTGCAGCACCGCGACCTTGTCGGCGATCTCCGAGACGACGCCGAAGTCGTGCGTAATGAACAGGACGGCGGTGCCGTGCTTCCTGCGGAGAGCGTCGAGCAGCTTGAGGATCTGGGCCTGCGTCGTGACGTCGAGGGCGGTCGTCGGCTCGTCGGCGATGATCAGCTTCGGCTCCATTGCCAGCGCAATCGCGATCATGACGCGCTGGCGCTGCCCCCCGGACAGCTCATGTGGGTAGGCGCGTGCTATCGAAGGCGGATCCGGCAGGCCGACCTCCGCGATCAGCTCGAGGGCCCCGGCCCGGCGCTGGGTCCTGTCCAGCACGTCATGGGCAGCGAAGGTCTCCTCGATCTGGTCGCAGACGCGCATCACCGGATTCAGTGAGGTCATCGGCTCCTGGAAGATCATCGAAACGTCGCGACCACGCACTTCGCGCATCTGCGTCTCGCTCAGCTGCAGCAGGTCACGCCCCATCAGCCGAATGACGCCGGCGGTTGGCTTCACGGCCCGCGGCAGAAGACCCATCACGGCGAGCGCCGTCATCGATTTGCCCGAGCCGGATTCACCGACGACGCAAAGCGTTTCTCCCGCGGCCAGCGTCAAAGACAAGCCCTTGATGGCGAGGGCGCGATCGCCGGCCATCGGCAAGGCGAGCGACAGGCCGTCTATCGACAGGACGGGATGGGAAGCCGGGCTTCCCAGAGCGGGTGGAATCGTACTGTCCATGGCCTCACCGCTCCCGGGCGAGACGCGGGTTGAGGGCGTCCGACAACCCCTCGCCGACGAGGTTGAGCGCAAGCACGGTCAGGAAGATGGCGATGCCCGGGAAGAACGATATCCACCAGGCCTCGATCAGCCGCGTGCGGCCGGCCCCGACCATGTAGCCCCACGTCATCAGGTTCGGATCGCCGAGGCCGAGGAAGGAGAGCGAGGATTCCAGGAGGATTGCGGTTGCGATCATCAGAGACCCCATCACGATAATGGGCACGATCGTGTTCGGCAGCACCTGGCCAAGAATGATCCTTGGGGTCGTTTGGCCAAGCGTGATCGCTGCCTGGACATAATCGCGCGAGCGCAGCGACATGACCTCTCCACGGACGAGACGCGTGACCGGCGGCCAGGAGACCAGCGCGATTGCCAGGACGATCGAGTAGATCGACGGCTGCAGGATAGCCACGATGACAATGGCCAGGGCGAAACTCGGGATCGTCTGGAACAGTTCAGTGAAGCGCATGGCAAGATCGTCCACCCGCCCGCCGAGATAGCCGGCGACGGCGCCCAGCGGCACGCCGATGACGAGGGCAGCGAGCGTCGAGACGAAGCCGATCATCAGTGACACGGACGCGCCATGCAGCAGGCCGGACAGAACGTCGCGGCCGAGCGCGTCTGTCCCGAGAGGGAAGCGCTGCATCGCGTAGGGTTCCAGGAATGAACGACCGACCATGCGCCAGGGGGATTGGGGATAGAGGATCGGAGCAAGGATGGCCGCAGCGAGAACCAGCGTCAGCACGAGCAGCCCGACCGCGGAGGAACGATGTCGAACGAGGCGAAGGAGGAATGCCATGGCGGACCTCATGCCCCCACCTCGATGCGCGGATCGACGAAGCTGTAGACGATGTCGGTGACGAGGTTGAAGAGCACCACCATCGCCGAGGACACAAAGAAAACTCCGAGCAGAACCTGATAGTCCCGCTGCGCAAGCGCCTCGAACATCAACCGTCCGATCCCGGGCCAAGCGAAGACCGTTTCGGTCAGGACAGCTCCGCCGACGATTTGACCGGCCTGAAGGCCTGCAAGAGTCACCACCGGCAGGATGGCGTTGCGGGCGATGTGGCGCCGCGTCACGATGCCCGGCGCGACGCCCTTGGCGCGCGCGGTCCGCACATAGTCGAAGCTCGCCACCTCCAGCATCGAGGCCCGCATCATACGGGCATAGATCGCGGTGAAGAAGAGCCCCAGCGTCATCGCCGGCAGGACCAGGTGATGTGCGATGTCGAGCGCGCGCCACAGCCCGGAGTGGCCGGCCCCGATCGTCTCGTAGCCGACATTTGGAACAACGCCGAGCTTCAGGGCGAAGACGATCTGGCTCATCAACGCGATCCAGAACAGAGGCGTCGCGTAGAAGAACAGCGCCGCGGTCGTGATCGCCGTGTCCGACCAGCGGCCGACGCGCCGCGCGGCCAAGATGCCGAGGACGAGCGAGACGGCGAAGGCCGTTCCGGTCAGCAGCAGCGTCGCCGGGAGACGATCGCCGATCAGCGAGGCCACCGTCTGGTTCTGCCTGTAACTGAAGCCGAGATCGAGAGTGGCGATCCCTTTCAGATAGAGGAAGAGCTGCTCCCAGAGCGGCCGGTCCAGACCGAAGCGTGCGCGAAGTTGTTCCAGGAAGACGGCATCGGCCGCCCCGGCCTCGCCGGCCATGACGGTCGCGGGATCGCCCGGCGCAGCGCGGATCAGGAGGAAATTGATGATCGCGATCAGGAAAAGGACGAGGGCGCCCTTCAGCAAACGCGAGAGCAGGAAACGGATCATATGTAGCCTGAGATGAAAGCGTGATCTTACGTGTATCGAGACGCCGCTGCGCGACGTCTCAGCATGACGCGGTCGGCTGGATGAACCCCGCCACCGTCTCGCTCCTCGGAGGCAGCCGAAGGCCCCGTTTCGAAGAAAGCCTGATTGAGCTCACTGCTTCCAGACGTTCTTGCCGGCGTCGTTGACGCCGATCGCCGTGGTGACGAGGTCCTTCACGCTGCAGCGAAACACGGTCGGGAATTCCATCTCGAGGAGCCAGAGGACCGGAACCTCGTCCACCAGGAGCTTCTGGACCTGATCGTAGAGCGCCTGCCGCTGCTCGCTCGGAGCCTTGGCTGCCTCCGCGAAGAGACGGTCGACCACGCGGCAGGTCTAGCTCCAGCTATTAGCGATAATCGCTCATAAAATTACTGTCAACAGACGCGCGAGAGGCAGGCGTGCATCTGGCCCGCCAACGGACGTGCTCTGTGAAAAGCGCAAATTGAGGGCCGCACGTCGATCTTGACCATCATATTTGTAACGCTTATCGCTAATCATGGATCGGCACGGATTTCGACGTCCTCTTGGGGAGCGAGCTCTCGCACAGGAATTCGCACTCGTGGCTTGCTGCTAAGTATTGGAACGCCCCATGCTCGTCTCGACGCGGGAAGCTACATGGCGCCATCTTTTGTAGCCATTTCCTCAAACAGGAAATGCTGCACCGAGGATTTCGCAGCCCATCCGGGGGAACGGCGCGAGGCACCGGATCGCGCTTCGCATCTGGGTACGCGGTGTCGGTCTAGTCCCGGCTCCACGCGAATAGACGAATCACGCGACATCCACCCGTTGCTCCTATCATTTGATAATCACAAGGCGGAACAAATGAACGAGCGTATTACGAGATCCGACAGCGAATTGTGCTTTCTTCCCGTATCGATCCTGTCCGAAAAACTGTCGAACCGGGAAATTTCGTCGCGCGATCTCGTCGAAGCGTTTCTGACGCGTATCGCGAAGTATAACAGAGTTCTCCATTCTTACGTGGAAGTCTATTCCGAGGAGGCTCTGCTGACTGCCGAAGCCGCCGACAAGGCGTTGCTTGCAGGCAGTCGTCTCGGTCCGTTCCACGGCATTCCGATTGCCCTGAAGGATTTGATCGAGCTGAAGGGGCGCGTTACCACGGCGGGGGCGGTGCATTTTCAGGAGCGTTGCTCCACCGTGACGGCGAGCCTTGCCCAGCGGCTCGTTGGGAATGGTCTGGTCGTTCTCGGTAAGGTTCACACGGTCGAGTTTGCGTATAGCGGCTGGGGAACCAATTCGACCTTGGGCACACCGTGGAACCCCTGGGACTGTTCGGTCGCGAGAATACCCGGCGGATCGAGCAGCGGATCGGCAGTGGCGGTCGCCGCGGGCCTGGCGCCCTGGGCGATCGGCACCGATACGGGCGGTTCAGTCCGACTCCCCGCATCGTATTGCGGATTAACCGGCCTCAAGACGACGGCGGGTCGCATACCGACCGACGGGATCGTCCCGCTGAGCCAGACCCTCGATACGCCCGGTCCGCTCGCGCGCTCGGTGGCGGATGTGGAACTGCTTTACGAGTTGATGAGGGGTTGCGGCACCTTCGGTTCAGATCCGGAATCGGGGCAAGCGACGGCCGAGCGGTCGAAAGCCGGCATCCGGGGGCTTCGGCTGGGGCGCATTCCGTTGGCGGAAAGAAACGGTGTCCACAAGGCTGTGCTGGCAGCATATGACGAATCGCTCGAAGTGCTCGCTCGTCTCGGTGCCGAGATCGTCGAAGTCGAGCTGCCTTTCGTGCTTGAAGATTGCCGCTCTCCCCATATGACGATCGTAAATGCGGAGGCTTACAAAAACTTCCGCGACGTTGTCGATGATGAGTCGACGGTGCTGGACGAGGCCATCAGGCGCGGCATTCGGACGGGCCGTGAGATTTCGGCCTTTGATTATCTATCCGCTCTCGGGAAGCGCCTCGAGCTGCGACAGGGCATGTATCGGGCCCTGTCCGATTTGGATGCCTTGCTGACGCCGACGACGGAAACGGCAGCTATCCCGCTCGATGCCGTCGACAAGCAAAGTGTTCCCTCGCGGTTCACGCGTTTTGCGAACACCCTCGGCATGTGCGCACTTGCAGTCCCCAACGGTTTCACATCGGCAGGCCTGCCGACCTCGCTTCAGATCGTCTGTCGAGGAGACGAGGAGGCAGCCGCCCTGCGGATCGGACGCGCTTTTCAGGAGGTGACGGATTGGCATCTGCGCAGACCCGACCTCGCAGCACTAGGACTTTCGTGAAGCGATGCGTGGCCCAGCGCACTCTGCGCTGGCCACGGGATCCGGTAAAATCTGTCGCGCTATGCCGCCTGTCGGCCCAGTTTGGATCGTCTCGGCGGTCTTGAAGATTTCTTCAAACCCTTGTCAGCAATGGGATCGTAATCTTCTCGCCCGTTTGTCTTCGGAGATCAGCGGAACGGACGCGCCTCGCCGCATGCAATGCGACTGCAGAGAATCGCCTCTCAGCATGTGAGGATTGGCGAGAGCCCGAGGATGCGCTGAATCGAACCGATCGCAGATTTCGGCGTATAGGCGCCGGAGACCCCACCCAATGCGGTAGAACGGACGGCGATCTCCCACTGAAAGCCGCGGCCCGAGACCTGGATCCGGTGGCTCATTTCTTTTGTATCAGGATCCGCGATGACGACGCTTCGGGTCCGGTCAAAGCCGATCCCGGCGATGGCGACGGCGGCGTGCACATTCACGTTTCGCGGGAAACGTCGACAGGCCTCTCTCGCCGATCCGTCGAAAAGCTCCCCGCTGCTGCCGGGATCGACGCCCAGGCTGCCTCCGGACTTCGTGGTCGTGACGACCACCTCGTCGATCGCGTCCCGCCCATCGCTCAGCCCATCAAGGGCCAGAATCGCGCCATGGGGGATGAAGAGCCTCGAACCTGCTACCGCAGCGGCATCGCGCAGGCGACTTTCCGTGGTCTCGTCGGCTAGCGCCGAACAGCTGAAGACGCACAGGTCGCCGCGGGCCAGGAGTTCGGCTCCATAGCGAGCGATGACATCGGGATGCGCAGCCTCGACCACCATGTTCGTTGATGCCGCGAGCGCGCGCTGAACATCGGTCGTGAATCTGGCCTCGAGTTCCTTCTCACCTTCCGGAGGCTTCTCACCTTCCGCGCCGAGGACATAGTCTACCTCCGCCAGGCCGCCATCGACAATCGTCTTGAAGATTGCGCGTCCGATCGTGCCCGCGCCGATGATACCAATGCGCTTCAAGCTCATTCTCCTGCAATCTTGGGGCGGCCTTGGATTTCTGGATATTCAGCGCGCGAAACCCGGATGGCGCTGGGTCCTTTGTCCGCGCTCCGGCGGGCGCCGATGTCCAATCACACGGACCCTTGGCCGGACGATCTTGTAAGGTTCAGTCCTTCTGGGCGAGACTGTCCACGAGCAGATCCCCCGTGGCGAGGATGTGCCGGCGAAGCGTGTCGCATGCCCGCTCTACATCGCGCATCTCGCACAGCGTCAGGATGGCCCTGTGCTCAGCTTGTGACTGCTCGAGGTGGTGGGTTTCTCCCCATGTAAAGCGCAGATAGCGTTCGAAATTCATCCTCAACGTCTCGATCATCTCCAGCGTGCGCTGACGCTTTGCCGGCGCATACAAGATGGCGTGGAACTGCCCGTTCAGCAGGATCTTGGCATCGACGGTGTCGGAAGCGTCGAGTTCGTCGAGGACGTTTCGCGCTCGAATGAAATCGGAGCGAACCATGTTGGGGATCGCCCAGCGCAAAGCCTGACATTCCAGCAAAGCTCGAAGTTGGCTGATCTCCCAGGCCTCGTCCCGATGCATGACCGCGACGCTGACGCCTCGCCGCGGCTCTGCGGTGAGGAAGCCTTCTGCGATTAGCTGTTTGAAAGCCTCCCTGACGATCATCTGGCTGACGCCGAACCGGGTCGCTATCGCATCCTGCCGCAATCGCTCCCCGCCGCTGAGCTGATTGTGGAGGATCGCGGCCCGTAACGCATCCACGACCACAGCACCCGTCGAGCGGTTATCCCGACCGAACGCAAGCTCGATGTTGTTGGGCAGATCCACATGTCCTCCAGAATGATCTTAGCGATAGTACCCGAATATCAGCGCATCCTTGGCGCCACATTGTATCCCAAGTCAACCGCGCGCGCGCGTCAGGCCTGCCTGTCCATCTTGCCTAGTTATTAACAGCCTAGGACCCCGATTGACGTGACCCTAATTAGCGATTATCGCTAACACTAATTTCACACGAAAGCCAATGGGATTGTTATGCTCCGTCTGTCCGACTTCGACGCCGTGACCTTCGACGTTTACGGCACGCTTATCGATTGGGAGCCTTCGATCGCCGCGTTTCTCGGGGCGTGGGCGACGAAAAACGGCATCACTGCGACCGATGACGCCTTGATCATGTCGTTCGATCGGGCTCGCGCTGAAATTCAGAAGGAGCGGCCTGCGCACCTCTACCCCGAGGTTCTACGGCGGTGCTTCGACCGGATTTCTTCCGAGCATGGCGTGCCGGTCGACCGTGACATGCGGGAGGGGTTTTCGAGAACGCCCCATGACTGGCCGGCCTATTCGGACACGGAAGCTGGTCTCAAGAGGCTGCAAGCATCCGCCAAGATCGGAGCTCTCTCGAACATCGACAATGCCTCCCTCGCATCGTCCTGCGCGAAGATGAACATCCGCTTCGACATCATTGTCACCGCAGAGCGGGTCGGCGCCTATAAGCCAAGCGACGAGCATTTTGCCACCGCGCTCGCCGATCTCGACGCCCTCGGAATTCCCAGGCAGCGCGTGCTCCACGTGGGCCAGAGCCTTCGCGCCGACATCACGCCCGCCAACAGGCTGGGACTGAAATCCGCCTGGATCAACCGGCCGAACCGCCTTCTCGGGCTGTCCGGCGAAGGCGCGGCCGAGGCTCAGCCGGATCTGACCGTATCGAGCCTCGCGGAACTGCTCGAAGCCATCGCCTGACCCTTGCCAACAAACGATAACCAACAACGGAGCGGGATATGAGAACGAGGATCTTGGGGTTGGCCGCCATCGGCATCGTCTTGGCCGTGGGAATGGCATCGGGAGATCGACCGGATCAAGGCGAAGAAGTCGATCTCGATCGGCTACCGCGAGGCCTCGATCCCGTTTTCCTACATCGATGCCCAGGGCAATCCGACCGGATACTCGACCGATATCTGCATCAAGGTCGCAGCGACGGTGAAGGCCGCGCTTGGCCTCGCCGATCTCGAGATCAAATGGGTACCCGTCAACCTGCAGAACCGGATTCCGCTCGTCGCCAACGGAACCGTCGACATCTCCTGCGAATCGGCGGTGAACACGATCGGGCGCCAGGCCCAGGTCGACTTTTCCAGCCCGTTTTTCATTTCCTCGACGCGGTTCCTGGTGAAGTCGAAATCCGGCATCGCCGAGCTCGCCGACCTCAACGGCAAGTCGATCGCTCTTCCGATCAATTCGGTGCCTGAACGTCTGATCAAGTCGCTGGTCGAGCGCGACAAGCTTAACATCCGGATCGTGCCGGTGCGCGACAATTCCGAAGGCTTCCTCGCCCTCTCGACTGACCGCGTCGATGCGTTCTCGACCGACGACATCCTCCTGTTCGGCCTTCGCAGCAAGGCGCCCTCACCCGCCGAATACGAGGTCGTCGGCAAGCCTCTGTCCTATGACAGCTACGGCTTCCTCGTCCAGAAGAACAGCACGGTCTTCCTCTCGCTGGTGAACGCCACGCTCGCCCGCATGGCGCGCGAAGGCGACCTCCAGAAGGTGTACCAGACGTGGTTCGAGCCGCTCGGCGTGCCGCTATCCGCGCCGCTCGCGACCACCTTCCAAGTGATCGGGATTCCCGAGTGACTTGGGCTGGCGCCCCAGGACGCCCAGCCGTGAAGGACGCGCCATGAATTACGCATGGAATTGGAGCGTTCTCTTCCAAGCCCCCTATCTAGGGTGGCTCGGCCAGGGCATCGCGATGACCATGATGGTCTCGATCGCCGCGTGGATCATCGCGCTGACCCTCGGGACGCTGATCGGCATACTGCATAGCGGCGCGTCCGGCGCGCTTCGCCTCGTCACCGGTTGCTACATTAACGTGTTTCGCAACGTGCCGCTGCTGCTGCAGATGTTCCTCTGGTTCTTCGTTGTGCCCGAGCTCCTGCCGAAAGCCGCGGGGACATGGCTCAAGCGGGATCTCCCTCACCCCGAAGTCGTGACGGCCATCGTGGCGCTTGGCCTGTTCACCGCCTCGCGCGTCGCAGTCCAGGTCGCAGCCGGCATCGCCGCCGTCCCGCGCGGACAGTCGATGGCGGCGTACGCCTCCGGGCTGTCCACCCTGCAGCGCTACAAGCTCGTCCTGCTGCCGCAGGCCTTCAGGATCGTCGTTCCGCCGATGACTTCCGAATTCCTGACGATCTCAAGAACTCGTCCATCGCGCTGAGCATCGGCGTCTATGAGCTGACGGCGCAGACCCAGCAGATCCAGAGCTTCACCTATCAGGGCTTCGAGGCCTTCACCGCCGCGACCGTCACCTACATGACGATCGCCCTGATCGTGACCGCGCTGATGACGGTCATCGAGCGCAGGATCGCGATTGCCGGTCCGCTCGCGAGGGGATGAGCAATGTCCGGCTTCGACATCTCCGTCATTCTCCATGCTCTGCCCTTCCTGGCGAAAGGGCTCGGCCTCAGCCTCGCCCTGACCGCCGTCGCCATGATCGGCGGCCTGGCGCTCGGCCTGGTCATCGCCGTCATTCGCCTTTCGCGGTTCCGCTTCCCGGCGATGCTCGCGGCGCTTTATGTGAACGGCTTCCGGGCTGTCCCGCTGATCCTCGTGATCTTCTGGTTCTACTTTCTGGTGCCGCTCCTGCTCGGCCGGCCGGTCGGCGCGCTCTACTCTGTACTGATCGCCTTCGTGATGTTCGAGGGCGCTTACTACTCCGAGATCATCCGCGCCGGGTTAAAGAGCGTGCGGCCGGGACAATGGCAGGCGGCGCAGGCCTCCGGCATGACCTATCTCCAGACGATCCGCCTCGTGGTGCTACCGCAGGCACTGCGCAAGATGGCGCCGCTGATGGTGACGCAGGGCGTCGTGCTCTTCCAGGATACCTCGCTGGTCTATGTCGTGTCGCTCCACGCCTTCATGACCTCCGCCGACATCGTCGAGCTCTACGTCTTCGCAGCTTTCGTCTACTTCGCCATCTGCACGACAGGCAGCGTCCTGGCCCAGCGCCTCAGCAGCGGTCGGCGACATGCGTACTGAACGCGCCAGCGAGATCATCCCCTGCAACCGCGGGATAGCGTGAACGATAGGTCGAGATGATAAGGATCGAAGGATTATCCAAGAGCTACGGCGACCTTCCGGTTCTGCGGAACTGCAGCCTTGAGGTCGGGCGCGGCGAAGTCGTCGTGATCTGCGGACCTTCGGGCTCGGGCAAGAGCACCTTCGTCAAATGCATGAATGGGATCGAGCCGGTCCAGGCCGGCCGGATCACCATCGACGGAGAGGTTCTCCCGTCCAAGCCCGCCGCGGCCGCCAGGATCCGCTCGCGCGTGGGCATGGTGTTCCAGCACTTTGAGCTCTACCCGCATTTGACGGTGATGGAGAACATCTGCCTGGCGCAGATCCATGTGCTCAAGCGCGGCCGTGGCGAAGCGGAGGCCAAGGCGCGCGCTCTGCTTCGGCGTGTCGGCCTCGCGGATAAGGAAAGCGCCTATCCGACGCAGCTCTCGGGCGGCCAGCAGCAGCGGATCGCCATCGTCCGGGCGCTGGCCATGGACCCGATTGCCATGCTCTTCGACGAGCCGACCTCGGCACTCGATCCGGAGATGATCGGTGAGGTGCTCGCCGTCATGCTGGAGCTCGCGCGGGAGGGCATGACCATGATCGTCGTGACCCACGAGATGGGCTTCGCCAAGGCCGCGGCTGGCCGGATCGTCTTCATGGATCATGGCGAGATCGTCGAGGTCGCCGAGACCCAGCACTTCTTCGCTCAGCCGAGTTCTGAGCGCGCCCGTCTCTTCCTGTCACGCATCCTGGCGCATTGAAATGACAACATTGACCTTGCCCTCCGCCGACGACGTCCTCGACGCCGCACGCACGCTAAAGCCGGTTGCCGTTCGAACGCCGCTGCTGCGCTCGCCCGCTCTCGACCGGCTGACCGGAGCCGAAATTCTTCTTAAATGCGAGAACCTGCAGCGCTCGGGAGCCTTCAAGTTCAGGGGAGCCTACAACCGGCTCTCTCGCCTTGATCGAACAGAATTCCCCGGCGGCGTCGTGGCCTACTCGACTGGAAACCACGGGCAAGCCGTGGCGACTGTCGGGCGGATGCTCGACATCCGGGCCACGATCGTGATGCCGAGCGATGCTCCCGCCAATAAGATTATCAAGGCTCGGGAGAACGGCGGCGAAGTCGTCCTATACGAGCGCGGCAAACAGTCTCGCGAGGAGATCGCGGCTGAAATCGCCGCTCGCATGCCGGTGTCGGTAGTGCCGCCGGGCGACGACCGGTTCGTGGTTGCGGGCCAGGGAACGGCTTTTATCGAAGCTGCCGAACAGGCGCGCGGCGAGGTCGACCTTGTCGTAGTGCCCTGCGGAGGCGGCGGGCTTGCTGCCGGTAGCGGCCTCGCGATTGACGTGGTCAAGTCGCGGGCGGAACTTTGGGCCGCCGAGCCCCAGGACTTTGACGACACAAGGCGGTCTCTGGCGAGTGGCAAGAGGGAGGTGAACGCGCGCTTTTCCGGCTCCATCTGCGACGCATTGCTGGCGCAGACCCCCGCGGAGATCCCATTCTCATTCAATCGCCGGAAGCTTGCAAAGGTCCTCACCGCATCGGACGAGGATGTTCTCCGCGCCATCCGCTTCGCTTTCGATGAACTTCGCCTGGTCGTCGAGCCGGGAGGCGCCGTCGCTCTGGCCGCGCTTTTGAACCGATCCGAAGATTTGCGCGGGCGGCGCGTCGTGGTTCTGCTATCGGGCGGCAACGTAGAGCCGAATGTATTCCGTAGAGCTTTGGATATTGGCGAAAGCCTGCCAGTCCTCACGGAGTAAAGTGCTCGACCCGCAATTTCTGATGACTTCTTACAATCGGAAGATAAGGATTAAAATGTCTCTCCTAGACGACAAGTTCGCAGCCCTTTCGACCGAGAACGCTCCCGGGCAGGAAGTCCGGCAATCGGCCGG
>ERZ778025.1797-NODE-1797-length-13802-cov-4.220921_pt1 | contig 13802 bp, 10 predicted proteins | sample MGYA00375755_ERZ778025 | MGnify/ENA primary metagenome ERZ778025 (study PRJEB29350, sample SAMN05389825) | bioreactor metagenome | isolation source: Thiocyanate bioreactor | place: South Africa: University of Cape Town | collected 2014-03-17 ... | reverse complement strand
ACTGCAGCCGCGAAGAAGACACGCGCCGCCTGGCCGACGAAACGCTGGAGCGCATGGGCGCCATCGACATCCTGGTCAACAACGCCGGCGCCAGCTGGGGCGCACCGGCCGAGGAGCACCCGGTGGCCGCCTGGGACAAGGTGATGAACCTGAACGTGCGCGGCTACTTCATCCTGAGCCAGCAGGTAGCCAACGGGTGGATGATCCCTCAGCGCAGGGGCCGCATCATCAACATCGCCTCCATCGCCGGGCTGAACGGCAACCCGCCCGAGATGAAGACCATCGCCTACAACACCAGCAAGACGGCGGTGATCGGCTTCACCCGCGCGCTGGCGGCCGAATGGGGGCGCCACGGCATCACCGTCAACGCCATCTGCCCGGGCTTCTTCCGCACCAGGATGGCAAGCGGCCTGATCGACCAGCTGGGCGAAGGCAAGATGGCCGCCGCCGCGCCACTGGGCCGCCTGGGTGACGCCGAAGACCTGAAGGGCATCACCCTGCTGTACGCCAGCGACGCCGGCAAGCACATCACCGGCCAGTGGCTGGCGATCGACGGCGGCGTGAGCGTGGTGCTGGGGGCGGCATGAGCCTGGACTTTGGCGTTGACATTCCCTTCGTCCACCACCTGGGCTTCACGCTGGAGCGCTTCGAGGGGGGCGAATCGACACTGCACTTCGCTCCCCGGCCCGAGCACTGCAATTCGTTTGGCGTCGCGCACGGCGGCGCGCTGATGACTTTTCTGGACGTGGTGATGGCCACGGCGGCGCGCAGCGCCAACCCGGACAGCGGCATCGTCACCATCGAGATGAAGACCAGCTTCATGCAGCCGGCGCCGGCCGCGGGCGGCACCCTGGTCGGCCAGGGCCGCCTGCTGCACCGCACGCGCGGCATGGCCTTCGTCGAAGGCACGGTGTTCGGCCCGGGCGGCCAGTTGTGCGCGCAGTCCAGCGGCACCTTCAAGTACGTGCCGCCGGCGCAGCCGGCGGGGCCACTGCCCACGGATTGATTCGACAGTCCAAGCGTTTTCAGGCTGTAGCGCACACCAGGCAAGCGCCAGCAGCTATTAATTCAGTAGTCATCAGGAGACCCGTCATGCCCGTCAATCGTCAGATCCTGCTCGACAACCGGCCGCAGGGCGAAGCCACGACCAGCAACTTCCGGCTGGTGTCGGTGCAGACACCCGAGCTGGGCGAAGGCCAGGTGCTGGTGCGCCACCATTACCTGAGCCTGGACCCGTACATGCGCGGGCGCATGAACGACGGCAAGAGCTACGCCCAGCCCCAGCCGCTGGGCGAGGTGATGATCGGCGGCACGGTGGGCGAGGTGCAGCAGTCGCGCCACCCGCGCTTTCAGCCGGGCGATGCCGTGGTGGGCATGGGCGGCTGGCAGGAATACAGCGTGGTCGACGCCGACCAGCCCGGCCTGCTGCGCAAGGTCGACACCACCCATGTGCCGCTGTCGTACTACCTGGGGGCGGTCGGCATGCCGGGCGTCACCGCCTGGTACGGGCTGACGCAGATCATCGCCCCGCAGGCCGGCGAGACGGTGGTGGTCAGCGCCGCCAGTGGCGCCGTGGGCAGTGCCTTCGCGGCCGTGGCCAAGGCGCGCGGCTGCCGAGTGGTGGGCATCGCCGGCGGCCCGGACAAATGCCGCTACGCGCAGGAGGAGCTGCACTTCGACGCCTGCATCGACTACCGCCAGCACCCCGATATCAAGTCCATGGCGCAGGCGCTGAAGGCCGCCTGCCCGCAGGGCATCGACGGCTATTTCGAGAACGTCGGCGGCTACCTGCTGGACGCCGTGCTGCTGCGCACCAACGCCTTCGCCCGCATCGCGGTGTGCGGCATGATCGCCGGCTACGACGGCCAGCCGCTGCCGCTGCAGAACCCGGCCTTGATCCTGGTCAACCGCCTGAAGGTGCAGGGCTTTATCGTCAGTGAACACATGGACCTCTGGCCGCAGGCCCTGCGGGAGCTGGGCACGCTGGTGGCGCAGGGCAAGCTGCGGCCGCGCGAATCCATTGCCCAGGGCATCGACAGCGCGCCCGAGGCCTTCCTGGGCTTGCTCAAGGGCCGCAACTTCGGCAAGCAACTGGTGAAACTGATCTGAACGGAGACCGCCATGGCCGCCACGCATGAAGTGTTGAACCAGCCCACGCCGCTGGAAGACATCAACCTGTTCCAGGCCAACCAGGCCCTGCGCGACGCGCTGAAGTTCAACGCCCCCGCGCTCGACACCGCCAGCCTGACTGCTCTGGGCGCGCTGGCCGGCAGCGCCGACATGCAGCGCCACGCGCGCCTGGCCAACGTGCACACGCCCGAGTTGCGCACGCACGACCGCTTCGGCCACCGGCGGGACGAGGTCGAGTTCCACCCCAGCTACCACGCCCTGATGTCGGCCGCCACCGCCGCCGGCCTGCACGGCGCGCCGTATGCGGCCGAGGAACAGGCCGGCGGCCATGCCCACATCCGGCGCGCGGCGGCGTTCATGCTGTTCACCGAGCTTGAGCCCTCCATCCTGTGCCCGATCTCGATGACCTATGCCGTCACGCCCGCGCTGCGCGACAACCCGGCCATCTACCGCGACTGGGCGCCACAGCTCACCAGCCGCGCCTACGACCCGGCGCTGCGCCTGTGGCGCGACAAGCCCGGCGTCACCATGGGCATGGGCATGACCGAAAAGCAGGGCGGCTCGGACGTGCGCGCCAACACCACCCAGGCGGTGCCCGACGGCCACGACGACTGGGGCGCGCGCTACCGCCTGACCGGGCACAAGTGGTTCATGTCGGCGCCGATGTGCGACGCCTTCCTGGTGCTGGCGCAGTCGGCCGGTGGCCTGTCGTGCTTCTTCCTGCCGCGCGTGCTGCCCGACGGCACGCGCAACGTGCTGCGCATCCAGCGCCTGAAGGACAAGCTGGGCAACAAGGCCAACGCCAGCTCCGAGGTCGAGTTCGACGACACCGTCGCCTGGTTGGTGGGCGACGAAGGCCGCGGCGTGTCGCAAATCCTGGCCATGGGCGTGATGACGCGGCTGGACTGCGCCCTGGGCACCAGCGCCCTGATGCGCCAGGCGCTCAGCCAGGCGCTGCACCACACGGCGCAGCGCGCGGCCTTCGGCAAGCGGCTGATCGAGCAGCCCCTGATGAAGAACGTGCTGGCCGACCTGGCCCTGGAGAGCGAAGCCGCCACCGCGCTGGCCCTGCGCCTGGCGCGCGCCTTCGACCGCCAGGGCGACGAGCAGGAACGCCTGCTGGCCCGCGTGCTGACGCCGATCGCCAAGTTCTGGATCTGCAAGCGCGGCAGCCACTTTGCCCAGGAAGCCATGGAATGCCTGGGCGGCAACGGCTACGTGGAGGAGGGCGGTGAAGGCGTGCTGGCGCGCATCTACCGCGAGATGCCGGTCAACAGCATCTGGGAAGGCTCGGGCAACATCATGGCGCTCGATCTGCTGCGCGCGCTGCGCAAGGGCGACGTCGCCGCCGCGCTGGCGCGCGAGCTGGCGCCGGCGCGCGGCCAACATGCGGCGCTGGACCGGCTGATCGACACCCTGCCCAGCCGCGTCGACCAGGGGGCCGACGAGGCCGATGCCCGCACCCTGGCGCGCGACGTGGCGCTGGCCGTGCAGGCCGCGTTGCTGGCGCAGACGGCGCCGGCGGCGGTGTTCGGCGCCTTCTGCGAATCACGCCTGAAGCAGCCGCACGACGTGTTCGGCACGCTGGCGGGCGGCAGCGACTTCGACACCCTCATCCGGCGTGCCATGCCGGCGTGACCCGGCTCGAAAAGGAACGACACATGATCCAGGACTTCAAGGGCAAGACCGCGGTGCTGACCGGCGCCGGCTCGGGCTTCGGGCTGGAATGCGCCCGCATCGGTGCCGCGCGCGGCATGAACCTGGTGCTGGTGGACGTGCAGCCCGACGCCCTGGCGCGCGCCGAAGCCGAGATGACGGCCGCAGGCGCCCAGGTGCTGGCGCGCCGCGTCGACGTCTCCAGCGCCGAGCAGATGGAGGCCCTGGCCACCGAGGTCAGGGACCGCTTCGGCGCGCCGCATTTCGTCTTCAACAACGCCGGCGTGGGCGCGGGCGGCCTGCTGTGGGAAAACTCCGTCGCCGACTGGAACTGGGTGCTGGGGGTGGACCTGTGGGGCGTGATTCACGGCGTGCGCCTGTTCGTGCCGATGATGCTGGAGGCGGCGGCGAAAGACCCCGCGTACCGTGGCCATGTCACCAACACCGCCAGCATGGCCGGCCTGGTGGCACCCCCCAACATGGGCATCTACAACACCGCCAAGGCGGCGGTGGTGAACCTGACGGAGACGCTCTACCACGACTTGAACCTGGTCACCGACCAGATCGGCGCCAGCCTGCTGTGTCCGTATTTCGTGCCGACCGGCATCACCCACAGCGAGCGCAACCGGCCCGCCGGCGAGCCCGAGGCGCCGCTGACCCGGAGCCAGCAGATCGGCCGCGCGCTGACCGAAAAGGCCGTCACCAGCGGCAAGGTGACGGCCGAGCAGGTGGCGCAGAAAGTGTTTGCCGCCATCGGCGCGAACCAGTTCTACGTGTTCAGTCACGAAAGTCCGCGGGCGCTGGGCAACATCAGCAGCCGCATGCAGAACATGGTGGAGATGCGCAACCCGGTGGATCCCTTCGTCGAGGCGCCGGAGGTGGGCGCACGGCTGCGCGCGGCCTTGCGGGCGTCCGGCGGATGAGCGCCGACCGGCACGCCAGGGCCGGTCAGGGTGGCAACGTTGACAGGGCGCGCTGCCACAGGTCGGGCAGCAGGTCGAACAGTGGCGTCGGGTCGCGGTACATCAGGGTGGACAGCGAGCGCACATCGAGCTGCGGCAGGGCGCTGGAGCTGTCCAGCCAGGCCAGCTGTGCCATCCACGCCAGGTTGACGGTGCCGTCCGGCTGCAGGCGCGAGGTGATGAAGCCCAGCATGCGCCGCGCCGGTGCGCTGCCCTTGGTGGCGGCGGCCTGATACAGGCGCAGCGCCTCGGCGTAGTTGGGGGGCGCGCCCACGCCACGGTGCAGCCGGCGCGCCCGTTCGTACAGCTCATCGCCCTCGGAAGGCGCCACGGCGGCGCGCTGGGCGGCCTTGGCCGCCTGCTGATCAAGCAGTTTCAGATCGGCGGCCGCCACCCGCGAGCGCGGCGCGGCGGCCTCGAGCTGGGTCCGCGCGTCCTTCAGGTTGCCGTTGGCCAGCGCTTCCACGCCCAGCTCGATGTGCGCCTGCGGATCGCCCGCCGCCGCCGCGCTCTCCAGCACATCGCGAGAGGGCAGCAGCAGGCTGCTGACGCCTTCCGGGCCGCCGTTGATCCGTACATTCATTGGCTGGGTGCGCGTGTCCAGCAGCCACTGCAGATACAGGGCTCGGCCGCGGTGGTGCGGTCGCAGCTGGGCGATGGCCTGGGCCGCGGCCGACGGGTCAGGCCGGCCGCCGCAGCCGTCGATGGCACACCAGGCCAGACCGGCATAGGCCAGGGGCTGGCGTCCATAGCGGGCGGCGCGCTCGAACCAGACCTGTGCCTGCGCTGGCGAGCCCGGCGCCAAGCCGGCATGCAGCTCGATCAGCCCCAGTGTCCACGCGGCGTTGGCTGCCGCCTGCGTGGAGCCAAATCCGCTGCGCGGCTCCGCCGCCCGTCGCAAGGCGATCAGCTCCCTCTGCAATGCCGGATCCAGACGCGGCGCACCGCTCCTGGCGGTGGGCAGCGCCGGTGCCGAAGGTGCGGCGCGCGGATCGATCTGTGGCGCGGCCGGCAGGGCCTGTGGGTTGGCGTCGGGGCTGGGCGGCGCCGACGGGCTGGGCATCTGTATGGCGGGGGCCTGCGCCGTCGCCGGCCTGATGTCCTGATGCTGCGCGGGTGCGCTCATCGTGATGGGCGGTAGCGTGGCCGCGCGCACGATCGCCGCCTGCACCGAAGCGCCCGCCACCAGCAGGGCGAGCAGTCCCAGGCCCGTCAGCCGCTGCATGCCGGCGCATGGGGCACGGCCGAACCGCGGCGCACGGCGTGGCGGGCGCATGGCCGGGCCCCCGGTCACTTCTTGCCGCCGTTGGTTGCGGCTGGCGGGGCGGGCGGCGCCGGCAGGATGCGCCATTCCAGCGTCTGCGCGGCCATCTTGTCGGCGCCGACGGCCGTCTCGAAATGCTTGCGCATCTCGCCAAGCGTCTTCACCCCATGGATCGGCGTCAGCGCACCGGCGTTCAGCTCCTGCGGCATGCGCGTCATCGGGTCTTCGTTGCTGGCCACGCACATCAGTGCCTCGCTGCCCTGTTTGCCGGAAGTCAGCACGAACGCGGGGTAGGGCACCATCCAGTCTGGCAGGCGGATGGCCTGGTTGGCAGAGACCAGCGAGTCCGGATGCAGCAGGTTGGGCAGGAGCTTCACGACGTTGCCGTTGGCGTCGTTGAGGTAGCAAAACAGGTGCGCGGCCCGCGAGACGGTCACCGACGCAAAGATGTTGGTGCCCGGCGGAAATGCCGTGCGGTCCTTGACGGTGTTCTCGATCTGCATGTTGATCGCCAGCGGCACCGGCTTGGCCTGGCCGTTGTCGAGCTCGGTCCAGCCGACGCGCGTGAGCTGCCCGTCCTCACCCACGGCGACAAAGTCGCGCAAGGCGCGTTCGTAGACGTTGAAGCTGATCTCGCCCGTCACCACGGCGCCGATGTCGGCCTGAAAACGCCCGACCGCTTCACGCAGCACCGCGCTGTTGGGAGGCAGCGGCTGATCGAACGCGGGCAGGTAGCCGCGCGTGATCAGGTAACGCTGCACCAGGCGAGAGCGCGTGGCCGGGTCGCCGGCGTCGTACCACTCTCGCAGCTGGCGCCGGAACTCCGGATGCGTGTTGTCCAGCGTGAGGCAGCGCCAGTAGGGCAGGTGGGTCCACTTGCCGGCCAGCTCGATCAGGGCCAGGTCGACCAGCGTGCGCATGGCCGCGCCGGTGCCCTGGGTCAGATCACGGCCGACGTTGAACTGCACGCCGTAGCTGCCGATGCGTCCCGCCAGGTCCAGCCCCTGGCCCGAGTTGCCGATGATAACTTCGTTGGCGGAGTCCAGACCCGGGATCAGGGTGCGCGTGCGGAAGTCACCCAGGTGCATTTCCAGCCCGACGATGGTGGCGCCGCGGTTGCGGTCATAGCCGGCTTCCACGCGAGGGCCGGACAAGCCCGCGCCATGCCGGGTGCTGATCACGTTCTGATCGACGAAGGAGATGCCGCCCGAGACATACAGCGCCGGGCGCTGCAATTCCATCTGGTTGTTGTTGAGCAAGATGGTGGTGAGGTTCTGCACCGTGTCCTGGCGCGCGATGTCGACCTCGAAGTCGACATAGCGGAAGGCGTTGGAGCGGCGCGACATCTGCGACAGCGCGGTGACCACCATCTGCTTGGCCGCCACCGGCACGCGGCCCGAGAAGTCGGGAATGAAGGTGCTGGTGATGAGCATGGTCGGCACTTCGGCCTCGCGCATCATCTCGTCCATGCAGGCCAGCGAATCGCTGAAGCTGGACATCGAGCGCACCGGTCGCGTGGCCGGCCGGTCCGAGGCGCTGGCGTAGGACTGGAACTGCGCGTCCTCCTTGGGCGGCAGTGGCGTGGCGCATCCGGCCACCAGGGCTGCGGCGATCAGCAGGTGCGCGGGGGCGCGAGGGCGCGGGGGTGAGTCGGTGCCCGGGCGTGAAAAGGGCTTGCTCATGTCACTCCTCCTGTCGTTCTCATGCCCTCGATGGGGAAAGAGCACGGACCTGGCACCTGGTGGTCTGCGCCAGGTCCGGCTTGACGCTGTCTGCTGGTGGCTCCGCCGCAGCGCGCTTTACTTGCAAATCGTCACCACATCACCGCGCAGCACGGCGATCTGGTCGCCGCCGGCGCCGGGCCCATAGCGGCCACTGGGGCCCACCGTGGGCACGACGGTGTTGCTGGCCACGTCGGTGGTGCAGGTGCGCTGCAGCGCATTGCCCGTCTGGCGGCTGATCACGTCCTTCTCGGTGTGAATCGTGCCGTCACCGCCTTCCAGCGCGCTGAACGCCTTGGCCTCATAGCGCGCGATCTTGGCTTGGAGGAACGACGGGATGCCGGTACCGAGATACAGCGGCTCCGACGCGCGGGCAGGGCCGGCGGGCAGGGCCAGGTAGCTCACTTTTCCCCCCAGCACGATGGGGTCCGAGCCCGGCGCGCCTTGCGCCCAAGCACCCTGACCCGGGCCCGACAAGGCCATCGCCAAGGCGACGTGCATCAGCTTGAGCTTCATGGCGATCATCCTCCTTGAACGGACAAACGGCGGAACGAGGGCCCATGCCGCCGGTTCCGCCGCGCTTCACTTCAGGCCGGTTGGCCTGATGGAGCGCCGATTACTGGCAGCTCAGGCAGGCGTTGTTGGACGAGAAATTCTGCACTGCGGTCGCGCCCGATCCGCTGGCCTTCGCCGAGATGTTGGACAGCGTGGCCTTGACATACTGGCTCTGGGTGGCGCCTACGCCCACCGCCCCGATGTTGCTGGCCAGGTTGTTGGATGCCGACGACTGGTAGCCAGAGGCCTCGGCCAGCACGTGCGTTCCGCTCAGGTCGGTGGTCTGGGTCGACGCAGCCTTGATCAGCACGCCATAGGTGTTGCTCGACATGTTGTTGGTGGCCTGGCTTTCAGTGCCCGACGCATTGGCGCTGGACGAACTGCCAAACAAGGTGGTCGACTGGATCGTCGGCGCCAGCAGCTTGATGTCCTGCGCGCAGACATCGCAGTTGTCGTTGCCGGGCAGTGGGGGGAAGACAAACGCGAACGCCGAACCGGAGATCGCGAGCGCGCCCAGGATCGCAAGTTGCTTTTTCATGATGAAGTTCCTCCAAAGGTAGTCGCCTAGATATCCGGGCGCGCTGGACCATTCCAGTGCCTCGGGACTTGACTTCGCCGCGACCGGCTCCCCTGATTCTGTGTTCTCGGTTTCCGGCGTCGTCAAGGCCAGTGTCCGGGCAGGTGGCGGACCGGGCAATCACCACAAGCGGATACCGTGTCCGACGGACGGGCTGAGCGCTTGGCTGCTGGCCGCTGGCGCGGTGACGGGCTTACCGGTTCCAATGCCTGCTATCGGAGGCATAGCGAAGCCGCTTGAAAGACTGGGCAGCCCCAAATTGAAAACAACGTAACGACATGTCAAAAAAAGAATTCCTCGACATTTCGTCGCATAAATGCTACTGTTACCAGTCAATTTTGGTCACACAATTGGCTGAAACTGACATTCCGGCCGATGATTTGAGATGGGTCAAGGCGATCGACGATGGTTGCAATAGCGCAGTGGCCATCGGCAGTCAAGCATTTGCGAGACAGGAGGTTGACATGATGAACACTTCCAGACAACTTGTATCTGGATCGTGGGCCGGCAGGCCGTCATCAATGGGTTCGACCGCGCCACAGCCGGCATCGTCCCTCTGGCCGCACTTTCTGACGGGGCAGGCCGAACAGCCGATCCGGGTGGTCCTGGTCGACGACGACGCCCACATGCGACGTGTCATTGCGCAGGAGCTGCTGGCCGACGCACGCATCCATCTGGTCGGCCAGGCAGGCTCGCTGCGTGAGGGCCGGCGGCTGGTCGCCCAGAACGAGTTCGACGTCATGCTGGTCGACCTGAACCTGGGCGATGGCACCGGCTTTCAGCTGATCGAGTACATGAAGACCATGCATCCGGTGGCCGAGGCGGTGGTGGTGTCGGCGATGGAGGACGAGGAGCACGCCTTGCGGGCGTTCGAACTTGGCGCCACCGGCTACCTCATCAAGAATTCCTGGTTCGGCAACTTCCCGCAGGCGGTGCTGCAAGTAGTCAATGGCGGCGCCTCGATCACGCCCAACCTGGCGCGCCGGCTGCTCAAGCGGCTGGATGCGGGCGCCGCACGCGGGGCGCCACCGCCGGGCCTGAACAAGGGCGCGGGCGGCGAGAAGCTGTCGGAGCGCGAGCGCGAGATCCTGCGCCTGGTGGCCTCGGGCTACACCAGTTGCGAGATCGGCAAGCGCCTGGGCATCAGCGACCAGACGGTGAACACGCACATCAAGAACATGTATCGCAAGCTCCAGGTGCGCACGCGCGCGCATGCGCTCGGCGCCGCCGCCTATGCCGTGAAGGCGGTCAGCCTGGCGTCGCAGTGGGGTTTGCTGTCTTGATGGAACCGCCCGTGGTCAAGCCACGGCCGAGCGTGACCCGAAAGCCCCACCGGCGTCGTGCCGAAGCGAGCCAGTCATGTGGTATCAAATCATCACGCTGCTGACCGCGTTGCTGCTGTCGACAGCGGCGCTGTCGGCCGGCTTGCGCAGCCGGCGCCGGATGGACTGGATGTACTTTGGCGCGACCCTGCCGTTCGTCTGTCTCGCCGGCTTGGAACTGCTGGCGCTCAATGGCTGGCTGGGTGGCCAGAAGTTCGTCCTGGCCACGCGGGTGACGTACCAATTGATCATCCTGGGCGTGACCGCTTTTCTGATGGCGCCGTTCAGGGGGGGGCGCCTGGCCGATCGACTGCTGATCAGGGTGCAGGCGCTCGTTGGCTTGGTCCTGGCGGCGTGGCAGCCCTTCGGCGGGTTGGGTTGGGAGGCCTTGAACATCGCCGGCAGCACGGCGTTGGTGCTGATGCTGGCGCACGGATTGTGGCGCCATGGCGCCACGCGCGGCTGGACCGTGCTGCTGGTGGCGATCGCGGCACTGGGGGTGATGCTGACGGATCTGCCCTCGGCCAGTGGGGGGGCGATCGGCACCTCGTGGGCGCAACTGCTCTTCATGCCGATCCTGTTCGTGCTGTGGCTGACGCTCTCGCGGCGGGTGGTCGGCGCGCGGCGCCCGGTTCGGCATGGCGGGCTGGCGACGCTGGAGCGCCAGCAACTGGCGCAGGACTTGCACGATGGCGTGGGCTCGCAGTTGACCACCATCATTTCCGCGCTGGATCACGGTTCCCCCCAGGAACGTGCCACGGCCGCCGCGCTGCAGGAAGCCTTGATCGATCTCAAGCTGCTGGTCGACGGGGTGGATGAAGACGCGTCGGTCGTCAGCCTGATGGCCAACCTGCGCTACCGCACGCGGCCGCTGCTGGAGGCCGCCGGCATCGACATGGACTGGCACATGGCGGACGAGGCCTTGCTGGAACAGGTGCAGGGCGTGCCGGCGCGCGAGATTCTGCGCATCGCCCAGGAAAGCCTGGCCAACGTGGTGCACCACGCGGACGCCAGCGAAGTCATGGTGACCCTGTGCCACATGAAGGCGCAGGACGCGCTGTGGCTGGAGATCCGCGACAACGGCCAGGGTATCGCGCCGGAGGGTGCGCAGGCCCCCGAAGACATGGCGCCCACGCAGCCGGCCGGCCGGCCGGGTGGCAAGGGCCTGCCCGGCATGCGGCGGCGCGCGCGGCACCTGGGGGGCCAGTTCGACATCCGCGGCGTGCCGGGCGAGGGCACACGGGTGACTTTGCAGGTGCCCCTGGCGTCTCTGGTCGCCGCCGCGGCGAGCTGAACGCCGCCCCGCCTTCTGGCGGCGGGGCCTGTGGCAAACTCGCCAGCTTTTTTTGGCGCTGCCTGCCCTGCCAAGGGGCGCGCCGAGGCTGCATGCACACCATCACGTCCCAGATTGCCGCGGAGCTGAAAGTCCGCCCGGCCCAGGTCGAAGCCGCCGTGGCGCTGCTCGACGGTGGCGCCACCGTCCCCTTCATCGCCCGCTACCGCAAGGAGGCCACCGGTGGCCTGGACGATGTGCAGATGCGCGAACTCGAAGCGCGCCTGGCCTACCTGCGCGAGCTGCACGAGCGCCGCGCCGCCATCTTGAAAAGCATCGACGAGCAGGGCAAGCTGACGCCCGCGCTGCGCGCCGCCATCGAGGCCGCGCCCACCAAGCAGGAGCTGGAAGACCTGTACCTGCCCTACAAGCAAAAGCGCCGCACCAAGGGCCAGATCGCGCGCGAGTTCGGCATCGAGCCGCTGGCCGATCGGCTGTGGGCCGACCCCACGCTCGACCCCCAGCAGGCGGCGCAGCCCTTTGTCAAGGCCGAAAAAGGCGAGGGCGGCGAGGACTTCACCACCGTGGCCGCGGTGCTGGACGGTGTACGCGACATCCTGAGCGAGCGCTGGGCCGAGGACGCCGCGCTGGTGCAGAACCTGCGCGAATGGCTGTGGGCCGAGGGTCTGCTGAAAAGCTCGCTGGCCGCGGGCAAGAACGAGCACGATCCGGAAGTGGCCAAGTTCCGCGATTACTTTGACTACGACGAGCCGATCGGCCGCGTGCCCAGCCACCGGGCGCTGGCGGTGTTCCGTGGCCGCCAGCTCGAGATTCTGGATGCGAAACTGATCGTTCCCGAGGCCGAGCCTGCGCCAGCAGCTCCCAAAACCGTAGCGACACCGAGTCTGGCCGAAGGCCGTATCGCGCTGCATCTGGGCTGGCACCATCAGGGCCGCGCGGCCGACGAGTTGCTGCGCAAATGCGTGGCCTGGACCTGGCGCGTGAAGCTGTCGCTGTCCACCGAGCGCGAGCTGTTCGCCCGCCTGCGTGAGGGCGCCGAGCAGGTGGCGATCAAGGTCTTCGCCGACAACCTGCGCGACCTGCTGCTGGCCGCGCCGGCCGGGCAGAAGGTCGTCATGGGGCTGGACCCGGGCATCCGCACCGGCGTCAAGGTGGCGGTGGTGGACGCCACCGGCAAGCTGCTGGAAACCGCCACCGTCTACCCGCACGAGCCGCGCAAGGACTGGGACGGCAGCCTGCACACCCTGGCCAGGCTGGTGGTCAGGCACGGCGTGCAGCTGATCGCCATCGGCAACGGCACCGCCAGCCGCGAGACCGACAAACTGGCCGGCGATCTCATCAAATTGGTGCAAAAACAGGCTGCGGCGATTGCTGGGACAGCGCCAGCAGCTATTGAAAAGATAGTCATCAGCGAAGCCGGCGCCTCGGTCTACAGCGCCAGCGAATACGCCAGCCAGGAGCTGCCGGACGTCGACGTCAGCCTGCGCGGCGCCGCCAGCATCGCCCGTCGCCTGCAGGACCCGCTGGCCGAGCTGGTGAAGATCGACCCCAAGAGCATCGGCGTCGGCCAGTACCAGCACGACGTCAACCAGAGCGCGCTGGCGCGCACGTTGGACGCCGTGGTGGAAGACTGCGTCAACGGCGTCGGCGTGGACCTGAACACCGCCAGCACGCCGCTGCTGGCCCGCGTGTCGGGCCTGAGCCCGGCGGTGGCGCGCGCCGTGGTGCGCTGGCGCGAGCAGCACGGGGCCTTCAGGAGCCGCCAGCAGTTGCTGGAAGTCAGCGGCCTGGGGCCCAAGACCTTCGAGCAGAGCGCGGGCTTTCTGCGCATCCGCGGCGGCGACAACCCGCTGGATGTGACCGGCGTGCACCCCGAGACCTACCCGGTGGTCGAGCAGATCATCGTGGCCACTGGCAAGCCCGTCGACCAGCTGATGGGCCGCGCCGAACTGCTCAAGGGCTTGAAGCCCGAGCAGTTCGCCACCGAGGGCGTCGGCGCCGTCACCGTCAAGGATATCCTGGCCGAGCTGGAAAAGCCCGGCCGCGACCCGCGCCCCGACTTTGCCGTGGCGCGCTTCAACGACGGCGTGGAAGACATCGCCGACCTGAAGGAAGGCATGGTGCTGGAGGGCACGGTGAGCAACGTCGCGCAGTTCGGCGCCTTCATCGACCTGGGCGTGCACCAGGACGGCCTGGTGCATGTGAGCCAGCTCGCGCACCGCTTCGTCGCCGACGCGCGCGAGGTGGTCAAGACCGGCGACATCGTCAAGGTCAAGGTGATGGAGGTGGACCTGCCGCGCCAGCGCATCGGCCTGTCGATG